>Ga0207421_10001365_pt1 | contig 31500 bp, 46 predicted proteins | sample SodLakKL_010_SED_4_FD_187542 | JGI IMG/M metagenome (GOLD analysis project Ga0207421, IMG submission 187542) | Alkaline sediment microbial communities from Lake Tanatar, Kulunda Steppe, Russia - 8KL_010_SED (SPAdes) (version 2) | ecosystem: Environmental > Aquatic > Non-marine Saline and...
TATCACGTGGACGCCAGTTTCGTGGGCCTCGGAAGCGTCGAGAATTACGGTATTGCGACCACTGCAGAGGCAGAAGAGGGTACGGCGGACGACAAGTACATGACGCCGCAGAAGACCAAGGAAGCCATAGCGGAACTTGCAGGTAGCAACGTAACGGCCTCGGACGTCGGGCTCGGCAGCGTTGAGAACTATGGTATAGCAACCACCACGGAGGCCGAAGCGGGAACAGCAAACGATAAGTACATGACACCCTTGCGGGTAGACGAGCAGATCGCGGCCACCGTTGACGCGAGTTATGTCGGCCTCGGAAGCGTAGAGAACTACGGTATCGCCACCAATTCGGAGGCAGAGGCAGGGACTTCAAACACCAAGTACATGACACCACTCCGTACGGCCGAAGCGATCGCCGCACAGGCCGCGGATCACGTGGACAAGGCGGACGTGGGGCTCGGCAACGTGACTAATGATCAGCAGGCCACCAAAACCGAATTCGACAATCATACAGACGACGGTACGATCCACTTTGCAAAGAGCGATGTAAGTAAAAGCGATGTAGGACTCGGAAATGTTCCTAACTGGAATGGTTCTACAAACAGCAGTCTTGGCTCTTCTGACTCAACGATACCTTCTCAGAAAGCCGTTAAGACATATGTTGATGACGGTCTTAGTGACAAAACACCCTATCCTTATGAGACCTCTCGAGTGGGAAATGACAATGATACGACAGCCTATCCTTATAGTTTCTACTATGGTGGTGGAAGTTACAACTTGAACTTTGACTCCTCTAATTTTTCAAGGGGATCTTTTGTAATTATTTCTGCTTCATCTGAGGACGTTACATTAAAAGCAACAGGTTCAGAAGATGATTTCGTTTGGAATGATAATGGGGCACGGTGGGGTACAAGTTTCACTGTTCCAAGATATTCTACAGTTCTCATCACAAATTCGTCCAACTTTTTCTACATCCTAGGAGTATTATAATCTTTCCGGTGTCAGCAAGTACGACGCCAAGGCCTACCCGGCCGACTTCCAACCGGGAGACACATTTGTGGTGGCCTGTTCCGGCTACAGTTCTGTCATTGGGTCTGATGACTCCAATACAACATTCAGATATTATAGCACTGCGGGCGATCAGGAAGAGTCCCAATACATTGAACTCGATGTGGGTAAAATGGTCCAAGTCTTTTATAGTGGATACAATTTCTTCGTACTCGGCTCAGGAGACGGAATAAGTAACGCATAACACCTAGAGGAGGTTGCGACATGGATATAGGAGTGATAGAGGCGGTAATAGGTGCCGCCATCGGGACCGGGACGATCGTCGGATCCCTGGCTGGGTATATGCGGTGGCTCGTGAGGCACGAGATCCGCCCGATCGCAGAGCGCTTAGACGCGACAGAGAAGCAGGTACTCAGGCATCAGGTTCTCACGTTTACCCTGTCCCTGCGTGATGGCCACAAGCCTAGCATGACCGAGTTCCGGAACATCTACCACGACATTGACAGGTACATACACATCGGCGGGAACATGTTCGTCCGGAACGAGAAGGCCTTCATCGACAGGATTTACGAGGAGATCTACGGCGCACCGTGGGGAGGTGTAAAGCATGATAGAGAACATTGAGATGATAGCCAGTGCGATCACGGCTCTGATCACGCTCATTACGATTATCGCGGTCCTGATCGCGAAATACGCCAAGAGCGAGCGGGCGCGCAAGTTTGCGGACACTATGCTCTTCGTACGCGATCAAGTAACCATGTACACGGAGCGAGCCGAGATGTTTCAGGACATGTCGGGACCCGAGCGCAAGCAGTGGGTCGTGGACAAGATTCACAAGATCTTGGAACAGTACAACGTGGACGTTAGCGACGCGAGTATCGAGTTCCTTATAGAACAAGCCATACAATACTCGAAGCGCGTCAACCAGCGCGACAAGGACAAATAAGCGAGAGGAGCGGAAGCATGAATGTTATAAAACACTTCTTAGGCCGCTCCTTGCAAGCCGTTCACATCTACGTGATCGGCGATGCTCATTTGGGTAGTAAGGAGCACCGGATCGACGAGTTTCAGGAAACGATCGAGCGTGTACGTACTGAACCCGACACCTACGCGATCCTGAACGGCGACCTGATTAACAACGCCTTGCCTGCCAGCAAGAGCGACCCCTTTGAGGAGCAACTCTCTCCGGAAGGTCAGATCAGTCGCCTGCGGGATCTGCTGGAGCCGATCAAGGACAGGATCCTCGGAATTATCGAGGGCAACCATGAACGGCGCACCTACCGAAGCACGGGCCTCAACCCGACGCGGATCCTAGCGAGGGAGCTCGGGATCGAGCACCTCTATGACCCCACCGGCAACGTGATATTTATCAACTTCGGCAAGACACCAACCTGCCGGAGCGGCTTCACGTTCACGATCTATCAAGTTCACGGGACCGGGGGCGGGAGAACCGTCGGAAGCAAGATGAACAACCTGCACCGCATGGCGGGCGTCATTAACGCGGACGTCTACGTGCATGGGCACACGCACATGCCGGCCATATTCAAGGAGAACTATTGCTTGACGGACACGCGGAGCAAGTCCGTCCGGGAGACGGAGAGGCTGTTCGTCAACAGCAACGCATATCAGGCTTATGGGGGTTACGGGCAGGAAAAGATCTACACGCCCGCTAACCGGAACCCGATCAAGATCACGCTATGGTACGATCCCAAGTACAAGCGTACCAGCGCAAGCCTATAAGAAAAAAAAGAGGAGGGCATTTTCGCTCTCCTCTTTTTATTAGGTGCTATCGGATGATCATCTGTACGCGTCGGCAGCCCTTGCGGATCTCCTCGATGATATTCTCGGCGTCTGATATCGACATGCTGGACGCGTCTTTGCGGCGGTACGCTATCAACAGCCGATCGTCCACCTTCCGGATCCATCGGAGTTGTCCGACGCGTGTCTCAAACTCTACTGCTACCATGTTCATTCAGGTCCTCCTTTTCGCATTTTCTTGAATACGCGCGACATCGTGTCGCGGCCTTCGATCTTGAGCTTCGAATTGAACTGGTCCTGATTAGTGATCTGCTGCGTGAAATCATTATCATCCGAACCGGCTTCGGCGTCGACTAGGGAGTCCGTCTTGGCCGTCGTGATATCGAAGTGCCAGTCCGTAATGTCGAAACTGATCTTGAGGGTGGATGGTACGGCCACGTTCTTGAAGTGGCGTTTCAGGTTAATCGTGCCCTCGTTACGGGTGGGGCGCAACTGCCATCCGGTCTCGAGCCATGCATTGAGGAACTGTGACCCCCACAGGCTCTCCCGGCCACTCATGTCCCCGCGCTTGACCGTGTGGTGCGCGATAATGAACGAGGTGCCGTACTCGTCGCGCAGGCGCTTGAGTTCGAGCATGTTCTGCGCGCCCTCGGCCATGTAGTCCTTGGAACTGATCGCCGAATAGAGCGGATCAATGATGACCATGCGCGGCCGTATCTTTTCCACGGCCTTCTCGAGACCCTCCACTGACTTGGGATCCTCAAAGTTTAGGCGCCGATCGGTGTGCCAGTGGATGGACGGCATGGGTGGGGGCTTGGGTAGGAAGTACTCCCCGGCCTTCTCGTGCGGCTCGCCGATATTCATGATCGAGCCTATGCGGCTGAACAGCATGGCGAAGGGATCCTCCTGCTGGATGATCAGGACCGGCCCGGGGTTCTCGACCGGGTACTGATTTAGGAACGGCTTGCCCGTGGCCACGCTGATCGCAAGATCGAGCAGGATCCACGTCTTATAGTTCGCCGGCGGTGCGACCACGAGGGCGCACGTCGCCTCCGGGACCCAGCCTTCGACAGTCCATTGGGTTTCCTGAAGCCCGTACCGTTGCAGGGCGTCCTCGAACCCGTGGACCTTGAAGTAGTCCTCAGCGGCCACGGGATCCTTCTTGCCTTCTCCTAATTGCTCCTCCCGCGTGGCGCCCCATTTCTTCTCGATCGAGTTCACGATCTTTTCAACCTGCCATTCCGGAAGTGACGGCTGACAGTGGTCGGAGTTCCAGCCCTTTAGAATGTTCAGAACTTCCTGCTTCGGCAGTTCCGCCCGGAATAACTTGCCGGCGCGTCGCGTCAGTTCCGCGTCACGCTCGCCCTCTCCGATCGTACGCTGCCAGTCCTCATCCGTCACGCCCTTGGCCTTCTCGTTGCGATCCTGTCGGATCTTGTCGAGGAATGCCTGAGGCATGTCCGGGATGTCCTCCCAGCCCGTAAATCCGCCGACCCACTTGTACGTGGTGCCGTTCGGGTGCACGCTGGGCGGGGCCACGACGAGCCCGTTCTCCCCACGTATGTCTACGCCCGGGAGGATCCGGACGCCATTGGGGACGAAGCCGCCGGGATGGCGGAAGTAGAAGTGATATCCCCCGCCGCCCGTCTGTACCGTGGCCGGGGCCCCGTTAAGGTAAGAGTCAACGAGTTCCTTGCCCTCTTCACTATCAACATCGACGACGACGAGCCCGCTGATCTGTCCGGTCACGATCCCGACGTTCGCGTCAGGGTACTTGTTATTGAACCAGTGCCGGATCTTCTCGGGGTTCGCGCGCTCCTTCTGCCACGCCGCAAAGTAAGGACGTTTTTGGTCGACAGGTATGACGTTCCACCCGATGTCATTGTATTTAAGTGCATCTTGAAGCATGTATACCTGCCCTCCTTTCAGCGTTAGCGTGCATTATCTCTGTTGCATGTGTTTGAGGAATGTTACGGCACTTTCGAAGGTCGCCATCATGGGAGTATGCTTGAGATATGCCATGCGGTTAACGCGCTGAGGGTCAGGGGTTACGATTACGGTGGGCTTGCGTTGTTCTATCGCTTGCTGTATCTCCATGTAGGTGCCGCTGGTGTGGACATTGGGGTCAATGTAGACGATCAGAGCGTCGCTCTCGCGGATCGCCGTGTCGTTAATCACGCGCATGGCCCATGCGGTGCGCTTGTCCTCGCCCGAGTACGTAAATGCGTGCGCGGGAGAGAAGGAACTCATGCCGTGCTGCCTAAGGACGTCCCTAGCGGTTTCCCGCCACGATTTCCTGTCCTTGTCGGTAGCCATGTCGATGGCCCCGCAGAGATACACGAGATCGATGACCTCCGGATTATCTGTGTGGTCTGTCATGCTATCATTCTCCTTTCTCGTCAAAGTGACTGATATCTTTGATACACTGTTTGCAAAGGGCTCGACCCTTCACATGCATGTGGGCCGGTGCCCCGCATATGATACACCGGCGTCCCTGCTGGCGTTGTGGGGACAGGATCAGGCGACGCCCATCCTTGTACATGTGGATGTTGTCGCCCTCCCGGATCCCGAGGGACTCGCGGACGGAGGCGGGGATGACTATGCGCCCCCATTCGCCCATGCGTTTACTGCTTAGGTATTCCACCGAAAAGATCCTCGAAGTCCTCGCGCTTTACGAAGTCATCCCAGTCCGGTCCGTCGCGCAATAGGATGACTGGAGCTTGGCCGCCGGCTTCGCGCTCCATGCGCTTGATGTGCTGATAAATGTCAGCGCCACCGTTCAGTGCGGGGGCCCACCAGTCAATGAATGTGAGAATGATGCGGTCGGGCCCGGTCAGGGCGAGGGACTTGCGGTAGTCCTCCCAACTCCAAGTGAATACGCGTTCGCGATCCCCGGAGTCCGTTTGTCTCTTAGCCTTCTCGGGAAGGGTCTTGCCCATGGCTTCCTCGAGTTCCTCCCACGTGAGTTCCCGTGAGTCGTCGGCCACGGGGCCACTGTTCCCGGGCACACGCATGGGCACGGCGCGATAGATCGCGTACACGTGGCGCACGGCGCTGATCGGGATCCCGGCCTCGGCCAACAGGCCGGCGGGGGTTGTGTCCTTGGCGGTGCAGTAGGGATAATAGCCGTGGTTCAGGGACAGCAGGACACCCTGATTTCCTTCAAGTAGTCCGAGACCGCCGTCCTTTAGTTTCTCTTGCACTTTTGCATATACCTCGGTACTTACATATTCCGAGATCTCAGGATAGTCCTTCGCGAGCAAGGAAGACCCATCCCGGCGTGCTTTTGCGGCTGCTGTACGTCCGACGCCTTGGTGCGTGGTGCCTCTCCATGCGTTCGGACTATGGTCTCCGATGTCCTTCGGAACGATGGCGGCCTGCGGGTCGATCCATAGGCGCTGGCGTACATTGTCCGGCCCGAACCGATCGATCAGGCTCTTGATCTCCTCCTGCAGGGTGTCGAGTCGGATGACGTGCCCGGCTCCGAGATAGAGTGCGAGATCCGGGTCGATCCATGCGGCCGTCGGGATCACGCGGGATGTGTAGGACTTGCCGTCCGGGGTCTTGAAGCGGTGTTCTGCGTTGCTGCCACCCACGCGGATGGCGAAATCATAATCATTTTCATATGCGAGTTGTGCGGCCACGGAGCCCTTGCCTTCGTCTCCGAATTGGCCGCCCACTACGATGTCGATCATACTTGTTCCTCCTTTGGGATTTGCGGCTTGGATCGGCGCCAAAGCGCCGTCCCGCTGCAGTTCTTGTATTTCGTCGAGTGTGTACATGTTATGTGTGCACGTATGACACAGGTAAATCACTTGGCCCGGCTCATTGAGTTCGTACCCACGATAGAATGCGCGCCCGCAGTCATGACAGATCATGATGCGAAGCCCTTAATGAGATAGTACAGGGCGTGCCGGGCGGCGTCCTTCTCGTGCGGGGTGTTGAGGTTCTCGATCCAACCGAGTTGCGATAGTTTGCTGTCAGTGGAGAAGGGTTTCACGGTACCGGCGCTAAATAGGACGGTCGGCACGTTCGCGACGTTTGCTGCATACCCGAGCATTCCGATCAGCCGGGCGGGAATGATACGATCGAAACCCATTTGCTGCGCCACCCACGGGTAAAGGACGAAGTCCTCTATGACCCATGCGTCGGCGTCATTCCATCGGCCTTGCCGGAGCCCGTACTCAAGTTCCTCCGGGGTCACGGTTGCAGACTCTACCACCTCGCCCTTGTTAATGACGATCACGCCCGTATGTTCGCCGGGGTCAAAGGCGACGACCTTCTGCTTCCTGTCTATGGGGATCCTCATACTTCGAGATCCTCCGCGTCCGCCCATGTGTCTCCGACCTTGCCCTCGACGGTGATCGGGGCGCGAAAGTCAAAGTCCTCCATGATCCGCTTGATCTCCTTGGCCCAATACATGACTTCGTCCTCGGGCACTTCGAACAGGAGTTCATCGTGCACTTGGAGGACCATGTGAGCGCGGGACCCTTCGAGACGCTTGCCGAGCCGCGTGGTGGCGACTCGCATCATCTCGGCCACGCCGCCTTGGATCAGGTTGCTCATGGCCTTGTAAAACTCGTCTTGCGGGCGATAGTGGCGCAGGCGACCGGTCCACATGGGAATGTGGCCCTTGGTCTTAGCCATGCGCTCGGCGGACTTGTAGAGTTTGCGAATGCCGGGGATCAGACGGTGGTACTTGTTGAGGTATTCTGCCGCTTCCTTCTCCGGGATCTCGAGGTCGTGCGACAGGCCCCTCGCTCCGATCCCGTAGACCACGCTGAAGTTAATGCGCTTCGCGAGATCCCGCGGGAGGTCGAGTTCGTTCGCCGTCTGCGTATGGATGTTCTCGCCGTTTTGGAACGCGTTCAGCAGAAAGGGTTCCTGCGTATAGTGCGCGAGTAGGCGAAGTTCGGCCTGACTCCAGTCGAAGGCCACGATCTTGTAGCCCTCCGGCGCGATGATCAGATCTCGGACCTTGTACTGACTCTTGCCCTTGGGCAGGCCCTGAAGGTTCGGCTTGCGGCAGGCTAGGCGTCCGGAGATCGTACCGTGCAGGAGCAGGCTCGGGTGGATCCGGTTGTTCTTGTCGGCAAGTTCTAGGAACTTGCTATAATAAGTGTTGATGGCCCGCGCCCACCCACGATACTGAAGTAATTTCTTCGCGATGGGGTGCTTGGACTTGGCTAGGGCCTTCTTGTCCGTATGCTTCTGCCCGAGGATCTTGCGTAGTTGGGGCACGCTGTTCGGGTTGAACTCGTGTCCGACCTGCTCGACCATGTCCTGATAGAGTTGCTTGCGGTGCTCCGCAGCCTGCTCCATGAACTCCCGGCACTTGTCCGGGTCGATCAGGACGCCGCGGTTCTCCATGTTCATGATCGCCTGAAGGTATTCATTGATCTCGGGCCACAGGTGTGCGATCCCCTGCTCCTCGAGCCAGCCCTGATAGAACTGCGCCATGCGCCAAGTGATCCGGACGTCCATGGTCGCGTAGGGCTCGACGTCCTCGGGCGGGAGTTGGTCCATCTCGCCCTTGCCGAGTTTGCGCTCCTTCAGGAGGACGGCGAGTTGCTTGTCCGCCTCTACGGCCTCCGGGCCGATGTACTTGGCCGTGAGCCGCTTCAATGTAAACCCGAGTTCATTCTCGTTCGCCAAGTGGGCCGCCAGCATGACGTCCACCAGCGAGTTCCGGAGTTTGATACCCTCCGTAAGCGTAAATTGCGCGTCGAACTTAACATTGTACCCTATCATGGCTCGTTCAGGGTCCTCGAGCACGGGGTAGAGATCCTTGAGTGCCGAGATCGGCAGGTTCTTGCCGACCTTGTGTCGGATCGGGATGTAGTAGTCGTTGCCTAGGCTTCCGCCTTCAAGGTCCGGGACCAAGATCGCGATCCCGATAACGTGGTCGTCCTCGAAGGGGTTCACGCCATTGGTCTCAAGGTCATAGACGAAGACGTCCTTGACCTCTTGCAGTTCCCGTACTACTTCCTTTAGTTTCTCTTGCGTTTGAACTAGTATGTCGGTCCTCCTCTCCTATCTTGAGACATAAAGAGTACAAAGGAGGGCAAAGGAGATGCCCTCCCGTGTACGTCTCTTATCCCTGAGCGGGCTTGTCTGCGTCAGGCTTGGCTGCACGGACTGCTGCCTCGTCCGCGGGATAGACCCGGTCGACCTTGTGCGTAGTGCGGTTGTCATATTCGTCATGAATGACGTCAATGATACAAGGCTTTCCGATGATGTCCTTCTGCGTGAAGCGGGCAACGGTGCCGGCGGCTTTGACGCCTACGGCCTCAAGGGTCTGTACGGTTTTCCAACGTGCCTGCGGGAGCAGGCTGGTCCAAAAGCGGACCTCGATGCCTTCGGAGTCTCCTGACGTGATCAGGAACTGCCAAATGTAGAGGGGGTTGCCGGTCTTGCTGGTCGACTTCTCAAAGTCAATAACCTTTGCGGGGTGCTTGCCTTCGGACGCCAGCGCGAAATCGCCGCCACCGTCCTCGTCTTGGAAGTCCTCAACGAACTCCTGATCCTGTTCTTGCTGGAGGCCCGAAACGGCCGCCTTTGTGTCTCCGGGGGCGCCGTTCGCGCCGGTGCCCGGAATGTTCGGTTTCTTGTCTGCCATAATCATTCTCCTTCTTTAGTTTTGGACGTAACCATGTCCATTATTTTTGGCATTGAGGGATCCGAGAACACCATGCCGAGTTTATTTCCCGGCGTGCGGTCCTTCGCGATCCACTTGTCGTACGGTTGCGTGAGCAGTTTGCGCACGGTGCGCGTGTTGCCCTGCTCGTCCTGTTCGGTATCCGTGAACATGAAGCCCACGACGTCCATGTAGCCGAGGATCGCCGTGCGGAGTTTCGGCGTGAAGTTCGGTCCGATCGTCTCGTTCTTCTGCTTGTCCTGATCCGAACGCTCGGAAGCGATAAAGATCACGTGCATGGGCAGGTCGCGGAACTTGCGAACCCAGCGGCGCAGTTGTTGCGTCGAGGCCCCATAGTCCTCCTGCCATACGTCGTCGACCGAGGTGCGCTTCGCGCCTGATTTCGTGGTTGAGTCGAGTTGCTCCTGAACGATCCCCTCGATATTAACCATTTGCAGCTCGGATAGGCTGTCGATCACGACGGTCTGATAGGGGTGGTCGTCCTTGGCGAGGTACCAAAAGATCTGATCGAGGTGCTTGAAGTCCTGCAGATCCGTTACGTGTGGGACCTCGTCCAGTCCTAGGACCTCGATGTCCGTTACGCTGAGCATGCCGCCTTCAACGTTGATCATGAGCACGCGCTTGGTTAGCGGGTGCAGGTCAGCGGTAGCGGCGAGTGATGTCTTACCGACACCGGGCGGCCCATACAGAAGCATTTTGAGTTTGTAATTCTCGATTTGGGGTTGGTAAATGTGAAGCCCATTATCCGTAGAGTGTTTTTGAGTCATCTTCTTCCTCCTCTCTTTCAGGTTTCGGCATGAAATCGAGATCAATGATGTCCTCGACGTCTCTGCCCTTGAGTTGCTCGAGACATAACTCTCGATAAGGGCACGTGCCGCAGTGCATGTGGGACTGAGCGCAATAGAGGTGCTTCTTGTTCCGAGTCACGTCCCAAACCATCTTCTCCATCTCCCGCGCAAAGATCTTGATCTCCTCGGGTGGACGATAGATCCTGTACCTGCGGAAGAACTCGAAGTCCTTCAGTTTGGGTCGCATGTCTAGGTAGTCGTCGGGGTCCTGACCTGCCTCGCTGACGGTGCGCGAATAGGTCTCCCAGTCCGAATAGATCTTGGCCCGGGAAAACTCGCCCTTTTGGGTGCGCTTCGGGATGGCCGGCGTCCTGCTGAGCAACTGATTATAGATCGTTCCGACGACCGGGTATCCGACGCGGTGCGCCGCATACTGATACACTCCGATCTGTCCGTCCATGAGGACTGCGTCCTCGGAGCGGAACTGCTTCGGGAACTTGTGCTCCAGCAGCCACAGGTGTCCGTCGGGATCCTTGACGATGGCGTCAAAGTACCCTATGAGCCTAGTCCTGACTCCGCGGATCCCGATCGAGAACTTCTGTTCGACCGCGACCGTCTCGAACTTGTCGCCGTACTCCTTGATGTACCTTTCGACGATGTTGACGACCGTCCGGTAAATCTCATCGTACTCCTCGATCTCCTCGTCAAACAGATCTGACTCGGCGATCTTCTTGTCGTACCATTCACGGAGTTCCTTGCGCCAGTCCTCCCCGCGCAGATACGCCGCGAGTGCGGTGTGTCCCGCAATACCTAGGGAAAGCGGGCGCGGGGTGCGCTTGGGCACGATCCGACGCACGTAGGTCCAGTACCACCTCATGCGGCAGGTGTTCCAAGTCTGTAACTCGGACCAACTGACGTGACCCTGTTTCTCCTTGTTCTTCGTCACTTTCTAACCTCCTTTCGCTGTTCATACCCATTATAACACGGCTTGCCAAACCCTGTCAAACAGATACGAATATTCTCGAGCCATGTAACCTAACGCCCCGACTTGGCCCTCGCGTCGCGTCTCTCGATCACTGCATCCACGAGCCGCTTCTTATGCTTGTTGGTGTCCTCTATGAGCCTGTCCGCCTCGGAGTTCAGGGCGATCAGTTCTATCACGGTCACGGGCTTCGTCTGTCCGTGCCTGTGCACGCGATCCTCCGCCTGCTTGTTCGTAGCGGGGGTCCAGTGCTTATCGAGGAGTATGACGACGCTGGCCGCCGTGAAGTCTAGTCCCTCGCCCCCGGCCTTGAGGGTAGTGAGTAGGACCTGAGTCTCGGGATCCGTGTTTAAAGCCGATATGGCCTCGCTTTGCTCCTCGTCGCTCGAAGCACCCGTGAAATATGTACACCCCGCCCCTGCTGCTCTGAGCTCTCTCGCGGCAAGCGAGATAGCCTCCGCGAATTGCGAGAACACTACGATCTTCTCGTCCGTGCTCTGCACGAACTCGACCAGTGCCTCGAGTTTGACGCTGGGGGCGTCGCTACCCACGAGTTCCGGCGATATGGCGATCTGCCGGCACCGCATGATCTTGCTCAGTACGATAGGCGCGACCAATATCTCCTGATCGGAGATCTCGGCCATGAGTTCCTCCCACATCTGATCATGGAGCCTTGCCTGCTTGCTTCCCATTTCGAGCCATATCTTCTGACGGGTCTTTTCAGGCATGTCCGGGAAGACCTCCTCCTTCTCCCTGCGGATGAAGTAGGGCGCGATCTCCTCGCGCAGGGCGTCCGGGTTCGAGGCGTGGTCGTCTATGACCCAGCCGAACCGGCCCGGGTGTGCGTTCGCATACTTCTTGACGAAGGACCAAAATGAAGTGTAGCGGTCCGGATTTATCACGTGGAGCAGGCTCCACACCTCCGGCACCCGGTTCATGATCGGCGTACCCGTGAGGAACCACGCATTAGGGGCCTTCTTGGCAAGCCTCGATACGTCCTGCGACTGTTGGGTCTTGCGGTTCTTGATGTTGTGCGCCTCGTCCACGATCACGACGTCCCAGTCCTGCTTGAGTAGTTCGTCAATGTAGTCGTGATCCCTGAGGACCATCCTCTTCTTGCCGTCGACCTTCTTCATCTGCTTGCCTCGCCGGGCAGCCTCGTAATGGATGATGAAGTAGCCATCGACGTACTGATTAAGGACCTCCGTGCGCTTCTTACGCGTGGATCCCACGAGACTGAGCACCCGCCGATCGGGCGCCCACTTGCGGATCTCGTCGTACCAATGGTGCTTCAGGTTGTTCGGGGCGATGATCAGGACCTTATTGGCGCGCATTTCCTCGGCCGTGATTATGGCCTCCACGGTCTTGCCGAGGCCCATGTCATCCCCGAGTATGGTACGCCGGGCCTTGAGTAGGAAGCCCACGCCGGTGCGCTGGAACGGATACAAGTATTGCTGGTTCTTACACGTGAGAGTCACGGGGGTGCCTTCCCGTATGTGCTCGAGTTCCTGCCTGTGCGCCTTCGCGCGTTCATACCACGCGTGCACGTCCGGATCCACGTACGCGCCCGGGAGCGCGCGCGTGAGATCCTCATACACGCCAAGATCGGGACTGAACGTCCAGCCCCGATCGCGCTTATTAAAACGCCCGCCGCCCACGCGTTTTACCCGCGCATTTTCACTACGCGGGCATTTAACGAGCAGACGGCGGGGCTTTCTACTGGTCCATGTGATGTCAATGGTTGCCATGCTTTCTGACCTCCTTGAGGGCCTTCTTGAGTATCTTCAGACAGTTCCGGGCCTCTTCGGTCTCGAGGTGCTTGGAAATGTAGCGGTGCCGAGATCTCGCAATGTGCTTCATACCATCCTGATAGGTGTTGTCGATGGCTCGGACCTTGGGATCCGGAAGATCGTAGGCCTGAAGATCTTCGTAGGTGTGGTTGAGTTGCTTCTCGACCTGCCTGCGGTCTATCATTGGACCAAAACTGAATACTGGGATGAACAGGACGATAACTGTAATTAGTACCACGGTTTACCTCTTTCCTAATCCCAGCCGCGGCAGCCGCAGTAATAGGAGTCCTCGGACTGATCCGGCTGGTATTCAAAAAACGGGAGTCTCATGCTGCTCGTGGTCCTGCGTCCGCATTGTGAGCACCGGGCCACCCGACCGCTAAGGTCGGGAGACTCGGCTATCTGCCACGATCTCGGATCGGGGCAACAGATGGCGCAGACCACCTTGTCGCCATCGTGTGCGTTAGCGGTATGGCCACATTCCATCAATGGCGGCTCGGTCTGTTTCGTCGATGCCTTGCCCATAAAGTATCTTGACCTCCTTGTCAAAGTGCTTGAGGCTGCGGAAGTCATTCAGGTTGAGACGCTTGTCGCGCGCCCAGTCGATCTCCGCCTGCCTGCGCTCCTGAGGCGTGGCGGGACGGATGAAGTAACACCCGTCCGGCGCCTTGCTCAAATGCAGTATTTCCTCGTCCTCCATGAGAGCCGGCAGTTCCTTGAGTACGATACTCGAGTAGGTGTGATCTGTCGCGCTCTCCCTGGTGCGGAGGTACTTCATGATCCGGTTAGCCACTTGCTTGGGTCCTTGCTTCATTCCTGCTGCGCCCCCACCTTGACGCCCTCGAGCTCGTAGAGTTCCTCCGGCTCGTGGCCGAAGTGTCCCTTAATCTGCTCGATCAGGAGCGCCTTGATGTTCCGGCACAACTTGTATGAGGGTGCGGCGATCTCGTACTCTATGAGGAGTTCGTCCGCCTCATTGTATCCGAGCGAGAAGCGCGCGTCTCCGTAGTCCACCTGATCCTCGAGTCCTAGGACGTTCTCGAACCAAGACGCGGTTGCCTCGCCGTGCTCGGACATATATTCATGTACGTTCTCGCTGAGTACGAGCCACGATCCTTTGAGGGACCGGCTGTTAGGTAGGTTCGTTTCATTCGTCACTTGAGTAGCCTCCTCTTCTTGCTCTTGATCTGCTCGTCTACCTTGGCCTTGAGTTTTGTGCCCGCTTCGGAGCGCAGGAAGTCATAGGCCTCGTCCGGGATCTCGTCCTTGCTGTCCGGATCGAAATGGGCCTTGACGAACATTTTCACTAGTCTTGAGTCATGGCCCTGTCTGAAGCGTCTGCCCGGCTTCACGGGCTGGCCGCAGCCACACAGGCACTTGGGCGGATCCTGCTCGTCCTTGCGGACCTTCTCGCGTCGTTCCTCCGCCTTCTCCTTCGCCCGGTTCTTCAGGCGCGTGACCACGTTGTTTGAGAGCAGCAACAGGTACCCGCCCTGACCGTCGCGGCTGAAGGCCCTTGGAACGACCTCGCCGATGGCGTCCTCTACGGCCATGGGCGCGTCAATGTTGTCGCGCTCTATGAACTTGGCCGCCTTCAGGATAATTGAGTACTTTTCATGATCGCTTAGTCTTACCGTTGTGGACATCTCTCTCTGTCCTCCTTATGATCCGAATGCCCTCAAAGGGGCCCGGATCGGATTTCACGTCGACGATAACGCCGCGTGTCTTGTTGATCTTGGCATATCTCTTCATGCGTGGGTTGTAGATCTGAACGAATTGGTCGTTGAGTTCCTCGGGGGTGCGCCTGACACGTCCGAGGTGGTCCGCCCACCGCTCGGTGGGAAAGGCGAAGTAGGACCACCCGAAGCGCCGGCGCAGGGGTCCGCACAACGTGCTCCACAGGATCGAGGGGATCCCGATCAGGACGAGGTAGAGCGGACCCAGCCACCGGGACTGATATGAGTGTCCGATCTCGTGGCGTAGGTACTTCTCCCCGGATCCTCGGGGCACCATGATGAACTCCCCGAGCGAGATCCCGCCCCGGAGCCCGTCGATCGCGTAGATACGCGAGTCGAGTCCGGTGCTGGCGTCTCGCATGTGGATCGTCGTCGTGATCCGTCGGGCGAAGACCACCCGGAGGACCATTCCCAGCAGGTGCTGGGGCAGTTGCCAAATGAACAGAAGGGTCCTTTTCATCCCAGCACCTCCTCCATCTCGTAAGTGAGTTCGCCCTCGTCGAGTTGCTTCTGAAAGTCGGCGATCTCCTGCCGGATGATCTTGTCCCGGGACTCGGAGAGGTCTGCCTTGTGACGGATCTCCTCGTACCGCTCGTCCAAGTCAAACAGGGAGCAGTACGTTAGCATGAGTGCCGTGCGCATTTTGAACTTGAGTGCGTCCCTGACGTCATTCCGGAAGTCCTTCACGTTGTCCCACACGAAGGAGTCTATGTAAGCCTCGCGTATGTCCTCGTGGGTCACGCCCTCGCTGTCTAGAAACTCCTCCGCGAGTTCCCTGAGATAGTCCTTGTGCTCCCGGTTCTGCTGCCTTGCCCGTTTGTACATCTCCGTGTCCGCGATGTCCGTGTCCTCGACTGACCTGAACAGGCGGATGACGCGACTATGGAGACGGCGCTCAGCCGCCTCCGTGGTCTCGTCCTCGTGCTCAGGGTAGACGTCGAAACTCGTCGTGACGCTGCTTGAGAATATGTCGTCCCTCGGACCTTGCACGACCTTGAGCTCCATGCTCAGGTGCTTGTTCTGTACGTGGATCCGGTCGAGCCGGAGCACGACCTCGATGTCGTCATACTTGAAGATCGTCCACGCGGCGCGCCACAGTTTCGGGTTGAGGTAGTTGTTCAGGATGAAGTCGAAATTGATGTCGTACACCTTGTGCGCGAGTGCATTCATTCCTTATCCTCGACCCCCTCCGCCTTGTTCAGGGCCGTGACGTACGTGGTCTCCTCGCTAATGATCGTGAAGGGCTCCATGTCGAGTCCGTCCCTGAAACGCTTCTCCACCTCTTTGACGACCTGACGCGGAGTTTTTGAGGGGTCCTCGGGGTCGCCCTGCGAGACGAGGATCAGAATGATCCGGTGGGAGTCTTCGTGCTCGCCTGTCTTGACCCCGCAGACCTCGTAATCGGTGTCCTCGATAAGCGAGTCAAATGCGTCCTCGTTGTTGTGCTTGTCGAGTTGCTCCTTGGGACCCAAATCATAGTTCCGGCTGTATTGCGTAACGTCTTTTGTTGCCAATGAAACCATCTCCTTTAGATTATAGTTTTTTGTTCCTATGACGCTTGAGTCTCTTGCCCTGCTTCTCGTGAAGTAGAAGAATGTACGCGTTGAAGAATGCATGGTCGAGATGGGGCATCCCGCTCTCGGGATCCGTGATCTCGCCGTCCTGCCATGCAAGCAGGTGCCGATACAGGGCGCCGAGATAGGTGTCCGGCTGCCCGAGTTCGTACGTGGGTCCGTGCTCGACCCCATACTTATTGAGCCCGTACCTTAAGGTTTCGCCTAGTGACTTCATAGCCACGGGGTCGATAAGTTGCATGGGCGGCTTGTCGAGCGTGCTCTTGTGGTCGTAGTCCATGTGCTCCTTGCTGCTTTTCGTCTTGCTCATTTCATGCCTCCTTTCAGAACATAGTCTTGAGCCCGTGCTCGGACTCGTAGAATTGGAAGATCTGCTCACGCGTGACGCCGCGAATGCGCAGGCCGTCGTGTCCGTTCACAGTCATGTGGACGTCGTACGCGCCCGGTACCTGCACGGACTCCGAGATCTTGAGGACCTTGTCCGTGACCTCCTGCGTGTCCGGTACCGCGGTCTTGTAGAGTGCGCGCCACATAGTGACGTCGTCCCGCTCGAAATAGTGCGGGGAGTCAACCCTCCGCAGACGCCCGCGGGATCCGCGGGCGTTTCGGCTTCTCGAATGTGTCTCCTTTGCTCTCCCTTGGCGTCTGAATAGTGGGTCGGTGCGTACATGTTCGTACACGGAAAAACGGGCGCGGAGAGCAAGCGAGACCGTCTCCGTGGCCTCAGAAGTCCTCGTGTCGGATCACACATCCGCCCCGCCACGTGCCGACGATCTTCACGTCCGGGCCCCAGTCGTCCCGGGCCTCCTGTACGCTCCCGTACTCGGAATAAGCCTCGTTGATCGCCGTCGCGTCGAACTCGCGTTCAATACCGGTAAAGTTCTCCTGCTCCCGAATGTTATCGAAGATCTTGTCGGCCGCCTGTGCGGAGAAGTCCGTCTCGCATAGGAGCCGGCCCACGAAAATGCCTGGTGACATGCGTGCCTTCATACTAGTTCCTCCCTTCTCCGAAAATAAAGTGGTTCGGTACCCTGTGCTGCTTCGCGTAGAGTGTCGCGTCCTCCTCGGTGCGGAAGTACAGGGGCTCCTCGGTGTCCAAGTTGAACAGGCACCACAGGCCCTCGTCGTCCGCCTCCGCCTCGAGGATCTCGCCGAGCGAGAGTGGGCGCACCTTCTTAGCCATCATTCTACCCCTTCCGCCTGTAAGTGACTGTGACGTCGTCCGGGCCGACCTCGAACTGAATGGTGCCGTCCGTGTAGGTCGGCTCCCACTCGGCCGTGACGCCGATGGGGTGGTCGTGCAACTTCTCCGCGATGTCGAGCATGTTCACGCGGTCTTCTGCGTTGCGGACGCACTTGAGCGCGTTCTGCGTGATCGTGATCATAACATTTCCTCCTTTGGGTTTTGGATTATCGACGCTTTCAGAAGTCCGGGAGGTCCGGGCCCCTGAAGCCGCCGACAATGTGCGTCCTTGGCTTGCCGGTTCAGATCTCCGGCGTCTCCGATCCATCTCGTGAACGCTCTCGGCCGGGTCGGTGGCCTGTCCTCGATGTGCCTAGAGTGGGGCGCGTCCTCGTTTGGGTGTCTAATGGGGGTATGTCCAAGACCGGGGGCTAACTTTACTTTTATTATAACATGTCGGTACACGTTATGTCAAGCACGAACTTTATGAAAATGTTCCCTGCCCTCGGAGAACCACAGCAACCACATATGTGGTTGTCGCGAGCGCAGATCTCCGAACCCCCTATTCGAGGCAGAACCACATACGAACCACATATGATCTGAGCGAGGCCCAGCACGGGGCTGAAGGAAGCGCCGAAGAGGGCGCGAACCACATACTCAGAACCACACATGTTCTCGAAAGTATGTGGTTGAGACCCTCTCCAGAGCTTAACGACGCCGCCTTGCGTATGTGGTTGAAAGTCCGGACACCCCGGGGGTGGACGACGGAGAACCACATAGTGGTGTCTCCCGTCTGTCCCAATGCCCCGCGGGACCCGAGAACCACACATCAACCACATGTGGTTCCGAACCCCATATCTGTGTTTCATTAGTCCGGCTTGTGGGTGGTGCAATAGACCTGCGTGGTCCTTAACTTCTCCCGGAACGTGTCCGGTGCGTTGTCCCGCTTCCACGTGTAGGGCTTGCCGCGCGGGGAGTCCGGTCCCGGTACTGCGTGGAGTTTCTTCGGATCGTCCTCGCCGCACACTATGCAGTTGTGATCCATGAGCCATGCGTCGTAGATCCTGTCGTTCTCCTCGCGCCTGCTCTGCTCCCGGGCCTTGCGTTTGTTCTGCTCCTTCTCCATGTTCTTGGCCTGTTCGGCGTGGTTGACGTCTCCCCGCTGCCAAAGCAGGCAGGAGGTGCACAGGGCCTCGCCGTTCACGATGTTGTAGGAGCCGGGAGCCGGGTCGGCCCAGGGGTCCCAGCGCTTGCCGCACTTCGAGCAGATCATGGGTGCGGGCGTGGCTATGCCGTAGTCCTCGTGGATCTCGAGCCTCGCCTTCTCCGCACACTTCTCGCATAGGATCGGCGGGCGGGAGTCGTAGTCGTACTTGTCCCTGTGCATGATGAGTGCGCCCTCGACGTCCCTTATGAAGGCGCGGGGATCCTCGTGCTTGCTTGCGAGTTCCTTCAGGAAGTATTGGTCGCTCTTGAGCTCGTCATTGATCGCGGGCCTCAGGTAGAGCAACTTCCTGTGCTTCCGTGAGTCCTCGAGAGGGTGTCCGGGGTTCTCACATGCGGCGTACTCGAGCCAGTCTCGGAGAGCCTCCCGGACCTCCTTCTGTGTAAGTCTTCGTTTATGCGTCATTTGCGTCTCCTCCCCCTCTTGCCGAGGTGCTTGAAATACTCGACCTGCCTGAGTCTCGTCTTGGCCTGCCTCTTGGTGTGATAGGGTCCACCCAGCGGTTTGCCTTGCTCCGAGTACACCTTCCAGCCCTTCTTAGTCTTTCTGATCATCGGTCTTCGCCTCCTTCTTCTCGTCTTCGTAACCCTTGTGATCCTGCACGTACTGCATGAGCAGGTTCCGAGTCAGCGCAGAGAGGTTCAGGGACCTCTTGTCTGCGAAGTCGAGTATCGCCTGCTTGTCCTCGGCCGCCATGCGTACCGTGAGTTTTTCCGTCTTGTCCATTTGTCTCACCTCCTCGGGTTCATTGTACCACGGAGGGGGGTCCGTAGTCAAGCGTACGTACATGTTCATAAGGGGTTCGGTTCGTTTGGAGTCAAGGCGAGTTTCGTGTTATAATGGAACTGAAGTCGAAGGTAACATTTGCATCATATGTATACGCACGCGTTTCGTGAACATCGACACACTACTACCCGGCCCGGCGGATCTTCTGACAGGTTTTGCTGGGCCTTCTCCGTTCCGGGACTCCGTTGCCTGATGTCCGAGAGGCCGCGGAAGGCATCTCTTTTTGTCTCCGTTGGCGCGGCGGGCATCGACAAGGGTGCACACACCCGGACACGTAAAGACGCAAAGAGGGAGGAAGCGAGAGGCCATGGGAACACCGATGAAGTTCGAGACTCCGGAAGATCTGGAGGACGCGATAACCGATTACCTTGAATGGGTAAAGGAGCAGAACGAGCCGAGAGTGATGGAGTTCTGCAAGAAGTGCGGCAAGATCAGGAAGCGGGCGGACTCGAAATGCTGCGGGCTCGGATTTGAGCATAGGCTCGTCCACCCGGATCCCGCCGAGAAGATCAGGCCCACGTATTACGGCTTCGCCGCTTGGGCCGGAACCACGCGCAAGACGCTGTGGGAGTACTCGAAGCGGGACGATTTCGCCAAGGTACTGGACTGGTTCAAGACGATCCTGCAGGCTGACGTCGAGCAGATCCTCCTGAACCCGCACACCAAGAACGTACAGGGCGCCAAGTTCGTAGCGATCAACAACTATGGCTGGGCTGAACGTCAAGAGATCTCCGGAAAGGGCGGTGGTCCCGTTGAAGTCCGAGAAGCCCGAGACAAACTTGCAAGACTTATCCAGCGCAAGCGAGGGGGAGATCCGGAAGACTCTGAAGGATCTGACTGACAGCGAGGCGCTCGCCCTGATGTATGACTGGCCGCTTTGGGCACGGCCGAACCAACTGCCTCCGAAGACGTTCGGGACCAAGCACAACATTTGGATGATCCTAGCCGGACGCGGGTGGGGCAAGACGAGATCCGGAGCCGAGGCGATCAGGCAACTGGTGTACGAAGGCTACAAGCGGATCGCACTGATCGGACCGACCCCCGCTGATGCCCGGGACTTCATGGTCGAGGGCGACGCCGGGATCCTGAGCGTATTCCCGCCCGACGAGAAGCCGTACTACGAGCCGTCCAAGAGGCGGATCACGTTTCACACGGGCGCCGTCGCGACACTGTACTCAGGCTACAAGCCCGACCAACTCCGTGGGCCCTCGCACGACGCCTTTTGGGCCGACGAACTGGCATCATGGCAGTACCTTCAGGAGACTTGGGACATGCTCATGTTCGGCTGGAGGCTCGGATCCCCGCGCGGGGTCATAACCACCACACCGAGGCCGCTGCCCCTAGTCAAGGAACTCAAGGATCGCAGGAACGCGGCGGTCACGGTCGGATCGAGTTTCGAGAACCGGGACAACCTAGCGCCCGAGTTCTTCGAGGCCATAGTCGACAGGTATCAGGGCACGAGGCTGGGCCGTCAGGAACTCTATGCGCAGATCCTAGACGACAACCCGCACGCACTGTGGGCGCGCAAGGACGTAGAAGGCGCCCGCGTAGACAAGGCCCCCGAGCTCAAGCGCATAGTCGTGGCCGTGGATCCGAACGCAAGCGACAACAAGGACAGCGACGAGTGCGGGATCGTGGTCGCCGGCCTAGGCGTGGACGAGGTTTCGTACCTGCTCGAGGACGTATCCATGAACGGCACCCCGCAACAGTGGGGCAAGATGGCCGTGACGATGTATCGCAAGTACAAGGCGGACCGGATCGTCGCCGAGATCAACCAAGGCGGCAACATGGTCGAGCACGTGATACACACCGTCGATCCCGGCGCCGCGTATTCAGGAGTCAGGGCCAGCAAGGGCAAGATCGCCCGGGCTGAGCCAATAGCAGCACTTTACGAGCAAGGCAAGGTTAAGCACTTCGGCAACTTCCCCGAACTGGAGGACGAACTCTGCGAATGGGAGCACGGCATGCCGTCCCCGAACCGGATGGACGCGCTGGTGTGGGCGATCACGGAATTGATGCTCGACGGAGTGCAGCCACTTAAATCAATTAGCAAAGCGAGGTTAGGATTGTGATAGAGACGAAGGACGTAGTGACGATCATCAACTACTTCAACCGGTACCGGCTCGATAGGCTGCGGGCCTACTATGACGGCTGGCATGACATCCTCGAGAGGTACTTCGAGGACGAGACCAAGCCGAACAACAAGATCGTGACGAACTTCTGCAAGATCGTCGCGGACACGAACGTGAACCACTTCATGGGCGTCCCGGTCACATATGGTGCGAACGAGGATCACGAGAAGGCGCTCGAGGAATTGCAGGAGATCTTCAACTACAACAATGAGCAGAACGTGAACTCGAAACTCGCCAAGTACGCCTCGATCTACTCGAGGGCCTACGAGATCCTGTACGTGACTGAGGACTCGGACGGGAACACGGTCCCGGCCTTCCGGCCACTGGACCTCAGGCGCCAGTCGGTCTATGTGAAGTACGCCGACACGCTGGAGCAGGAGATCGAGTGGGCACTCCGCTGGTTCGAGGAGACTGATCCGATCGGCGAAATGAGCCCCACGCCCAAGCGCAACCCGATCCGCGCCTTCCTGTACACGAAGGACGAAGTGATCGAGTACGTCGTCGAGGACGGTATGGCTAGGGAGGTCGACCGAGAGGTACACTATTTCGGCGAAGTACCCATCAACGTCTATTGGAACAAGGAACCGGACGGACACGGGGACTTCGAGGACATCATGACCCTGAATGATGCCTACAACATCCTCAACTCTGACGATATCAACGAGAGCGAATACTCGAACGACGCCTATCTAGTGATTAAGAACCTAGCCGCCGACGAGGAGGACCTGCAGGATCTCAAGGAGAAGCGGGCCATCACGGTCGGCAAGGAGGGCGACGTCCGCTGGCTCATGAAGGACATGGACGCCACTTGGAAGAACTCCCTCAAGGACAGGCTCAGGGAGGACATCTTCTCAGTCGCGGGTACGCCCGACATGACGGATGAGAACTTCGCCGGGACGAGTTCCGGGGAGGCACTCAAGTATAAGTTGCTCAATTTCGAGAACAACAGATCTGACAAGGAACGGATGTTCAAGGAGGCACTGGGTCGCAGGATCCGCATGATCTTCAACTTCATCAAGGCGAAGGGGCGCAGTTATGACTGGCGCGCCATCTCCATGAGGTTCAGCGCGAACCTGCCGAAGAACCTAGTCAACGAAGCCGATCTCGTCAATAAGTTGGCGGGCAAGGGCATCGCGAGCAAGCAGACCCTCAGGAGCGTCCTCTCGATCATAGAGGACCCCGCCAAGGAGAAGGAACGGATCGAGGATGAGCAGGAGGCGCCCGTACTGGACGATCCTCAGGATCCCCCGATCCCTGAAGACGAGGATGAATAACCATGGCGAACACATCGAAGATCTTCAATGAACTGAACAAGCGTTCCGCGCAGATCGAGAAGGAGACCATGAGGCAGCTCCGGGGCCAGTATCAGAGGGCCTTGGACGACACCCGGGGCAAGTTGGCGAACCTGAACGGCCAGGGTGTACTGAACCCGGCGGCGATGGCGGAACGTGGCCGGCTTGCGAACCTAGAGAAGTTCATAAACGAACGCATGGCACGCGTCAAGGGCGAGTCCGTCCAGGCCACCGGGCGAGGACTCACGAAGGTCATGAAGCAGTCAGTCAGCATGACGCGCTTCGGGATCGAGGACGCGCTGCAGAGCCGCCTGTCGTTCGGGGTCTTCGACGAGGAGGCTGCGAAGGCGGCGATCGAGAACGACTACGCGCTGGGCAAGTGGCGCGAGGCCGCCCAGTTGAACGGAGATCAGGCGGCCAAGCGGATGCGCGATCGCGTGACGCAGGGGATCATCCAGGGACAAGACTATGATACCCTCGCCCGCGGCGCAGCCGAGGAGATGGGCGTGGCCCTGAACAAGGCCGATCGCGTCGTCAGGACCGAGAGCCATCGCGCCCGGGAGACCGGCAAACTCCGCACCATGAAGGAGGCCGAGGATCTCGGGGTCAAGCAGAAGAAGCGCTGGATCGCGACCCTCGACGGAGCCACCCGGGACAGCCACCAAGAACTCGACGGCAAGACGATCCCGGTGGACAAGGACTTCGAGGGCGAGTTCGGATCCGGCCCGGCACCCGGACAGATGGGATCCGCGCAGGAGGATATAAATTGTCGCTGCACCATGATCACGGTCATAGAGGACTTTGAACCCGAGAACCGCCGCGACAAGGAGGGCATGAAGGAGTACAAGGACTACGACGAGTGGGCCAATAATCAGAAGCGCGAGCCGAACGTACCCGAGACGCAGGAACCGATCAGGGACGTACGGCGCCGCCTGAGGGACGAGAAGAACATGGACTGGCAGGAACCCAAGTTCAAGCCGTCCGGCATCCCGGAGGACATCCGCGAGGAGCAACTCCGACAGGTGGACTACCTGTCTCGGCGCTATGATCTGAACAAGTTCGGACAAAGGGAGACCATGAGGTTCATGCCCAAGAACATGAACTCCCTGGGTCAGACCGGGTTCAACTATCAGAAGCCCGTGCAGAACATGTATTTTAGCCCCCGGTACTTCAATGACCGGGACACCATGATAAAGCAGATACAGGACGACATCTCGGTCGGGTACGCGACCAAGGTCAGCCCTGACATGTATTCACGATACGTAGTCACGCATGAGTACGGGCACATGGTTCAAAACAAGATCACGCACGACTACCTTCTTCAGGACAAGGGTTATATGGCTGACATGCGAGCCGCCGCACAAGGTATGCGGGGCCCCGATCCGGGACGGTACCTGCGCCAAGAGTGGCTCGAACCCTATCGCAGGAACATGCAGGAGGAGATCTTGGAACGTGCCGCCAAGGAAACCGGCAAGGACGTCACCACGCTGTATTATGATCAGGTCAGCAACTACGGCAAGACGGAGCCCGCGGAGTTCTTCGCGGAGACCTTCGCCAGTCTAGAGGGCGGCGAGCCCAATGATCTAGCCCGCGCCATGGAAGGCTGGCTCAAGGATAAAGGAGTGATCAAGGAATGACGTACATGCCGAAACCCAAGTTCATGGAGAACGACGAATGGTACTACTTCGATTTCGAGACGGGCACCGTGAAACTCACGGAGAAGGCGCCCAAGGAAGCGAAGGAGAGTTATGATAAGTTCATGAAGCAACTCGGTGGGACCATCGAGGCCCCCGAGGACGAAGAGGATTAAACGGGCTTCGGCCCTTTAATAGGCCCCGGGCACGGCGTTAAACTACCCAAAAATAATTGGACTTTGAGGGCCTGCGGGAACTCGAAGGACAAAGGAGGACACCACCATGCTACAGTTTTTGCAACTATTTTTCGCCGAAGGCGGATCAGGCGGGGGCGCAGACCCCAAGAAGGAGGGTCCCAAGAAGGACGACCCGGATCCTGATGATGATGATCCTGAAAAGGACGATCCCGAACCTGACGACGATGGGGGCGAAAAGACCTACACCGAGGAGGAACTGCAGAAGATCGCGGATAAACGCGTCTCGGAGGCGGTTAAGACTCGGGAGAAGAAACTCCGCAAGGAGTTAGAGGAACAGATCAAGCAGGAGCGAGAGGACGCCGAGCGCAGGGCGGAACTCTCCGCCGAGGAAAGGGCGGAAGAGGAGCGCAAGCAGCGCGAGCAGGAGATCGCTGAACGTGAAGCGAAGCTCAAGCACAAGGAACTTCTCGCCGACACCAAGGACCACCTCCACGAGAAAGGCATTCCCGTGAAGTTCGCGGACATGCTCGTGGGGACGGACGAGGACGCCACCAAGGAGCGCATCTCAGCGTTCAAGAAGGAATGGGAGACGGCCCTCGACGAGGCCGTGAATGAGCGGCTCAAGCAGAAACCGCCCAAGCAGGGCGGCAGGAAGTCAGGTAACAAGATGACTCAAGAGGAGTTCAACAAACTGGGCTACCGGGACCGCGTAAAACTCAAGAAGCAGGATCCCGAGTTGTATGATGAACTCATTAAAAACGCGTAGCCACAACTAAAAAACTATTCCATAGGAGGAATTAATCATGGCAATGACAAAACTAGAACACATGGTCGATCCGGAAGTTCTCGCGGGGATCGTCAGGGACTACCTTCCGAAGGTAATGAAGTTCTCTGCACTCGCACGTATCGACCGCACCCTCGAAGGGCGCCCCGGTTCCACCATTACGGTGCCTAAGTTCAAGTACATCGGCGATGCGACCGAGGTTGACGAGGGCGCAAGTATCGACACCACCCTTCTCGAGACTTCTACCGAGGAGTTCACTATCAAGAAGGCAGCCAAGGGTGTCGAAATCACTGACGAAGCAATTCTCAGCGGCTTTGGCGATCCGGTCGACGAAGCGGGTAATCAACTCGCTCTCTCCATCGCGGCCAAGGTTGACACCGACATCATGACTGCGATCCAGCAAGCCGTGCTGTGGGCTAACAGCACCGCCTTCGACATCGATGCCGTCTCTGACGCTATCGACTCGTTCGAGGACGAAACCGACGAGACTCTCGTGCTCGTCATGAACCGTTACGACGCTTCCGAACTCAGGAAGGCCGTCGGTGGAAACTGGGAACGCGCCTCTGATCTCGGGGACCAAATCGTTACCGAAGGCGTCTACGGCGCCGTACTCGGTGCACAGGTCATGAGATCTGACAAACTCCCCCGCGGAGTCGCCTATCTCACTCGCCCCGAACCTGCGGCTCTCTACATGAAGCGCGACGTAGAGATCGAGGAAGATCGGGACGTTCTCAAGAAGACCACCATCATGACCGCGGACCAGCACTATGGTGCGCATCTCTATGACGAGAGCAAGATCGTCGCACTGCACAAGGCCGACGAGGTCACTGCGACCATTTCTGACGAGGAAACCACAGGCTTCACACTCAGCCTTAGCCCTGCAGTCGACGGACTCACTGCAGACGACATGACCCTGCTTGACTCGGACGACGACGAAGTCACTATCGACTCCGTCAGCACTTCTGACGATGGCGCGTCTTATGACGTCGAAGCCACCCTGAGCGCAGGCAGCACGTACACCATCAAGGTTGACGACCAACCCGGTTACACCATGGACGACGCTAAGGACGTTGACGCGCCTGACTAAGGTAGATAAGACGTGAGGGCCTAATGCAACGGCCCTCACTTCATTATCACATGAGGAGGAAACAATATGATCTACAGTAGACGCTACAACACCAAGAGGAGCACACCGAAGCCCCAGCCTAATCGCCCGGCCGTGAAGCGCGAACGCTCGAAGCGGCGCCTCTCCATGAGATCCAAGGGTGGCGGCTGGTATCAGATCTCGGACGGTACTCGCGTTCAAGGCCGCGAAAAGGCCCAGCAGTACATTAAGAGACACGAGTGAGGGGATGATCTGACATGGCTAGAGAAGACCTCCTCCAGTGGGTGCAGGACTATACCCGCAACCCGGATCTCGAGGACTCGGGTCCGATCAGCGTGATCATTGACCGCCTCGAGAAGTTTGAACAGACAGACAGCACCGTGCAGTCCAAGTCCATTTCCCGCTATTCCGTCACATATCGCGAAGGCGTACCGAAGGACATCTATGACATGCTTCAGCCCTACGTCAAACTCAAGACCATTAACTTCTACTGATCGTGGATATCGTGGTCGAACTCTTCCGGACCATGGAGATCCGGGAGAAGGTACGCGTGGATGACGGGATGGGCGGATGGACCGAGGACTGGACGACCGTGGGCACCGTCGAAGGTGTCCTAGACCTCATGGCGCAGTCGGACAACAGTTACATTCCGGCACAGAAGGCGCTGGAGAGGTCGACACACATCTTCATCTGTGATACGCACCCGGAGGTTCAGCAGGGGCGCTGGCTCAAGGATGGGGACAAATACTTCGAGATCCTAGATGTGGATAACCCGGTGGAAGGCGACCACCATCTCGAGGTATATCTTGAATACAGGAGCGGATAACATGTCCTATGACAGCAACCGGCGAAAAGTGGAGCAGGATCTGCGCCGCAAGCTCGCACGCGCGACGAGCGCGGTGGGCGCATTTGTAGAGGGCGAGGCCAAGGTACGGGCGCCCGTACGAACCGGTGCCCTGCGGGGCAGTATAACTCACAAGGACTACGGTAGGACCGGCACCACCGTGATCGGGACGAACATGCATTACGCGGTCCACCAAGAATACGGCACCGAGAAGATGGCGCCGCAGAGTTTTCTGCGCCCCGCCATCACGGAGAACAAGAGCCGGATCCGCAAACTCGTAGAGCGGGCGTACAAGTGGTAATATGCAAACACTGCTAGAGACGTTCGTCGCAGAAGCCCAAAAGATCCTCCCGATCGGATCCCAATGGGTATCGCCTGAAACGGAAACCCCCTACTGCACTTATCAATACAGTGCCGAGGAACTTAATCAGAACCGGGAGATCACGGTCACTCTCGACGTATGGGACCGCAACACTTCGCCCGTCCGCATTGAGGGCTTAGTAACGGACCTGCGTGACAGTCTCGACCGTAACGTCCTCGTGAACGGGGATCACTGGGTCATGACGACCCTGCAGTCACAGCGCGCGATCCCGGAGGACGAACCCGAAACGAAACGTATTCAGATGGTCTTCATGCTCAAGTATTACAAGGACACGACAGGCTAATCTATTAGAAGGAGGAACAAATCATGGCACTCGACAGAACAACTAGCGTTGAGAACATCGACCCGATCATCATTGATGCCGGTGTGGTCTACAAGGATTACGAAGAGACCGGCGAAACCACGCTCGGGGTCACGCGCGGGGGTACTACCTTCAGCGTCACGCCCGAGTACAAGGAACTGGAACGCGACGGTGCGCGGGGCAAGGAGAAGGGACTCAAGCGCCTCACTAACCTGAGCGTCCAACTCAGCACCAACCTCATGAGCCTCACGAAGGAGAACATGAAGGACGCCCTCGGCGTCGCCGATGCCGGTACGGACATCATTAACTCCAAGATCGACCTCGAAGACTCTGACTACATCGGCAACATCGCCGTCGTAGGCGAAACCATGGGCGGATCCTACGTCGTGGTCATCATCAAGAACGCTCTCGCAGACGAGGGCATCGAGATCTCGTTCGAGGACCGCGAGGAAGCCGTGCTTGAAGTCACATTTAGCGCGCACTTCGATCCGACGGCCGCAGACAATGCGACCTATGAGGACATCTTCGAGATCAGATATCTCGACACATTCCCTGAAGCATAACCCTAAGGAGGATAACCTATGATTAGCAACGATAAGGCTTTCGATATGCTCCCCCATGCGGTGGAGATCTTTGAGAAACTCGACATCCAGACATACATCAACGAGCACAAGATCGAGATCGACGGGGACGCAGATCGGGACGCCCTGACGCAGGAGCAGGGCATGCAACTGATTAAATACGTCCTGCGACATGCGAGCGAGGTTAAGGAGGAAGTCTTTAACATCGTCGCGATCGCCGAGGACATGGCCGTGGACGAAGTCCGCGAAGCGGGGATCTCGACAACCATAACCACCTTCAAGAACCTCCTTCAGGACAAGGAACTAATGGGTTTTTTCTCGCAGGGTACTCAGTAGGCTATTTCCGCGCCCTCCGACTGATCCACAAGCATTATGGCACCCTCCCGTTCCACCGTGTACGCGACGGACTCGAGGATGCGATCAAGGAGGAGCAGGAGGACAAGCGTTTCGAGATCATGCTCGGGCGGTGGCTGGCACTATTGCCGCACATGGTAGTGCCTACCACCATGGGCAAGAAGCCGCCGCTCAAGTTTGTCCCCCTTTCTAAGTATATGAAGGAACTGGAGAACCCTGAACCCAAGAAGCGCACCAAGGACAAGACACCTGAAGAAATAATCGAGGAAGTAGAGCGGACCCGCGCCTACAACCGCGAGAAGGAGGAGCGAGGTGACTAGACTATGCTCTTTAAACTGGCAGGACGCATAATGATTGAGGACAAGGACGCGAAGAAGTCCTTGGAGAACATAGACGAAAAGGCGAAGGAGACCGAGTCCAGCATGACGGACTCATTCAACTCGATCGCCAAGGGCGCGGCAGCCTTCGCGGCTGCGGTCGGAACTGCGGCCATCGCGAGTTACAAGATGGCCATGAGTTTCTCGAATGATGCCGACGTGATCGACAAGACCTCCCTGAAACTGGGGATCACGACCGACGCCTTCCAAGAACTCCGCTATGCCATGGGTCAGATGGGTATCAGCGGGAGCCGCGTAGAGCGCGGACTCGGACGCTTGAACCAGCGGATCGGGCGCGCGGCGCAAGGCAACGACAAGTATGCCGAGGCCCTGTACAAGTTGGGCTTCTCCTACGAGGAAGTGCAGAACGGCACCCTCGACACGGAGGAGGCCTTCATGCGGGCCATCGACACCCTGCATAACATGGAGAACGCGACGGATCAGAGCGCCCTAGCGAGCGAACTCTTTGGTACGCGCATGGCGCGCGACCTCATGCCGGCCATTGCGGCCGGTACCGAGTCGATCGACGAACTGCGCCAGCGGGCGCACGAACTCGGTGGCGTCATGAGCGAGGAGAACGTGGAGGCGGGCGTACTGTTCGCCGACACGGTCGATAGCGTCAAGTTCGCCGTCCGGGGGCTCTTCTATGAGATCATAGAGGACGCGCTCCCGGCCATGCAGGAAATGGCAGAGTACCTCATGAACAACGCCCCCATGATCGCCGAGAAGGTCGAGGACTCCATGAGCGGGATCACGACCGCCATCTCGAAGGTGTGGGGACTCATAAGAAAGTATCCTAAGGCTGCTTTAACCGCCTTTGGTGCCGCTGTGGCTACGGTCGGAGCGGCCGTTACCCTATGGCTCGGCAAGATCGCAGCGGCGTGGATGGTTACGCAGGCCAAGACGGCCGCCGCCATCGCGAAGGCGATCGTGCACATGGGCCTACTCATGGTTAAGTACGCAGCCCTCGGGGTCGCAGCACTGGTCCACGCGGCCAAGGTCGCGGCATCGTGGCTCATCGCCATGGGTCCGATCGGGCTCGTGATCGCGGCAGTCCTCGGACTGGTCGCGCTGATCGTAGACAACTGGGACACGATCGTGGAAGCGACCCAATGGCTGTGGGGCAAGATCAAAACGATCTTTACCACAGTATTCGACTTCATGAAAGACCTCTTCCTGAGGTTCCACCCCATAGGCATTCTCATTGATAACTGGGACGCCGTCTCCGGCTTCTTCAGTGATCTTTGGGGCAAAGTGACGGGGGTAGTATCGAAAGCCTTCGGGAAGTTAAAGGAGATACTGACGAGCGTGCTTCCGATGCCGTTGCTTCGCAGCGCATGGGAGAAAGTGACAGACTTCTTCGGCAAGATATGGGGCGGAGTCCTCAAAGGACTGAACGCCTTCAAGGAGCATTTCAAGGACGCGTGGGGCGAGTTCGTGGAAATCGTCAAGGTACCCCTGAACATCGTGGTCGCGCTGCTCAATAGCATGCTGAGCGGCTTCGAGAAGATGATCAACGCACTCGCGGACGGCATCAACGGCCTCCCCGAGTTCGAGATCCCCGACTGGGTCCCCAAGATCGGCGGCGGAACCTTCGGACTCCCCGAGATCCCGGAGGCCAGCCTGCCCAAGATCCCGGCACTGGCCCGGGGCGGAAATGTACAGAGATCCGGAGCGGCCCTCGTAGGAGAGGCCGGACCCGAACTGCTCGAAGTGAACCGCGGAGCCCGAGTGACCCCACTCCAAGAATCCCCGGGCAACTTGAGCACCGGCAAGGACACCGCGAACATCTACGTCGAACTGGACGGCCGCCTGCTCGCCAAGGCACTTGGTAAGCCGCTGGTCGATCAGATCCGACTCAGAAGCGGGGTGCGTATCTAATGCTTGTTAAGATCGGAGATCAGAAGCACCCGATAGAGCGCGATAGCCTGGACGTCGATCATGCCGTTCAGGACCGCTCCATCGCGGGCTTCAGCGTCATTGACATGGATAACGTGCATGAGTTCTATCGCGGCATGCCCGTACGGATCGGGCAGGC
>Ga0207421_10001368_pt1 | contig 31397 bp, 24 predicted proteins | sample SodLakKL_010_SED_4_FD_187542 | JGI IMG/M metagenome (GOLD analysis project Ga0207421, IMG submission 187542) | Alkaline sediment microbial communities from Lake Tanatar, Kulunda Steppe, Russia - 8KL_010_SED (SPAdes) (version 2) | ecosystem: Environmental > Aquatic > Non-marine Saline and...
TTGGGCGTCTCGGCAAATGGCCGGATCGGTCAACTCCCGAAGCGCGTTCCTCAACCCGCCGTACCAAGCACGGGCCATCCGTACCAAGTGCAACGTCTTGTTGGGCATTTGGACGTAGAGCTCGAAGATTCCGCCGACTGAGGGTACGGTCTTGTTGAGTCGGTGCCGGTCTGCCCGTATCATGGGGGACCATTGTACGGTGAAGTACGCGCTGGTGCCCTCAACATGCTTGGTTATGCGCGAGTCCACGAGGAAGAGGGTATGACGTACCGAGGTTCGGAGGCAAGCGCCCGTTTCAGTAAGGACGAGAGATGATTGTCACAATCGACGTAGGAAACTCGACAATTCTTCTGGGAGGATTCGAAGGTGGGGAACCGATAGGTCATCTGCGACTCTCCACCCGCTCGGAACGAACGCCGGACGAGCACCGTGTTCTGCTCGACGCATTACGACGGCAGCTCGAAGGTGAAGGGGCCGACGGCGGCGCCGACGCACCGGGAGAGGTCACCGGAATATGCTTGGGGAGCGTTGTCCCCGCCGTAACGGACTCGATCGCTGAGGCCGTCCACGCGGTGTTCGGGAAAGAGCCGTTCATAGCAACCCCCAATACCGTTCCCTGGGTGCCTATCCAGACGGACAATCGGTCGGAGCTCGGCCCGGATCTGATGGCGAATGCTGTGGCCGGCTACGACGCGTGCGGCAACGCATGCGTCGTATTCGACTTCGGAACTGCCCTCAGTTGCACGGTGGTCAACGACGACGGCGCGGTGGTGGGAGTGAGCATCCTGCCGGGGCTCCGCGGTGCGGTACGGTCACTGGCCCAGATGACCGCCCGGTTGCCTGAGGTGGCACTCCAAGCACCTCCGCGTCCGTTCGGGACCGATACCACTTCGGCGATCCAATCCGGTATAGTCTACGGCTACGCATCGCTTGTCACGGGGCTCGTCGATCGGTATGAGCACGAGTTGGGGACTCAGGTCCAGCCAATCGCTACCGGCGGACTGGCAGGCGTTGTGGCCCCGCTTGTGGACCGTTTCTCCGTACTGGATCCGTGGCTGACGCTACGAGGATTGGCCTCGATCTACAGTCGATCACAACAAGACGGATAGGAGGTAGCCACGGAAGTGGCAAAGGCACGCGTATGATCAAATTGCCCATTCGGGACCATGGAACGGAGTATCGACTTGCTCCCTCAAAGATTGTCTGCCTGGGAATGAACTACCGGGATCACATCCGGGAAAGCGTCTCAGCCAAGGTTTCGGGAACACACGATGCTCCCAAGGAGCCGATACTTTTCTGTAAGACGCCCAATGCCCTCATTGGTCCTGAGAGCGAGATCAAGATTCCCAACATTCTAGGATGCTACGGATTCGAAGCTCCCCGTACAGACTACGAAGCAGAGCTTGCAGTTGTAGTCGGACGGCAGGCTTCGCGGGTTACTGAGGAGAACGCTCTCGACTACATCCTCGGGTACACCTGCGCCAACGATGTCAGCCAGCGCAACATCCAGATACAGGATCGCTCAGGGTGGTTCCGCGGCAAGAGCTTCGACACCTTCTGTCCGGTTGGACCGGCGCTCACCCCTGTTGCCGTCCTCGGGGATGCCGGGAATCTAGCGATCCGATGCCGACTGAACGGCAAGCTGGTGCAGGATGGAAACACAGCGGATATGATTTTTGGAATCCCGGAAATCGTCTCGTTTATCTCCTATAACCTGACGCTGGAGCCGGGGGATCTTGTACTCACCGGGACTCCTGCCGGGGTGGGCCCGGTTGCACATGGGGACACGATCGAGGTCGAAATCGAAGGAATAGGAACGCTACGAAACCGTGTCGCCGACCCGGAGGGGCATACGCAGCGCTAGTGCCGGATCGATCCGCGGAATGCGAGTCCAGCTTAGCCGCGAGGTTGCCCGCTACGAGTCCAGCTTGGCCGCGAGGTTGCCCACGAGCTCCCCGACCTGGCCCTCGGTTTCCAGGATGTAGCGCGCCCGGCTGATATCCAGCCCGACTCTGATGGAGTACGCGTGATCGGGCAGGGCGGAGAACAGCTCTTCGTCCGTGGCATCGTCGCCGATCGCAAGGACGAAGTCGTGTTCCTCCGTGGAGAGCCAGTCTTGGGCGGCTCGTCCTTTGGTGACGTTGGAGTTCTTGACTTCCAGCACCCGGCGTCCGTCGTGTACCTCCAGGGTAAGCGTGCTGCTTAAACCGCTAATCGCATCTCGCAGCTCTGCAAGTCTCACCCGGGCCAACTCCGGGTCCGCCTGACGGTACACCCACCCCAGCGAGAACTCCCACTCTTCTAGGTGACTCCCCGGTGTACGAGCAGTGTACAGCTCCAGTACCGGCCGGACGACATCTTTCCATGAAGTGTCCAGCTGCTCGAGCATTCGCCATGTACCGTCGGTCGAGCGCACCCATACGCCATGGTCCGCAATGATGCCGACCGTCCGGTCCGGGAAGAGCGCGTCCATGTCCTTCCGGTCGCGCCCGGTCACAATGACAACTTGGGTATGCTCATCCGCGGCGAGACGGGAGAGCGCGCTGTGGACCAGCTGATCAGGGCGAATCTGCTCGTAGCGGTCACGCATCTCAACGAGTGTCCCGTCGTAATTGAGGAACACGAGCCGCTGACGCGCCTGCCGGAACTCGCGCAGCAGTTGTTCTCGACTCTCCGTGGACAGAGTTCGACTTCGGAGGTTACGCCGTTCACCGATAACCGCCTCCAGCTTGTCCATGAAGTCGTGTGCCCAGTAACGGACGTTGTACTTGGCGAGCCGAGCGTGCATGAGCTTGTTATTCTTGACCTGTACCTCCGGGTCCATCGACAACGCATGGTGGAGAGCTTCGGCAATCCTCTCGATATCGGTAGGATTCACGATAAAAGCCTCACTGAGCTCTCGCGCCGCGCCCGCAGTCTCGCTCAGCACTACCGCTCCCCGATAGTCTCTGCGGCTGGCCACGTACTCCTTGGCGATAAGGTTCATGCCGTCACGGAGCGGCGTTACCAAGAGTGCATCAGCTCGGTTATAGAGCGCCGTCAAATGCTCGAACGGAAAAGCACGAAAGAAGTACCGAACCGGGGTCCACTCGATCGTTCCCAAAGAGCCGTTGATGCGACTTACCAGCTCGTCGAGCTCACGCTTCAGCTCCATGTAATGCGCCACCTCCGTGCGAGAAGGCGCGACGATCATCACCAATACGATCTTGCCGTGATACTCCGGATAGCGCTTCAGAAACCGGAAGAACGCTTCCAGCCGGTTAGGAATTCCTTTGGAGTAGTCCAGGCGGTCGACCGAGAAGACCATACGGTGACCGGCCAGGGAGTTATCCACGGTTTTCATCTGCTCCTGTACTTCCGGCAAATCCCTGGCCTGAGAGTACTTCTCATAGTCGATGCCCATCGGGAACACGTCCACTTTGGTGAAACGGCGGCGGGTTCGGACTACTCCCAGCGAGTTCTCCAATCCCAGGAGCCGCCGCACGCTCGAGAGAAAATGGCGCGCATAGTCATAGGTATGAAAACCGACGAGATCCGCCCCCAACATCCCCTCGAGAATCTGGTCTCTCCAAGGCAGAAGCCGGAAGAGCTCGTAACTCGGGAAAGGAATATGCAAGAAGAACCCGATCTTGGTGTCGGGAAGGTGACGACGGACCATCCCCGGGAGGAGAAGAAGCTGATAATCGTGGATCCAGATGTAATCGTCCGGTTGGGCGACGGAACGTAAGTACTCAAGATAGCGCTCGTTTATTCGACGGTATGCCTCCCAGAGCTCCGGATCGTACTGGACGTAGGTTGGGAAGTAGTGGAAGAGGGGCCAGATAATGTTGTTGCAGAAGCCGTAATAGAACTGATTCAGGTCCTCCGTGGAGAGAGGAACGGGGACGGACTTGTACTCGGTGCGAAGTCGTTCTTCGACTTCGGACTCCTCGTCGTCGCTCAACTGGTCATGCGGGAGGCCGCACCAACCCACCCAAAGGCTGTCCTGGCGCTGGTAGAAGCTCGACAAACCGGTAGCAAGCCCACCAACGCTGGGCTTGAAGACAAAGCTATCGCCGTCCCAAGCGACCGATACGCTCAAGCGGTTGGAAACCAGTATAATCCTGCTCATGTATTCTCCTCCCGGCTACCCGCTGCTACAACCGGTCCGTCCCGGGAGCAGGTAGTCCTAACGTGGAGTCGACGAATCACCCCAACCGGTCAATACTTCTTCCAACTGAGTTACGGCCTCCGCATTGCGCGTGGAAACCGACCGTACGTGCTCGATAGCCTGTTGGAGCTCTCCACTCTCCTGTGACTGCTGCTCGGCGGCCTTTCGGATCTCGACGAAGGCCTCCACAAGCGTATTGACCGTCGTGTTCATCTCCGAGCTGCGTTCCTTCTGGTCTGAGACGAGCTCCCGAATGCTGTTGGTGGACTCAACCAGCGAGGTTACGCTCTGGAGGATTTCGTTGGTGCCGGCGTTCTGTTCCTGCATGGCGGAGGCAATCTCGTTCACCACGCCCGTGGTCTGCTGGATGTCGTCCGAGATCCGCTGGAGGGCCACTCCCGCTTCCTCCGAGAGCTGCACCCCGTTGTTGATCAATTCGACCATGTTCTTGATATGAGTCGAGATCTCCTTGGCACTCGACGAGCTGTTTTCGGCGAGATTCCGTACCTCCTCGGCAACAACGGCGAATCCCCGTCCGGCTTCACCGGCATGTGCCGCTTCGATAGCGGCGTTCATCGCCAGAAGGTTGGTCTGTGCTGCAATTTTAGAGATGACGGTCACGATTGCGTTGACCTGTTGCGAGCTGTCCTCAATCTCCTTGATGGCCTGAATGGCGTCCCGTACGGCCTTGCTTCCGTTCTCAGCTGCCGTGGTCAAGCCTGCCGCGAGACTGTTTGCGCGCTCGGTGGACTTTGTAACCGAATCAATGCTGGCTGCGAGCTCATTGACCGCGCTCGAGGTTTCCTCGACGAAGCTTGCCTGCGTAGAGACGTGCTCGGAGACGGTCTCGAGCGAAGAAAGCATGTCCTTGATATTGGTCCCGGTCTGTTCGACTGTGGCCATCTGCTCGGTAGCGCTTGTCGAAACCTGTTCTACGGAGCGCAACATGCTGTCGGTTGTTCCTGCTGCCTGCTCCACGGCTTGGTTGAGAGTCTGGGATGACTCCGTGACCTCACGCCCAACCTGGGCAATGCGGTCCAGTATCTGACGGAAACGATCGACAAGCTGGTTCACCGAGCTTGTGAGCTCACCGAGCTCGTCGAAGCTGGTAATCGGCACCTTCTGGTCGGAATCCGATTGGCCGTGAATCATCCCTTGGAGCGTCTCTTGTATCTTCGCAATCTGCCGTTCTTGCGTACCGGTAGCTACGTAGCGCACCAGTATCACCAACCCAAGCAGGATCACCCACGAGATCAGAATGAACGCCACCGGAGTGCGCTCGGGAGTAGCAAAGGCAATAACGTCCAGCTCGTCCTGGGCCACGTCGAAGCCCGGAATAGCTTCCAGCTCGGCATAGATCTGATCTTCCGCCTCCGACCACGATATCCGGTCTTCGGCTACTTGCTGGAAGAGGGTGCCGGCGTGCGCCTGAATCTGTATAATCTGAGCGAGTGCCGCCGCCAGAGTCAACGTGACCAGCGAGGCGGTGAGCACAGACTCCAAGACGCTCTGACGTCTGATGCCCATATCCCACTCACCGGCGTTTCGATCGATCGAATGGAACTTCAGGAGCTCACGGGGGCGCCCTGCCTGCAGGTTCACCAGATGGATCTGCACGATAGCTGAAACGCCGGCAACCGCCAGAACCGGAAGAAGGCCCATAAGAGCTTGTTGTGAGAAAACCGCCAAATCACCGAGGACGAACTGCGTGGCCCAGCCGGCCAGAAACGCAAGAACGTTTACAGTCACTATCATTCGCGGCAGACGCACCAACGCAGTTCGCGCCCGGCGGTTTGTATGAACATCGATCGTCTCCCCTCGGTCCAATCGAGATGCCGCCCGATGAAGCGGAGCCAACGCGCGGAACAGGAGAATCACGATCAGAACGATAAAAGGCACCGCTACTGCAAGATTTAAAGCAAGTGCCAGACCGATGATGGGGAGAAAGAACTGCAGACCGTAGTAGTACGCCGGCCCCAGGTTGAGAACGATGCTCAAGGCAATGACGCTGACTATGATTGCCAAGGCCACGAGGCCGGCGGCCTTGGGGCGAAAATCTCGATACGTGGCATTCATCCGCTTTACACCTCCGGAGAGCGATTGCAGCGTATAGGGGCCGACGTGAGCTGTCAAGGAAGGCTCTCCTCTGACGCAAGGCACTCGCCGCCGCGGCGCCGGCCGCCGTCCAACTGCGTTTGCCCCGTTTCTTGACAGCCGGCGGCTCTCGACATAGGTTCGAGCAATGGACACCAAACGGTACGCAGCCGTAGAAGCCGGCGGCACCAAGTTCGTCTGCGCGGTAGGAACAGGGCCTACCGAAATAGAACGGGAGACCCGTCTCCCCACGACCACTCCGGAGGAGACGCTCCGGAGCACGCTGGAGTTCTTCCAGACCGCGGCACGCGAGATAGGTCCGATCTCTTCACTGGGAGTCGCTTCGTTTGGCCCCGTGGATCCGGAACCGAGCTCGCGCACGTACGGTTACATCACGACCACGCCCAAACCGGGCTGGAGGAACACAGACGTCGGCAACTTCCTCTCGCGGGGACTCGGAGTGCCGTTCAAGTTCGATACGGACGTCAACGGCGCCGCTCTGGCGGAATACCGGTGGGGAGCCGGCAAAGCGCTGCCGAGTGTCGTCTACATAACGGTGGGTACCGGTGTCGGAGGCGGAGCGGTGCTGGACGGTCAGATGGTGCATGGTTTGATGCACCCCGAGATGGGCCATATCCCGGTACGGCGCGATCCGGCGCTCGATCCCTTTGAGGGAAGCTGCCCGTTCCACGGTGACTGTCTGGAAGGGCTGGCGTCAGGCCCCGCCATTCAAAAACGGTGCGGTGTTCCCGGAGGAGAGCTCGAAGACACTCATGAAGTCTGGCAGCTCGTGGCCGAATACTTGGCGCAAGCAGTTGCGGTCTACACATACGTGGTCTCGCCCTCGGTTGTTGTCTTAGGCGGAGGCGTCATGCAGCGAAGAGGCCTCTTCCCGGAGATCAGAAAGCGCGTACAAGCCTGGGTGAACGGCTACATCGAGCATCCCAAGCTCTCGCGAGACGTGGGCAACTACATCGTGCCTCCGGGCCTCGGAGACCGGGCAGGCATCGCCGGCGCGTTTGCTTTGGCAAGTGAGGCGGCATCTGCATTTGAAGCGTCCGGCGACTCCATTGGGCCCGAACCCTTCGTTTGAGAGCTCGAATACCGCCCTGACCTTCATCAAACCGGGTAAGCGTCAGAGTGGGTGAGGCCCGTCGAACTAGGTAAAGCCGAGCGATGATCCGGGTAGGCGGAGCAAAAGCAGACTCTTACTCTTTCCACGGGAAGATCATTCCCCGGAGCGTCCTCTTTCCGACACGCTCCTGCTCCTCCAGGAGAAGCGCCGTCCACGGAATACGTCTACGATCGGCATCCGGATTCTCTTCCAGGTAATCATATTTGAGGAGCCGCAGCTTACAGGCAGACTGATACCACAACATGACTCCGCCGATGCCGGGGGCCAGGAGTGCAAGCGGAAGCGAGATTCCGGCCGCAATTAAGCCTACGATGGCCAATCCCACGCTGAATGCTCCGTTATCGAAGAAGAGTAGGAAAGACTTCTTCAGGATGGCACGAATTCCCGTGTTCAACCGGGCGCGGACGGGGAAGTAGTACTGGGCGGCCAACCACCACACGATGCTGGCCCAAAACAGGATTGCAATAGCTCCGAAGCCGATCGCGTTCTGCATGCCGGCGTAGACCGGAATACCCGTAAATAGCACCAGGAACTGGAAGATGAAGATCACCGCGAGAGCGGCGGAGGCCGGAAAAGCCTGACGCAGATATCCGAGGAACTCGCGAAACGTTGGCGCGTTGTAATCAGCGATGTCACGCATTGCGAGCGAGACCGCCCCGGCGTAGCCAAAGGCGGCAACGATCCCTACGATGGCCACCAGGATCTCAAGGCCGGCAGCAATTCCGCCTACGCCCTCCTGAAGAAACGCGAACAAGGCGAGAAGCGCGATGAAACCGATATTGTACAGGGCAACCGAGATGAGGTTGTCCCAGAAGTCGAAGAAAGCCTTCTTTATGGCGAACGCAAACATCTTGAAGCAAGTATAGCCGCGGCGCCGTCAGGTAGGCAATAGGCCTCACCGCCGCTCACAACTCTCGTTCATCCGATTGCAGCCAGTTCAGAACTGCCTCAGCGACACGCTCGCGCTCGCATTCGTTCACGACCACGTGCGGGCTCTCGTTCAACCGGAGCGTCCGGTGGATGTCGGAGCCGATTCGCTGCTGAATCAGGTCGGCAACTGCGAGCGGGACGAGCCGGTCCTGCTCTGATACGATCGTAAGGGTAGGGCAGGTGATATGCCGGAGACGGCGCTTGGCCTTGCGCCCAAGTCGATGCAGATAGCCCGCCTGCCGATACCATTCCGTCATCCAGTACTCCCGCGCGTTCACGGCGTATCGCTGGTCCTCATACTCCTCGGTGTGCTCTTTCGCTTTTCGGGGGACTACCGCGCCGACAATGGGTGCAAGCGGAAGAAGCGGATTCGTGACCTTCAGCGCCGGCGCCGCCAACACGAGTCGCTCGACCGAAACGTATGAGGCCAGCAAGGAGGCGAGGATGCCGCCCATGCTCAGCCCGCAAACCGACACGGAATCGCAGACATGTCTCAAGTCCGCCCATGCATCCACGACTCGGCGGAACCAATCCCTTCCGTTGGTCTGAGCAAAGTCCAGGCCGACGGTGCCGTGGCCGGGAAGCCGCGGTATGGAGACGGTGAAGCCTTGAGCATGCAGCTGTCCGCCAAGATACGCCATGTCTTCGGCGACACCGGTATAACCATGTACAAGAAGTGCTCCGCGCTGACCTCCCCGAAGGAATCTGGGCATCCCAATCTCGTTCGTCTCGATCGCGGCCGGTGGTTTCGGCAGTTTCATCTCTTCCCTCCGTATCGGGTCTTCACTCGGTATCGGACATCCCCTCGCTATCGGGCGGTGCCGGAGTCACTCCGGTATCCCCACTACGGTAACCGGGCTCCGGCAGCGTGCCTGGTGCTTGCTGTGACTATGCTCCTCGCTCCCGGCGCGTCTCCCGGACTCCCGTACGGCGCGCCGGCCGGGCTCCGGGATAGGGCAAACAGTCACAGGAGTTACCTGCGGGTCATATCGCATTCACGCCGGAAACGCAAGCGATCGATTCGCGCACGGGCCTTATGGCATAGCCGCCATCAGCGGCTTCATGTTGCCGCTAATGGTGCGTTGTATGTTCGGCTATCGACAAGCATTCTATGAGGATATGGGCGGATCGAGCTCTCTTCACGGGATTCTGGCGGGAAACGTCAAGCGTGCCAGATTTCGACTGGGGTACTCACAGATGAAGCTTGCTGAACTCTGTGGAGTCAGCACAAGCTTCATTGGAGATATAGAGCTCGAGAAGAAGTACCCATCACCGGAAGTTCTGGAACGGCTGGCGATTGCACTCTTCATGAAGCCGTACCAACTCCTTATCGACCCGAACGATCTCGCGGTCCGGGAGCGCACGTCCGACTTACAGGGAGTCTATCTGGAGCTTCAGGCGGGAATCGAACGAGTGCTGCAAGAGGTCTTCAGTGGTTGCGTATCAGCCGCCGGACATGAGAGCTCCGAAACCGGCGTCGACAGACCGTCTCCGGACCACAACTCCGGCACATCCTCCAAATCGTATGATGACGTTTATGATAACGTTGCGCCGGATAATCCTACGCCCAACTCTTCTTCCTAGTCCTACGGCGTAGCTCCGACGGAGTAGCGCCCGTAGTGCTACGAAGGAGCTTTGCTTTTGGAGCCGTTGGACAAACACCCGTAGCGTGTTTGATACTTTGTATTGTAGTCGTTAGGGTTCGTGCCGGCAGCTCCGACGGGTTGCCCGTAGCGCAGCAGCCCGTCCAAATCACGCATTAGGTCTTCTTGGAGGAAGCGCGTGCATGTAGGTTTCTTCTTTGACAGTGAGCGCGATAGACGCGCGCGGGACGTCCGCGCCTCGTGCGTACAAAGTGACATTGCAGTTCGTGCGTTCCGGGTAGGTCGCAAATGGGAACAGCTGAGCTCTGAAGAGCTGAGCATGACGATGTCTGACCTCGTACATATCGTTCTGTTTCTCTCCCCACGAGCGGTGCGCAGTCGCTGGACCAGCTTCATAGCCGGTTATGCAATGGGAGCGGATAGAGCCATCAGCGTGTTCGTAGACGACGAGCACGACCCGGTCCCTCCATATCTGACAGCATTTCCCTGTTTCAGCAGAGTGCCGGACCTCGTACGGCACATCACTCGAGACTTGGACGATTGGCTGACCGCTCAGATCGTGCACACTGCCCGCGACGAGCTCATTGAAATGGGTTTGAGCATTACAGCGGACTCCTTTGCCGATAGTGTTGCGCAGGGAGATGTGCGTGCAGTGGAGAGCTTCCTACGCGCCGGTTTCAGCCCGAACACGCGAGACAGTTTCGGAGTGCCACTGGTGAACTTGGCGGTCCGAAACGGCCGTCAAGAAGTGCTCCGTTTGCTCGTTGAGCGAGGAGCGGACGTCAACCAGCAGAGCAACGACCGCGGTAACACTGCGCTTATGGAAGCCGCCGGACGCGGCGATATCAGAGCTGTCCGGATCCTCATAGAAAGAGGCGCGGAGCTCGAGCAAAAGAGCAAGAACGGCCAGACTGCGCTCATGCTCGCTGTGGCGGAGGGCTTTGTTGAGGCCGGGCGTATCCTGCTTGCTTACGGCGCCGATCCGTTCGTCCAAGACTCTCTGGGGATGAGTGCGTCCAAGTACGCGGAGCTGTTTCGACAGCAAGCGTTACTCGGAGAGATCCGCGCCGTCGAAAGCGCGGAAACTGACCTCTCCAGCCAAGGAGCCCAAAGCCAAGAAACTCACACGGACGAGGAAGTTGACCGGACTGATCCGGATCTCGCCGAGAGCTCGGTTTCTTGACACTCTATCGGCATCGGACTACCCTTAACCTATGGACTGGAAGCAGGCGGTCCACCTCTTCCACCTATACCGTGCCGACGGCTCAGAGCTTCTCCTGCACCCATTTCACCGCAGACAATCGCTACGGCGCGTACTCCGGTCTGGTGTTCCGGTCGGTCTCTACGGAGCAGAACCTGAGATTCGGACCCTGGTATCCTTTCGAGACGATCTCTACCGCTGGATCGATCGCGATGTATGGGACTGGATGTCGGAGGTACGCTTCATACCTCGCTTTCTTGTCGCTAGCGGCGTCCTCTTACTCTCTTACGGGTTACTGAATTTCACCGGCTGGGCTTCGCCGTCACAGGCAGTTGGGATGGGGATTGCTCTCGTGCCGGCGATCGTCGCTTACGCGATTATGGCCGTTCACGACCGACACCTTCCTTCGGCCGTGAAACAGCGGCTGGAGCTTCGCCGCGCCGTGGACGCAATTCGGTTTCAGCCTCACTCAGATCTCGTGCGGTTGGAGCGGCTCCTCCATGAGCTCGAGAGCGCTTCACCGCATCAGGCGTTATCGCCCTCCGAGGCGTTGATGCCGACAGGCTTCGACGAACCGGAACTTATACGGGAGGTAATCCGCTACCTGGAGATGCGCTTCGGCTTTCGAAGAGCGGAGCGCAGGCTGAGACGCGTGCACCGCAACCGGCTTGTTAAGCGGGACACAGATCCGCGTACCCTGGTACGGTGGGCGGAAGCTAGGAAGCTGGACATCCCGCTGTTTGCTCTCTACCGCGCTCTGCATCACTCGTTAGGGCTCCGGGAGACGGCTCCCACCTAGTTGGTTCACCGTCGGACCGGTCCTGGCTGTCCGTCCCCGGCGGACCAATGTATCTCTTGACCTGTATCCGTTTGCCGGTCAATGCGGTTATTCGTCGGCGTCGTCCGTCGGCCCGCCATCGATCCGCGCCTCGTCTTGGACCTCGTTTTCGACCTCGTCGTCGACCTCTTCATCGCCATTTGCCTCGATATCATCGAGATCCAAATCAGCATCCTCTTCGGCACGTTCCAGATCGCCCAACGTTTCGATCCGTTCCTGCAGCGCTATACTCTCCTCAACCGTGTTAAGCGCCTCGCGGGCGGGCTGAAATCGATCATCGACGTCCAGAGCAGACTCGAATTCCTCCGCAGCCTCTTCCAGCTCCCCACGCGCTAACGCGCGCAGGCCGGCTCGGTAGTAGTCCTCCAAACGTTCCCTGCGCTGATGCCGCCCTCGATCCCCGAAATTGAGACGTGCCTGGATCGTGAAATTGTCCGGACCGGAGAGCTGAGTCAGCATGTCGAGCGTATACGTAGCCGACAACGTGACTTCGCTCAGCGCTACATCGGTTCCCACGGCAAGGCGCGGGTTTCCGCCTTTGACGTTGAGTCCGGCGTAGGCGGTGAGAAAGTCCGTCATCTCCAGCGAGGCTCCGGCGGCCACCGACGGTGGGGCGGCCGGCACATCCGGTACCAGCGATACCGGCAAAGCTCCCTCCGCGGATATCGTCAGAGGGCGAATCGGTTTGTACGAGAGGCCGGCGGCAACGTGCGCGGGCGGCGGCTCGCCAAGCGCCGACGGTCCGAAGTTCCGTGCTACCACCGCCACCGAGAAATTGCGTTCCCGGGCGGTGTAGCCCTTAAGGAAGTTGAAACGAGTCAACAAGCCGAGATCGAAGATCGGCGCAGTTGCGCTTTGCTCCGCCGCAATCGACTCCGGTACGGATCTATGAACCACCGAAGCGTTGGCACCAAGAGCGAGACCATGGAAATAGTAACTTCGGAAGAAGTTGTACGCCACATTCGCGGTGCCCACAACTTCCGCATACCGTGTAGTCACCGTTTGTCTGCCGAACTCGTCGCGCCCTGTGAACGGTACGTGAAGATACCGCATCCCCCCTCCTAGGCCAAGCTCCTGGAATCGAACCGTGTAATCGAGCGCTTCTACCGATGTGTCGGCGATGTAGTTCTTGTGCGTCACGGAGAGCTCGGTAAAGGGGAGAACAGCCGTGGAAGCCGGGTTCGCGTAGAGCGCCGTGGCGTCCGAGGAAACCGCGGAAAAGGCGTTTCCCATTCCCTCCCGTGCCCCACCCATCGGGAGCTCCAGAATCGGGAAGACGGTCATGCCGGTATTGGCCGCCCAGGAGTCCTCCAGTAGCTCGCTCACGCCGGCGTAGAACTCTTCAAAGGCGCTACCGCGAGCGGCTACAAGACAGAGAAATAGTACTATGGCGCTTCCCCGCCGAATGGCGCGCATATCCGGTTACCTAATACAAAGTATACACGCCCAAGCAGCTATAATCCAGCGGTCACAGTTTTGTTCGATGATTGTCGTCACAGCGGAAAAGGGTGTAGGTTAATGTAGGAGGAGTATGCGGTGAAGCTTGTGCGGGAAACGCGGACGTACAGTATCCTTCGGACCAGCGGTTTCGCTATTCGTCTATGGTCACGGGAGTAACAGAATCCACCATGGCTCGAAACGCGCCGGGAGCGCCGGCATTCTGCTTCCTCCTCATTGCAGCCGTGCTTCTCGTAGGTAACTCTTTCATCGCGGAGGCTCGAGGAGCACGCGAGGATCCTGTCGAACAGGCGGAAGAGCTCGTGGAGGCGAATCGCTTGAATGAGGCGGTCGAGCTTCTGGAGTCGGTCTTGGAGCGGCAGCCCGAGCGTTTCGACGAGGCGGAACGCCTTCTGAGACGGATTCGCGGAATCCGTAACGAGTTCAATGAGCTCTTCGCCGAGCTTGTCGATGTTTTGGAAACGGAACCGGACAACTATGAGCGAGCGCTGGAGCTCCTGGATGCCATGGAGGAGCTTGATGCGGCGCCGAGTCCGCGAGCGGCCCGTGAGATCGAGCGGCGACGAACGATCGTTACATTGCGCTACAACGTGGCTCGATTCGATCGACTCACCGAGGAAGCTGTCCGGCTTATGGCGAACGGTCAGCACCTTCGAGCGCTCGAGCTGTACATCGAGGAGCTTGGCCTTCTCCGCGACGAGTTCCGTAAGGAGGACTACGATCGCGACCGAGTCGTGCAACCGGCGCTGGAGGCGGAGGAGGAGCTCCGGGAGCTGGGAAGAGATGCGCTCGACGGCGGCAACCGTCTTTCCCGGACGGTTGAGGGAATCGAGGAGGCCGATACGGAAGAGCTACTTCCCACACAAGAGCTCCTGGACCACGTGCAGCAGATCCACGCCATCGAACGGCGTCTTGTCGAGCTGGGCGCCAGGATGACCGAGGTAAGCAGGATTACGCAACGAGTTCGGCAAGACGATTCGCTCGATCCGTATCCAACCTTCCTATCCTGGTTCGCGTACGGTCGACGAGCCGGGGAAGGCCACGAAGGTATGTCGGCTGCCGTTCGCGGCCTTCTCGAAAAGGAAACGGAAACCGTGACGAACGTTGCGACCGTCCGCGGGGACGACAGCTTCAGCGCCGGGGTCGACGCCTTTGAGCGAGCGAGCTTTGCAGCCTCCGCCGCTGAGTTCGAGCACGCGCGTCGAAGCTTCGAGTTGTTGGAGCTCATCTCGAGCGCGCATGACCGTCAAGCAACGGAGATCGCTGCAGCCGCGCCGGAAGCCCGGCACACTCACATAGCCAGGCGAGTCGGTGAGACGCACGGGGCTGCGACATCCCGGTTTGCCGCGGACCGAGTGGCTACTGCGTCGCAGCTTCTCGATGAAGGGCTCGCGGAGATCGATTACGAGCGAGCGCCACTCGGCGAGCTCGAGCAGTACACCGACGAGCTCGAGGCGGTACACGGGAGTCTCGCGTTACTGCGGCAGAACCTTGATGCGCCTGCACCAGAACCGCTTCTCGATACCGTCGGCGATGCGGACACCGGAGACGCCCTTCCGGACCGGGCGGCTGCGGAAGAGAGCGAGGTTCCGGAGTCGGACCGAGCCCGTGCGGAAACGGCGGTAGAGATTGTTGAACAAGCGCTTGAGGTAGCAGCCGATGAAGCTGCTCAGGCTCTCGGGGCGGTGATAGCACGGGAACGGCAACGTCTGGAGGATAGCTTGACTGAGCTACGGCGGGAGGCGGCATCCGCCGAGCACGTGGCGTTCCAGGGTGTGTCCTACGAATACGTCGGAAATGTGCCGGAGCAACCGGATCCGGTCGAACACGACCCGGAGGAAACGGAGGAGCGCCTCTACCGATACCCTCAGCTTGGCCGGGACCGACTCGATCCGTTGCGCGAGGAAGTCCAGGGGTTGCGCTCAGCGGTGGAACAGCGCTACCGGCAGGCCGCCGACGCATCCCCCTTCATCCACGATCGCCCACCGCTTGACGGTGAACGCCGCGATCTGGCGGCACTTCTTGAGGCGGTCGAGAGAGAGCACGAGCGCATTCACGAGCTATTCGACCGCGCCGAACAACGCGTCGCCGACGCAGCAGAGCTTCGCGATGATGTGCGGGAGATTCTCGACAGAGCGGAACAGCGGGTAGCCGAAGATCCTGATGGTGCCCAAGACGATTTTGATCGTGCTCAAGATGCGCTTGTGGAAGCGCTCGACTACCAGCAGGATCCTGAGTTCCGAGCGGCGGTGGATGAGCGTTTGGTGGAGTTGGGAACTCTAATCCACGAGTCCCGTCACGAGCTTGCGGTCCGACAGGTACGCGAGCTGATCCGGGAAGGAAGGCGATTGTATCGGCTGGATCGCTTTCGTGAAGCTCAAAATATCCTCCACGACGCCGAAGAGCGGTGGCACTCCGTAAACGAGCGGCCCAACAGCGAGATCCAGTACTGGTTGCGCCTGACCGAAGCCGCATTGAATCTCCAGACCGACCGCGAGCTTGCCGACACCGATCCTCTGTTCCGTCCATTGGGACGTTATCTAAGCCTGGCAGAGGACAAGTTCGAGCAGGCGGAGGAGGCTGTAGAAGAAGGGAACGCGGAACGTGCGGAGGATCTTCTTGAGGAAGCGGAAGAGCACATAGCAAGCGTAGTCGTAGCGCGACCGTTCAATCGGGATGCTCGGGTACTCAGCTTGCGCATCATCGAGCTTCTGGAGCCGGAAGAGTTTCCCGACATCTTCGAGCAACGTTTTCAGAGAGCTCAGGAGCTTGCCGAAGAGGATCCTATGGAGGCGCTCAACGACCTCTATGATCTCCAGGAGATAGATCCTGATTTCCCCGGGCTGGAACAGGAGATCGAGAACCTGGAGATTGAGCTTGGAATCCGGCCGCCCCCGGTGGACGAAGAGGCGTTGACCGAGTCGGAAGCGCTTTACGAAGATGCTCAGACTCTCGCTGAGTCGGAGGCTCAGGCGGATCTTGAGGAAGCGGTCGCGAAGCTGGAACAGGCGGTTGAGCTCGATCCGGACAACGATGATGCATCGGGGCTTCTGGACCAAGTGCGGCTGCGCCTCGGAAGCGATACGCGAGCCACGCTGAGCTCGGGCGAACTGCAGGACTTTCGGCGGGCGGAGAACCACTATCTCGATGGAAGAGCCGGCCAGGCGCTTGCCATTGTTGAGCAGCTCTGGCGCGAAGAGGATAACCGCCGTTACGAGCCGCTCTCCGATCTGAGGAGAAGGATACTCGGTGAGTCGTGAGCGTACGGACCAAATCCACATCACCGATCACCCCAGAAGCATCGGCACGGCACAAGCGTGGCCACTCGTGCTTCTGTCGCTTCTGCTTCTAGTCGGTATTCCTTTTGCAGTCGGGGCAGTTGACGATCTCTACTTCGAGGAGCCGCGCTTCATCCAGGCGGAAGGCGCCTCCTATCCGGAGGCGCACTCCGTCGGAGAGCGTATGGTCGTCCTATATCAAGAAGTGGAGCGGACCGAGCGAAGGCGGGGCCAGATCGTGCTATCGGCGGCTGTTAGCGAGGATGGGCGAAGCTTTGAGGTAACGCAAGATATCGCGGGACCGGTCTCGTTTTCCGGAACCGTCCCGCACGTATTCAGCTCCACGACGCGAGGAGATGAGCTCTGGCTGGTGGTGGGGATCGACGAACGAACTCACGTCATCTATCGGAGTGAAGACGGGGGAGAATCGTTTGACGAAGTGACCGAGCTGTCTACGGTGGCGACAGCGGTCGCTCCCACTCTTTCAGTGTCGGCGGACGGCTCTTTGCTCCTGTTCATAAACCAGGACCTGGAAGCGCGACAGGAGATCTATGTCGCACGCTCCGAAGATGGCGCAGAGTGGACGGATTTCGAGCGAATAGTGGGCGAGGGTGACGTGACCCTCAGCTTTGCACCCGCGCACGCCGCGGAGGAAGACCGTGACTACCTCCTATTTCAGGGGATGGACCGTGGTATTGGTCAAGGGTACCAACTATATGCCTCGGTGAGCCTCGACGGCGGAAATGCATGGAGCGAGGGCCGGCGCATCACCGACTTCTCAGATCCGCGACAACCGCGCGATCCAGCCAGTTATGACAATCAGCGACCGTTCGTCGGTGTCTTTGACGATGAGACTTACGTGGCGTGGGAACGAAGGCCGCTCGATGGGCCGATGCACGTCTATCTCAGCAAGCTTAGCCTCCAGCTTGACGTATTACAGGACGGGGAAATCGATTCCGATTCTGATATCCGGACCGCTCCCCGTCTCAACGAGATCGAACAGATAACCAGCGGCAGACAGCCACGCATTCGACCGGAGCTCATCGAGCATGAAGAGCAGCTATACCTGTTGTGGTATGAGGATCCACACGATTCACCCCAAATAGCCATCGCAGATGCTCGACAGGGAGAGCAGGGCGCGCGGATTCTGAGCGACATGCCGGGGAGCTCGTTCAACGCTTCTTTCGTCTCCCATCGAGGACGAATGCACGGGTTCTGGCAGAACCGGAGGGACGACCAAGACGGTGTCGCCTACCTGGAGCCGGATCAGAGCGTTGAGCCGCCCAGGCTGATCGGCGACAACTTCGTACCGGGTGAGCGTTCGCGCGTGCTGGAACCGATTGTCTCGGTGAGCCCGCCGGACGATCCATCGGGTATCCAGGGGTATAGCTACCTATGGTCTCAGGATCCGGAGGATGAGCCACCGGCGGAGCTGCGTGTCGATGGTGAATCGCCCCGCCTGTCGTTTGAAGCCGACGAAGACGGCCCGTGGTACCTTCACGTTCGGGCACGAGACCGCGCCGGCAATTGGTCCGATCCCGAACGCATCGAGTTTGTCCGAGACCGGACCCCTCCGGATCCGGTCGAGTTCGTAGATCCGGGAATGGATGATGACGGTTTTCTCCCCTCGAACACCTTCACCGTAGAATGGGAGGAACCTGATGACGACTACCTGGCCGGGTATGCGTATACGCTTTCGCGCCTCGGTTCCATCGAGCAGACGGTCGCCAAAGACGATCCTCGGATCCCTGACCCGCCGGGGCGCGTTATCACCAGTGAGCCACGGATTTCGCGGCAAAACATCGACAACGGCATCTGGGTGCTTCGAGTCAGCCCGGTAGACGACCTGGGAAACGTAGGAGAACCGCAGACGCTGGTGTTCGGACTGGATCAGTACGTACCGGTTACGTACGTGACCTTCGTGAACACCCACCGGGACCGGTTGAACCGTATTACGCTGGATATCACCGGACGTGGCTTTGTCGAGGAAGGAGAAATCGAGCGTGTATTTCTGGACCGGGACGGACAAGAGCCTTACGATTACGTCTTCGAAGCGGCGGATGACGCGTTCGGCGTCATTGACGATCGCCGTCTGCAGGGGCCGACTCTGGAAGCGATACGCTCGGGCGAATACCGGGTAGGTTTGGAGCACCCGGAGCGTGGACTCTACTTCACCGACACCCGGCTCTCGATCGAGCCCATGGGCCGGGTAACGTTCGGTGACTTCACCGCGGATCGAGGCACCACCGCAAAGATGATGGATAGTGCCCTCTTCGCCTGGTCCGCGCCGACGATCACCATGTGGGCGGGGGTCGCCTTGCTGGGCCTACTGGCAATCGGCTCGATTACCCGCCTGGGAGTCACGGTAACCGAAGGGAAGGCCTTGAAAGCACAAGCACATGCGCTTGTCACCGGTGAGCGCATGACGCCGAAGGAGCGAGCACGAAGGATGAAGCACATGCGACGAACCACACTGGGCCTCAGGCTCAAGTTCACCGCCTTTTTCGTTATTCTGGTGGTGGCGGTTGTCTCGATGGTGTCGTTGCCGCTGGGCAACTTCATTCTCAACACGCAGCAGCGAACGCTCACCGAAGCTCTTCGTGAGCGCAGTGAGGTGTTGCTCGAGAGCATTGTCTCCGGTGCGGCGCAGTTCATGCCTACCGCTGAAGAGAATCTCTTCGAGCTCAACGCGCTTACTCTTCAGACGGACGCTATGCAGGAAGCACTACACGCAACGATAACCGGCTTCGATCCGGGTCGGGAGGAGCCGGAGGAAGTGGTGTGGGCTTCCAATGATCCCGTGATTCGCCGGGCGGCCCAGTTTCCCGCGGATGAACGCGTCACGGACACCGATACACTTGTCCGCGGACAAACGAGAATACAGGACCATATCTCAGCGGTCGTTCCCCAGATGGTCGAGCGGATAAACCGGCAAGCTCGCAACGCCCTCGGGGATATCCCGGAGCGTATCGACGCGTTGAACCGGGAGCGCATCGAAATAGCCATGGAGACGCCGGACGACGCCGAGGAACGCCTCGTCGAGCTCGACGATCAGATTGCCGCCCTGGAAACCGAGCAACAGGAGATTCTCGGGGAGATCCGCGCGGAGGTGTACTCAGAGCCTGAGTTCAGCCTGGAGCACGTAGTCGAAGGCGATGTACGGCGCTTCAACTTCTATAAGCCGATCGTCTACCGGCCGATGGACGAAGACGAGTACGTCCACGGCGTGGTGCGGTTGGGTATGTCGACCGACCGAATCCTCGCAGAGCTTTCGGCTGCACGGACGAATCTGCTCATGACCGTCGGGGCAATTACTGTCGTAGCCGTCGTAATCGGGATTGCCGGCGCTCTGATCCTCGCCTCCATTATCGTTATCCCCATAAACAGACTGGTACGGGGAGTCGAGGTGATCAAGGAGACCGAGGACAAAGCACAGCTCGAAGGGCACGTTATCGACGTGCGATCCCGCGATGAGCTGTCGACGCTCGCCGATACGATAAACGACATGACGCTTGGACTCGTTCAGGCGGCGATAGCCAACAAGGACCTGATAGTCGGGAAAGAGGTTCAGAAGATGTTCATCCCGCTGATAACCGATCAGCGCGGAAACAAGCTGACCACCGCACGCGACACTTTCAACGGATTCGACTTCTTCGGCTATTATGAGGGAGCGAAAGGGGTCTCAGGCGATTACTTCAACTACAAACAGCTGGACGAGCGCCACGTGGCAGTCATCAAGTGTGACGTGGCAGGGAAAGGAGTGCCGGCGGCGCTTATTATGGTTGAGGTGGCCACAATCTACCTCAGCTTCTTCCGTCATTGGAAGCCGGGCCTTCAGAAGGAGCTTCCCGCTCTCATGACGGACGTGAACGATCTCCTGGAGGAGCGTGGCTTTCAGGGCCGTTTTGCCGCGTTCACAGTCGGAATCCTGGATACGCACACCGGGGCGTTCGAAGTGGCGAATGCAGGCGACAATCAGTTGCACATGTACAACGCACAAGACGGGAAGACAGTGTGCCGGAATCTTGCCGGAACTCCTGCCGCAGGCGTTTTCTCTTCGGACTTCATCCCCACCGGTTTCCCCCGCGAAACTGTACAGCTGCACGCAGGAGATATGCTGCTTCTCTTCACGGACGGGTTGGAGGAAGCGAAACGCAAGCTCCGGGTAGAAGGCCACCGCCCGTTTCAACCCGAACCTGCCTCCGGCCACCACGGTGCCGAGAGCGGAGGCCCGCGTGGGAGCTCTGCGCCTCCTGCAGAGTCAGGTGAAGCTTCACCGACTCCCGATAGAGACTCTGGCGCGCGGGCTGCGGAAACTGAAGCAGCTGAGAGCGGCGAGCTCGACGAGGAGCTCGGTCTAGAGCGCATCTACCGGATAGTTGATGCGGTACTCGAAGGGCAGAGCTATCAGCTGGTTCGTCGCTCAGACCCCGACGGTGTCGACCTCGTGTTCGATTTCTCCGACCTGCCGCCTTCGCCCGAAAGCGTCGTGTCCGCTTTGATGGCTGTCGAGAAGGTGTTCCGCCTGTACGTTCCCGAAGATGCCGGCCCGGATGACCGTGTGCACGTGGACCGAACAGTCGACCACTTCCTCCAGCGGCATTTCCTGGCTTACGGTACCTACTTCGGCAATCCGGTAGGTGAAGCCTCGGACGGAGCGTACCGAACGTTCGCGTTCGTTCGGGAGGACGAACAGTACGACGATCTGACGATTCTGGCGATCCAGCGTGGAGTTACGAGCCGCCGGTGATGCGGTAACACCGCGGCAGGATGCTTTCCGGGTTCGGTTGATATCTGGCCGCACGGCCGCAACGACGAAGATGAGGCGAGGATAATATCCACGTACGGCGTGCCGATACAAAGAGTATGAGACGAGCGCTGTTTCTGGCCGTGACCCTGCTGTGGGCGACTGCTGCCGTGGGGGCGTTTGAGTTTTCTCTGGAGAACGATCGAAACGCCGTGTTTGTTTTCGTCATTGTGTCATCGGCGGAAGTCGAGGCGGCCGGCTTCGACGTGTCCGGTTTACCGACGCGCGAACCCAATTCGCGGGATCCCGATGGCCACGAACGCGATTCGGCATCCGGAATCCGGCAGGAGGGAAGCAACCTCGGCTCGGATCGGGAGCAAGCGGAGAACGCCGCTGCCGCCGTTCGCAGCCTACTGAACGAGTATCGCGAACGTCTCCAATACATCCCGCCATTCGGGGCAAAACCAGTGGAGCTCCCGGAAGACGGAGGGGCTATCGTCGGGTACTTCGATGAGCTTGCCCGAACGGAGCATCTTCCCGCCGTCCGGACGATTTCGTCCGATCCTCCCGCGGTGATCACCGTAGGCAACCGTCATCTCCTTCGTGACCAAGTCGGTGAGCCGCAAACGGTAGCCACGTGGGCCGTACCGCGTCATGAGGCTCCGGTCCGAATCGACAACCAATACGTCGAGTGGATCGACAAGCCGGATGTGTTCGTCTTCAGTGAGCATCGACGACCTCGGGTTTTTTCGCGCGAAGGCGAAGAACCGGCGCTGCGCATCGATATCGAAGACTCCCTTCTGTGGAAACAGGGGGGGACACAGCTCGAGCGACTCAAAGCGCTCATGTCTGGCGAAACGCTATACCTGATGGGGCTCGTAACCCGGCAGATCTCTCCGCAGCTCTCCGTTCGGCTGTACCTGTACGAAGATCGAGCGGCGGGAACACGGAACCGAGCGCTAATAGAGATTCCTATGGAGCTCCCGGCTGGTCCCGTGCTGCTGTGGATCGAAGGACGAAGCGAGCCGGTGATCGTCGGCGACTACGCCCGGGGAAGCTATCTCTTCGAAACGCGGATCCAGAGGCATCGAATCCCCAAAGAGCTACAACCCGATCAGCTCAGCCCGGACGTTCATAGGGATCAGCGGGAGGAGCTTGCTGCGTACGGGCGGGGCCATCCGGCGCTCGATGTGGCCACCGGGCTTCGGGATGCGAAGCTTTACGAGGAGTTCCGCCATGGAACGCTCTTCCTGGAGGCGGTGCCACGATTCTAGGCAATGAGGTGAGCGGGTGACGCGAGCGACATTCTACTGCGAGAACTGTGGACGAGAAGTTCGAGCTAGAGACAAGATCTGTCCCGGATGTGGGAAATTCTTCCTCGCCGTACGGTGTCCGCGCTGCAGCTACACCTCCGAAGCTCGCGCGTTCACTCGAGGCTGCCCCGTATGCGGCTACCATGACAAATCCCGGGAGGATTCCTCGGAGTCGTCACCTCCGAAAGCCGGCACCGGAAGAGGGGAGAAGGAGCCGGAGGTACTCCCTCTGTCCTCCGTTGACCCCACCGCCGGCGGAAAGAAGACACTGGGACACCGCAATAGATCCGGCGTCCCATCCTGGGTCGGCCCCCTCGCTATCGGCATCACCGTGGTTGTTTTTCTTATTCTCGTGGGCCTCCATTTCGCTTTGTAATGCCGCTCACTGATCCCACTCAGTGATGCGGCTTTGTAATACGTCGGCGTGATGCGTTAGTGTGGTGCTTGTTCGCGGGACGCGTTACGACCAACGAAGGACGTGATCCCGGTAGCTTCAGTCCCATAGTTCGGCTTTGGAGGACACATCGATGAACGGCCGACAAGGTGATGATTCCCATTCACACCCTCAGCGTAGGGACGCACAGACAAGCGCTCGAGCGCGGGAGCTCGTCCGCAGCCTAAGTCTTTCGCCGCATCGGGAGGGCGGATACTTCCGAGAGGTCTTCCGCGCGGGAAACACGGTAACTCCGGACGACTCCCGTGGCCGACGGAGCGCCCTCACGGCTATCTACTATCTTCTGGAAACCGGGGATCAGAGTCGGTTTCACCAGCTCCGCTCCGACGAAGTCTGGCATCACTACGAAGGCGATACCCTGATCATCTGGATCACCGCTCCTGACCTTCGCGAAGTGCGCGAGCTAAGGCTGGGACCTCTCCAACATGGTGCCGAACCGGTCGCTTGTGTACCCGCCGGGAGCTGGCTTGCAGCTCGAAGCTTGGGAGCGTATACCCTCGTCGGATGTACGGTCGGGCCAGGTTTCGAGTTCGAAGACTTCGCGATGCTGGCGGATCACCCGAACGGTGCCGAGGAGCTCCGCAGGCGTCGCCCTGACCTCGCTGAGCTCATTTGACTGGCCTCGCTAGGTTCACAGCGCCCGCCCGGTGGAACTCCGTCCAATTGGTTGGGCGTTCTCCCGCCTACTCGATAATCCCGAGCTCTTCTGCGTTATAGCGAAGCACGTCCAGCAGCGTCTCCGTACCCTCTCTGCCGGGGAAGTTGATGAGAGAGTAATAGGTGCCCACCTCGCGACCAAGAGGCTCGCCAAGCGCGTTGTGCCAGTTGTCGATGACCAAGTCCGGCTCTTCGGCGAGAAGGTTCCTGAGCTGCCCCGGAGTCAGCTCCGCCGGGCCGAATACCCCGACGACCTCGATCCCAAGCCATCGAACGAACTCCTCCTGATGGGAGTTCACCACCGCCCGACTTCCCGGAAGAAAACTAGCGTCTAGGCCCAAGGATATGAGTTCCGTCACCTCCCGCAGGGCCTCCTCCCACTCCTCGAAAGCCTCGGTAGTTCCCAGCGCTTCCGCCAGCTTCTCGACCTCAGCTGCCATGAGGGGTGGCGCATTGTTCGTGCTCACCTGCAAGATGCGATCTTCGGGAAACTCCGCCGCCTCAAAGAGCCTTTCCATGAATGCCTCGTAACCACCCCACACGAGCCAGTCAGCCCGCGTCGCGCGCGCAATGTCGCGCGGGCTGAAGTCGTACTCGGGAGGATGGCGTAGCTCAGCCGGTGCCAATATCTCCACCTCTGCGCCGGCTGCTTCCGCAAACGCGCCACTCCAAGCCGTGCTTGCTACCACGAACGGAGGAGAATTTCCCCCGTCGCTCTCGTTCGGTTGTCCGCCGCCGTCCGTGTCGCCTGCCGTTGCCAGGGGCGCGGCACCGAAGGCTAATAGTAGGGCAAACACCGCAGCGGCGGCGGCTGAGACGAGCTGAGTCCAGCAGCTCGCGTCACGTCGGTTGCAGAGTTTGCTTCTGCGCAATGCAGCCCTCCATGACATCTCAAGCGTTCTCATATTGTGCTCCTTTTCATACACACAAATCGGTAGACAGCTATTGTTGAGTGTATTTGTATTTTCTTGTATACATCTTAACGCATCTCTTTCTAGTTTCGTGGAACCGTTACCCTTCCACACCACAGACTCGCCCAAGCACGAGGCTTGCGGCTAAAATCAACGTTGAAGCCGCTGCGGCGCTCGCGCCGATCGGCAGATCGAGCAACACTGCGGCAAAGAAGCCCAACGTGCAGGCCAGTGCGCCGAAGAGGCCTGAGAGCAGCAGCGCTCCGGAAAGGTTCCTTGCGAAACGCAACGCTGCCATCCCCGGAAGGAGAATCACCGCGTCCACCAGGAGAGCCCCAACGAGCCGCAGCGCCACCGCAATGCCCGCTCCTAGAAGCAGATACAGTACGCCGGTAATGTACTCCACCGGTACACCGAGCGCCTCAGCGCGCACACGGTCCATGAGGACCAATTGGATCTCCCGATATGCCACAACAAAGACGGTCACAATTACGATTCCGACGACAATAACCACAATCACATCGATCTGACGGAGCATGAGAATGTTGCCGGCAAAGACGCCGAAAACATCCATTGCACGAGCCCCTGTGGCGGCAAGCAACAGGAACGCCGCGGCAAGGGAACCGGTCATGAAGAAGCCGGAGATGGAGGCCGGCGACAGCGAAAGGCGATTTCCCAACGGCCCCATCAGCAGCGAACCGGTAAGGACAAGAACAAGGGCTCCGCCGGTAGGCGAGAAGCCCAGGCTAATCCCGGCTGCCGCACCCAGCAACCCCATATGCATGAGCATGAAACGCATTGCCGTGAGATGCAGCGACACAACTACTACGCCCAACAAGGAGAACGTCGCTCCGGCCACAACCATGCCAACCAAAGCGTACCGTACGACGGCGATGGAGAGTGTTGCGGACAATTCGGCAATCATCCGGTGCCTCCGCTGTGCGATAGATCATGCACTTGACCTGCCTCCACGCGAAGAAATCGGTCAAAAGCTCGCCCCGGAAGCTGCTCGTGCGTCACCATAACCGTCGTTAAGCCGAAAGCTCTGTGTAACTCGGTGATTCGCTCCAGAAGGTCCTGCTTTGCCTCGCTATCCAAATATGTTGTCGGCTCGTCGAGCAGCAACAACGACGGTTCGCGCGCAAGCGCTTGTGCCAGAGCGGCGCGCTGCCGCTGGCCGCCGGACAAGCGACGGAGATCACGCTCGGCGAGGTCGGCCATGCCGACCATCTCCAGAAGCTCGTATACCTGGGCCCGGTCGGCTCGGTGCGGTCGCCGCACCCAGGCAAAGTGCTTGCCCCACCGGCCAAGCAGAACCGCGTCGAATACCGTCACGGGAACCGCCGGCGGAGTCTGTATCTGAGGGAGGTAAGCCATGTGCAGGCGGCACGCGGCAAAGTCACGCGTCGACGCAATCGCTCTCCCGAACATGCGAACCGTGCCGCCCCACGGCTTGAGCAGCCCCAGAATCGTCTTGAGTATTGTGCTCTTCCCGGCACCGTTCGGTCCGAGAAGCGTAACCAGCTCTCCAGCCCGGATACGAAAGGAGACGGAACTGATCACTTCGCGGGCGGCGTAACCGCATCTGACGTCCAAGAACTCGACCACAGGCTCGCCGGGATAGTGCCGTCCAATGCCGCGGTCCACCGTTTCCTGCCGCTCCACGTTCCGGTCGTCTTCGCTCTCTACTGCTACCGATCGGCCTCTTTCCGAGCCCGAATCCGATCCCGCCCTGGAGCTTGATCCCGGGCACTTCCTATCCATGGCGCTCTGCGCTCCCGCGATCTGCCGTATCCGGTTCGGTACGATTCGAAGCGGCGGGCCCGAAGGTTCCGCCCAAGGCTTCATAGATCTCGTCCGTACCTGCTATCATCAGTCGCCCAACAACCCCGCGCCGCGACAAGAGCTCTCCGGCCCATCGGTTCACTTCGTCGGCTGCCCCCTGGAGAACAATCACCTTGATGCACACGTCACGTTCCAGATGAAGCTGTAGGTTGGCGCTGATCCGCAGTGAAGGATATGTGGACAGCGTGACCTGCGGAATCCGAGTTCCGTACCGATAGATCAACGAGACGATCCCCGCGACCTCTCGCGTATCTCCCGGTTCCGCTCCGGCACGACGTATCAGCTCTTCGCGAACCACCGACCGTAACGCTTCCGAACGGTTGGGGAACCCTTCCAAAGCGGTGAATCGGTCTAACAGCTCCACGAGTGACTTGTCCATGGAGACGCCGAATCGAATGGTATCGGACATTGTGAGTCCCTCCTGAACGGCAGCTTGCACAGGAGAGTAACACGTTTTTTGTGATTTGTGCTACTGTGTGATGCCCGAAGAGTAACCGGAGTAGAAACTACAGCTCGTATTCCCGTTGCCCTCCCGCGTTGCCGTCGGTGTCTGTCGCGGCTTGCGGAGCAGTCTTACTCGCGGTACCGTAACACCATGGAACACACTGAACACGGCGTTACCATCGAGCTTGTTGGCGGTGACATTACAAAGCAGCCGGACATCGATGCCGTTGTCAATGCGGCAAATGCTCAGCTACGGACAGGGGGCGGGGTCGCCGGTGCCATTCACCGTGCAGCCGGCCCGGAGCTGGAGCAGGAGACAGGCCCGCTTGCTCCCATCCGCCCGGGTCAGGCAGTGATCACCGGCGGGCACCAGTTGCCGAACAAGCACATAATCCATTGCTTGGGGCCGGTATACGGAAGTGACAAGCCCGCAGACAAGCTTCTGGCGGATTGCTATCGGAATGCTCTGGCACGGGCCGAGGAGAACGGGCTCTCCTCCGTGGCCTTTCCCGCCCTCTCAACCGGTGCGTTCGGCTATCCCATGCAAGAAGCAGCGGAAGTTGCCCTGAAGACCGTATTGGACCAGACGGCTCAGCTCGAGTCCGTTCGTCTGATCCGGTTCGTGCTCTTCGGCCGCGACGCGCTCCACGCTCACGAAGAGGCGTTGCGCAAGCTTCGCGATTAGCACCCGCTCTGTTTCTCCGAGCGCCGGTCGGAGGGCCGGTCCGCGGGAAGGGGGCGAAGAGCGGATAAGAACGCCCGGGAGACCTGGGACGAGGCCTCAAAGACGGCTCACAGCCGATTGACAAAGGAATCGCCGCTTGCTACAAATTCATGAGTTCACAAGCGTGCGACCGTCGTATAACGGCTATTACCCCAGCCTTCCAAGCTGGAGATGTGGGTTCGATTCCCATCGGTCGCTTTCTAAGTAAGTGCATAGTGGTGATTTACTGATGCCGCCGGAAACGGTACACCGGCTGTGAGTCGGTGTTCGGTCGCTGGGATTATCGGTGTGCCTCCGGGATAGGGGGGTGCACCATGACGCATTCAAATCAAGTCGACGATAGCGTAGGAAACCGTGCCGGTGAGCGGGCTAGCCTGTCGCAAACCATCGAAATAGAACGACAGCGTATTGTCTGGACCATATCGGCTATGGAAACCACGGGCACGGTGGAAGGCCTTGAAGCGTTAGCGCGCGTGCTCGCTGAAACGGACGTTGCCGACTTCGCCGCTCGGGTTTGGAAGCTAGCTCGCGAGAAGCGGCGGTAGGGGTGAGGGGATGGTAGACTCAGAGCTATGCGCGAGCACGGAAGACCCATAGTGGTAGAGGGAGCGACCACCCACCCTTTGTCGCCGGTTGATACCGCCGGGGCCGGCCTCGATGAATCGTGGGTACAACGACTCCTTGAGTCAAATCCGGAGTGTCTGCCAATCGCGGAGATTGAACCGGCTTTCTCCGGTTCTCTTTCGCTATGTAGGGAGCTCCCCACAGGCGCGGGGGCAGCGGACAACGTCTTCATTAACTCGCTCGGGCTTATCTCGATCGCCGAGTGTAAGCTCTGGCGAAACCCGGAGGCGAGACGGAGAGTAGTGGCGCAAGTGCTGGACTATGCCAAAGAGCTCGCGCGATGGAGCTATGAAGATTTCGAGCACGCGGTACTCGGAGCAAGAAATGACGGCTCGAAGTCGTTGATAGACGTCGCCCGCAGCTTTCGCGAACTCGTCGACGAGCTCAAAGCCGAGTTGGGAATGATCGCAAAGCCGGGGCGGGGCGAAACCCTCACGCTCAACCTCAAGTCACGCGATAACCGCTACAACCTCTGTAGTGTCCGCGAGACCGGCACCGTGGAGTTCTATGCCCTCACGGTCAAAGCGAGCGAAGTAGGTGCCCGGCAGGTAGCGATCGACTACCTTGAGGGCCTAGCCCGGCTCCTTGGCGGCCGGGTTGACTACAATCGGCACGAGTGGACCTACCGTATCCTTACCGCCAGGGGTCTCCCGAAGGTCTCGGAGTTACTTCGAAAGGGCGAGGAGTGGAAAGCGCTCATCTCAGACACATTGCGGAGGTTCCAAGAGGCCGAGGAAGAGTCGTAGCGCCCCTCTGTAAGGGGAGTGGTAAATGCTTACCTGCCGCCGCCTTTTGGAACGTGGCTCCGGGATCGATCGACACTTGCCGCGATTGCACGCTCGTCGCTGAAGTTCGACTCTATATGGTTCCCCCGAACAAGCCCCTGTGCATCTTCAAGCTCGGCACCACATTCCCAGCTACCTCTAAAACACACGGCGACTTTCAACACTGGACCGCGCTCCGGGCGGGTTTGCCTGAATCAACGTTTAGGGTGGTAGATGTCGAGTATGGAGAACCACTTCCAGCTTTCGCTGAATGCGGCGGCGTCATCATGACCGGCTCACATTCAATGGTGACGGAACGGCTCGAATGGACGGTGGAGACCGAGCAATGGATTTCCGAAGCCCTGGAACATGATATACCCGTGCTCGGCATCTGCTACGGACACCAGCTTCTTGCTTCCGCCGCCGGGGGTACGGTGGGCGCGCTCGACGGTGGACCGGAGATAGGAACGCAGACCATCCACCTCGTCAAGGAGTCGCAGGACGATCCGATCTTCGACGACCTTCCCCAACGCTTTCCCGGACACACAACGCACTGCGAATCGGTGCTTGAGCTTCCGCCGGGTGCGACGCTTCTGGCCTACAGCGATCGTGATCGCCACCATGCGTTGCGACTCGGATCAACCGCCTGGGGAGTGCAGTTTCACCCGGAATTCACCGCCGCGCTTATGCGTTCCGGCTCGTCCGGAACTAATTCCCCGATCAACAGAGCGGCTCCTCCGAAGCGGCTTGCGACGCGAACGGGCCCGGAATGGTCGCGACGCCGCGGTGGTTGCCGAAGTAGTCGACGTCGAAGATGATCGCCCGGCCGTCGGGGCTCTCGAAGCGCTGCTCGGGCTCGAAGGCGGAGCCCAGCGTATCGCTGTTGATGATTCCGGTCGTGAAGTCACCAAGGAGGTCGAATAAATTGGTCTTCAGGGAATACCTGTCGTCCTTCTCGACCAGTTCGACGGTGACCTTCTTCTTGTCGTCGACCAGCCTCGACGACTCGTTCTTCCAGGGCCTGGCGCCGTTGAGGTACGCATTGCCGTCGATCCGCACAGGCAGGTGTTTCGCGTGGAATTCGGCCAGCTTGTGCATGTCCGGTCGTTTCACATCCAGGTCGAACCAGCTGATCCATTCCTCGTAGGTGGGATACTCGTCGAAGCACCAGGTGCCTACTACGCGCTCATGTTCCTCCGGTCCGCCCGGCTTCACCTGTTCATCCGCGGGGTGTCCCTGGACAAAAATGTTGTTGTAGATGCGGTCGTCGCCGTGGAGGATGGTCATGAAGCCCGCCACCTCGGTGCGATGACGGATGTGATAGGGGGTATAGCGGTGGTGCGTGCCGTCGCCTACCGAGGTCAGCGGCCCCATGACCAGGTTATGCACCATTGCCACACCCTGGGTAGCGAGGCGCACGGAGCACCGAGAGAGCATGATATTGTTGTCGATGAGCGTGGGTCCGTGACCGACTTCCACAAATACATCCTGGCTGCCCATGCCGCCCTGGGCCCATGTGCAGAAGTCGGGCCGCTCGTTGTGGTGCAGAAGGTTCTGCGAGATCCGGGTACCCTGCGGTTCCCAGTCGCACCAGATACCCATGGTGCAGTGGTGGATATGGTTTCGGCGGATAGTCACATCGATGGGAGCGTGCAGTTTGATGCCGGAAATCTCCGCGCCGCCGAGTTCCTGCATGTTGTTGATGTGGTGGATATGGTTGTCCTCGATACGAGAGAACACCGCACCCATACGCCCCACGATGCCGGTCTGCTCGCAGTGATGGATATGGCAGCGGCGCACGATATGGGAGCCCACCGTTTCCTTCATCCAGCCGTGATACTGGCCGCGACAGACAGCATTGCGCTCCATCTGGGTAGGGCTTTTGACGTGCCTGGTGGTGAAATAGTGATCGTTCTCCGGGTCGTAGTACTTACCCAGCGAGATACCGCAGCACTTGCTGTTACTGATATCGCAATCCTCAATGATCCAGCCGCGACTCCAGTGAGGACCGACCATGCCGTCCTGGAAGGCCGCGGGAGGGGCCCAGGTCGTCGCCGCCTTTTCTACCTTAAAACCGGAGAAGGTGATATGTCCGCGGCCGGTCTCCCGAGGGAAGAAGCCGCGGCGGCGGACGTTGATCTCCACCGTTTCCTTGTTGGGGTCCTTGTCCTGGAAGTTGGCGTAGAGGACGGTCTGGTCGCCTTCCTGAACGCTGAACCACTTGTA
>Ga0207421_10001370_pt1 | contig 31370 bp, 25 predicted proteins | sample SodLakKL_010_SED_4_FD_187542 | JGI IMG/M metagenome (GOLD analysis project Ga0207421, IMG submission 187542) | Alkaline sediment microbial communities from Lake Tanatar, Kulunda Steppe, Russia - 8KL_010_SED (SPAdes) (version 2) | ecosystem: Environmental > Aquatic > Non-marine Saline and...
ATTGTAGACATCCAAAGTAACATATGAAGATTGATTCAGGCTGAATTGTATCTGAGTAGTGGGGTTGAAAGGGTTGGGGAAATTCTGCTCCAGACGAATTTGCTCCGGACGATCAGCAATTTCACCCTCGTCAACCGAGGTAGGCTCTTCCACTTCATGCATTACATAAACAGCATCTATTTCTACTTCATGATCAGGGTGCCAGGTCGCCATTTCAACCTGAACATGCGTTGCGTCTGCCACATACTCTTCCGCACCATACGCCTCTACGCCATCAGGAACAGGTGCGCCTTCTGCAGGGGATACCATGGTTAACTCACTGTATACAAACTCTTCGGTATTTTCAGGCAGGAAAATCCACTTCTCCGCTACCCGATCCCCTTCACCTTCATTCAAATCTTCATTCATGAAGATAAGTTTCATATTTGCACCGCCACCATGCTCACCCCAAGTGCGTGTATTCACTCTGAACATGTAAGAAAGGCCGGGTTCAGCTACCACCGGTTCGCTGAAAATCTGGATCAGACCTCCACCCTCATATGTCAGTGTTTGTCCATCATCATTGTCACTGGGGAAAAGTTGAAAGCGCTCTTCCGCTTCTTCACCAACAAGCTCCCAGTGATCGAAATCATTCGCAAAGTTATGATTAAGTATTACATTATCACCATAATGGACAACATCATTACCATTGCCGTTTCCATTTTCATCTCCGAGGTTTGCCGTATCTACCACATAAACTGCGTCAAGATTGATTTCCGTTTCTACATCACCAGCAGACCCAAAGGTGTCAAATACAATATCCAGGCTATCTGCACCCTCTGGCGCTACCATAGTAATTTCCAGATTTTGCCAATCCTCAGTCTGTCCGGGAAAATTGATAAAATCTTCACCTAAAAAACTCATATTATCCTCTTCTCCTATTGAGAAGAATCGAATTTTCATGTTAGAAGGTATCGTACCTTCAGGGCCATCCCAGGCTTGGAAATAAGCACTGACCTTATACTCAACCCCCCCTTCAGCTGCAATAAACCTGCTTACTAATTCAATATTGTCACCGTCAACCCCGCCCGGATCCAGATGCTCACCGGTGAAGTATTCTACCATCTGTCCATTATCATTCGGGCTGTCAACAAGATTGAAATCTTGTTCGGCTGTAGCGCCGTACAAGAGCCAGTGGTTGAAACCATCTGCAAAATTATGATTCGGAAGCAGATTATGCTCCTCTAAATTATGTCCGCTCTGAACATTCTGCGCAGAGGCCTGTTGAAACCCAAGGCCTATAACAAGCAATAAGATACTTAGTATTTTTAATTTCATAAGATTTGTTCTGTTTTGATTTGTTGTTAATGGAACTATATCGATGCTCCTTGTTTTAGAAAGCTTCCGTATTTATCCGGGAATCGCTTCCATCAACTTCTTAAGGAGAGGCGCTATAGCAGTAAGTGATCATGATCAAAATGATAAATTCACCTATTTTTTTATCATCTGTTTTATCAGCATATCTACACATTAAATAAAAAAACCTTAATTGTCAATTGTGAATTTTTGCTTTTTTACTTCAAGTCAACATAAGTTATGAACAAAATTCTATACTTTGAAGCAGCTATAACAAATCGATTTCTACCTATGAAACTGCTGAAACTGCATTTATTTTATCAGAATCATTTTTCTGACATCAGTGTAGCTACCGGCTTTCAGACGATACAAGTATAAACCAGTGGATAATGCAGAAGCATCAAAACTAGCGGTATGCACACCAGCGCTTTTGTTTTCATCAAGTAAGGTAGCCACACGCTGGCCCTGAATATTGAAGACTTCCAGAGTAACATTAGAGGTTTCGGCTATAGTAAACTCAATCTGAGTTGTGGGATTAAACGGATTGGGATAGTTGCCTTTGAGTGCGAATTCATACGGTTTATTTATTTCGTCACTACTGGAGGCAGTGTTCTCCTCCAGAGTAGTAAATGACCTGGTATCAGACCATGACGTTACATGATCGCCAACTGTTGCCCGAACTCTCCAGTAATATCGTGTGCTACCGGAAAGGCCGTCAACTGTGTAGCTGGTCCCTTCGATTCCGTTGATGTTTTTAAAGACTTCAAAATCATCTGAATATATTATAAGATCGTAATGATCGGCATCTGTAAAATTCAACCAACTGAATTCAGCCGGGATAGCAATTTGTTGATTATTTCTGGGAATATGGACTCTTGGAGATGCATAAGGATCAATTCCGTCGTTTTCAGCCTCAAAATCGAGGTCAACATTTTTGTTTATTTGTTGAAAAAACTCATCCATATTCACCACTTTCACATGGGGCTCAAGAAAATCAACCAGTAATTTTGCATCCTCTAAATCGTGGGTCAGGATACCAAAATTTATTAAGGTGTAAGCTCCTGTATCTTCCGGGTTTTTGGCGTGCTTATTGATTCTTTCAGCCATATCAATAATATCCGCCTTTTTCATACTAAAGCCAAGCGTCTCTCTATTTGCTACAAAAGGTTTATTATCGACAAAAATAATTCTACCTAAGTTTTCTTCAGAAGGATAGACATAGTAACCTCCTTTAATATGTGGTTGAGCTGCATATACTGAGGCTGCTTCTATGAACTCCGGAGTACCGATTTCATTCGGATCCAGGATACCTACATAAGACAGGTTAGATCGTCCCATGTATTCATTCGTATACGTGAGATGCTCTTCCAGGTATGGATAATTAGTCGGATGCATATAGCCTGCCCCTGTTCCCCCGACTACAAAAAAATCGTTCTCGCTAGCAAACTGGTTATACAGGGCATCCAGGGCAGAGGGTGCCATATCAATCATTGTAGCTGGTATGGTCCAGTTCATAGGAAATGTACCAGCGAGTGGGCTATCAAGAAATTTACCCTCATCTACCAATCCCTTAAGTACAAAAGAATAGTTGTCACCATCAGAGGAAAGAAAGGTTACATAATGAGCTTCCTCCGGCGTTTCTATAGTTTCGATCGTAGCCTCTTCCTGGTTCTGTTTAAGTGACGTTTTTTTTATTCCGCCTAATACAGATAAGTTTTTCACCCAGTTTGCAGGATTCACAAACAGCCCTTTTCGGGTGGCATCATTAATCAGATCAAACTCCGCAGGTTTTGCCACTCCCCCCCAGCCTATTTGAGGAGAGTCCTTTTGAACCCAATCATAAACGGCGTCTTCGTCAAAGTAACTGCCTTCAAAGTCATCGTCTTCATGGTAAATCATTCCCCTTGCGGCAATAACATAATCCCTCATTTCTATGATGAATTTATCCGCCGTAAAAAGGAGTTCATTATTAAATTCGTCTTTAAAATCGTCGAATACGGCTACAGGCTCCATTTCTCTGGCATCCAATATCATCTCCAAACCGAGATCTTTCACTTTATTTTCCAAGCCCGGGGTAACCACAATTCCATTCCTTATCCCCGCCATGGAGGTCGCCGTATTAAATGAAGGGGTATTCCAATCAGCAAGAATATACCCGTCAATTTCATCTTTGAATTGATCCAACAAAGCCATCGCATCGGTTCGCTCTTCTGTGGTTATACCATAATTCTCCTTCAGGTAGTCCAGCCAAATAAAAGTACTTTTCGGATGGGTAATATAGATTCGGGGTTTTACCTGAGCCAGGTTACCTTGCAAGGTAATAATCATGATATACTCATCCAGACCATCCATATCTTTTCTGTCAATTACATAGAGGTGGTCAGGTGCCGCCAGATCCGGATAGTAACTAAGAGAGGTGTCAAATTCAGGTGTTTCCCCCTGGGCGAATACATTCTGAGCTGATGCGGTAACTAGTAAAAAATGCAACGTACACGCGAATGGCAGTATTAATATTGAGCATGTCGTTCTGCAGAAGCGAAACTTCATAGTTACCGGTTTTTGGGGGATTGAGCAAAAAAGTAAGTGGAGAAAAATCGCCCCTCACTTTTTGCCATCCTTTTATTTTATAAGGGACATTTTTTTAACTTCTGAGTAATTACCGGCTTGCAGGCGATATATGTACATGCCGCTGGACAGGGAAGCCGCGTGGAAGTTAACCGTATGTACACCAGCGCTTTTGGTTTTATTGACCAGGGTGGCTACTCGCTGTCCCTGAATATTGAAGACTTCCAACGTTACATTGGAAGGCTCAGCAATACTGAATTCAATCCGGGTGGTGGGGTTAAATGGATTCGGGTAGTTCTGCCTCAATTGAAAGCGGTCTGCACGTTCGGTAAGTTGCTCTGAACGGGACGTGGGTACTTCAACCTCTCGCATCAAATGCACCTCATCAACCTCAATTTTAAACGACGGATCATCTTTCCAGACAGCCAGCTCCACATCCATATAAACAGCATTCCCGGGCGCTTGCATGGCAGCTTCCACATACACAAATTCATCGGTATTAACCGGCATAAATTTATTTACTTCATCAATAAATTCGCGGGACTGATCATAAAACCGGATTTTGTAGTTAGCCTGATTGTCATGCTCACCAAAAACCTGCGCTTTAACCCTTATCTTATAGTATTTACCGGGTTCCGCTTCAAGTTGATCGCTGAATACCTGAATTAAATCGTAACCGATATAGGTTAAGGTCTGCCCTTCGTCACCTCCCAGAAAAACTTCTTCTACGTCCTGGATATTAGCATCGCTATGATCCTTTACCAACCTCCAGTTATTAAACCCATCAGAAAAATCATGATTCGGCAGAATATTGTCTCCAAAGGTGAGATCGTCAGCCGGGTCGTAATCCGGATCAACATTTTTTACTACTTGTTGAAATAATTCATCCATGGTTACCACCTTTACATGGTCATCCAGATGTGCAACCAGCAATTCGGCATCAGACAGATCATGAGTCCAGGCATGCAGGTTCATTATGGAATAAGCCTCAGGGCTTCTAAGGTTGCGGGAGTGATTATTTATTTTTTCAGCAAGGGAAATGATTTGGTTATCATTTAAACCCCACATGTTCTCTCTCATGGCAATAACGGGCTTGCCATCAATGAAGGTGATTTGCCCGTCGCCACCCTCATACCGCCAATAATTTAAATAGTAGACTCCCTTAATATTAGGTTGTGCTGTATATTTTGAAGCGGTTTCATAAAAGCTACTGGTACCGAAATCAACCGGATCAAGCATGCCTACATAAGACAGGTTAGAGCGTCCCATATAATCATTAACAATTTTTACATGCTCATCCAAATCCGGATATTCGCTTGGAAACATGTAACCAGAACCGGTACCGCCAATCACAAAATAATCATGTTCACTGGCTTCCTGATAGTACCACTGCATGGCAGCGGGAGCCAGGTCGATCATGGAGCCGGGAATGGTCCAGTTCATAGGGAATTTGCCCGTACTCTCGCTATCGAAATACAAGCCATCATCTGCCAACCCCTGTAGTACAAAAGAATAATTATCTCCATCGCTCATATTTATTGCTAAATAATGAGCTTCCTCGGGAGTATCGATATTATCCGTAGTAGCTTCTACCCTATTTTGCTTTAGGGAATCTTGCATCACTCCTGCAAGGGTGGATAAATTATAAACCCAGTCGGATGGATTGGTAAAAACACCATACCTGCCGGCGTCACCAACATATTCGTGTTCATCTTTTTCATTTACGGCAAAAGCCCATCCCCAACCAAATTGAGGAGAGTCTGGTGCAACCCAGCTATATACTTCATCTATAAAACCAGGGGATTCTTCAGCTGTTTCATGATATACAAATGCTTTTGTAGCAATGGCATAATCACGCAACTGCATGATGTTGTGATTCTGGGTGATGAGCAGGTTGTTATTCAACTGATCTTGATAATCATTAAAAACCTCTTCATTCGTCATGCCACGAACATCGTGGATCATCTCTAAGCCCATGGCATCAATATCTGATTGTATGGCCTCACTAATAACAATGCCACCTTTAATACCTGCCAATGTTGTGGCGGCATTTGTTTCTGCGGTTCCCCATCCGCCTGGAACGGAACCACCCTTGGTGAGTAAATACCCCGCCACCTCATCTTTAAACTCTTCGAGCATGGCCATTGCATCGGTATGATCTTCTGTAGTGACCCCATGATTGACTTTTATTGACTCCAGCCAATAAGTATAGCTATCACGATTACTTTTGTCTGTTATATAGATCCGGGGCTTAGTCTGAGCCAAAACACCTTGCAAAGAGATGATCATTTGTAACTCTTCGAAGTTCATATCTCCTGTATCAATTACATGGAGATGAATTGGCACCGATATATTGGTATAATGACTAAGATAAGGATCTGGTTCACTTCCACCATCACCAGCCAATACTATATGAGCCGAAGTTGCCATTGTAAGAAACAACAGAACACCGGTAAATTGCTTGATTTTCATTTTGTCAATTTAACTAAGAATTATTGATGGATAGGGTAACCATGGAATCCCTAAGTGGTTTATTCTAAAGATATTAGACATTAAAAAATATAAGATTCTGGCTCAGCTATACTGATTTCATCCTTGTTTACCCCCTTTACATGGGGCAAAAGGAAACTACCCAACAATTCGGCATCCTTTAGGTTATGCGTCCATACGGAGGTTCATGATGGTACATACTTTCGGATTTTCTGGATTTACAGCGTGCCTGTTAATTATATCAGCCAAATCAAAAATTTGTGTCTCATCACATACCCACTCACTTTTGACCAACTATTTATTTAATAAGAGTCATGGTACGAGTTTGAACCTTATCATTGACTTGTATACGATACATATATATTCCACTGGAAAGGTTGGAGCCGTCGAAAGTGACTTGGTGTCGCCCTGCACTTATATTTTCATCTACCAGAGTGGTGATGTGCTGCCCCTGGATATTGTAGACATTCAATGCCACTTTTGAGGCTTCCGGTACACTGAATGCAATCTGTGTGAGGGGATTAAAAGGATTAGGGTAGTTTTGCTCCAGATGAACTTGCTCCGGACGATCCGCAATTTCACCCTCGTCAATCGAGGTCGCCTCTTCCACCTCTTTCCTGACTTTAACCATATCCACCAGAAATTCGGGCATTCCATCTTCGCCATGCCATACGGCCATTTCCACATCCAGTTCAGCCGCCCCCAGTGGTGCCTCCATGGTAAGTCCAACATCTACAAAGCCGTCTGTATCTTCCGGCATCATGTGTTCGGTTTCATCAATGAAATCGCCATTTCCATCATAGAAACGGAGTTTATAGTTCGCTCCGTTGTTATGTTTGCCATAAACATCAACCAATGCCTCAAGCTTATAAACTTTACCAGATTCCACCCCGATTCGATCACTGAATATCTGTATAAGAGGCCCACCGGTATAAAACAGCATTTGTCCATCATCACTGGGATCCAGCTCAAATCTGTCCATGTCATGGCAGTCGGCTGCATTCCAGTCCTCATAACATCTCCAGTAATCAAAGCCATCTGCAAAATTATGATTTGCAAGCAAGTTCTCACCAAAGACTCTGTCATCATGATCCGGCTCATAATCAGGGTCTACATTTTTGACAATTTGCTGAAAAAACTCATCCATATTCACCACTTTTACATGGGGATCCAAATTATCAATCAATAGCTTTGCATCTTCCAGGTTGTGAGTCCAGGCGTGAAGATTCATTATTGAATAAGCTTCCGGATTTTCGGGATTTGTAGCATGGTTGTTAATTTTTTGAGCCAGTTCGATGATTTCTGGATCACTTAACCCCCACATGTTCTCACGCATGGCAACAACAGGTTTTCCGTTAATGAATTCCATTTGCCCGGCGCCTGCCTCATACTGATAGTAATTCACATAGTAGACCCCCCTGATATTCGACTTTTCAGTGTACTTGGAGGCCGTCTCGTAAAATGTTTCTGACCCGAAATCGGCCGGGTCCAGCATGCCTATATAGGACAAATCCGAACGCCCCATATACTCATTAACAATTTCCAGATGGTCTTCCAGATAAGGATACTCACTGGGGAACATATAACCCGATCCGGTACCTCCGATGACAAAATAGTCGGTATCCTTTGCCTCCTCATAATACCATTGCATGGCGGACGGAGCCAGGTCGATCATGGAACCGGGAATAGTCCAGTTTATCGGAAATTCGCCACTTGCAGGACTGTCAAAATATATGCCATCATCGGCTAATCCTTGTAATACATAAGAGTAGTTATCACCGTCGCTCATAGTTATAGCCAGGTAGTGAGCTTCCTGGGGAGTATTGATATTATCGACTGTAACGTTATCTCTTTTTTGACTCAGGGAATCTACCTGGACCCCTGCTAGAGTTGACAAATTCATGACCCAATCGGAGGGATTGGTAAATATTCCATGCATTCCTGCATCACCAACATATTCTCTTTCATCCTTATCCTTAAAGGCCCAACCCCAACCAAACTGAGGTGAGTCGGGAGCTACCCAGCTATAAACCTCGTCTTCAAATCCGGCCGGCTCATCATCTGTTTCATGGTACACAAATGCCTGTGTTGCAATTGCATAATCCCGTAACTGCATGATATTGTAATTCTGGGTGATGAGTAAATTATTATTCAGCTCATCTTTGTATTCGTTAAATACCTCCTCATTCGTCATCCCCCGAACATCCAGTATCTTTTCCAGACCCATATCATCAATTGCTGGTTTCAGGCTTTCACTGATTACAATACCATTTTTTATACCGGCTAATGATGTTGCTGCATTTGTCTCTTCTGTACCCCAGCCTCCGGGAACCCCTCCCCCTTGAGTGAGTAAATAACCAGATACGTCATCTTTAAAATCTTCGAGTATGGCCATGGCATCCGTGCGCAGCTCAGTAGTGACATCATTGTTGCTCTTCATGGATTCCAGCCAGAAGTTATAGCTATCTCTCTGATTTACATCTGTAACATAGATTCTCGGTTCCACTTGCGCCAGAAGTCCTTGCAGGGAAGTAATCATTTGATACTCGTCCAGGGACATGTCTGACCGGTCTATCACATGAAGATGAACCGGAGCAGCAATGGCGGTATAGTGGCTGGGTGCAGAATCATTCTCACTTGATATTTCAGCAGATTGATCAACTGTGGATGCCAATACCCCTTGAACAGATATCACAAACATAAAAATAACTGCCGCCAGTAAAATAGTTATCACCCGAAATAAGTGGTGATTTAAGAAGATAGACAGATCGTAATCGGAATTTTTCAAAACAGAACCTTTTGTTTGGTTAATCATTATGAGCGAGAAACAGAGGTGCTTTATTTTATCATTTATTTTATCATCCTGCCACAAAATTGCAATTATTTTTATCAACTTCAATCAATACCTTGTAAATTCTGGTGAAAATGCAATACACTTTGTTTATAACAATGTAAACAACTGTTATACTTGCTGTTATACTCTTCGGGCGCATTTTGGATCCGTTATTACCCGGGTTTTGCAGCTACCTTTCCTACTGGTAATGAGCATAACAGCAGTACACTGTTCAAATACCGTTGTTCTGATAACGCTTTTTTGAGAAACTCTTGCTTAGATGCCATTATCTGTTCCACTCAGAAAGGTATCTATCAGGGATTGATCCATGTCATGATCAATCTCAAACGCATTCGCCATTTACTGCGCAAAATGTAGTTTGATCGTCCGATTGCTGTAGGCCGTCACCCGGAAAATGCCGGATGTCAATGATATTAAATAATTTTACCTATATTATAGTGGATTTTTTTCATCCACTAATAGATTTTTTATGAAAGTAAATCTAAAAGATATAGCCAGAGCTACCGGTTTTTCGTTATCAACGGTATCTCTGGCATTGCGGGGAAAGGGGCGCATATCTGAACAAAATCGTAGTAAAATATTAGTCAGAGCCTCGGAAATGGGATATAAATGCTCGCCGAAAAAAAAGAGTGTCTCGAAAAATCGCCATCTTTATTTTGCCCTCATTATGCAACTTGAAAAGAGCGAATTTTATCCTGCATTTTATAAAGGCTTTACGGATGCTGCCCACAATAAAAATATAGAAATCAGTCTTTTCAATGTTTTTGGCAATAATGAACGAGTTGAAGCTTTGATAAAAAACCTGATTGATATTGGGTATTCAGCAGCAGTACTTTTTATACCCTCATTAAAGCAGAAACAATATCAGCTCCTTCAGAACTCCATTCCAGAAGGCTTTCCCGTAATATCATGCTCAAACATTAATAACCCGGTATTAGATACCGTAACCTTCGATGCCTACAGCGGTGCGTATCTGGTGGCCAAACATTTTTATAGTCAAAAACTTCGCCGATTCGGGATTATTGAAGGCCCACAGAATAAACCAGAGGCCCTGTTCCGAACCAATGGGTTTACTGATTTCACCAAGCAAAGGTCTGATTCCAAGATTGTATGGTCCTACATCGGTGATTACACCAGATACAGTGGTGTTTGTGCATTTGATAATTTTGAAAATGCAACAGAGAAACCTGAGGCCATATTTGCAGTTAATGATGCCATGGCTGTTAGTTTTTTAGATAAAGCTCGTTCTAAGGGATGGATCATTCCTGAAGACCTGGCCATTGCCGGATACGATAACCTTCCAATGTCGGAGTATAATTTTCCCAACATCTCCTCTGTTAAGACAGACTTTGAAGCCCTTGGGGAAAATGCTATTGCCGCCCTACTTGACCGGTTGAATCGTCCAAGACCTTCACAGGGCATGACCAGCCTGCTACCTGTCAGCTTAGAAGTTCGGGAATCAAGTAAAATAAGATTCAAGTGAATTATTTGGGGATCAAGCATATGGTTTGCACATCCGGAACAAAAGTAACTTGGTGTCTGGCAATCTGCTTAAAAAAAAATGCGAACCCGGTTTTACACCAGATTCGCATTTTTGCTCCCCCGACTGGATTCGAACCAGTAACCCTTCGGTTAACAGCCGAATGCTCTGCCATTGAGCTACGGAGGAGTGGCAGTTGAATACTTGTTTTGTTAACAAGATTTTGAATATAACAAGTCTTTCACCTGTGAGTCAAGTCCAAAACAGACTTTGGATAAAAAACTTTTTCAAGGAACAGGCCCCTGGCCGGAGCCAAGGCAATATTATCAATTTCTGTGCCCTCAACCAAATGATTCTTGAACCAGGTTACACTTTTTTTCCCGGTGCCTACGCTGACCAGACCTCCTACGATTGCGCGAACCATCGACCTCAAAAACCGATTCGCACGAATACGAAAAAAAACCAGACGCTCATTCTCCATTTCAATGGATGATTCCATAACGGTACACCGGCTGTGAGGCAGCTCTTCGGAATTCCGTGAAAAACCGGAAAAGTCGTTCTCTCCCTCCAGTGCCGCCACACATTCACGTATAGCAACCCAATCCAGTCCGTCACCTGGGTACCAGGCATACCTCCGGCAAAACGGATCACGCTGCAGCAAAAGCTGATAGCGGTACTGTCGCCAACCGGCATCAAACCGGGCATGAAAGTGCTCTCCGGTCTCCCGGATCTCATTGACATATATATCCTCCGGAAGCATTCGCTGCAGACGGTAGACCAGATCATCACACTCTACCGGAATATGGGTCTCGAAATGAGCGAACTGCTCTTCGGCATGAACACCGGTATCGGTCCGGCCGGATCCATACAACTTTATTTCTTCCTGGATTACCCGGCTTGCCGCCTCTTCAACCACTCCCTGAACCGTTTCATGGTCAGGCTGACGCTGCCACCCGTAATACCGGGTTCCGTCATAACTGAGCTGCATCACATATCGGGGCATGATTGGGTGGTGGGTTTTGAGCTGCTTAACGCAATCCCGAATTAAAACGAAAACCGCAAACGGGTTTCAAATCCCCGATTTTCCGGTCCGGGTACCACATAGACCGAAGCATTGTCAGGAGTATAGGCACGCCCCCGGTTATAAGCACCGATACCGCTTATCACCCGGTTGACCACCATTATAGCGGTAATGGCCGGAAGCTGCTGATTCAGATTGTCACGACGGGAACGCATATCTCGGTACTCACGACGCTGCTCATCTGACTCCCAGTGCCAGCGGTATTCCGGTGAATCAGGGAAATTTTCCAGACGGTCCCAGTTCCGCGTACGCTCATGGTGATCCATATACGCATCCCACGACCGGTGTTCTCCAACGGCCAATTCAAACTCGCGTCCGTGTTCCCGGATATCCACTCCCGAGTAGGCCGAAGCGTGAGTGAACATATTCTTTTCAACCACATAGGACTGCCGGTTGATGCCCAGCCAGGCGGCCAGTAATGCCACATCGGCAGCCAGGTGATACTGGCCCATCCGCCAGTTGTCGGAATCGACATACCAATGGCCCCACCCCGGCACGATAAAGGATCGCAACAACGCCCCCAACGGCGAACGGCTTTCAAAATCATCCGCAGATACGGAGTTTCCCATAACCGTACGCTCCTCAAATGAGAATCCACCGGATCCCGGCGCCATCATGTTGTTCTCCAGAATGGAAGGAGTCAACGCTGTTGATTTTCCTGATACAGGCCCCGCAGAGTCCCGGTCCAGCTGAGCAAATGCACCGGATGCTGATGCCGCAAGCATCAGGATTGCCCCGAAAACCATCAACTCAAACCGGTACTTCATCTTTTCCCTCAATTTTATTTTTACTGGATAAGTCATCTGCATCATTGCCATTTCCCGAAGGCGGGCCAAATTCATTTTCATGCTTTTCCCGTTTTTTCTGATCCGCCCAGCGGTATATAATAGCCACACTAAAGCCGAACATCAATAAAAAGGTGCCCAACCATACCACCGAAATCATAGGCTTGTGCTCGGCTGCGAGCAATATCCATTCACGCTCCGGCTCACCGTCAATCCCGCGAAACGCCAACTCAATTTCGTCACTGTCAGGATGGATTTCCGTGAACCGGACCATCCCTTCATCCACAAATGGCAGCTCCTCGGCAGGATTGATCGCATATTGCGCATCGTCGTCGGATGCCAGAATGTATCGCGGCTGCAACTCCCAGCTCTCGCCCGACGCACTATCGATGATCTCCAAATCGGCTTTCACGCCAATAATACTGCCTTCCGGAAGTTCTGCCTCATCGATATAAATGAAATTTCGGAATGATATGGAATACCCACCCATATCAATCGTACTGCCACGCCTGACCCGCGTTTTGGTCTCATCCGGATCGTGATCGGCCATCTGGGGACCAAGCTGATCAACCGACTGAAACTGACTCGGATTTTCGCGCTCCATACGTGCTATTTCCCGATCAACCAGCGACGATCCGGCGACATACATGAATATGTCACGGAACCAGCCGGTCCGCACATCCGGATCCACCGTCCACTCGACAGCACCCGGTGATGAATTGGATAACATCGGATATACCGTCGGACGCATCACAAATGTGCGACCCGACTCCACATCTTCAAATTGCACTTCATACTCTTGTTCCCCCGGGCGGTTGTCTTCCGTAATCTCTGCACTTTTGAACGTAACCATGTACCGGCCGTCAATGAGCTTCGGCCGGTCCTTCTCTATTTCTACAAATTCGATCGGCTGATTCACCCGGAATCCGTCATCATCCGTCACCTGGCCGGCTGCCACCGCTCTGTTATATTCACGCGTCTGCGAATCCACCATCGGCCGGTCGAAAGCCGCGCCAAGAAACCCGATCATCAAGATGGCAAATCCGATATGGGTGATGGTTCCACCGGCCCTACGGGGATTGCGGCGACCCAATTTGATCATCACAATGCCATTGCCGATCACTGCAAACACACCTGCAAACAGATAAACCATGTAGGCCAGATTGTCCATATTGACCATCATCACCGCGGCAATCGTGATGACGGATGCCCCCAGCGTCGGAGCGATCAAAGCCGAGGCCAGCGATTCGGCATCGTGCCGTTTCCACCAGAGATACTGGGTAACAACGGTCATCAACCCGATCAGGATTCCGAACGGCAGCGTCCAGTTATTGTAAAATTGCTGATCCGGCGGTGTCGGATTATCGACAAACAGGCGTCCAAGCACCGGTGAGCTGGTTCCAAGAATGATCACAAGCCCAACCAGAAACAGGATCATCGCTCCGGAAAACATCATAAACTCACGACTCAGAACCGGTGACTCTTTTTTCGGTTCCGGGAGTTCGCGATAGCGGTAAATCAGCATACCGACACCGATCGCTGCGGTCACCAACATAAACAGAAGCAGGTGGTTGTACAGGCCCAGGTCTACAAAACTGTGCACCGAGGAGTCGCCAAGTATCCCGGACCGGGTAAGGAATGTCTGATAGACGATCGTGACATAGGCCAGTATCGCAAAAATAATCGATGCCTTGTGCGAACTGGCATGTTTTTTCTGGATCAGCATGGCATGGATACCGGCCATCCCGAAGATCCATGGAACGAGCGAGGCGTTTTCGACCGGGTCCCAGGCCCAGTATCCGCCAAATGAGAGGGTTACGTACGCCCAGTATCCTCCAAGGAATATCGCCGTGAGCAAACACAAATTGGCACCCAGCGTCCAGGGTAGTGCGGCATGGATCCATTCGTGGTATTTGCGCTTCCAGAGCGAGGCGAGTGCAAAAGCATAGGGTACGGTCATCATCGCAAATCCAAGGAAAATGACAGGCGGATGGATGATGATCCAGGGGCTTCGCAGCAAGTCATTCAGGCCGCTGCCTTCTGCGGGGACAAAATCGGGATTCTGCTGAAAGACCGGCGCATCGGGCATCTCGGAAGCCAGCGTACGGAAGGGCGAAGCACCAAGATCGCCCCAGCCGGGAATCGGAAACCCGGAAACCATGGACAACAGAAAAACCTGGGTCAGCCCCATAAACATCATCACCGGTGCGCGATAAATGGGCGATGTCCATTTTATGATAGCCAGCCCGACCAGAAACGACGAGAGGATCCAGAGAAGCAGACTCCCCTCCTGTCCGCTGTAAAATGCGGCCCACAAATAGACATTCTGCAGATCGGAACTGGTGTAGTTGTAGACGTAATAGTACTGGAACTGGTGGGAAAAAATGAGATAGACCAGCAATCCTGAGGCGAAAAGCGTGAAGGCCCCTTTCAGAAAAAAAAGTGCATTGGCAATAGCCTCGTTTTTTTCGCCCCCTTGCTGAGCGGCGCGGTAGTAAAACCAGGTAGCGAAAATAGCGCTTACGAAAGCGAGGGAGAGAGCGGCGTGACCAAGGGTACCAATCATGAAAAATTACTGCGATTCAAAAAGTTGTTGGGGAATTACTTCAAAAAAAGCTGATTCGTTGGGACAGGTTGTTCTGAACAGCTTCGGATATGCGATCGTAATCCGATGCGTTCCGGCAGGACTGTTACATGCCGGAGAGATCCGGAGTGGTTGCGTCGTTGTATTTGGAGGGGCATTTCACCAGCATATCCCGGGATACAAACGTTTCACCCCGCATCTCGCCAATAACCACAATTTGATCGGCCTGCTCGAAATTGTTCGGTTTCGGCCGCGGATAGGTTACCCTCCGGGAGTTGCCCGCTTCATCTTTCATATAAAAAGAGAACGTCATGGTTTCGTTGGAGAATTGAGCCGGACGGGAGTTGTCCCAGGTTCCAACGACATGGATGTTATCGCCACTCAGGGTAGCAGCCTGTTCAAAATCGACGTAAGAACTGATGCTTTGGCTGAAATTGATCATCACCAGTGTTGTGAAAGCGATGATTCCGATGATGCCAAAAAGTAATCGTGGACGCATAGGTTTTCGGGAAAAAGGGTGTTACGATGATGTCAATGACTGTTACTCTTTCGGATGTTTTTGCTCCAGATATTCGAGTTTCTTTTCGATCCGGATCAGATAAGCGATCAGCACAAACCAAATAATCAAACTGACTCCCAATACCACAAAAATGAGATTATTGGATGCCATGGCCTGCATGATCACATTCCCTTGCTCCGCTGTTTCCCGGACCCCTTCCCAGGAATCGCCATAAGCGGAGCTCAGCGTATCCGAAACGAATACAACGAAAGTAACAATCAGGATATATACAGGGTTCATTACAATTGATCTAAAACGTGGTTAACAGGAACAAATTATGATGCAGCACTGCGATCCATCCGGTTTCTCAACATCAGATAGCGATAGCGTAACTGAATAATCCAGGCCGCCAGGCCGATGAAACCAATAACGGCAGGATAAAATACAAGGCGAAGTTCAGGTGCTGTAAGATCGCTGAATGCCGGATTACCGTCAGCACCGGGATGCAGGCTCGGCAGCTGACGCGGAATCACATAGAGTAGAAACGGTACGGTGGTCGCAGCAAAAATGTTATAGACTGCTGCAATTTTTGCCCGTTTTTCAGGATCATCATAAGCCGATCGCAATATGAAATAGGCGACATAAATCATCATCGCCATCGCAGACAAATTCATTTTCGGCTCGGCGAACGTCCACCAGGTTCCCCAGGTAAAACGGGCCCAGAGCGAGCCGGTGAGCAGGCCACATATCCCGAAAAGGATTCCGATCAGTGTCGCCGATTCGGCCAGGGCATCCATTCGCATATTGTTGCTGGCCAGATACCGGATACTGAACACCAGTCCGGCACCAAACACCACCGTCATGGTAAACCACATCGGAACATGAAAAAAGAGATTGCGGGATGTTTCGTGCAAAATCGGGATATCGGGAACCCGGATCAGAAAAGCAGCAAGCAGAACCACCGTCATCCACAACAGCAGTAAATATTTCCAGATATTAAGTTTGGGCATGGCAAACCCGGCTTCTACGAATTGGATACAGGAAGATGTCTTCTCATTTGTTTTCAATAGCGCCTAAATTACAAAAAAAACAGAAGCAAGACTACGAAAAAACGAATGTCACACCACCGTAAGATGTTGTGATGAAAAAGATCACAAAAACCAAAAAAGTATGGGCAACCAAAAAGAATCGATCACCTTGTACCCCGACTGGCGGGTATATCTGTTGCAATTCATTGCCGGCGCACTTCTTGTACCGGCCCTGGGTGCGGGTATCTGGATCATTTTCCACTATCGGAAGAGGTGGAAGCGGATGCGATATCGCATCACGAATACAGAGGTGATCATCGAGCAGGACGGTATGGCGGATGAGATCCTGCTGTCGGATATCGACTCCTGTGAAACCGGATCCAGCTGGCTGCTGGAGAAGTTCAATCTGGGCACCATCCGTATCCACCACTCAAATGGCATCACGGAAATGAAAGCACTGCCGGACGCTGAACCGGTGGCTATGCTGATCGAACGGGCGGCCGTCTCGGAGCGGGAAAGGTTGAAAATGCGGATTGAGGTGGAACAGTCCAAACCAGAGCACCCTTCAGGAACCCTTGACAAAAAAAACGAACTGGTCGGACTCTGGCAACAGGGATTGCTGGACGAAGACGACTATCATCGCGAAATGAAAAAATTCGGGGCGTGAGTCCCGGATCACTCGTCGGTCACACACCCTTTTGATGCCGACGAAACATTCCGCTGATATTTATACAGGGTTCCCTTGTCATATTTTGGTGCGGGTGCCTTCCAGTTTTTGCGGCGCCGTTCAATCTCCGATTCGTCCAGATCCACCTCCAGCTTGTTGCTTACCGCATCAATGGTAACGGTATCGCCATCCTGCACAAAAGCAATGACCCCTCCGACCTGTGCTTCGGGTGTGATGTGTCCGACAACAAAGCCATGCGTCCCGCCGGAAAAACGTCCGTCGGTAATCAACGCCACTTCATTACCCAGACCCGCACCCATAATCGCTGATGTGACCGACAACATTTCCCGCATTCCCGGTCCGCCTTTGGGCCCTTCATAGCGGATGATCACCACATCGCCGGCTTTCACCCGGCCATCGGCGATACCCTCCAGGCTCTCCTCCTCGGAATTAAACACCCGGGCCGTACCGCTGAAATCGGTCCCTTCTTTTCCGGTGATTTTGGCAACCGAGCCCTCTTCCGCCAGATTCCCATATAATATGGAGAGATGACCGGTTTTCTTGATCGGCTCGGATACCGGTGCGATGATGGTCTGGCCTTCCGAGAGTCCGGGAAGCTCTTCGAGATTCTCTTCCAGTGTCTTTCCGGTGACGGAGAGGCAGTCGCCGTGCAGGAACCCCTCTTTCAACAACAATTTCTGTACCGCGGGCACCCCGCCGACATCATACAGATCCTCCATAACAAACTTGCCGCTCGGTTTCAGATCAGCCAAAAAGGGTGTTTTATCGGAGATTCGCTGGAAATCATCGATGGTCAGCTCCACACCGGCTGCATGTGCCATGGCCAGCAGGTGAAGTACGGCGTTGGTGGATCCGCCCAGGGCAATCACCACGGTGATAGCATTTTCAAACGATTTGCGTGTCAGAATTTTATCCGGGGTGATCTCCTTCTCCAGCAAGCGTTTCATGGCGGCACCCACCCGTTCACACTCCTCACGCTTGTCATCCGATGTAGCCGGAATGGATGAGCTGTACGGGAGGCTCAGGCCGATGGTTTCGATTGCCGAGGCCATGGTGTTTGCGGTGTACATGCCTCCGCAGGCGCCGGCGCCCGGACACGCGTGTTTCAATACATTATCCAGCTCCTCGTCGTTGATCTTGTTGGTGACGTACTGTCCCCAGGCCTCAAAGGCCGATACGATATCCAGTTTATCACTATGAAAATTCCCCGGACGGATGGTTCCGCCGTAAACCATAATGGCCGGGCGGTTCAATCGAGCCATGGCCATTACCGAGCCCGGCATGTTTTTATCGCAACCCGGAAGTGTAACCACACCATCATACCACTGGGCGGAAACGACCGTTTCAATAGAGTCGGCGATGATATCCCGGGATTGCAGCGAGAATTTCATACCGGTGGTACCCATGGAGATTCCGTCACTCACACCAATTGTATGAAAGATGTAACCGATCATGGACTCCTTGCTGACGCCCTGTTTGACCAGCGCCGCCAGGTCGTTAAGATGCATGTTACACGGATTGCCATCCCATCCCATGCTTGCTATACCGATTTGCGGCTTATCCAGATCCTCGTCCCTGAGCCCGGTTGCGTAAAGCATGGCCCTGGAACCTACTTGTGACCGTACCTGTGTAAGTCTGCTGCTGTATTTGTTGAGAGCCATAACGATAGAAATAATGAGTGAAACTGATGTGAGTCCGTAATAGTTAAAGTAAAAACATAATCGGCTATGCTACTACTTTACCATCTTTTTCACAAGATGAAACTGGATAATAGCCAAGAAAAAAATCTGGAAAGTTTTACAGAATCTTTTTTTGATAAATAATTTATGAATTTGTAAATAACAGCGATAATTACTATAGAAGCGCTTTCTGTATCGAAATGTTTTAAACAGATAAGACTCTTACCTTAATTCATATTGCCTACTATGCGATAGTATACTAATATAATTAATCAACCAATCGGTAACTTCAGGTGTTTTTTTATTAATTATTCCATTTCGCTGTTGACAAACCCGTTAAAATCATTAGTTTTGTAAGATATCTGAACAGAAACATATCCCGAGATTTTCCAATGACAACGCGAACAGCACAAACGGTAGCACTTTCAATTGACTCTTGCGGCAATCCCGCACAGAGAAACATTGCTGTACCAGGTGTATTTTCGGGTATTACTTCTGATTCCGTGATTTCTGTTGTACGAATATTCTTAGTCAGCGCTTCGATTATTCTAAGTATTGACCTACTAATTGGAATTATTTAATTCCTGCCCCAGAGGTCAACCTAAAGCCCACCCCATACTTCAGACGCTGAAATCGGATATTAGGGAATGACCTCTGGAAGAGGAAAGTCCCCAGACACCGATGATTATATCCCATAAATTTACAGAACGAAAAGAGTACCTGTCCGACTGCCGCACGGCCTTTGAGGCGATGGACTGTTGTCAGCTATCACATATTAGCCCCTCCCCATCACAGACAGTCGATACGAATTTCATTTTCCGGCACCCATCAATAAAACGATTCCAGGATTTACCATGAAACAATCCAAACAAACCACCACCAAACCGGCGGCATCCAAAAAAGATGCGCAAGCCGAATCCGCCAATAACGGAGCCCCGCAAACCGGGGGAGCCGACATCAGGGAGTTGAATGGCGGGGAAATTTTGATTCAATCGTTGCTTGACCAGGGCGTGGATACCATTTTCGGGTATCCCGGCGGTGTGGTCCTCGGAGTCTACGACACCCTTTTTAAAACACCGGAATTGAGACATATTTTGGTTCGGCACGAACAAGGCGGAACCCATGCCGCTGATGGTTATGCCCGAGCCACAGGTAAACCGGGTGTCATTCTGGCAACCTCCGGCCCCGGCGCCACCAACACGGTCACCGGTATTACCACTGCTATGATGGACTCGATCCCCATGGTGGTTCTGACCGGACAAGTACCCTCAACCCTGATCGGTAACGACGCCTTTCAGGAAGCCGATATCATCGGGATGACACGGCCGATCACCAAACACAGTTTTTTGGTCAAAGATGTGAGCGAGCTTGCCGATGCCATCCGTGACGCATTTTATATTGCATCTTCCGGCCGGCCCGGCCCGGTTCTGGTGGATCTGCCAAAAGATATGCTCTTCACCAAGGAAGTCTATGAAAAACGCAAACCACAGACGGCGATGCGGGGTTACCAACCCAGAGTACAAGGTGATTCGGAGCAAATTAAAAAAGCGGCCGAATTGATCAACGTAGCAAGCAAACCCCTGCTCTATGTCGGTGGCGGCGCTATCATGGGGGACGCCCATGAAGAGGTCATCGCATTGGCCCGGAAGAATAACATACCGGTGACAACCACATTGATGGGACTGGGCGCTTATCCCGAGACCGACGCACTCTCACTCGGAATGCTTGGGATGCACGGAACCTGGTATGCGAATTCGGCTATTCAGAATTGTGATGTGCTGATTGCTGTCGGCGCCCGTTTTGACGATCGGGTAACCGGGCGTGTTGACGGATTCTCCCCAAATTCACGCAAAATCCACATCGACATTGACCCGTCATGTATCAACAAGAACATCCATGTTGAGGTGCCGGTAGTCGGCGATGTCAAAGCCGTTCTCAAAGAACTCAACAAACTTGTGGATGGCGTTGAATCCACCGAGTGGCTTGCCACCATTGACAAATGGAAAGAAGAGCATCCTCTCCGTTACGAACCGCGTACTGATGAGATCGCACCACAATATATGATCCAGGAGATCTCACGGGTCACCAAAGGTGAAGCCATCGTTTCAACCGATGTGGGGCAGCACCAAATGTGGACCGCCCAATATTACAAGTTCAACCATCCGAAATCGTGGCTCTCTTCCGGAGGACTCGGGACGATGGGCTTTGGCTTTCCCGCTGCTATGGGAGCCGCTGTTGCCCGGCCTGACCGCAAGGTTTGGGCTATAACCGGCGATGGAGGATTCCAGATGACGGCCATGGAACTTGCCACGGTTGCTGCCTACAACATCCCGGTTAAAATCGCCATCATGAACAACGGGTATCTCGGAATGGTACGCCAGTGGCAGGAGATGTTCTATGGCGGACGCTATTCGCACTCATTTCTGGATGAAAGCAATCCCGACTTTGTAAAAATGGCGGAGTCGTTCGGAATTGTCGGCATGCGGGCCAAAACCCCGGATGAGCTGAAAGAGGTGCTTGAAAAAGCAGACGCGATCAAAGACAAACCGGTACTCCTGGATATCTGGGTAACACAACAAGAGTGTGTCTATCCCATGGTGCCACCGGGCGCTTCCGTCAGTGAACAGGTCGACACGCCCTACCCGGTACAACCCAAAAAGTAACGCAATTCCATGAAAACCGGATCGTCACGTGCAAACCAAAAGCGATCCGGTTTTTTAATGCTTGTATCTCATAACAGACGACTCAAATCGAATAACATGACAGAAGGTTCAAAAAAAGGGAAGAAACATACCATTGCGATGAAGGTGAACCACAATTTCAATGCACTTGCGCGTATTGCCGGATTGTTCACCGGGCGTGGTTTCAATATTGACAGTATCAGTATTGGAGAGGCTGAAGAAGATAAAATGGCCAGTTGCACCATCACCACGCATGGTGATGAAAACATCATTGATCAGATCATCCTTCAGCTGGATAAACTGGTCGACGTGGTGGATGTCCGGGATCTGACATTCGTTCCCCATGTCGAACGGGAGCTGGCTCTCGTCAAAATCACCTCCAGCAAAGAAAAGCAATCCGAAATCATTCAGGTAGCCAATGTTTTTCGTGCCAAAGTCATCGACATCAGCCCCGAGAGCCTGACGATCGAAATTACCGGCAGAAAAGACAAAGTCGATGCGGCCATCAGCATGTTCGAGCCGTTCGGCATCTATAAAATCGCACGAACCGGAACCGTCGCCATGAAGCGTGAGTATCAACCGAAAGATTAGGTTGATTTTTCATATATTTTCAGACTTATCATTATAACATTCAACACCTTAAGAAATCCATTTACAGATGAAACTTTATTATGACAACGATGCCGATCTCGCCGTATTGAAAGACAAAACCATTGCCGTACTTGGGTACGGAAGCCAGGGGCATGCACATGCGCGCAACTTGCATGAAAGCGGAGTGTCGGTTATTGTCGGTTTGCGAAAGGGGAGCAAATCATGGAAAACTGCCGAAGCTGATGGACTTACCGTTTATGAAACCGCAGACGCTGCAAAAAAAGGCGATATCGTGATGATCCTGTTGCCTGATGAAAAGCAAAAAGTGATCTATGAGTCAGATATTGCACCAAACCTGCAGCCGGGCAATGCCCTGGTTTTTGCACACGGATTTAATATCCATTTCAGCCAGATCGTCCCGCCGGAAAATGTCGGAGTTTTTATGGTAGCCCCAAAAGGCCCCGGACATCTCGTCCGTCGTGTCTACGAGCAAGGCGCCGGTGTCCCCTGCCTTTTTGCCATCCATCAGGATCCCGACAACACCATGCGCGACATTGCACTGGCCTATGCAAAGGGTATCGGTGGAACCCGCGCCGGTGTCATTGAGACCACCTTTGAAGAGGAGACAGAAACCGATCTGTTCGGTGAACAGGCCGTATTGTGCGGTGGTGTGACCGAACTTATTAACACCGGATACGAAGTGCTGGTGGATGCGGGATATCAACCCGAAATCGCCTATTTTGAGTGTCTCCATGAAATGAAGCTGATCATCGACCTGATGTACGAAGGCGGAATTGCCGGAATGTATTACTCGGTGAGCGATACCGCAGAATATGGCGGTATGACAGCTGGCCCGAAAGTGATCGACGCCGGAACCCGTGGACGTATGGAAGAGATTCTGGCCAACATCCAGAGCGGCCGGTTTGCCCGTGACTGGATCCTGGAAAACAGAGCCGGACGTCCCTCCATGGAAGCTCTGCGAAGAAAGCACGACAGACTCCCCATCGAAAAAGTCGGTGGTGAATTGCGTAATATGATGAGCTGGATAAAAAAGGACTGACCTATAACCATGAGTAACCAACCCATAGATCTGTTTGATACCACACTTCGTGACGGCACCCAGGGTGAAGGCATTTCGCTCTCCTCTGAGGACAAGATGCGCATCGCGCGGCGACTGGATCAGATGGGCATTGATTATATTGAAGGCGGCTGGCCCGGTTCGAATCCGAAGGATATGGATTTCTTTAATCAGGCCCGCAACCACACGTTCACCCATGCACGCCTTGTGGCTTTCGGAAGTACGATGCGTCATGGAAACAGACCGGAGACAGATCCCAATATCCAGGCACTGGTTCAGGCCGGTACGCCTGCGGTTTCTATTTTCGGGAAAACATGGATGTTTCATGTCAAACAGGCTCTTGGAATCAGCGATGAAGAGAACCTGGAGCTGATCCGCCAATCCATTGCCTATATGGCATCACACGACAAGGAAGTGATCTATGATGCCGAGCATTTCTTCGACGGATACAAGGACAATCCGGATTATGCTCTACAAACACTGGAGGCGGCCGCTGTTTCAGGCGCCGCGGCTCTGGTTCTCTGCGACACGAACGGAGGTACCCTGCCCCACGAGGTGTCGGAAATCGTGAAGACGGTCATCGCCCGTTTCCCCGACAAGATAATTGGTATTCATGCCCACAATGACGGTGAACTGGCTGTAGCGAACACCCTTTGTGCGGTCGAAAACGGCTGCCGGCATGTGCAGGGCACCATCAACGGATACGGAGAGCGTTGTGGCAATGTGAATCTCTGCTCGGTCATCCCCAATCTTCAACTTAAGCTGGGGTACGACTGTATCACACCGGAGCAGATGGAAAAACTGACCTCCCTCTCCTATTATGTTAGTGAAGTGGCCAATGTGGCGCCTTTCGATCATCAGGCATTTGTCGGGAAAAGTGCATTCGCACATAAAGGCGGTATACACGTCAGCGCCGTGATGAAAGATCCCTCCACCTACGAGCATATCAAACCAGAGGAAATCGGCAACAAACGCCGGGTGCTAGTCTCCGACCTTTCCGGCAAAAGCAATATCCAGTTCAAGGCTGATGAGCTGGGAATCGACCTTAAAGCATGTGGCGATAAAGTACCGGAAATTGTTCAGACGCTGAAGAAACTGGAGAATGACGGATACCAGTTCGAGGCAGCAGAGGGGTCACTTGATCTGCTCATCCGGAAAATCACCGGTGAATGGGAAGATCTGTTTGAACTGAAAGGATTCCGCGTCATCATCGAAAAAAATGAACGGGGTGAAGTCTTTTCCGAGGCGACCATCCGGTTGCTGGTCAACGGCGAAGAGGAGCATACCGCCGCTCATGGCAACGGACCGGTCCACGCCCTGGATACCGCCCTGCGAAAAGCGATCTGCAAATTTTATCCCGACGTGGATCAGATGCAGCTTTCGGACTACAAAGTCCGCGTATTAAATGAAAAAGATGGCACCCAGGCCAAAGTCAGAGTGCTTATCGACTCCCAAAACAATGGTTCCAGCTGGGGGACCGTTGGTGTATCGGAGAATATTATCGAGGCCAGCTGGCAGGCATTGATGGAAAGCATGGCCTACTATCTCCAGCAACAAAAAATAACAACTGAAAATCACTCTTAATTATGAAGAAAAGGATTCAGATCTTCGACACGACTCTGCGCGACGGTGAACAGGCACCCGGATTCAGTATGAATCTGGAAGAAAAAGTTCGGATGGCGGGTCAACTCGAACTACTGGGGCCCGATGTGATTGAAGCAGGGTTCCCGATCTCCTCGGAAAGTGATTTTCGGGCCGTGCGTGAAATTGCAAAAAATATCAAAAGTTGTACCATCGCCGGCCTCTCCCGCGCTATAAAGGGAGATATCGACCGGGCGTGGGAGGCGGTTCAATACGCCGAAAAGCCCCGTATCCATACATTCATTGCCACCTCCGATATTCACATGGAGCACAAGCTCAAAATGTCACGCGAGCAGGTATTGGACAATGCGGTAAAAGCGGTAGCATACGCCAGTGAACTCAGTCCCGAAGTGGAGTTTTCGGCCGAAGATGCCACCCGTACCGACATCAACTTCCTCTGCCAGATTGTTGAAGCGGCCATCGATGCCGGGGCCAAAGTCATCAACATTCCCGATACGGTGGGCTACTCCATGCCCTGGGAATTTGAACATATCATCCGGACCCTGCGTGAACGCGTTCCGAATATAAACAAGGCCATTCTGAGTGTGCACTGTCACGACGATCTCGGCATGGGTGTTGCCAACTCTCTGATGGCCATCCGCGCCGGTGCCCAGCAGATTGAATGTACCGTCAACGGAATCGGTGAGCGGGCCGGAAACGCCGCCCTGGAAGAGATCGCGATGGCGGTTCAGACGCGAAGCGCCGAATTTGAGGTTGAAACCGGAATAAATGCAACGGAAATCTATCCGACCAGCCAGTTGCTGTGTGAAATCACCGGTATGAACGTACAGGTCAACAAAGCGATTGTCGGACGAAACGCCTTTGCCCACGAAGCAGGCATTCACCAGGACGGCGTCCTTAAAAACCCGCTGACCTACGAAATCATGACTCCGCAATCGGTCGGCCTCTCCTCCAACAACATCGTTCTTGGGAAACACTCCGGACGGCGTGCCCTGAGTTCACGGCTTGAAAAACTTGGCTACACATTTTCCAAAGAGGAGATGGATGATGTCTACGAGGCTTTCATTACCATTGCCGACAAGAAAAAAGTGGTGGAAGACGAAGACCTCCACGGGTTGGGCCCCTCGGGAATTGCCGACCTCAGTAACAAGTTTATCAAGGAAACGATGCAGGAATACCTTGAGAAAAAATGACCCGTCCGGAAACTTGCGGATGCCTCACCGGTTTCTGCTCTATTGTGGACATTTTTCAAAAATAATTACGTAATACCTAAATATCTGTAATCATGTCAATGACTTTAACGGAAAAAATCCTGGCCAAAGCATCAGGCCGGACTCATGTCGATGCCGGAGAAACCGTATGGGTAAATGTGGACGTCCTCCTGACCCACGACGTCTGCGGTCCGCCCACCATCGGGATCTTCAAGCGGGAATTTGGTGAGGATGCCCGCGTATGGGATAAAGATAAGATTGTCATCATCCCCGACCATTACATCTTCACCAACGACAAGTACGCCAACCGCAATATCGACATCCTGCGCGCGTTTGCTGCTGATCAGGATCTTCCCCACTATTATGATGTAGGAACCGACCGCTACAAGGGTGTGTGCCATACCGCCATGCCGGAAGAGGGGTTCACCCGTCCGGGTGATGTACTTTTCGGAACCGACTCCCATACCTGCACTGCCGGGGCATTCGGCCAGTTTGCTACCGGTATCGGAAACACCGACGCCGGATTCATCATGGGAGCCGGAAAACTGTGGGTCAAAGTTCCGGAGACGATGAAGTTCATTTTTGAGGGGGAAATCCCACCGTATATCATGGCCAAGGATTTGATCCTTCAGATTATTGGTGATATCGGCGTTGATGGCGGTACCTACCGCGCGATGGAGTTCGCCGGTGACGGTGTCATGAACATGGACATGGAAGGACGCATGACTCTCACCAACATGGTCATTGAAGGCGGCGGAAAAAACGGAGTGGTCGAACCCGACGAAAAAACCTTCGACTATGTCCGCAAGCGCACCGATTACGACTTTACTCCGATGTATAACGATCCGGATGCGAAATACCACAGCGTGCGGACCTACAAAAGCTCCGATCTCCAACCCATGGTCGCCAAACCGCACTCGCCGGACAATAAAGCGACGGTGATGGAGGTCCGGAACACACCGCTCACCCGTGCATACATCGGATCCTGCACCGGCGGCAAGCTCTCCGATTTTGAAGCAGCAGCCAAGATCATCAAAGGCCACGAAGTTGGTGTGGAGACATACGTTGTCCCCGCCACCACAAAAGTGCGGGAAGACCTCAGGACCACCTATTACGATGGTGAGACCCTCTGGGATATTTTTGAAAATGCCGGTGCCCGCATGGGCGAGGCATCCTGTGCCGCCTGCCTTGGCGGACCTTCCGATACCTTCGGACGCATGCAGGGCGAAGAGGTCTGCATTTCGACCACCAACCGGAACTTCCCCGGGCGGATGGGTTCGAAGAAAGCGCAGGTCTATCTGGCCTCCCCCTATACCGTGGCGGCATCGGCGATCACCGGAAAAATCACCGACCCGCGTGAGTACCTGCCGGTTGAATCGGCTGTAGCCGGGTCGTAAGTCATGGGTTTTGAGTATGTGGTGGTGTGTTGTGCGTTTTGAAACAGATCACAACCCATGCCACAAAAACCGGCACCCTTCCGAAATAACTGATATATACGTTAAAATAAATACGCAATGAGCAAAATAATCAAAGGCAAGGCATTTGTCGTGGGCAACGACATTGATACCGATCAGATCATTCCAGCCGAACACCTTGTCTACAGTCTGGAAGATCCCGAAGAAAAACAATTTTATGGCCGGTATGCCCTCTCAGGTGTGCCGGAAGCCCAATCAGGACTTCCCAAAGGCGGAATTCCATTCACCGAACCGGATAAATTCGAATCCGAATTCAAAATCATCATCGGCGGAAAAAACTTTGGCTGCGGCTCATCACGTGAGCACGCCCCGTTCGCCCTGCAAGTTGCCGGAGCTGAAGCGGTCGTTGCTACCGGATACGCCCGGATTTTTTTCCGGAATGCCGTTGACGGCGGATTCATCATACCCTACGAAAGCCATGACGACCTCGTACAGCAAATCTCCACTGGCGATGATCTGGAAATTGACGGTGAGCTGGACATCATCAAAAATCATACAACCGGCAAAAGCTATCCGCTGAAAAAGCTGGGAGATGTCGTGGATATCGTCGATGCCGGTGGAATTTTCAAATATGCTGCAAAACACGGCATGATTTGACCTCAACCGGCCTGCCGTAAAACGGTCACAACCGGACAAATACAAGTAACTTTTGGATTTCTTTTTATGAGCAAGAAAATCGTGCTTCTTCCCGGTGACGGAATCGGAGTGGAAGTAGTCAGAGAAGCAGAAAAAATTATTTCATTCATTTCGGAGCAGTATGGAGTGGAAATCACCACCGAAACCCATCTCGTCGGTGGTGCCAGCCTCGATGCCCATGATATCCCGGTGAAAGATGAGGTGATTGAAGCGTGCAAAAAAGCAGATGCCGTTTTGCTAGGCGCTGTCGGTGGTCCCAAATGGGACGATTACCCACCCGAAAAACGACCGGAAAAAGCGCTGCTCAGGTTGCGAAAAGAGCTTGGCTTGTACAACAATCTGCGTCCGGTCATGGTTTTTTCTTCCCTGAAAGATGCCTCCCCCCTGCGGCCGGAAGTGGTCGACGGCGTTGACCTGCTGGTCGTTCGTGAACTTACGGGCGGCCTCTATTTCGGTCAGCCCAAAGGTATCTCGGAGGAAAACGGCGAGGAGGTCGGAGTCGACACCATGCGCTATACGGTCTCGGAAATCGAGCGAATTACCATCGCGGCTTTCGAAGCATCACAAAAGCGCCGGAAAAAAGTGACCTCGGTCGACAAGGCAAACATCCTGGCCAGCTCACAGCTTTGGCGCAAGACCGTCAACCGAATCGCGAAAGAGTATCCCGACGTGGAACTGGAGCACATGCTGGTCGACAACTGTGCGATGCAGCTTCTCCGGAATCCGGGTCAGTTTGATGTGATTCTGACCGAAAATATGTTCGGTGATATCCTGAGTGACGAAGCAGCCATGCTGACCGGCTCCATCGGGATGCTCCCCTCGGCCAGCCTTGGCGACGGAACCGGGATGTACGAACCGGTCCACGGATCCGCACCCGATATTGCCGGAAAAGATATTGCGAACCCGCTTGCAACCCTTGCATCCGTAGCATTGATGTTCCGCTATTCACTGAAACACGAAGAGGCGGCAAAAGCGATTGAGTCGGCAATCAGCAAAGTGCTCAATGCCGGATTCAATTGTAAGGATATGAGCAGGCATGCGCGTCAGGTCCTCTCAACAAGTGAAATGGGTGACAAAATACTGGCAACCATGAAAGAGTCGTCGTAATTCCCGGGCACTGATAAGGAACCCGTAAATGTATGGCAATTTGGCAATCAGAGTTACCAGCATGGCATCACGCTGCTCCTGGTGAATGGTACCCGGCCCAGTAGAAAAAACATCAGTTGATTCATCGTGCAAATCATTTTATAAAACGAATTATGCTAAACGGAAAAAATATTACTGTCATTGGTGCCGGAAAGATGGGTGAAACCCTCGTTACCCGGCTTCTGTCAACAGGTACGTTGAAGAAAGAACAGATATTTGTATCAGACAGGCATCCCGGCCGGATTTCTTACTTCAAAGAGAACCTCGGTGTTTCCGGATCGACCGACAATGCCGAAGCGGTTAAAAAAGGGGACATTATATTGTTGTGTGTAAAGCCGCAAACATCCAAAGAGGTCATTGGATCCATGCGGGAGTCGCTGAACACCGAACAGCTGATCATCTCCATAATGGCGGGTATTACACTTAAACAGTTACAGGAAACGTTGGTTCTCCCGGTTCCCGTCATTAGGGCCATGCCCAACACGCCCAGTCAGATCGGTGCCGGCATGACGGTCCTGGCTGCCGGAAAAGAAACCAACGGTGAACATATTGATATTGCCCAAAAACTGTTTGATGCCGTTGGAAAAACATTGGTTTTGGATGAAAAGCATTTCGACGCGGTTACAGGCCTGAGTGCCAGCGGTCCGGCGTTTATCTATGTCATCATCGAAGCGCTGGCCGAGGGAGGTGTCAAATGCGGACTGCCCCGCGATGTCTCAACAGCACTCGTTACCCAGGCGTGTCTGGGGTCGGCACAAATGGTCTCCGAGACCGGCATGCACCCCGCAATCTTGAAAGATCACGTAACGACCCCGGCGGGATGTACCATCGACGGCTTGCTGAAGCTGGAGGAAGGCGGCCTGCGCGTCACGCTCATTAAAGCGGTGGACGAAGCGGCGCGGCGGGCCAAAGAACTTGGAAACGAGTAACATTCCTGTTTCACTCTGCCATGTTATAGCTGGAATCCATAATCAGTGCCAGGTATTTCACGGTGTGTGATTCGTTCCATATTGTATTGCGGACCGGCCCTGCGGGAAAATTGTGACAACACGAATTTCATCCCTGATCCGGTACGGCAGAAACCTGGTGTTTACGCATTTCTTCTCTCCAGGTACGCGCCGCATTCATCCGCTGCCAGCGTGACTCTTTCCGGGCAACGACCCACAACCAGGCCACTCCCGTAAGTATCAATCCGGAAGCATAAATCCAGATGGCTTCTTGCAGTGTCAACAGGCCAAACTCCATGATCAGCGATGCACCAGTGACCGAAAATGCCTGCAGGAATGTAAACAGCAGCCACTCCGAGCTGAATATCCGTCCGCGAAACGCATCCGGTGATCGTTTTTGAAGCAATACGGTACTCATCACCCAATTGGCTCCCGATCCACAATGGGCAAGGAAGACCAGAAACACCATCACCCAAACCACCTCCAATGTGCCGATTACCACATAGAAAGCTCCGGCGGATATCATGGAGAGCCCCATCATCCTCACCCACTTCCGTTCATCGCTAAAATACCGCCTCACCAGCACCGGTCCGACCGCTGTTCCCAAACCCCGGCTGGCATAGAGCAGTCCCAAACCGATGCTTCCCATAAGCAGAATCTCCTCCGAAACCAGAATCAACATATATACCAGGGCTCCAAGAAAAAATGTTATGGATCCTTTTGCCAGTGCCGGCCGCAAAATATGCTGATTGGCAAAAATGAATTTATATCCGTCGATAATCCCCCGGACAGGGTTGCTCAGTGACTTTATGGTCGCATCATCCCGGCGATGAGGAATGGTGGCCCGGAACAGAAACCATGTAGACAGGATGTAGCCGGTACCGTTTATCACAAAAACCGCATCGGTCCCAAGCCACGCTGTTACCAACCCGCCA
>Ga0207421_10001371_pt1 | contig 31366 bp, 31 predicted proteins | sample SodLakKL_010_SED_4_FD_187542 | JGI IMG/M metagenome (GOLD analysis project Ga0207421, IMG submission 187542) | Alkaline sediment microbial communities from Lake Tanatar, Kulunda Steppe, Russia - 8KL_010_SED (SPAdes) (version 2) | ecosystem: Environmental > Aquatic > Non-marine Saline and...
CCTCGAGCCGTGGCTGTGGCTCGAGCAGACGTACGAGTATTCTCAACACCTCCGTCGACACGGTTGCGATCCGGAGGTTCATGTCCTCCCCGGCTATCACCATTTCTCGCTCATGGACCAGATGATGGAGCCGGACGGCGTGATCGCACAAGCGGTGCTCAAACGCTGTGTTTGAGCAACTAAGACTATCCGGCTGCGCCAGGGTTGAGGTGACTCGACTGTCATGGCCGGAGAAGGAGAGAGATTGTGGGTAAGCGCATTCCGAGACTACCCAACGTACCGGCGCCGCAGGCTCCCTATTCTGCTGCAGTCGAGATCGAGGCAGTCGCCGCGCGGTGATCCGCATATTGGTCGATCGGTGCGATTGGAGTCTCGGAACCTGGCGGGCATATCAGTGATGCAGATGCTCCAAAGCAATCAATTTCACGCGTCGCGTGGAAACAAATATAATTGACTGATTCTCTGTTACAACATATTCTGGCGGGAAGAGGGTAGTATCGTGGGCGGCTCTTCCGCAGGTCTTCGCGTCTTGCTTATCCTCCTTTCCCTCCTTCTCGCGGCCGGAACGCTCGCCGGCCAGGACGACGCTCATGACAACGGTCCGACGGCGGATTTCGAGGCGGTGTGGGACGCGGTCCGCGATTCGTACTTCGATTCCGAGTTCGATCCTGCCAATTGGGATGCACTTCGCCAGGCGTATCGTGGCCGTGTTCAAGACGCGCAGGATGACGAATCCGCCTATCGAATCATCTCGGAGATGCTCGGTGAGCTGGACAACGATGACGTCTTCCTCATTCCGCCTTCGGACGTTCCGGAATTGCTCGCGGGACCGGCTGAAGGGCCGGAAGAGGAGTACGCCGGGGTCGGAATCCTCATCGCCGAGCGGGAAGACGGAAGCGTTGTGGCAACAGGCACTTTCCGGGATGCCCCTGCAGAGCAGGCCGGAGTCCTTCCGGGAGACGTTATCGTTGCGGTGGACGGCGAGGCGTTGCCGGAGGAGGACGCGACCGACACGGCGGTGGAGCGTATTCGGGGGCCGGTGGGGACGGAGGTTACTCTTACCCTCCGCGCTCCGGACGGCGAGATCCGCGACATCGTCATAACCCGCGGCAGGATCGACCTTCGGCCGAGCGTGGATGCACGCATAGAGCGTCCGGGTATCGGATATCTCCGCATTCCTATGCTCACCGTCGAGCTCGTCCAAGAAGCGTCCCGGGCGTTTCCCCGCTTGCTCGGCGCCGAGGGAATCGTGCTCGATCTGCGAGCGGTGCGCGGCGGGGCGCCGGAGGCGGCGGTGATCTTGGCACAATGGTTTCTGGGACCGGCGGAGATCGCCACGGTGGTTACGCGCGAGGAGTCCTTCCCGCTTCCGCACCGGCCGGATGCGATTGCCGCGTATCGCAGGCACCTGGTGATTATCACCGACGACCGGACCTCCGGGATGGGCGAAGTGCTTGCGGCGGTGTTGCGTGAGTACGGACGGGCAACCGTAGTGGGCGGCGGGACCGCCGGCGCTTCGCAAATCGGAAGCTTCCTCCCGCTACCCTCGGGAGGGATGCTGCATCTGGTAGTTGGGCAATACCAAACGCCTGAGGGACGGATGGTCGGCCGGGAACCGGTCGCCCCGGACGTGGAGGTGGAACCGCCCGACCTGCAGGCGATCAGAGCCGGAGACGATCCATACCTCGATCGCGCCGAGCAGATCATCCGGGAAGGCGGAAGGCGGTAGCGGTATGGAGGAGGGTTGGATCGTGCGGTGTGTAGAGCGTGCTGTCGGCGTGATCCTTGTGGTGCTCTGGATGGTCTTCGCCGTATCCATGCTACCCGCGCGGGGTATCGGTGAAGAACCGGAGGCCGACCCGCCGGCAGAGGCGGAGCAAAATGCCGCTGACGCGGAGTCTCCACCGGAGGAGCAGGAGTCTCCACCGGAGGAGCGGGAGTCTCCGCCGGAGGAGCAAGCCGGTGAGTCTGCGACCGAATCGGACTCCCAGACGGTATCGGCGGCCGCCGAGGACGACGATCCGGAAGAGTCTCCCTCGGAGCCGAAGGCGCCGGATCCGGATGACGATCCGGCCGACGAACGAGCCGACCCGGACGTCCCCGACGACGCTCCGGACGAGCCGGCCGAGAAACCGCCGGGCGACGATACCGACAAGCCCGCTGAGGAACCGGCGGACGATGCGGACGACCCGGACAAGCACGATGACGAGGACGATCCGGATGAGCCCGAGGACGCGCTCGACGTGATCGTCATTGACGAGCTTCTCTTCGACATCGGTCGTGCGCCGATCGACTACGATTGGCCGGCGGGCGCCCGGGAGCTCGAGGTGCGGTTGGAAGCGGATCGCCGGCTTCTCGCGGAGCTGCGGAAGAGTATCCCGAGGGATCGACACGACGTCGAGCTGTATCTCCGGCGGATCCGTGAGCTTGCTGCGATCTCCGATCCGGTCAGCTTGGTTCCGCTTGCAAACAACGTAATCCGCCAGGCACCGGCGCTCTACGAGTGGCTCGAGAGGGAGTACGACGATCCGGAGGAGCAGATGCGCGACTACTATATCGGCGGCTCCTGGGCGTTTCACCGGCGCTTCGAGACGTTCCGCAAGGCGGTGCTCCTTACCGTCATCAAGCGACTGGACGTGGTGAGCGAGCTGTTGGAGGGAGATCAGGAATGAGTAAAACGATTCGGAACTCGTGCGCTCTGTGCGCACTGCTTCTGGTACTGCAGCTGGGCGTCCCCGTTGCGTTTGCCGACTCCGGGCCGGCCCCGCGGGTTCCCGAGCCGCGCCGCCCCACCGACCGCAGCATCCACCTGGTCGGAAGCATCGGGATGGTGAAGGACTTTCTCTCGGGACGCGCCTGGTTGACGATGGAAGGACTGGATCCGGGGCTCTACATTCGGCCGGGGTATAACACGCTGACTCGTATGGACTGGGAGGGAATCGGCGACCACCTCTACACCCCGCCCAATCTCCCCGAAGGGGCAGCCGCTCCTATGCAGTCGCCGGCGCTCCAGGCGATCGGCGGAGGCCTCCTGGTGCCGTTCCGGGATCCCGCTCCCGCTTTCAGCCGGGACCTCCTTATCACCCGGGACTTCAGCAACAGTCCGATACAGACCGAGCCGCATATCGGCGTCAATCCGAACGACTCCGAGCACATCGTTCTCGGGACGATCGACTACAACTTTCCTGCGGTCTCGGCGTACGTGAGCATAAACGGGGGCGTATCGTGGGAGGGGCCGTTCCAGGTGCCGTTCATGCTCGACGACCGGGTGAGCGGGGGAGACCCGGTCATCCAGTTCGATCGAGACGGTAACGTGTACTTCGCGATGATCTCGATTGGGATCGACGAGTTTGCCGTGGGGCCGCTACAGCTTGCCGACATCGTCTCCAGCATGGCGGTCGCGATCTCGCGCGACGGAGGCTACACCTGGGAGGAGACGGTCTCCGCCGCGCGAAGCGAGGTGCGGTTGGAGAACCAGGAGATCGACGCTTCGGGCAGGCTCCGGGGAGATATCGTAGCGGGGTTCCTCGACAAGCCATGGCAGGCGGTCGGACCTCACCACAGTGATCCGGATCGCGACGTCATCTATCTCGTCTACACGGATTTTGAGATCAAGAGCGAAATCTACTGGATCGGCGAGCTTCCGGCGCTTCTGCCGCGAAGGATGGCGACTACGATCCGGCTTGTGCGGTCGGAAGACGAGGGCCGGACGTGGAGCGATCCGGTGGATGTGAGCCCGACGGTGGCGCGGGTGTTCGGGCAACGGGGTGATGCGGTTACTCCCGGCATGTTCGGGACCGATCGTGTTGTGCAAGGGGCGCAGCCGGTAGTGGGATCGGACGGATCGGTCTATGTGGCGTGGCTCGACAGCACGGACGACGGGAGCATGGAGGGACTTGCCGAGATCCATGTTGCCCGTTCGGAGGACGGAGGGCGGAGCTTCAGCCGGCCGGCAATCGCGTCGCTCTTCAACGAGATCGGTTTTCGCCCGCGGAACGCCTTCTTCCGCTACTGGGGCGCGGCCTTCCCACAGTTTGCCATCGGCCCCGAGGACGAGCTCTATATCGTGTATACCGCGCGGCCGTCCGACCGGCCGCAGGACGACGGAGACATCTATTTCGTCCGCTCGCTCGACAAGGGTGAGACTTGGAGCCGCGCCGTTCGGGTCCACGACGACGATACCGACCGGTTGCAGTTTTTCCCGGCGATCTCAGTGGCGCCGGACGGCTCGATCCACGTCATGTGGGGCGATATGCGCGACGACCCGGCGCACATCCGCTATCACATCTACTACAGCAGCTCCGAAGACCGGGGGCGGACGTGGGGGTTCGAGATCGAGGAGCTGGACCATCGGGTGCGCGACACACGGGTGACCGACTTCCCGTCTAATCCCAACCGAGGATTCCCGCATGGGCTGTTCATCGGCGATTACTTTGCGATCGAGGCAACCGACGACGACGTCTATATGGTCTGGGCGGATACCCGGCTCGCTGAGTTCGGTGGGATCAACCAGAAGATCGGCTTTGCCAGGCGGCGGCCGGTGCGCTCGCCGGATATCTTTGTCTCTCCGCCCGCGGGGCCGGGTGGGCAGAACATCTCGATCCAGGGATTCAACTTCCAGCCGGACATGACGGTGTTCGTGACGCTCGAGGACGCTACGATCGCTTCGGCCCGAACGAATCCGGAGGGGCGCTTCACCTCGAGCCTCTACATCCCGATCACCGGCGAGGGGCCGCAGCGGCTCGCCGTCTACGACGAATCGGGGAACATGGCGTCCACTTCGTACTATACCGAGTTCGGGTTTGGGACGCTGGAGACGATGTATTCCGATCTGCTGGACGAGGTGCGGCAGCTCCGGGATGCGCTCGACCGCCGGGAGTAGTGGGTCCTGCAACTCCGGGATGGCCGGGATGCGCCCGGACGCCGGGAGGAATGCGATAGGAGTAGGGCATATGAGACGACATCGAGCTTGTGCCTGGGGTCTGGCGACGGTCGCCGCGGCGGTGATTGCGGTGGCCTCCGCAGCAGCGGAGGTTCCGCACGACCGGCCGGGGCCGGCGGCGGACCGGATTCTCTTTCGGGCTTTCGACGTTGACCGTGCGCCGCGGGACCTCGAAGCCGACCGAATGGACCTCTACCTGTACAGCCTCAAGACGGCGGCGGCTCAGCGGCTTCGTGGCGACCAGCGATTTGCACTGTACGAGGCGCCCGCGTCCACCGTCTCACTCCTGTTGAACCCGGCGCCGGCGCCGCCGGGCGAGCTCAACCCATTCTCGATACCGGAGGTCCGGTCGGCCGTTCAGTACTTGGTCGACCGGGACTTCATCGCGCGCGACATCTATCGCGGTATGGCTACTCCCATGATCACGCACGTCAGCTCGCACGATTTCGACTACCTCACGGTCTTCGACCTGGCGCGGGGCTCCGGGATTGTCTACGATCCGGAGTACGCGCGTGGGCTCATCGCGGAGGCGATGCGCGACGCCGGCGCCACGAATGACCAAGGGGCGTGGAGCTACGAGGGCCAACCGATCCGCATCCGGCTGGTTGCGCGAGTGGAGGACGAGCGGCGCGACATCGGCGACCTGCTGCGGCGGGAGCTGGAGCGGGCCGGGTTCATGGTGAGCGTCTCGTACCGGCCGTTTGCCGCGGCCGTCCTCTCGGTCTACTCGACTGATCCGCAGGCGTTCGACTGGCACATCTACACGGAAGGATGGGGGCGGGCCGCCCCTACCCGTTACGATTTCTCCACGGTGAACCAGATGAACGCGCCGTGGTTGGGGAACATGCCCGGGTGGCGCGAAGTGGGGTTCTGGCAGTACGAGCACGAGGAGCTGGACCGCCTGGGGAAGGAGCTGTTCCGCGGCGAGTTCCGCGACCGCGCCGAGCGTGACCGGATCTACCGCCGGATGACCGAGCTGGGTCTGGAGGAGTCGGTTCGGATCTGGCTCGTCACGGCCACCAATACATTCCCTGCGCAGGTTGGCGTGAGAGCCGTGACCGACGACATCACGGCCGGGCCGCGCTCCCCGTGGACGTTGCGAGAGGCGCACGTCCCGGACAGCGAAGAGCTTCGGATCGGGCACCTGTGGGTGTGGACCGAGCGGACGACCTGGAACCCCGTGGCTGGGTTCGGAGACGTCTACAGCACCGACATCTGGCGCGGCGTGACCGATCCGGCGTTGTGGAACCATCCGTTCACCGGCATCCCGGAGCCGATGCGTGTCACCTACGAGGTGGAGACGGCGGGCGCGGACGCCACCCTGTCTGTTCCGAGCGGGGCGGTTATGTGGGACGCGGATTCGGACCGGTGGGTGTCGGCGGCCGGGGCACGGGCCACGAGCCGGGTGGTCTTCGATTACTCCAAGTTCTTTCAGGCGGAGTGGCACCACGGCGTTCCCATCTCTATGGCGGATATCGTCTATGCGATCGCACAGAGCTACGAGCTCGCCTACGATCGGGACAAGACGCGCGTCGAAGTGGCTCTGGGCGTGACGTCACGACCGTACCTGGAGACCTTCAAGGGGTACCGGATCCTGGACGACGAGCGCATCGAGGTGTACGCGGATTTCTGGCACTTCGAGGAGGCGTACATCGCCTCGTATGCGGTGCCGACGGGGCTCGCGATGCCGTGGGAGCTTCTTGCGGCGATGGACGATCTGGTCTTCTCCCAGCGCCGGGCCGCTTATAGCGATACGGCTGCAAGCCGCTTCAACGTCCCGTGGATCAGCCTCGTCATGGAGCGTGACGCGCTTCTGGTACGACGTACGTTGGACCGCTTCGAGCGGGAGCAGTTCGTGCCGAGCGGCGTGTTCGACGTCGGGGACAGACGCCTCATGAACGCCGAGGAGGCGGTCGAACGGTACCGCGCCGCGCTCGATTGGCACGGCCGCCACGGGAACTTGGTGATCAGCAACGGCCCATACTATCTGGCCGCCTACGATCCTCCCGCACAGTACGCCGAGTTGCGCGCCGTTCGCGACCCGAGCTATCCGTTCCGGCCCGGCGACTGGCTCTTTGGTGCTCCGCCGGAGATGGCAATCCGTGCCCCGAGCCTCGACGACATCGAGCCGGGGCGGGCCGCCGAATACACGGTCGCCGTGGACGGGCCCGGCGAGTTGGCGCTGCACTACGTTATGGTCGACCCGACCGACGGGAGCGTTGTGGCATCCGGAGTGGCCGACGACGCGGGCGGAGGGAGCTTCACCGTACGGATACCGCCGGACGTGACCGGCACGCTCTGGCCGGGGCTCTACCGGCTCCATCTGGGTGCTACGAGCGACCGGCTCGCCCGAGTGGTGGAGTACACGGCGGACGTGGACGTCCTGCCGTAACGGGAGTGCCGATGTTTCTTCGACGGCTTGTGATTCGCGCTCTCACGATGCTCGCGGTGTTGGTGGCGGTTCAAATCCTCGTGGTTGTGAGCCTCGGCGCTACCGGATACTCCGATCGCATGCTTCAGGCGGTGATCGGCGAACAGCTGCGCGGGATGCGCCCGGGCCTTGCCGAGACGATCCGCGACCCCGATGAGCTGGAAGCGGCGCTGGCGGCGCAGCGGATCGAGCTGGAACAGGCATACGGGCTGGACCGGCCGTGGTACGCGCGCATCCCCTCGATGGTCATGCGCGTTTTCCGGCTCGATCTGGGTGAGGCGCATACGCTGCGGAGCTTCAGCGGGAGTAACCGCGTTGCCGACATCGTGCTGGAGAGGATTCCCAACACGATTATTCTCCTCACAACGGCAATGGCGATAACCGCGGTCGTCGGGATCGCCGTGGGTACGCGGCTTGCCGGCCGCGCGGGCTCGCGGATCGACCGCGCGGTCTCCTACGGCTCGGCGGTCTCGTATGCCTTGCCGGCTTGGTGGGTGGGAATCCTCCTGATTCTTGTCCTGGCCTTCCGCTTTCCGATCTTCCCCTCCGGCGGGATGTACAGTGCACCGCCGCCGCCCGCCGGTCTCCCGCGTTTCTTCGATCTGCTACACCATGCGGCGCTTCCCGTGCTCACGTTGGTTTTGGCGAGCTTGGGGCCCTACATCTACGTCGTTCGGACGATGACCATCACGATCGCGCAGGGGGACCACGTGCTCGCCGCCCGGGCCAAGGGGATCCCGGAGCGGACGATCTCGCGCAGACACGTGCTGCGAGTGGCGGCTCCGCCGATCGTGACAGGGTTGATTCTGGGGCTTGCCGGAACGCTCGGCGGCTCGATCCTGGTGGAGACGGTGTTCGGCTGGCAGGGGATGGGGCGGCTCTACTACGAGGCGATTGCGGGAACGCCCGACGAGATGGTCATCGTGGCGCTCACCTTCATGTTCACGCTCCTCTACGTCGGCGCGCGTATGATTCTGGAGGTGCTCTACGTGCTGCTCGATCCGAGAGTGGAGGCCGGCGAGCGAGCGGAGGCGGTGCGATGAGCGGTTCCGCGGCCGGCCCGCCGCCGGGCAAGCGACCGCTTCGCAAGCTCATCCGGGGGCTCCGGGCGAGCGCGCCTGGGCGCGTGGGGCTTGTGCTCCTCGCCTTCCTTGTGGTCACGGCAGTGGCGGTGCTCATCATCTACCCCCGGGACTTTGCCTCCGCGTACTGGAGTAATCCGGCCCATTGGGCGGACAATCCGCGCTCGGTTCCCCCGGCCTGGGCGCGACTCGTGTATCGCCCCGGAGCGCTCAGGCATCGCATTATCTCCTCGACAGAGCCCACCGAGCGGGAGGAGACCGCGCGGGCGCACTTCAGCCGGTGGGATTTCCCCGTCGACTACCAGGCGGCCGAGCCGCCCACCTCGATCGTCGTGACGCTGCGGGAGGTCACCTTCGCGGCGCGACCGCCGATCGTCACGGCTACGCTGGTTCGCCCCGACGGGGGCGAGGTGCGGCTCTTCCGCGAGGTCATCTCCGGCGCTCGTCCGGGGGAGTCCGCCCCGTACGTCCGGCACGCGGAGGAGCCGTTCCGGCATGTAGCGCGGGGAGACGGGGCAGCGGGCGAGTCGCTCGCGGGCCACTATGAGGCGGCGTATGGCGTTGCGCTTGACTCCGCGCGTCTCCGTGACGCCTTCGAGGCGCTCGCGTTCGGCCACGTCGTCGAAGGTGACCTCGAGCCGCTGCACGGCGAGTACACGCTTCGCCTGGAAGCGATGTTGGCGGGCGAGGAGGACGCGGTTACCGAGGCTCGCCTGGTCGTGGGCGGGTCGGTTTTCGGAGTCATGGGAACGGACGCGTGGGGCCGCGATCTGGCGCTCGGTCTCCTCTACGGTCTCCCGATCGCACTCGCTATCGGCTTGGCTACGTCGACCGTGAGCACGCTGCTCGGTACGGCGTTAGGCCTGGTGAGCGGATACACCGGGGGGCGCACCGATCTGGTGATCCAGCGTGCCGCCGATATCGTGGCGAACATCCCCGTATTGCCGCTGCTCATCTTCCTGGTGTTCATAGGTGGGTCACGCCTCTGGCTGATCCTGGCGGTGCTGGTGGCGTTCAGCTGGCCCGGGCTTACCATTATGGTGCGGACCATGGTCCTGCAGCTCCGCCACGGTCCGGAGGTGGAGGCCGCCGTTTCGTTGGGGGCGTCACGCGGGCGGATTATTGCATACCACGTCTTCCCCCACACCGCCTCGTACGTCTTTGCCCAGCTGGTGTTCTTTGCACCTTCCGCGGTGCTCGCCGAAGCGGGTCTGAGCTTCCTGGGGCTGGGCGATCCGAGGATCCCCACATGGGGACAGATTCTGGAGCACGGATTTCGCACGGGTGCGGTGTTCCTCGGGTACTGGTGGTGGGTGATACCGCCTGGGCTCCTGATCGTGCTCACCGCGGTGACCTTCATGCTTTTGGCTCTGGGCATGGAGTCGATTGTCGATCCCCGACTGAAAGGAGCGCGAATGTGGCGGTCCTAGCGGCTCACGATTTGACGATCGAGTATGCAACCGGCCGCGGACTCCTTCGCGCGGTCGACCACGTGTCGTTCACCGTGGAGGAGGCCGGCTCCACCCTCGGGATCATCGGCGAATCGGGGAGCGGGAAGACGAGCATGGTCTCACTCCTAACGCGAGTCTATCCCAGGAACACCGCCCGCGCCGGCGGGACGGTCGTCTTCGACGGGCAAGATATCAGTGCGTTGAGCGCCGAGGAGTACCGCCGCCGCGTGCGCTGGAGCCGGATCGCCGTGGTCTTTCAGGGAGCCATGAATTCGTTCAACCCGGTCTTGCGCGTGGGGCGTCAGGTGGGAGAGCGCCTGTTGCTGGACGGCCGCCTCTCCAAGCGGGAGGTTACCCGTGAGGTGGAGCGATTGTTCGAGCTGGTTGGACTGACCCGTGACGTGGCTCGCGCTTACCCGCACGAGCTCTCCGGTGGCATGAAGCAGCGGGCGTCTATCGCTTCGGCGCTCAGCATGGGTCCTTCCCTCCTTATTCTCGACGAGCCGACCTCCGCACTGGACGTGAGCGTGCAGGCGCAGATCATGAACCTGCTCAAGCGGCTCAAGGGGGAGCGGAAGCTGACCTATCTCTTCATCACTCACGACATCGCGCTGGCCGCGGATATCGCCGATACGATTGCCGTGGTGCATGCGGGAGAGCTTCGGGAGCTGGGTCCTGCCGACGACGTTCTCACCTCGCCTCGCGATCCGTACACCCAGCAGCTTCTGGCGAGCGTTCCGCGCCTTCACGGGGATAGACCGCCGAGCTTCCTAGCGGGGGCCCCGCCGGACCCGTTGCAGCGGCCGGCCGGCTGCCGCTTCCACCCGCGGTGCCCTCGTACCTTTGCTCCCTGCGCCGTGCGGCCGCCTGCGCTCGTCACGGTAGCCGAGGGACACATGGCGCGCTGCTGGCTCCACGCGGACGCCCCCGGCACCGCGGGGGCTGCAGCGGGAGACGCGGCAGGTGGCGCGGCAGGCGCGGCGGGCACGGCCGGCACGGCGGAGGACTCCGGCGCCGCCGAGGCGGCGGGCGCCGGTTCGGCCGGCACGGCATCCGCCGAAGACGCGGGCCGGGCTGTCGACATCGACGCGCCTTCGCGGGAGGCACGGCGATGAGCGCTGCGGCGTCCCCAGGAGGTTCGGCGGCGAGCGCTCCGTCGCTCGTGGAGGCCGAAGGACTGCGCGTCCATTTCCACCCGCGGTCGGGACTCTTGCGGCGTTCGACCGTGAGGGCCGTAGACGGTATCTCGCTTGTGGTAGGCCGGCGTGAGGTCGTGGCGGTGGTCGGGGAGTCGGGAAGCGGTAAGACGACTCTTGGACGCGCGCTGTTGCGCCTGGCTCCGATCAGTGGGGGAGCGGTGCGCTTTGACGGTGCGGATCTGTTGGCTCTGGACCGGCCGGCCCTCAAGGCGTACCGCCGCCGCGCGCAGGTGGTCTTCCAGGACCCGTATGCGAGCAATAGCCCGTTCATGACGGTGGGCGAGCAGCTGCGCGAGCCGCTGGCGGTGCACGGCATCGGCGCGGTGAGCGGCCGCGAGGAGATCGTGCTCCGCGCGTTGGAGCAGGTGAGGCTGACGCCCGCCGCTGACTTCGTGGACGCGTATCCGCACACGTTGTCCGGCGGACAGCGGCAGCGCATCTGCATTGCGCGGGCGCTCGTGCTGGAGCCGGAGTTCATCGTGGCGGACGAGCCGGTATCGATGATCGACGCTTCCAGCCGTGCGGAGATCCTCTCGCTCCTCCGGGAGCTGCAGGCGCGGCAGGGGGTGAGCTTCCTTTATATCACCCATGATATCGCCAGCGCACGTCACTTCTCGGATCGGACTACGGTGATGTATCTGGGGACCGCCGTGGAGGTGGGGCCTTCCGCCGGCGTCATCGAGGAGCCGCTCCATCCGTACACGAAAGGGCTCATCGCCGCGGTGCCGGAGCCCGATCCTCGCAACCGCCGTCGGATGCGTTCGGTGATTCCGGGCGAGCCGCCGAACGCGGCTGCCGTGCCGGCAGGATGCCCCTTTCACACGCGTTGCTCCCAGGTGATCCGCGGCAGATGCGACCGGGAGCGGCCGAAGCTTCAGGACGTGCGACCGGCGCACTCGGTGGCATGTCACCTGTACGACGGAAGCGTATGATCGTAGGCATGATCACGGGACAGAGTGTTGCGGTCGAAGCGGACGCTCCGGCGCAGCTGGGCGCTACGGACCAGCGAACGGCCTCGGGTCGGCCGCGCGGGGCGGCCCGGGCGGCAAGCCGGCGGCGGGCGGATGGGCGCGGCCCTTGGGGCCGGTCGGGCCCTGCGGACAAGCGCGGCGCGTTCGGCCGGTCGAGCGCGCCGGCCCGGTCGGCCGGCGGCCGCGTGGCGACCGGCCGGCGCGACCCGGGAGCCGGCGCTCGGGGGCGCGGTTTGTGGCGCGGGGATAAGCGGCTCGGCGCATCGGGTCCCCGGATCCCTGTCACTGTCTGCAGCCGGGTGTTCGCCGTGCTCCTGTTCGCGGGCCTGCTCCTGGTGACGGACGCGGTTCCGGCCGGCGCCGGTACGCCGCGGCGCGGCGGCACGCTCACGCTCGCCAATAGGGCCGATCCGCCTGCGGGCTTCGACACCATGTTCACCAGCAGTATCGCACTGCACCACGTGGGCGGGGCCCTCTTCGGTCCGGGCAACCTGGTCAAGCGGAGCCGGGACGACTTCTACACGGTTGCACCCTATCTTGCACTCCGGTGGGAGCACACGCCGGACTTCAAGGAGTGGACGTTTGTGCTGCGCTCCGACGTCTACTGGCACGACGGAACCCGCCTCACCGCGGCGGACGTGAAGTTCTGGCTCGATCTGGTCTTTTTCGGTGTGCGCTCCGGGCAGCGCGTACGGCCGCCGGCCTATTTTGCGCGCGAGCTAGGAGACGCCGTGGCGGTGGAGATCCCGGACCCGCGGCGTGTTCGGATCACGTTCTCACACCGCAACGCCCACTTTCTCCAGATTCTGGCGAACCCCCGGTTCAAGATCGCGCATCCGCGCCACCTGATGGAGCCGCGTATCGAAGCGGGCGACGTCATGGTCTCTCCGCTCGACGTCGGGCTCGTGGGGGTGGGGCCGTTCCGCATCGAGCGCTACCGGCGCGGCAGCCTGGTGCGGGTAGAGCGCTTCGATCGATACTTCGAGCGCGATCGGTACGGCAATCGCCTTCCTCACCTGAACCGGATCGATTACGTTACCATGCCGGACCCGTTTGCCATGGACATGGCGTTTCGAGGGGGACGACTGGATGGGGGAGCGCGAGGACAGGGGCACTTTCTCTCCAGCGAGCGCGTAGCGGCGTACGAGCGCGAGCTGGGCGACGCCGTCTTCTTCGCGCGATCCGACGGCGGAAACTTCCGCCTCGCCTTCAACGTCCTGAACGAGGGGCCGTGGCAGGATTCGCGCGTTCGCCGGGCTATCGCGCTGTGGATCGACAAGCCCGCGGCGATCCCGGCGGCGCTCGGAGGCTTCGGGTGGACGACGCCGAGCATCGGCCCCGGCGACATCGACGTTCCGACGGAGTTCATCAACTGGCCGCGTTACGATACCGCTCCGCTGGAGATCCGCCGAGCGGAGGCGCGGCGCTTGATGGAGGAGGCGGGCTACGGTGACGGCTTCACCATGGGGCACCTGACGCGAGCTATCATGCCCGAGGGGGGGGAGTTCCTGAAGGCGCAGCTTGCCGGGCTCGGGGTCGATCTGGAGCTGCAGATCGTCGACGAGGGGGAGTGGAACCGCGCCCGGGTCAGCTTGGACTACGACTCGCAACAAGGGCGGCTCACGCCGTCGCCGATCCCGGAGGGGACGGAGTCCGTGTACGGTCGCTACGAGGAGAACCCCGATGCGTACTCGAAACACGACGACCGCACCCTCGACGCGCTTTACCGGCAACTCCGCGATTCGGTGACCATGGAGCAGCGGATCGAGGTGTGGCGCCGCCTGTCGCGCTATCTCTTCTACGAGCAGTCCTACATCGTTCCCGTCGCGGAGTCGATCGATGTGGTTCCGTATCGCGCGGATGTGCGCGGCCTTGTCGTGCCTCCCGAGGACATGCACACGCACACCGACTTCGCCACGGTGTGGCTGGAGCGATGATGGTACGCTACATGGCGCGTCGCGTGATCGTTGCGATTCCGACGCTCATAGCAATGTCGCTTCTGGTCTTCGCGATCATGCGCGTCCTGCCGGGGGACGTTTCGCTTGCGATCCTGGCGGACACCCCGCACACGGTGGAGATGCGGGAGGCGCTACGGCGGGAGCTCGGCCTGGAGGAGCCGCTCCCTGCGCAGTACGCGAGGTGGGCCGGGAGCATGCTCGACGGAAGCTTTGGCGGCCGCTCGCTCGAGACGGGGGAGCCGATCTCGGCGATTCTCGCCGAGCAGCTCTCGGTGACGCTGCTCCTTGCCGTGTACGCGGTGGTGCTCTCGTTGGCCGTGGCGCTCCCGCTGGGGGTGGCCGCGGGGCTACATCGCGGACGAGCGCTGGATCGGGCGATCGAAGGCGCATCGCGTGCGGCGCTCTCGGTCCCGACCGTGTTTGCCGCGCTCCTGGTGATGTGGCTCCTGCTACGGCTGTTCGGGTGGTCCCCGCCGATCATCTATGAGGGTCCGGCGGACGATCCGGCTACCCACATCCAGATGGTGTTTTGGCCGGCGCTTCTCCTGGCGGCGGCGTACGGGCCGCACCTGGTGCGGGTGACTCGCACCCGGCTGATCGACGTCCTCGATAGTGATTACGCGGAGAGCGCGCGGGCTCGCGGCCTGACCGAAGCACACGTCGTGCTTCGTCACGCTCTCCCCAACGCGCTTGTGGCGGCGATCACGGTGGCCGGCGTGCAGTTGGGCGCTTTGGTCAGCGGAGCGATCGTCGTGGAGACGGTGTTCGGCCTTCCTGGGATCGGCCGGGGGATCGTTCATGCGGCGCTCGCGCGCGATTACCCCGTGGTACAGAGCATCGCTACGATCCTCGTGGCGCTTGTGCTCGCCGGCAACCTCGCGGTCGATCTCCTCTACTCGTTTCTCGACCCGCGCGTGCGCTATGACGGGAGGAGGATGTGATGCGCGGGGTTGGGGTGGGGGTGGTGTTGGCCGGAGTCGTGCTCCTCGTGGTAGCCGGCGGAGCGCTCTTTGCCGATCTGATCGCTCCGTTCGACCCGCTCGAACAGGCCGTCGACCGGCGGCTCCTTCCGCCGGGGCGGAAGCATCTCTTCGGAACGGACGGCTTCGGCCGCGACGTGCTGAGCCGCACGCTCTACGGTGCGCGCGTATCGATAGCGGTTGCTCTGGCGTCCGTTCTGGTCGCGGGTGGTGCCGGCGTTGCCTTGGGGCTGACGTCGGCGTATGCCGGCGGGAGATACGACTTGATGGTGCAACGCGGTATCGACGTCCTGCACGGCTTTCCGTTTCTGGTCATGGCGCTGATTGTGGTCGTGGCACTCTCGCCCTCTCCCGCGGCGACCGCCGCGGCGATCGCTCTGTCCCTCCTTCCCCTCGTCGCCAGAGTGGCGCGCGGCGCGGCGCTCTCGGTTGTCGAGGAGGAGTATCTCCTTGCCGTCCGCGCAACGGGTGCCGGAGCCGCCCGAACGGTATTCCGGCACGTTCTGCCCGCCGCAGGCCCGCCGATCGCCGCCTACCTTGCGGCGTGTCTCGGAACGGCGGTCGGGGCGGAGGCTACTCTGAGTTACCTCGGCCTGGGTGTGCCGCCCCCGTATGCTTCGTGGGGCCGGATGCTCCGGGAGGGAAGCCGTGCCTACTTCGATGCGGCGCCCTGGGTAACGCTGCTGCCGGGCCTGGTTTTGTGCGCGACCGTCGTCAGCCTCATTGTGGTCGGCGACCGGCTCGGCCGGCGCCGATATCGAGCTTGTGGGGAGCGTAGGCCTCAGCGAGTCGGGAGACCACGCCAGTAGGCGCCGCCTTTGTGCGGGATGCGGGTGATCCCGTGGTCGCTTGCGTAGCGCCGAACGGCGTGGAGCAGGCTGGTGGCCTCATCTGTTAGGTGCGCGTCCTCCGAGCGGACCTCCCCTGCCCGATCGCGAGAATAGAGAACGTGGTGCGCTTCGAGTAGGCTGAGCACGAACGGGGGGACAGAGAGGAACTCAGCTTTGGTGAGCACGACCGGGCTAAGCGGGGGCCCACGGTAGTCCGGCGGCTCGTCGAACTCGCGGGCGCGGTGGGGGCGGGACTTGTCCGAAGAATCGAGTATCAACAGGAGGTCCAGGTCGCTGTCGTTCCGGTGCGTCCCGGATGCATATGACCCGACCACGAACGCCGCGGCGAGTCGAGAGCCGTACAGGTCGAGGCAGTGCCGGCGAAGGGTGGGCTCGAGCTCGCGGAGGTCGAAGTGGGGGAGGGGGTAGGATCTATGCATTTTCATCGGTGTCGCCTGGCTGGTCAGAAGCTTCCTGGGACCGGTTAGGACTCGAGGGCCGGCTGACGTCCAATGGCCGGATCCATTCCAGGATGAAGTCTACTTGCGAGATGGCCGCGTCCGCGTCCTCTCGGGTGTAGTCCTGCGCAGGGTCGACGTCGAGCGCTCCGTAGAACGCAAGCTCACGGTCACGCCGCAGCTGAAAGGAGTAGCGCGCTACGACGTCGACATCCGTCTGCATGGTGGCGGGCAGCTCGGACGCATATTGCTTCACGATTTTCCCTACGTCGTGAAGCTTTGGCGGGTCGATACCGATAAGGCGCAATACAGCTTTGAGGGCAAGCTCACAGATCTCCTGGGACTCGCGCACGGTGTCCGAGTAGCTCTCTTCCTCGTAAAGCACCTGGAGGGCCTTACGCCGAGCTCGAGACTTTTGTATGTACGCCGTGGCGAGTTGATCGGCCTCCACAACCCCATGATACGCGATGGGCTGGGGGGCGTCCAGCGTAGGAGCGGCCGGATACGGTGGCGCGTGGGAGAGCGCGCGGCGCTTCCGAATGGAGGCGAGGAGCCCCCGGGTAGTCGATCCAGGCGCCCGCGCCGTCTCCTAGCAGGCATCGTATGCTGCTGCGCCCATTTCGCTGTCCATCGTACCCTTCCTTGTCGGGGCCTACCTCCCGACCTGTTCCCGGAGCTCTTCGTCCTCGTGTTGGAAGACGACACCACCGTTCATGATCGTCGTCTCTACGGTGGCGGAACGAAGCGGCGTTTCGTCGCCGGTTCGGTCGTACGCGAGCGGGTCGTGGGACAGGACGACGAAGTCCGCGGCGTAGCCGGGAGCGATCGCTCCTTTCCATTCCTCCGTCCCTTCGGCGTACGCTGATCCGCGCGTATACGCATCCACGGCCTGCCGGACGGTGAGGCGCTCCGGGCCCGAGCGGAGAACGGCCCGCCGGATTCCTTCGAGAGGCGCGAAGGTGGCTTCGGCCGGGGAGTCGGAGCCAAACGAAAGGGGGACGCCGGCTTCCAGGAGCGAGCGATACGGGTATGCGCGAGCGGCGCGCTCGGAACCCAAGATCTCCCGGTCTTTTTCCGGCGACGAGATTGCGTGCGGCTGGACGGCGGCGAGGATGCCGAGGTTAGCGAGGCGCTCGATGTCCTCCGGAGCCACGAGCTGGCAGTGCTCGAGCCGGTGGCGGAGCTCGGTGAATTTGGGCCGCGCTTGCGCGACGGCCTCCGCTGCGTCGACGAAGTTCCGCACTGCTCCGTCCCCGATCGCATGGAACGCGCCCTGCCGGCCGCGGAAGGTGAGCCGACCGAGGAGTCTGCGGAGTGCGTGGCCTTCGATATGCGGCGTGCCGTGTTCGGCGGAATTGCCGGCGTACGGATCGAGCAGGAGCGCGGAGTAGGAAGAGAAGGCGCCGTCGAGGAAATCCTTCACCGGGCCCCGGCGAACGAGCTCGCGGTCGTAGGGGGCAAACGCCATGCGGGCTGCGTGATACGGCAGGCTGCGCCGGGACCAGGCCGACACGCGAGTTCGTAGCTCTCCGCGATCCCGGAGGCGGGTGAACCCGAGAGCGGACCCGGCGTACCAGGTGTTGTCGCCGACGCTCGTAATCCCATGCTCGACGAAGGCGGCTTGCGCAGTTCGAAGAAGCGAATCCACCATGTGCCGGCTCCGGTGGATGTCGTGCAGGCGCATCTCGTGTATGACCCGCGATGCCCCTTCCCGGAGAATGCCGGTGGGCTCTCCGTCTCCGTCGCGCTCGACGACTGCCCCAGGGCGATCGGTGCTCCGTTTGGTGATGCCGAGGCGACGAAGCATAGCACTGTTTACACATGCCGCGTGTCCGGAGAACTGGAACAGGGCGATCGGTCGCGTAGACGAGATCTCGTCCAGAAGGCGCTTGTGAGGGTCGGGCCAGGTGGGATAGTCCCAGCCGTAGGCGAAGAGAAGCGTGTCCCCCGGCTCTTGCGCGACGAGGGCGCGCACGGTCTCGCGAATCTGGCCGGCGTCGAGGCCATGGAGGCTGGGGCGGTTCGCGTGGTCTCCGGTGATCAAGGTGTGGACATGGTTGTCCATGAAGCCGGGGAGCACGGTTTTGCCGCCGAGATCGTAGACGGGGAGATTGCTCCTGCCGTGGCGGTCCACGGGAGCGTCGTCGCTTCCGGCATGGCCGACCCAGCGGATGCGCCCGTCGCGGACGTGAATGGCGTCGGGCGGTGGATCGCCGGCAACCTCCGTCCCCACCACCGGGAGCGCCGCGTTGGCAATGACGTATTCGGTGAGCTGGTCTTTCACGTTCTCGTCTCCCTTCCCTGAGGTGTTCCCCAAGCACTATCGGGACACACGACAGCGCGGGCTGCAACTCTTACCAACCTATCGGTGCGATATTCCAAAGTCAATAGGAATGTGGAATTGGTTGCGTTGAGGCGGTAGCGGACCGGATCTTGCTACCGATTCACACTGGCGCTACCTGGACCACGGATGCACCGTTTCGTCAGACCGAGGCTGCAATCGATCGTGCTCGGACGCGCTCAGAAGATAACCTTGCGGTCGAAACGGAGGCATCGAAGCTCGTGAGACGTTAACGACCGTTGTCACCCTCGTCCATCTCATCTGCCTGAGTGCCCTCAGACAACGGCCGGTGCCTTCGCTCACGAACAGCGACTGCGGCAATGAGGACACCGGAGAACGCAAGCATCACCCACGCGAACAGATCGCTGATCGGATGATAGAGGGTGGTTGGCGCCCCGTTGTAGATCGGTGTCTCGACTTCGAGCGTGAAACCGCGAACCAGCGGAGCGAACGAGGACTCGAAGCTGATCGGCACGCCGGCGAGCGCGGTTCCGTCGCGGGGCGTTCGGGTGAACGAGCACCGCACGGATGCTGTCTGTGGGCTGCGGCAACTGCTGCATCCGAACCTGACCGTAGCCGTAGACGGCAGCAACAAGCACCGCGGCGAACGCCAGATGCCGTGCCGGCACCATGGACCGGCGAGAGTGAATGGCCGTTGCCGGCCACCCGGGACCGGAGTATACTGAAGCTATGGCGATCGTCGTGAACCGTCAGACCAAGCTCACCTACGAGGATTACATCCACTTTCCGGACGACGGCCGCATCCACGAGCTCATCGACGGAGATCACTACGTGTCACCTGCCCCCGGAACCGACCACCAGCGCATCTCGCGCCGCATTCAGTTTCAGCTGTACGAGCAGCTGGAGAAGCCCGGCTTGGCTGAGGTCTTCGACGCCCCCACCGACGTGCATCTTACGCAGATCGATGTGGTGCAGCCGGACCTGGCGATAATCGACGCAACGCGCCGCTATATCATATCTCCCCGGAAAGTGAACGATGCTCCGGAGCTCATTGTCGAGATTCTCTCGGAAAGCACCGCCACTCGCGATCAATCGCTCAAGCGGGATCTCTACCAGCGCGCGGGCGTGGGTGAATACTGGATCGTGGATCCGGGGACGCACGAAGTCCACGCGTTCCGTCTGAGCTCTTCCGGCCAATATGAGCCGGCGGGAACCTACCGGGAGAGCATCGAGTTCCGGACCGAGCGCCTTCATGCGGTCGTGGATCTGACGCAGGTGTGGTAACGCAGGTTGGGTTGGGACACGGGGAGGTTGTATCTGCATTGACCCTGCAACCCTTCCCCCAGTAGCTTAGAGCAGATGAACACTACGCTGTGGTCGGACAGACAGAGTGACGCCTGGCGAACTAAGGTCGGGCTCGCGGAGATGCTGAAGGGCGGCGTCATTATGGACGTCGTGAGCCCGGAGCAGGCGAAGATTGCCCAGGACGCGGGAGCGCAGGCCGTCATGGCGCTCGAGCGCGTGCCGGCGGACATTCGCGCTCACGGCGGCGTCGCCCGCATGAGCGATCCGCGGGTGATCGAAGGCATCCAAAACGCGGTTACGATTCCGGTCATGGCCAAGTGCCGCATCGGCCATTTCGTCGAAGCGCAGATTCTCCAGAGTCTCGGAGTCGACTTCATCGACGAGAGCGAAGTGTTGACTCCCGCCGACGATCGATTTCACGTGGAGAAGCGGTCATTCAAGGTGCCGTTCGTGTGCGGGTGCCGGGACCTCGGCGAGGCGCTACGCCGTATCGGCGAAGGAGCCGCGATGATCCGGACGAAGGGCGAAGCGGGAACCGGTGACGTCGTCGAGGCGGTTCGCCATTTGCGCACGGTGATCGGCGAGATGCGGCGTATATCGCTTCTGCCGAAAGAGGAGTTGATGAGCGCTGCCCGCGACCTTGGCGCACCGTACGAGTTGGTTGCGGAAGTGGCCGAGCGCCGCGCGCTGCCGGTGCCGAACTTCTCCGCCGGCGGAGTCGCAACACCGGCGGACGCAGCGCTCATGATGCAGTTGGGAGCGGAGGCGGTATTCGTAGGAAGCGGCATCTTCAAGAGTGACAATCCCGAGCGCCGGGCTCAGGCGATCGTTGACGCCGTCGCCCGCTACAACGATCCGGATACGCTGGCGAAGCTCAGCGGTGGCCTCGGAGCGGCGATGAGCGGCACGAGCTCAGCAGCTCTCGGCGAGCAGGAGCGGCTGGCCGGCCGCGGTTGGTAGGCGATGCGCGTCGGAGTCCTCGCTTTCCAGGGCGATTTCGCCAAGCACATCGATGCCGTTGCGGGACATGGCGTGGACGCGGTTCCGGTACGGACACCGGAAGAGGCAGGGCGCTCGGATGCGATGATCATCCCCGGCGGCGAAAGCACCACCATCGGCATGCTCTGCGATCGATTCGGGCTGCTCGACGTCATCCGCAACCGCATCACCGATGGAATGCCGGTATTCGGGACGTGCGCCGGAGCAATCTTGCTGGCGCGCGACATTGTCGGAAGTAACCAGCCGCGAATCGGGGTGCTGGATATCAGTATCCGGCGAAACGCGTACGGCAGGCAGCGCGAAAGCTTCGAAGCGGATATCGACTTGAGCTCCGGTGGAACGTTCCGCGGCGTGTTCATCCGTGCGCCGGAAGTCGAACGCGTAGGTGGAGAGGTCGCTATCCTGGGTGCTCTTGGCGACACTCCTGTCCTTGTAGCCTGTGATGGGATATGGGCGGCGACGTTTCACCCGGAATTGACCGCCGACGGCGGGATCCATGCCCGGTTCCTGGAACAGGCGAGGCAGCGGCTTCCCGGGCGTCACTGCTCTCGCTTGACAGAGTGAACGGGGCCGACGTTTCGCTCCACTCGTCCTGGCCTCTCCTCGTACCCTTAATCCCCGGCCCGGGCCCTAAGCGCTCATCCGCCACGCTCATCCGGAGGAGCCTAGACGCTTATCCGGCGTGCTCATCCAGTGCCGGCCGATACGCGCCGGCGCGCCGCCGCCAGAACGCGGTCGGCTGCTTCGTCGATCTCCTCGGGCGTGGTGTGCTTTCCGGTAGAGAAGCGGATGGTGCCGCGAGCGCGGTCGTCGGGGACAGCGAGCGCTCGGAGGACCGGCGAGGCGGAGACCTCGTCAGCGTGACATGCGGAGCCCGCTGACGCGGCGACGGAGTCCGCCAGGTCGGCGAGGAGCTCCTGCGCGGTGACGCCGGCCAGGCTTACGTTGAGCGTGTTGGGAAGGCGCGCCTCGGGGTTGCCGTTGGGATGGATCTCCCAGCCGGCGCCGAGACGCTCTGCAAGGCGATCGCGCGCGGCGCGCATTTCGCGTCTGTTCCGGTCCAGATCACGGCCGGCTACGCGGGCCGCGGTGCCGAGGCCCGCGATCTCGATGACGTTCTCCGTCCCCGGCCGCACGCCGCCTTCCTGCCCGCCTCCGTAGATGAGCGGGCTTGGTTTGACGCCCCGGCGCAGGTAGAGGGCGCCGATTCCCTTCGGCGCATAGAGCTTGTGGCCGGCTACGGAGAGCATATCCACTCCCAGCGCGTCCACGTCGACGGGGATCTTCCCGAGCGACTGCGCTGCATCGGTATGAACCCGGATGCCGTACTGCCGGGCAAGGCGTGAGATCTCAGCGATGGGCTGAAGGGTGCCGATCTCGTTGTTGGCGTGCATCACCGTAATGAGGATCGTCTTCCGGTCGAGGGCCCGTTCCAGCTCGTCGAGGCGTATGATGCCGTGCTCGTCGACCGCGACCCGCGTCACGCGAAAGCCTTCGGCTTCCAAGGCGTCGCACGTGGCGGCAACCGAGGGGTGCTCGATTGCCGAGGTGACGATGTGGTCCCCGCGCGACGCAAGCTCCCGGGCGGTGCCCAGGATCGCGTGGTTGTTGGATTCGGTCCCCCCGCTCGTGAAGACGATCTCCTCGGAATTCGCGCCGATAAGCGCCGCAACCTCTTGACGTGCGGCGGCGACCGCCTCCCGAGGCCGGCGGCCGAAAGCATGGGAGCTCGAGGGGTTGCCGAACTCCGTTTCCATATACGGCCACATGGCCTCACGCACCTCGGGATCGAGGGGCGTCGTCGCGTTATAGTCGAGGTAGATCATGGAGCCTCCTTTGTCTCGGTCCATTCGGGCTGGGTGGGCTCCGGGTCTGCTGTCCGCGGGTCTGCTGCCCGCGGAGGCGCGTGCCGGAGGCCGCGGTGCGCGACCGCGAATGGCCGGTCCGGGCCGGCGCCATCGTCGGTGGCATCCTTCCTATCTATAATCTAGAAGACGAGAACCTTGTCCGCCCACTGCGTCCAGTGGGTCATCTCATCGAGCGTGCTGCGCCGCGTTCCCTCGGCGAGCTCTTCGTCGGCGATACCGCGTGCGTCCATGCAGGTCCCGCACACGCCGATTTCGGCTCCCTTTTGGGCGGCGGCTTGGAGCATTCGCTCTACATTGTAGAATCCCTTGGGCGTGTTCTGTGCCTTCTTGGCACACGAGGCGGCGTCTCCTACGAGAAAGAGCTTCACCTGCTCGTCTTCGCGTTTGGCTAGATTCGCGGCGAGGCGAAGCGCGTTGTAGGCGCGCTCGGTTCCGTATGGGGGGTCGTTGAGTATGAAGTATGTCTTCATCGCTTCCTCCTTGCTCGCTTTCCCGTGATAGTCACACGGTGCGTTGGGCGGGTTCTATCCCGCTTGCTTCGTTCGGTCTGTGGGGCTGCAGTCGGCTCTCCTGTTCCGGCACTGGTCCGTCACTGGGTGGCGCCGGCTCCGCCGAACCAGCGTTCCACCCGTTCGGCAATGAACTCCTTCTTCTCGGCGCGGAGCGCTTGGGAAGGCCCTTCGAGTCGAACCTGCGGAGTGGGGCCGCCGAAGAAGCTTGCTCTGAGCGCCGCCACCTCTCCGGAGGGGAGTTGGAAATAGCACGCCCCTTCCCCGCGGAACTCGGCTGTGGCTTCTTGCCCCTGGATGCGAGCTGCGATGTGCTCGGAGGCCACGCGGGCACTTTCCTCGGCGAATACGCCGGCTTTGGGTACGGTAACATTGCCGTCCCCGATTGCCGCGCAGTCGCCGGCGGCAAATACGTTGTCGAAGGAAGTGGCGAGGGTGTGCCGATCGACCTCGGCCCACGCACCGTTGCCCAAGGGCGAGTCGCGGACTACTTGGGGAGGTCGATGGAGGGGAACGCCCGCAAAGAGATCGGCCTCCATTTGCGACCCGTCGGCAAACTCGACGACCGTTCGACTGTCTCCGGCATCATTCGCTGGTGTTTGAGCCGGCCGGAGCCCGGCGATCTGCCGATCCGTTTGGATCTCGATGTTCCGCTTCGAAAGCTGGTTTTGGACGAGCTCGGAGGTCTCCGGCGAGAAGGGGAGGGGGGCTGAGCCTGGTACAGTAACCACGATGTCGATCTGATCCCGGGTTCCGAGCTCCCGGAGCACGCTGTCGATAGCCACGACGCCTTCGAACGGTGCCGGCGGGCACCGGTAGGGCGCTCCGAAAATCGAAAGCACAAGCGTACCGGACTCGAGCGTCCGGAGCTTGTCGTGGAGACGTCCGGCTGCCTCCGGGTTGTAGAAGTGGTGCCCGCGCTCGGCAAAGCCGGGCGTGGCCTCCGGGGCCAGCTCCGCACCGAGTCCGACGAGCAGATAGTCATAGCTCCACGTAGCCCGCTCCGTCCGAACCCGGGAGCTGTGGGGATCGATCTCCAAGATCGCGTCCTGCACCACATGAACGCCGCGCTCGCGAAGGGGGCGGTACGAGTGTCTCACGCCGGCGGGAGTCTCTTGTCCCGCGAGAACGTCGATGTTGCGGGAACCGATCACAAACGAATCCGAGCGATCGATAAGCGTAACCTCGGCAGACTCCGGGAGCGCCTCTCGAAGTCTGACCGCAGCCTCCAATCCGCCGAATCCACCACCGAGAATCAGTATTCTATTGGTATCCATCGTACTGCGTGCCTCCTGTCTGGTCAGGTACGGGATGTACCCGCATACCTGACAGTAGGAAGCATAATATTCTGATATTGCAATGTCAATGGGAAGATCGAATGGATGTGAGCGAGTTTTATGGCGGTACCGGGGGGCGGTTGCACACGGCAACCAGGGTTTCGCGGGAGCCCCCTGTGCATCCGACGCGTTGCAGGTCCTCAACATGCGGCAGCGGGCACCAATGCCGAGCCCGAGACCTTGGTCCCTCATGCCGTTGCGTTGCCACAGCCAGGAAGTCCTAGCCTACACACACTGACCTCCTGGCTAATGACGATCGGATTGCTGAGATTCTCGGCGCGAGCGACGCCGTGCTGCTTTCATCGATCGTGCCCGGGGGGTTGTACGATGGTTTCCTCGGTGGCAGTCGCAACGCGGACAATCGGAGGATACCTTCACGATTTCGCGAGAAATCCCGAACCGTAGTCGTGCCGCACCGTTAAGCAACCGTCATCAACCGATGGCGTTTGAGTGTCTCGATGATTTTCCTGGTCTCGTCTCCGGAGAGGGGTGTGCGCCGTCGCACTTTCCTTTGAAGGGTTTGAACGTTCATTCCCGATTCACGAGCAATTGCGGATAGGTTCAAGATTGTGGCAAGATCGGCCGGCCGATCGACCGTCAACACGATGTCGGTATCAAAGAAGCCGATGACTCGCTCCCCAGCGTCGAATCGATCTTCGAGGTTATCCTTGTTCGTTTCGCTCATACAACGCCTTCTCCTCCGCACGTGAGCGCCGCACAGTGATGAGTCGAACGGTTCTCGACCGCCTTCGAGGCCGCGCACCGAACGAGGTCACGCTTGAACGCGCTCGAAAAGCACCACCCCGGTTTCCCGGATTCGCCGCTGCACATGCCGCGGTAGCAGATGGAGGCACACTATATCCACGTGCCGGTCGATGCCCTCAGCACGCTCCATGGCACGATGGACGTCTCCGCCCTCAATCGCTAGGTCAATGTCGAAATTGGGACGGCGCGGAGTATCCTCGAGCAAAGAACCGAAGAGGTATACGCGCGAAACGTTCGGATCGTCCTCCCCAATCCGTCGGGCAAGGTAATGCGCATCCCGCCGGGCGGCATGGGCGTGGTCGCGTGTTCGCTTCAGCTCGCGCTGATTCAGTCTGCGTATGCCTTCGGCATACGGTTCGGGATCAAAGGGCATCTGCAATGCTCCGGAGCTTGCCTGTGAACTCTTCGTGGATTCTCGGGAACTCACCAAGAAAGTAGATGACGTGCGCCTGCACTCGGCGGGTCTTCTCCGGATCGAGGTCTTCTCCGTATAGATGGCGGAACTTATGCCGGAACGCACGCATTTCCCGCACGCTTCGGTAGTGCTCCGGATCGGTGATCACGGCGGGACGAACTCCGGGAATCTCGAGCCTCATCTTCTCTACAAGCGACTGATGCCATCGATCAGGGGGCAGGCTGTTTTCGAAGTACTTTGATACACGCAGGAAGTAGTTTTCCAGTACTCCGTATAATGAATGGATGGTGAAACCAAGGGCACCCCAGTCGACGGGATCGTCGGCGCCGGCTTCAATGCGTTCCCACGCGGTACGGTTACGCTCTTTGAGTCGTTCAATTTGGGCTGCGTCGCCCTTGAGTTCCTCGATGAGCGCAAGGAGTGACTCGTACGTGCGCATTGCACGGGTAAGTCTACCGCTGTTCTCGCGACGAGGCAAGAATACCTTGACGCATGGCATAAACTTAGCTAAACTAAGTCCAATGAAAACGGTGAACACGCACGAAGCCAAAAGCCGGCTGTCACGGCTTCTGACCGAAGTGGAGCGCGGCGAGGAGATCGTTGTTGCGCGCGCAGGTCGTCCGGTCGCCAAGCTGGTGCCGTATCGGGAGGAAGGCCCGAAACCGAAGCCCGGCGCCTGGCGCGGGAAGGTGGTCATCCACGACGACTTCGACGAGGAGGACGAGCAGGTGACTGCGGCGTTTGAGGGACGTGCACCATGAGCTATTTGGCGGATACGCATGTCTTTCTCTGGTGGATGGTTCAGCCGGAACGGCTGTCTCCGGCAGTCACGAACGTACTCAGCCGGCCGGCCGGCACCGTATTCCTCAGCGCTGTCTCGGGCTGGGAGATAGCGGTAAAGGTGTCGCTCGGGAAGCTCGAAGGCGTTCCTATGGAATCGTTGCGAGAGGAAGTCGCCGCACAGGGGTGGAGCGAGTTGCCGTTCACGTTGCGTTATCTTCCGACCTTGTCCGCCTTGCCTTTTCACCACCACGACCCTTTCGACCGGGCCCTCGTGGCGCAGGCGCACGATGAAGGTCTGACTCTCCTGACTCGGGATCATAAGATTGCCCGCTACGAGGTCCCCACGCTGTGGTAGAGGGCCTTTCCGCAGCAATTCAGTGCGGCATGGTTCTCCAATCTGCGGGGGTACGATAGAGTCTACTCCGGGTGCCCCGGGCGGTTGTTCGGTGGGTGTATCGATGTGCTCGAGATGATGAAGGCCACCGACTTCTGGCCCGAGCGAACGTTCTGGGACAGGAGGGTCCTTTTCTTCGAGACGTCCGATGAGATTCCGCCGGTGGATCTCGTACGATTCATGCTGCGAAACTACGGGATGCAAGACATCTTCCAGAGGATATCGGCGCTCCTCTTCGGCCGTGCCCGCGGCTATAGCGACGAGGCGAAGCGCCGCCTGGATCAGGTAACCACGGACGTGGTAGCGGGCGAGTTTGGTTGTAGCACGCTTCCGATCGTGACGAACATGGACTGCGGCCACACTGATCCGCAGACCATATTGCCGCTCGGCGTAATGACGGAAGTTGATCCGCAGGCGCGGCAAATCAGGCTGGTCGAACCGGTTTTCCGGGAGTAACCAACGTGCGAACCGGAAGGTGTATAAGCGGGAAACCACAGCTGGACGGAAAGACGCCCAGACGGGGGAAGTCGCGGATACACAAGAAGGCGTCGCTCGGGAGAGAAGCGGTGGCTCCGGGATAGCCGTCGGCGTCAGCCCCCGCCTGCGAGAGCAGCCTAGCGTTCGCCATCTCGTCTCGGGCCCCAAAGCAAGCGCGTACGAAACGAGCCCGACGATCGCAAAGGCTGTTTTCGAGGCCATCTTCCTCCGCGCGCTGTATGCAACGCATCGAGATTCCAATTGACATCGAAGTGTCGGAATAATATCGTTGTACGTGGCGTGCACGGATGGTCACATGTCCGGCGTGCCGTCGTAGGGCCGGCCGTGGCTTGGCTTGGCTTGGCTTCGCGTAGGGCGGTGGGGGACGCTGCCGCAGGGCGTGGCGTGGCTGAGCGTGTTCCCCTAGGGGCACCGGGACCGGCAAACCGAAGGAGTAACGAGTATGAGTGACGAGCAGGGGACGGGGTTTAAAGAGACGGTATACCGTGAGGTGGGTTCGGTCATGGGAGCGCTTGCGGAGCCGTCGCGACTCGAGTTGCTCGAGCTTCTGGCGCAGTGCGAGCGGAGCGTGGAGGATGTGGCGCGTACGCTCGGGGCGAAGATCAACACCGTGTCGCACCACCTCCATGTGCTCTTGGATCGGAAGCTCGTGCGGAGTCGCAAGGAGGGGCGCCGCGTCTATTACAGCGCGACCACTTTCGGCGTACGGCTGTGGAGCGCTGTAGTGGAGCTCGCTGCGAGCGAGCTCTCGGAGGTGAAAGTTGCGATGCAGGAGCTCTTGGAATCCGGGGACCGGGTGGAGCCGGTCGATTATCCGAAACTTCTCGAACGATTGGCCGATAACGAGGTCGTTTTGGTGGATGTGCGCCCGCGCGAGGAGTACGAGGCGGGGCACGTGCCGGGGGCGGTTTCGCTTCCGATTGAGGAGCTGCGTGAGCAGCTCGACTCGCTTCCGAAGGACAAGGAGGTGGTCGCTTACTGCCGCGGCCGGTACTGTGCGCTCTCGTACGAGGCGGTCCGGTGGCTGCAAGAGCGCGGCTTCTCAGCATGGCGCGTGGCCGAGGGTGTCGCGGAGTGGAAGGCTTCGGGCTACGAGCTCGAGCCGGAAGCGAGCGTTCGGTCGTGAACGGCAATTGTACGTAGCCGGCGACCGCGAAGGAGGCGCAAGGTGAGCTCCGAGGAGACCGATCGAGAGATTCTGACGTCTCTAGATAACGAGTGGCATACGCTCAAGTGCTGGAACCCGGTGCCGGGCTGGTTCCCGCAGACCGGTGCGGAGACGGTGCGCGTGCGCGGGGTATCGATGGAGGAGCACGGCGGGACGACGATTACCCGCTACGAGGTCGTGGTGCTCGACGAAGGCCGGGTTGTCGGGCGCTATCGCGTCGAGGCCCAGGAAGAGCTTGCAGGGTACGAGTACCGCTTCGACGACGAGGGGGAGTGAACCAGCACGTGGGTGTCTCCGGCCGGAGCGGTCTTGGCCGCTTTGGTGTCTTTATGGCGTGTGTGATCCGTGCCATGCGGTTATCTTTCCCGGATTCACGACTTTCGAGTTGGCTCGAGACACTATCTCCTATCCTGTGCGTCGGTTCTACGCTCCCGGACACCACAGCGATTGCAGGTGCGAATACGTGAAACGATTCTTGCGGAACGTGATTCTTCCTCTAAGCTTGACAGGATGGTATCCGTGATGCACGGTAGATCATCAGTTGAGTGTCACGAACAAGGAGGATACCACAATGAACGGCACAAAAATCGCCCTGATTGTCGCTGCTGTTGCGCTCGTGCTATCGATCGTAGCGATCATAGTTGCTGCCACGGCTGATCCGGGTCCGGCTGAAGCGGAATGGCCGGTATGGGAGCTGGCGGACGGTGACTACCGTGGCCACTTCGATGACCGGGAGCACAACGTAAGCCTTCAGATCACCATCGAAAACGAGGAGATCGTGGCGGCAAGTGTTCGGTATCAGCAGTATGACGGCATCGTGTACGAGGACAATCCGAACGTTCCCGACGACTATTTTTTCACCGCGGAGCAGATTGAAGGAATGGCCCGGCAGTACGAGGAAGCGCTCGATTACCTGATCGGCGCAACCGGTCGTGATGAGATCATCGAGCGGCTCCAACACATGGAGGGCACTCCGGAAGGTACGCCCGTGCTCGACGCTATCCAAACGGAAGTGGACGGCGTATCCGGCGCTACTATTCGATCCAGCAAGCTCGGGTCCGCCGTACGCGACGCGTTCAACCGCGGCCGCTACCGGGAGTAAGCCCCCTTTTCCCTCTCAGGAGGCGGGCAGGTCGGATCGGTGTTTCAAGCCGGCCCGGCCTGCCTTGATAGCAGCCGAGATTCAATCCCGTCGGCGGAGCGTCTCAGCGGTCTCCGCCTCCCCTATTGTTCCCCTATCGGACGTTCAGAAATGCCACTTCGCCGAGAGAAAGAGCTGCGACCGGCCGATATCGATCTGTGCGCTCTTAGCCGAATTGGGGTCGAGCGGTAGATCGAACCGTCCGTCGAACTCGCTCCCGTCCGGGCCCAGCAGGAGCGACGCGCCGAAGCCGAGCTCCAGGTCGGGGAGCGCTGCGTATTGGACTTCGGGGATGAGGGTCACACTTCCGTCGTTCAGGTTCACGAGCGAGGCGAGAACCGTGTGAACCGTGTCATCGAGTAGATAATAGTCTGCGATTCCCACCAGGTAGTCGCGAGCGGCCAGACGGCCTGCGATCCGCGCCTGTGGGTCGTAGTCGGCGGGATCGGAAGCGCCTCTGCCGCCGCGGTGATACTCCACTTGGAGTCCGAGCCCGAAGGGCATCTCGTAGTGAAATCCGATTGCACCGTCGATGGAGCGCTCGAGTTTCCACTCCTCCTCGGGGGTGATCTCGACTGCGGCCTCAGCGTAGGCAGTCACCGGCCCGAGGGGTCCGGCAACTTCGCCCACTGCATAGTCACGCGCGGCAGGCGTGAAGTCACCGGCGTCCGCTCCGGGCCCGGCGTCCAGGGCCCGGATGAAGCCGGCGGCGAGGTCCCACATACCGGCAAACGCACGAACGCGGACACCGAACGGTAGATTTCTCGCCTCCGCAAGGCCCGAAAGGGCAGTGGCGCGCCGCGACCGGTCCTCAAACGCCACGTAACCCTCGAGGCCGAAGCCGGTGCCGATCGAAATACCTGGCGCGATCGCGGTCAGTCCGGGTGGCTCCACGCCGGTGAGCTCGGCCAAGCTCGCGGGATTCATCAGCTCGGTCGGGTTGAATGCGTACGCGGTGCCCCAAGCGATCGGCTGACGTCCCGCGCGGAGATCGAGCGGACCGAGTCGTGCTGAAGCGTACGCATAGTCCACGACGAGCTCCCGGTTGAAGTCGGTCCCCGGGAAGCTCGCTTGATCCTGCTCAACGAGTGCCGGAGCACCAATGAGGCTCTGCCGCGTCAATGAATTGGCCGCCCCCCGCCGGTCGCGGTACTCGGCTTCAACAGTGATGGTTAGGGCGTTCGCCGGGTAGAATTGTCCACGTAACCGGAGGATACTCTGAAGGCCGAAGTGCGGCTCTCCGTCGAAGCCGCGCGGGAGGAGCGTCAGGCCGGTCGACTCGAAATAGCCGGAGATCTCCCCTCCGTCCCCGGTGTCATTCCAGTCGCCCCAGTCATCGTCTCCCCATGCGTTTTCGTCCTGGTCGTCGTTCCAGTCGTCATCCCAGCCGAACTCGGCCTCGGTCCTCTCGTTTTGCTGATCGTCCAGATAGTTCGATTCTCCGGCGCCGAGCGGTGCTGCAAGGAGAACCGCCAGCAGTGCGGAAGCCGGTAACCGGCGTCGTATCTGCGTCAGAAGTCGTTCGTCGTTCATCTCCTATCTCCCTTGTCGGTAGTGCACCGGCGGCGGTAGCGGCGGGG
>Ga0207421_10001372_pt1 | contig 31361 bp, 32 predicted proteins | sample SodLakKL_010_SED_4_FD_187542 | JGI IMG/M metagenome (GOLD analysis project Ga0207421, IMG submission 187542) | Alkaline sediment microbial communities from Lake Tanatar, Kulunda Steppe, Russia - 8KL_010_SED (SPAdes) (version 2) | ecosystem: Environmental > Aquatic > Non-marine Saline and...
AAAAGCTTCACCCATCACTTTTCCGAAAGTTACAGAGGAGAAGTGATTACGGCGATAGCCTTCGGACACTTTAATGGGGACAGAACGTCCCATTCGAAGGCTTACAAGCTTCCGTAGAAAGAAGGAGGAAAAACACAAATAGCCGACCACTGAAAAATTAGGTCGGCTTTTTTTATTCAAAATAAAGACAAAACGGAAGGAATGCTTTAACCGGCCCGCATTCAATCCAGATAGGAAGTGATCTTTTCTCGGGCCTTTTTAAAGTTTTCAACCCAAATTATTCTTTCGTCTTTTCTGAACCAATTCTTTTGCTTTTTTGAGAATTGCTTCGTATGGGTTTTTATTTCTTCTATCACTTGGCTCTTCTTTTTTTTACCTTTGAAAAATTCCTCCCACTCCTTGTATCCTATCGTTTCCCGGGGTACTTTTTCGTATTTTTTTAAAAGGGTTTCAGCTTCTTTTTCCAAGCCCTCGTCTATCATTTTATCCACTCTTTTTTCTATTTTTTCTTTCAACTTTTCTTCTTCTTTCTTGACTCCCAAAATCAGAATCGGATAGGGAAGGGGGTCTTTTTTCAGTTCCGGAACAGGCTTTCCGGTTTTTTTTATTATCTCCAAAGCTCTTATGAGTCTTCTTTTGTTTTGCTCGTCTATGTTTTTGGCTCTGCGGGGATCTTTTTCCTTCAATTCGTTAAAGAGTTTTTCAGCGGATTCTCTTTGCTTTCTTTTTCTATACTCCCAATCGGGAGCTACTTGCGGCAAAACAAGTCCGTCGACTACCGCTTTGATGTAGAAATAGCTTCCCCCACAAAGGATGGGAATGTTTTCCCTTTCTTGGATTTCCTTTATTTTTTTACGGGCTCTTTTTTTATATTCGGCAACCGTAAAGTCTTCATCAGGGGTTTTTATATCTATCAGGTGATGGGGAACCCCCTTCATTCGCTCTTTTTTGATTTTGTCGGTTCCTATGTTCATTTTTTTATAAACATGACGGGAGTCGGCGGAAATTATTTCTACGTTTCCAAGCCAAAGGGCGACTCTTATCGAAAGGTTGGTTTTTCCCGCTCCGGTTGAGCCGGTGATTACTATTAATTTTTTATCCATTTTTGATAAACTTACCTTTCAGACCGAATGAACTTGCTTTTATAACTTCCGCTCTGTAAAACTTTCCCTCTTTCAAATCACCTTCAACTTTGATGGTTTTATAGCCCTCCGTTTTCCCGGTAGTCGTCCCTTTTTCAGACTTATAAGCTAAAAAACTGATCCTTTTTCCTATTTTTCCCCGGTTGTTTTTCAGGGCCGTTTTTTTGAGCACCTCGGTCAACTCTTTCGCTCTTTTCTTTTTTTCTTTGTCGGTAACGCTATCTTTCAGTTGAGCCGCTTTCGTGTGTGGGCGCGGAGAGTAGCGGGCGATATAGGCCATATCGAATTTTATTTCTTCAAGCATCTTTTTAGTATTCAAAAATGCCTTTTTCGTTTCACCGGGAAAACCGACGATTATATCCGTAGACAAGGTGATGCCGGGAATTTCCTTTTTTATTTTTTTAATTGTTTTTTTGTATTTTTCGGTGTCGTAGGGACGATTCATTCTTTTTAAAATCTCGTCGTCGCCGGATTGGAGGGGTAGGTTCAAATAGTTAGTGACCTTTTCACAGCTTTTCATCTTTTCAATTAATTTGTCACTGAAATCTTTCGGATGGGAGCTGGTGAACCTAATCCAGAAATCACCCCGTATATTATTTACGCTTTCCAAAAGATCGGGAAAAGCGGATTTCCCGTTTTTGTTGTAGGAGTTCACGTTCTGACCCAGAAGCCAAATTTCTTTAAAACCCCTCTTAATCAACCCGGACACTTCTTCGATTATCTCCTTTTCCGGCCGGGATCTCTCTCTTCCCCTTACGTAAGGCACCGCACAATAACTGCAAAAATTGTCACAGCCGGTCATTATGGGAATGTAAGCGGTGGGTTTTTCCCGTTCGGCTTTAACTTGGAAATAGTCGCTTTCATCCGTTATTTTTTCAAGCTCAGCTACTTTTTTATGCCAGCGGGTTAAATTCTCAATATCCAAAATATAATCAAAACTCTTTTTTAGTTCGTTTCGGTCTTTTTCAAGTACACAGCCGGTAAGAATCAGTGTTTTTTCTTTTGAAAGCTGGTTTATTTTTCCCCTTATCCTATCAACTACGCGCCCCCTCACAGAGCAAGCGTTCATTATTAAAAAATCACACTTCTTTTCGGAAGCTTTTTTAAAACCGGATCTTTGAAGTAGGTGAGCGATCCTCCGGCTGTCATTTTCATTCATTTGACAACCGTAGGTGATAATATGATAAGTCATTCAATTAACTGCTTTTAATATATGTCTTCCCTTTTTTCTTTTAGAAAGCTCCTCCAGCCCTCTAAAAATCTGATAAAGGACATGAAAGGAAGATCTATCAAGGCGCTGAAAAATATTGAAATTATATTGTACCTTTTCCACTTGTTGGAAAGCCACTTTCCCAATCTTATTACCGGCAAGGCGAATATATCGAGGAGCACGTTAAATAAATTTTCCTTTTGCTCTATCATGTGTAGTTCTTTGGCTCTGTCTCTTATTTTGGTGCCGGCAAAAGATATCAGAGAAAGAAAGATTATGAATATCAGATAAGAGAGAGGGGGAAAGCTGGCCAAGCTCAATCCGTAGATTATTATCGCTATGCTGGCGGAAAGGCTTAAAAGCCAAATAATATTCATTATGAGATCTGAAAACAGACTTCTTTTTATGGGTTTTTTAATCTTCAAGATTTCTTTTTTCTTTTTTTCATAAACTATTTTCATGGTTTCCATAATGACCTTGTGAAGATTTTCTTTCGGCGGGGGAGTGATTGTTATGACGAAAGCGGCCATCAGGAGAGTGGGTATAAACACAGTCACCAAAACGGCTTGAATAGGATAGTCATAGTCCATAAAACTGGCCAAAGGTATCTCCAGAGCATAAAGGGCGGCTACATTGGTAATGAATATCGAGATGGTGGCGTAGGCGGCCGAACGGGAAAGGCGTGATTTCATGGTTTCTACCCGTTTTTTATAGGCTGATCTGATTTTATTTTCCAATGTCTCCGGCTTTGAGATTATTTCTCCCGGATTTTTCGGATTTTCTTGAATTACGTCTCCCAGAAGAAGATAAGGAGTGCTTTGTTTTTTACACAAGTGATAAAATTTGGTCTCCAATTTGTGGTCAAAGTAGTAGTCTATTTTTTCCCTCATTTTAAATATATTTTTGGTAACGGTCTTTAATTCTTTTTTCGGTAAGTCATTCCAATTGGAGTAATTATATTTAAGCAGATGATAGGTGATAATCGGCTCATCGAGATTGAAAAGCGCTCTTTGAACGGCGATGTAAAGTAAGGTATTTTTAGTTTTTTCATCAACATCTTCAAAATACCCCTTCTCAATTTCAACCCTCCCTTTCATTTGATTGAACATGTATTCAAGTAAGAACTTTTCCTTTTTTGAGGGGCTTAAAATTTCTTCTACCTCACAGGCGGCTATCGAGGTGAGCCATTGGTAGATATCCACCTTGTAATCATTCTTGTCTTTTTTGGGAAGATTGTTGAGAACATAGACGTACTTATCCAGTGATTTCTGGACGTTTTCTATCTTTGATTCCGGTATGGCGTCGTTCGGTAAGTGACCGGCTCTTATCAATTCCATAACCAAAGGCTCGGCGTTTACACTCACCTTTTCTTCTTTTAAAATATTGACCTTGGGAAGTGTTTTTCTCCGTAAGGTTCTCTCTATTGCCCCTCTTCTTAAGAGATGCTCTCCTTTCCAATCGATTATTCCTCTTATCCGGTCATAAAAAGAAGCCACTCTTTTTGCGATTTCGTCAACGTGAATTGTCGATTCATCACTTTCAGCTTTCTTTTTTTCATGATAAGCTGACCTGTTTTTCTCGATTAATTTTTGAGTTGAATCGGATAGTTTCGGCATTTTATTTTTTTGATTTCTTTTCTATATCCTCAATTAATTCTTCTACCGTTTTTTCTCCCTTCTTTTCACCTCTGAATCTTATATTTACGGTTTTTGAATCTTTCTCCCTGTCGCCGACAACCAATAGGTAAGGGATGCTTTGAATTTCTCCGTTCCTTATCGTTTTGGAAAGAGTTTCGTTTATTCCTTCGACACTCACCCTCACCCCTTTCTCTCTGAGTTTTTTTCTTACCGATTGGGCGTATTCCGTTTGCTTTTCCGAGATTGGAATTATCCAGGCTTGAACGGGAGAGAGCCAAACCGGAAAGACTCCTTCGGTGTGTTCAATGTAGACACCCAGAAACCTCTCGATCGATCCCAGAAGGGCCCTATGAACCATGAAGGGAGTCTCTTCTTCTCCTTTTTCATTTACATAGGTCATCTCAAAGCGGGAGGTGACGTTGAAGTCGACTTGAATGGTTGAAAGCTGCCACTTTCTACCCATCGCGTCGACTGCGTCTATGTCTATTTTCGGAGCATAAAAAGCGGCCTCTCCTTCATCTATTACGTAGTCGGTTTGACCGAAGGATTTCAAAGCTTTCTCCAGAGCTTTTTCCGCTTTTTCCCATTGTTCGTCCGTGCCGAAATAATCCTCTTTTTTCTTCTTGTCTCTTGTTGAAAGTTTGAATATTAAATCTTCCATTCCCAGTGTATCATAGATGTACTTGGTAATCTTCAAGGCACTGACAACCTCATCTTGAAGTTGATCCGGCCTGCATATTATATGAGCATCGTCTTGAGTGAAAGCTCGGGGCCTGGTCAGCCCGTGAAGCTCTCCCGATTTTTCGTATCTGTAAACGGTTCCCATTTCCGCCCATCTTTTGGGGAGCTCTCTGTAGCTCCTGGTTTTCGAGTTGTACATCTTAACGTGAAACGGGCAATTCATCGGTTTCAGTCTGTATTTTTTTTCGTCAACTTCCAAGGCCCCGTACATATCTTCGGCGTAATGCTTCAAGTGGCCTGATTTTTCCCACAAAGCTTCGTTGGCTATATGCGGAGTGGATACTATTTCGTAGTCGTGGGCCAAATAGGTATCCATGGCGAAGTCCATCAACAATTTTCTGAGTATTGCTCCTTTGGGCAAGTAGAGCGGCAATCCTTGTCCGACTTCCTCATCGAACATGAAGAGCTCTTGCTTTTTACCTATCTTTCTGTGATCTCTCTTTTTTGCCTCTTCTCTTTTTTCCAGATACTTTTCCAACTCTTTTTCGGTTTCGAAGGCCAGTCCGTAGATTCTCTGGAGCATATCTCTGTCTTCCGATCCCTTGAAATAGGCCCCGGAAGTTCTATCCAGTTTGAAGGCCTTTGGATTTAGATCTCCGGTTGATTTTACGTGCGGCCCCTCACAAAGGTCTGTAAAATCGCCCGTTTCGTATATCGAGATTTTCCCTTTCAAATCCTTTATCAACTCTAATTTGTACGGCTGATCTTTAAAAATTTCCCGGGCCTTTTTTTTACTTACCTTTTTCTTTTTGAATTCCAAGTCTTCTTTAATAATCTTTTTCATTTCTTTTTCGATCTTTTGGAAGTCTTTTTCACTTACGTCTATATCCTTGAAGTCATAGTAAAAGCCGTCTTCTATTGCCGGACCAATTGCGTATTCGGCTTTCGGGTTGAGCTCGAGTATCGCTTTGGCCAGGACATGGGCCAGGGAGTGTCTTTGTTTTTCCAGTGACTTTTTCATAATATGTACTTATTTTATCACATTAGTAATTAAAAAGAAAAAACCTCTTTTGAGAGGTTTCCAAACACTGCTACGAGAAACCTCTCTCATAAAGAGGTGGTCGTTGTCGTAGTAGTTGTAGTTATTAAGCTTTTCATTATGCTTATTCTACTAAAAAAAACTAAAAAGTCAAATTCAATTCACTCTTTTCACTTTTTCAGCGACTATTTTCGGATTTTGATCCCGGTGGCTCACTTTTCCATTTACAAATACGATATTTCCCTCTTCTAAGAGGCTTCTATATTTTCGAAAGGCGTCGGGAAAGATTATTATCTCCATATTGTCCGTTTTGTCTTTGAGAGTGGCGAACATCATCCGGTTACCGTTTTTGGTGGTAACCGTTTTCGTTTGGCTTATCATCCCGCCGACTCGTACCTTTTTCCCGGACATCTGTCGACTTATCTCTTTTATATCGGTTGCGTTTTTGAGCTTTTCTTCGTGCCTGTCAAGGGGGTGGCCGGTGATGTAGAGCCCTAAAAGCTCCTTTTCCCACTTTAATTTTTCTTCGTCCGTTGCCTCCGGTTTTTCTTCTAATTTTATTTCCGCGTTATAGGTTTCGTCGCTTTCGAAGAGTCCCGATTGCCCGTTTTTTTCCTTTTTTCTGATCTCTTTGCTGTAAGCTAATATTTTTTCCATATTCTTCAGGATTCGATTTCTCTCCATCATATTTTCAAAAGCTCCCGCTTTTGCCAAAGCTTCCAAAGATTTCTTATTTAAATGTCGAGAATGGACTCGGGATAAAAAGTCATCCAAAGACTTGTATTTTCCGTTTTCCTTTCTATTTTCGACGATTTCTTCCACCAGCTTGGTCCCCACGTTTTTTATAGCCGCCAATCCGAACCGGATCTGGTTTTTGTCGGGAACTACACTGAAGTAGGTAAAACTTTCATTTACGTCCGGCGGCAATACTTCAATGTCCATTCGTTTGCATTCTCCCATCAAAAAGCCCAGGCGGTCGATATTTTTCTGTTCGGTGGTAAGCAGGGAAGACATGAATTCTTCCGGATAGTGGGCTTTGAGGTAGGCGGTTTGATAAGCTATTTGAGCGTAAGCGGCGGCGTGACTTTTGTTGAAAGAATATTGAGCGAAAGGAGTTATCCAACTCCAGAGCTTTTCTCCCAATTCTTCGGAATAGCCGTTTTCCTGCAGACCGGTCAGGAATTTTTCCTTTTGGCTTTGGAGGAGCTTCTTAATCTTTTTACCGATCGCTTTTCTAAGTATATCCGCTTCGGCCATGCTGTACCCGGCCATTTCTTGGGCTATCCTCATGACCTGTTCTTGATAGACGCATACTCCGTAAGTGGGTTCCAAAATAGGCTTCAAGTCGGGATGGAGGTATTCAACCTCTTCTTTTCCGTGTTTTCTTTTGATGTAAGTGGGAATATGCTCCATCGGTCCCGGCCTGTAAAGGGCTATTATGGCGATTATGTCTTCCATATTGGTTGGCTTCAGTCGTTTTAAGTATTGTTGAAATCCGGAAGACTCCAGCTGAAAAACTCCGGTGGTGTTTCCGGCTTGAAAAAGATTAAATGTCTTCTCGTCATCCAGGGGCAGATTGTCGATATCTATATTCTTGTCGTGAATTACGTATATCTTTTTTAAAGTGTCTTCTATAATCGTTAAATTTTTAAGCCCCAAAATGTCCATTTTCAAAAGCCCCAAGTCTTCAATGGCGTGCATTTCGTATTGAGTGACTATGGCGTCGTCATCTTGACTGGGGTGTTGAAGAGGAACCCTGTTGGGGAGTGGCTCGTTACCGATTACCAGACCGCAGGCGTGGGTCGAGGCGTGGCGGACGACTCCCTCCAGTTTTTTAGCGGCGTCTATCAGCTTTTCCGCTTTGGGGTCGGTGTTATAGAGTTTTCTGAAATCTATATTGTTTTCCAGGGTCTCTTCCAAATCTTGACCCATCGGTATCATTTTGGCGACCCGGTCGCAGTAGCCGTATTCGTAGCCCATCGCTCTGCCGGTGTCTCTGATTGCCGCTCTGGCGGCCATTGTACCGAAAGTTATTATTTGGGCCACTTTGTCCTTACCGTATTTCTGAGCGATGTAATCGATAACTTCTCCTCTTCTTCTGTCGGTAAAATCAAGATCGATATCGGGCATGGAAACTTTCGCTCTTCCGGGGTTGAGGAATCTTTCGAAAATCAGATCGTATTTAAGCGGATCGACGTTGGTAATTCTCAGTAAATAGGAAACGAGTGATCCTCCGGCCGAACCCCGACCGGGGCCGACCACTATGTGGTTTTCTTTGGCCCAATTTACGAAATCCTGAACGATTAAGAAGTAAGAGGCGAACCCGGTGTCGTTTATTATTGCCAGTTCGTATTCCAATCTTTTTTTCGCCCCCTTGATTTTTTCCGAATCTTTGTATCTTTCCGATAGACCTTTTTTACATAAATCTCTCAGATGATCTTCGGCGGTTTTTCCGTTGGGAAGGGAGACCTCGGGAAGTCTGGTCTGAGAAAGGTCGAATTCAAAACTGCAAAGCTCTTTTATCTTTTGGGTGTTTTCGATGGCTTGAGGTACGTCTTCGAAAAGTTCGATCATCTCCTCGGGTGGTCGCATTGAGAAGTTGTCTTCAGTGAGGGAAAGCCGGTTGGGGTCGTTTATGTCCGAGCCGGTACTTACCGACATCAAGATATCTTGAAATTCGGCATCTTCCGGTTTCAAGTAATGAACGTCACAGGTAGCGACCAGGGGAATATTTAATTCCTTTGACCATTTTTTGAGCTGCTTATTGACTTTTTGCTGTCCTTCTATATTCGGATGGTGCTGAAGTTCGAAATAAAAAGATTCTTCGCCGAACATTTTTTTGTATTTCAAAGCCAGCTTTTTCGCTCTTTCGAGCTTATTGGATATTATGTATTGCGGAATTTTACCCTTTATGCAGGAAGTGAGAGCGATCAACCCTTCGGAGTGCTCTTTTAGCAACTTTTCATCTATTCTCGGTTTGTAATAAAAACCTTCCAAGTGAGCCTTGGTTATCATTTGAACCAAGTTGCGATACCCGACCTCGTTTTTAGCCAGAAGAACCAGGTGGTAGTTTTTATTGTCCACGTTCGGTCGTTTGTCCTCCATATTTTCGTAGGCGACGTAGACCTCGGCTCCTATTATCGGTTTCACGTCTCTCTTTTTCGCTTTTTTATAAAATTCCACGGCACCGTAAAGGGCACCGTGGTCGGTAATGGCTACCGAATCCATGTCGTGTCTTTTTACGTAATCTAAGAGTTCGTCTATTTTCGGGAGCCCGTCCAAAATGCTATAGTGAGTGTGGACGTGTAGGTGGGTAAAGTTCATCAGTTTGAGTTTTATAAAGCTTTTTCACTTTTAATAATATACAATATTCGATTAAAAATAAAGAGAATGAAATTCGGAAAGGGAAAAATAATAGGAGTCGACGAAGCCGGAAGGGGACCATTGGCGGGACCCGTTTTCGCCGCCGCCGCTTTTATCAAAGAGGAAACGGACTTCTTAAAAGAAGTGAAAGACAGCAAACTGATTGCCGAAAAGAAAAGGGAAAAGCTTTGTGATAAAATTATAAATTCGAAAGAAATATTTTTTTCCGTAGCTCAATCCGACCCGAAGCTGATTGATGAGATAAACGTTTTAGAGGCCACCAAGAGAGCCATGGAAGAGGCGATAGGTAATCTCGAGGTCGACAACCGTTTGGTTGTAATCGACGGTAATTTCGGCTTGGAAATAAAAGAAAAGCAGAAATCGATAATCAAAGCGGACAAAACCGTTTTGGAATGTTCCCTTGCTTCGATAATCGCCAAGGTTAGTAGGGACAGATTTATGAGAAAAATGGATAAAGAGTTTCCCGGATACGGATTTGCCCGACATAAAGGATATCCGACCAAGGGGCACAGAGAGGCGATTAAAAAGCTGGGCTCGTGCCCCATACATAGAAAATCCTTTAAGCTTATTTAGCCCCATTTCTACGCCCCAGGGGCGTAGAAATAGGGATGAATTTTACAAAAAATGCAGTATGTAATAGAGAGGTTAGATCTCTCTTTAACTTGGGAGAGGTCAGACCTCTCTCAAAATGAATTTAAATGAAGTATAACTCTTGCTCTATAGAGGTTTTTCTGTTACAATAAAACACGTTAAAAACAAAAACTATGGCTGTACCGAAAAAAAGATCAACAAAATCAAAGAGAAACAAGCGGAGGATGCATCATTATTTGAAAAATCCTCCTCTGACCGATTGCCAGACTTGTGGTGAGAAGGTTAGAAGGCATCACTTGTGCAAAAACTGCGGTTACTACAAGGGGCGGCAAGTGATAGACGTAATGGAAGAGCTTACCGAAAAGGAAGAAAAGAAAAAGAAAGAAGAGATCGAAAAGGGTAGATCGGACGGACCTTTAAATATGGAGAATTTGTCAAAATAATAAAGATATGTCTTCAAGACATTCGGCGAGGAAGGTTGTACTTCAAACACTTTACGAGTGGGATTTTTCCGGTAGGGAGGGTTATTGGCAAAAAATTCTAACAAAAAATTTTGAAGAGTTCGCTCCGGATTTGGATGAATATGAATTCGCCGAAGACTTGATCCGGGGTGTAATAGACAACTTAAAAGAAGTGAATAGCATTATAATTTCGGCCGCTCCGCAATGGCCCCTGGAGAAAACGACTCTGGTTGATAGAAACGTTTTGCGAATAGGTCTTTACGAACTTATCTATGGTGACGAAGAGGAGGTTCCTCCCAAAGTGGCCATAAATGAAGCTATCGAACTGGCCAAAGAGTTCGGGGGAGAAAGTTCCGGAAAGTTTGTAAACGGGGTGTTGGGAACAGTATACAAAGAGATGAAAAAGGAAGAAGAAAATAAATAAAATGAATAAAAGATTTGAAAAATTAGAAGAGAAGTTGGATTTGAATTTTAAAAACAAAAACTTGCTCGTTCAAGCCTTTTGTCATAGATCCTATATCAATGAAAATCCGGATTTCAACTTAGGACACAATGAAAGATTGGAATTCTTGGGTGATGCGGTTATGGAGCTGGTGGTTACCGAGTATTTATTTCAAAATTATCCGGAAAAGGCGGAAGGGGATCTTACCGACTGGAGAGCGGCGCTGGTTAACACCAAAATGCTTTCCGATGTAGCGAAGAGCATGGGGCTTTCCAAGCACCTGCTTCTTTCAAACGGTGAAAAGAAAGAAAGAGGAAAGGCAAAGCAATATATGCTCGCCGATACTTTTGAGGCCTTGATCGGGGCGATTTATGTTGACAGTGGATACGAAAAGGCGGAGGAATTTATAAAGAATAATCTCCTCGTTAAGCTCCCCGAAATAATATCCTTGGAGCTTTTCAAGGATCCCAAGTCAGAGCTTCAGGAGATCGCCCAAGAGGCGGAAGGAATTACTCCGACCTATAAAGTTATTGAGGAATCCGGGCCCGACCATGATAAAAATTTTCGAATGGGAGTTTTTCTGGAAGACAGAAAACTCGCCGAAGGAGAGGGGAGTTCAAAAAAGGAAGCTGAAGAAGAAGCCGCTCAGAAGGCGTTAGAAAAAAAGTTTAATTAATTCGGTACGTTAACAGTTATTAGATTAATAGTTAATTGGATAACGTACCGAAGATAAATAATTATGTTAAGAATAAGACTTTCAAGAGTAGGACGAAAAAATCAAACCTTTTTCAAGATTGTAGTTATGCCTAAAAGTGGACCTCCCAAGGGAGGCGATTTCAGAGATGAAATAGGAACTCACGATCCGGTAAATAAGGAAACGGTTATTGACAGTGAGAAAGCTCGTGGATGGTTGGCCAAAGGAGCTCAACCTTCGGACACGGTGTATAATCTTTTTGTTAAACACGGTGTAATAGCCGGAAGAAAAAGAGAGGTTCACGACAAAGATCCCGTTGAGCCGAAAGAAGAAAAACCCAAAAAGGATAAAAAGGAAGATACTGAGAAGGTAAAAGAAGAAGAGAAGAAGGAAGATACTGAGGAGGTAAAAGAAGAAGAGAAGAAGGAAGATACTGAGGAGGTAAAAGAAGAAGAGAAGAAGGAAGATACTGAGGAGGTAAAAGAAGAAGACCCCGAAGGAGAGCAAGCTCCCGTCGGGGCAGGTGAAGAGAAGAAGGGCTTAGAGGACCTTGATCTTACAACCCGCATAATTAACGCTTTGGAAGATGAAGGAATAGATACGGTGGAAAAGCTAAAAAGTAAATCGGAGAAAGATCTTTCCGAAATCAAGGGATTGGGCAAAAAATCAATCGAAAAGATTCAGAAAGAGATTAAATAAAAGATAAAACACAAAAACCTCTTTTACCGGAGGTTTTTGAATTGCCTTGACATCATCGTGAAAGCATATAAAATTATAGTAGTAGCTTTTTATTGACTCTTCTTTCCGAAGAGTCCCGAAAAAGGTCGAGCTACGATTGAATGAATTTAAATGATTTATAACTATGGCTAAGGATTTTGAACCAGCGAGCGATAAAGATTTTCTCGAATTCATCGTCAAGAACATAGTGGATTATCCCGACGAAGTAGAGATAGAAAGAAAAGTCGACGAAATGGGAGTTCTTCTTTCCCTACATGTACACTCCGACGACATGGGGCAAGTAATCGGGAAACAAGGTTCTACCGCCAGAGCTATCAGAAGCTTGGTGAGAATCATCGGTCTCAAGAACAAAGCGAGAGTGAACTTGAAGATCGTTGAACCTGATGAAAGATCGGGCGGAAGCAAGAAAAAGAAGGAAGAGAAGAAGGAAAAGAAGAACGACAAGGAAGGTCTCGAAGACATCAAAATTTAGTTTGAAGTCATTTTGCAGACTTTTGAAAGCGATGCCGTTTTGGCATCGCTTTTTGTATTAAAGCTTCACTTTTCATCCAAAAACCGTTAGAATAAGATAATTGCGCATGAATTTATTATCAATTTTTAGTATGGATTATATTAATTATTGCTTGTTATGAAATTTGACATAATAACAATTTTCCCGGAAATATTCGACTCCTATTTTTCCGAAAGTTTGATCAAGAAAGCCGAGGACAAGGGTCTTATTGAAATAAACATTCATGATTTGAGAGATTACTCAATTGAAAAATGGGGGGACGTAGACGGGAAACCTTACGGCGGAGGCAGGGGGATGGTAATGAAGGTTGGTCCCATATACAGGGCGGTGAAGGAAATAAAAAATGAAAAAAAATGTAAAACCGTTCTTTTTACTCCCCGGGGTGAAAAATACAATCAGAAAAAAGCTACTGAGTATTCCGATCTGGATCAAATAATTATGATCTGCGGCCGTTACGAAGGTGTCGATGAGAGAGTTAAGACCCAGATTGCCGATCAGTCTATTTCAATAGGTGACTATGTCCTTATCGGTGGAGAGATTCCGGCCATGGTCGTCGTTGAATCGGTCTCCCGACTTGTGCCCGGAGTAGTGGGGATTGACAATGAAGGTTTTTTGGAGGAAAGGGTTATTGGAGACGGAATGATCGAATACCCTCAATACGGCAGGCCGGAAATATTTAAAACGGACGAAGGGGAAAAATGGGAAACTCCCGAAGTTTTGCTTTCCGGTCATCATAAAAAAATTAAGGAGTGGAGAAAAGAGCACGGGGAAATAATAAATTAGCTTTCGATATGGAGAATTTCTATAGCAAAAAACAAGAAGAAGTTTTTAAAGATTTAAATACTCAAGAAAAAGGACTTACTGACAAAGAAGCCGAAACAAGGCTGGAAAAGTACGGAGAAAACGAAATAAAGGACGAGGGCAGCGTGCACCCTCTTTTAATTTTTTTCAGTCAATTCAACAATACCTTAATTTACATACTGATAGCCGCGGCTTTGATATCCGGATTTTTTGATAAGTGGATTGACGTTTATGTCATTTTGGCGGTCATCCTGCTTAACGCGGTTATGGGCTTCGTTCAAGAATATAAAGCGGAAAAGGCAATAGAGTCTTTAAAAGACATGATCGTGCCCACTGCTCGAGTTTATCGCCGGGGAGAACTTAGAGAAGTATCCGCAAAAACCCTGGTGCCCGGGGATATCGTAACTCTGAAAGAAGGGGATAGAATTCCGGCCGATATCAGGTTTTTTAAAACCAAGGATTTGAGAACCATGGAGGCTTCACTTACCGGTGAATCCACTCCGGTCAGCAAAAAAACGGTCGTAATGACCGAAGGAACGGGGCTCGCCGACAGGAAAAATATGGGCTATATGGGGACTTTCGTCGCCGGAGGCAAGGGAAAGGGAGTGGTGGTGGCTACCGGAGACGAGACGGCCTTCGGAAAAATTGCCGAGGATATATCCGGAATTGAAAAACAGGCTGATCATTTTCAGGAAAAGACGGCCGTCTTGGCCAAACAGATGGGAATTTTTGCGGTTTTCGGTTCTTTGATCATATTTTCTTTGGCTCTTTTCAGAAATCGAATCGGCCTCGAGGCTATTTTTAGCCTTTCTGCTGAATTCCAAGAAGTGTTTCTTTTCGCTATTGCCGCTTTGGTTTCCGGTATTCCGGAAGGGTTGCCGGCTATCTTGGTCATAGTTTTAGCCATAGGAGCAAACCGAATGGCCAACAAAAACGCGATAATAAGAAAGCTTCCCGCCACCGAAACTCTGGGAGTGACGACGGATATCATTACTGACAAAACCGGGACTTTAACCCAAAACACGATGACAGTTCGAGAAGTCATCTTACCCGAAGAAGAGACCGTCAGGGTAACCGGAGAAGGATGGAATCCGAAAGGTGAATTTTATCAGGGTGAAAAAGATGTTTTGCCGCTGGAAAGAGACAACTTCGCTAAGCTGCTTCATATAAGCGCCATATGCAATAACGCCGAGATAAGCCACGACCGGGAAGAAAAAACTAAAGTCATAGGTGACCCCACGGAAGCTTCTTTGGTTGTTTTGGCAAAAAAAGCGGGGCTTGAGAATCACGTTATAAACTCGATAGAAGAAAAGATTGACGATCATCCCTTCAATGCGAAGCTCAAGTACAGAGCTTCACTTTCCGTATTGCATGAAAAAGATGATAGAAAGCAAATTTATGTCGTTGGTGCTCCCGAGGCGGTAATAGAAAGATCCGAATATGTCTTGACGGCAGAAGGAAAAAAGAAACTTACCGACGAAAGAAAAAAAGAGCTGATTAAGAGAATCGATTCGATGACGGACAGAGCGATGAGAACCTTGGGACTGGCCTATAAAACGGCCGATCCGGCAAAAAAAGAAGTTGTTGATCACGATGCTCATGAACTTGTTTTATCCGGAATCGTGGGAATGATCGATCCTCCCAGGCCGGAGGTGAAAGAGGCGATTGAGAAGACAAAAAAAGCGGGGATAAGAGTTATTATGGCCACCGGTGATCACAAGGGAACCGCCAGGGCGATAGCTCGGGAGATCGGACTGATTGAAGAAGACGACGAAGCTTTGAGTCAAAGTGACTTGGAAGAGCTCAGCGAAAAGGAATTTGAAAAAGCTATAAAAGAGGTTTCCGTCTTCGCCCGTCTTACGCCCCGAATGAAATTGAAGATAGCCAAAACTCTTCAAGGCATTGACAGTAGAGTGGTGGCGATGACCGGGGACGGAGTAAACGACGCTCCGGCTCTCAAGAAGGCGGACATCGGTATCTCGATGGGGGTGGAAGGAACCGATGTGGCCAAAGAGGCCTCGAGCATAGTTCTTGCCGATGATAATTTTGCCTCCATAGTTAATGCAATTGAAGAGGGAAGGATAGTTTTTCAAAACACCAGGCAGTCAAGCACGTTTCTGATTACGACTAATTTTGCCGAGCACATCACTTTAGCCAGCTCCTTGATCTTCGTCGGGCCGGTTTTACCGCTATTGCCGACCCAGATCTTATGGCTCAATTTGGTTACCGACGGGGTAGCGGGAGCTCCGCTTGCCGCCGAACCGGGCCACGATGAAATACTCGAAGAAAAACCGAAAAACAAAGATGAAAACATATTGAATTTAAGCATTTTACCGATGCTTATCTCAATGGCGATCGTTATGACCGTGGTTACTCTTTTGGCCTTCGCTTACTTTAAGGAATACAGCATAGAAAAAGCCAGGACAGCCGCTTTTACGGTGATGGGAATAACCCAGCTTTTTAACGCTCTGAATATGAGATCAATGAAAAAATCGGTTTTTTCTATCGGTTTTTTGAAAAACAAGTATTTGTCAATTGCCGTTTTGGTAGGGCTCGTTCTTCAGATTGCGGTTATAAACATCCCTTTCTTTCAAAACGTTTTCGGGTTTGAATCCATAGGCTGGGAGTATATTTTGGTTCTTATAGCCGGCTCGTCTTTCGTACTATGGTTCGGGGAGGTCTACAAGAAGATTAGGTATAAAGCTTCTTAATTTCAGCTTCTTGACTTGTCAGCTTTAAGCTGTAAAATTGTATAAAGGTTGTAATATAAGTTTATTAATTAAAAAAGGTTATGAAAAAAATAATAATCACAACGCTTCTACTTTCTCTTTTAGTTGTAGGTACTGCTCATGGACAAGGGCAAGAAAACTTTGAAGACACTATGAATCGAATTGAAGAGTCTACAGCTGAGATTCAAGAAGAGGTAGAGGACAGAATTGGAGAAAACTTTGGTCAAAAGGTAAGAAAGATGAGACAAGAAGCTAAGCAAGAAGGAGAAGAATTTGGAAAAGAAGTTAGTGAAATGGCTCGGGAAAGAGCGGAAGAATTGAGAGAGCAAAAAAGGGAGAGAGTAGAAGAAGCTAAAGAGCGATTCAATCAGGTAGCCGAACAGGCGCCCGAAAATGTTAGAAGATTCAGCGGACTGCCCGAGGGATTGGATCAAGCCAACGAACAAATTACCGCCCGTTACGAGGATTTTTTGGAAGAAGTAGAAGGTCTGATAACGGAATTGGAAGAGATGGATTTGGAAGAAGAAGGAAAAGAGAAGTTTGAAGAGATTAAGGAAGAGGCGGATGATCTTTGGGAGTCCCTTCCCGAAAGAATGGCAAAAAGTTATTTTGAAGAACTGGAGGAAGTTGAAGATCCGGAAGACTTACGCCCCGGGTTTTTACGAGTTTTGAGAAGCTTTAGAGATGATCACGTAGATTTCATGCAAAGAGTCAATCAACTGCGCCGGGAAGCGAGAGTTTTAGCCGGGCATGAAGAAGAAAGCGATGAGGAAAATGAAGAAGACGAGAATGGTGAAAATGATAATGATAACGATAGTGAATGATAGGTGAGCTAAATATTAGATAGAAAGAGGCGTCGGTTAAGACGCCTCTTTTCTATATTTTTTAGTTATTATTTATTTTTTAAAATCCGGTGAGACAATACAATTGCCAGTTCGTCAGGATGGATTTAAGGGATTGAATCAGAGTACTTTTTTCATTTCTTCAACGGTTTCTTGTGGTGTGTAATTTGCTTTTATAAGACAAGCTTCAACAGAAAGATCTTCATATTCTTTTTTTACGATTTCTTCAGAGTTAGAAATTACTATGACCTTGGTTTCCTTGTTTTTTCCGGACTCTCTCATCTTTTTTAAAACTTCCCAGCCGTCTATTTTTGGCAAGATTATGTCCAACAAAATAAGATCGAAATGCTCTTCATCCAAAAGGTCAAGAGCTTGCCGTCCATCGGTCGCGGAGAAAACCTCGTACCCTTCGGATTCCAGCTTAGTGGTGTAGATGTCAATTAAGAATCGATCGTCTTCAACTAAAAGTATTTTTTTCATTTTTTTATGATTTGGTCAATTATAACATTTTTGCTTGAAAAAGCAATAACTTGAATTTGCTTTTTGCTCGTCTCCGTTTATAATTAATAAATAAAAGAAAAGATGAAAATAAAAACAGAAAAACTGAAGAATTATTTAGTTGATATAAACATAATCACCGAGAGTTATTTTGAGGAATTGAAAGCGAGAACCGGAGACGGAGAAAGTGTCGAGGACGTTTTAATTGCCGAAGGGATTATTACCGAGGAAAATATCGCCAGTATAAAGGCTAATATATTGGGAATCCCCTTTATTGATTTGGATAGAAAAAAAATTGATAAAGAGTGCTTAAAAATTATTCCCGAGTCGATGGTAAGCAGTCAAAATGTTGTCGTTTTCCGCAAGAAAAACGGTCATTTGGAGGTTGCTATGACTGATCCCGATGACCTGGAGACGATAGATTTTATCAGGAAAAAAACGGGAATGGAAATTTTGAGAAGATTAACTACGAAATCCGGAATTCGAAGTTGTTTGAGACAATACCAAGAAAGTTTGGACTCCGAATTCGAATCGATAGTGGAAAGCGAACCCATGGAAACAAAAGACCCGGAAAAGGCAGCGGAGGAAATGCCCGTAGTAAGGGTGGTTGACACACTTATTAAACACGCCGCTATTCAGGAAGCCTCCGATATTCATATAGAACCGCAAGAAGAAGAAGTGGTAGTAAGATATAGAATAGACGGAGTTTTACAAGAAGCTAAACGTTTGCCCATAGATTTGGCGGTAGGAATGGTTGCTCGTATAAAGATTTTAGCTGATTTGAAGCTGGATGAGCACAGACAGGCTCAAGACGGACGATTTAAATTTGAAACCAAAAATTCTGAATATTCGGTTAGGGTTTCCACTCTTCCGACATCGAACGGAGAAAAGGTAGCTATGCGACTTTTGAGCCAGAATGAAAGTGATTTGGATCTGGATAAATTGGGAGTTCGTAATCAAACTCTGGAAAAATTAAAAAGGAGCATAAAAAAGACCAACGGAATTATTTTGGTTACCGGACCTACCGGATCGGGTAAAACCAGTACTCTTTATTCCATGATTGAAGCTTTAAATACCCCGGAAGTTAACATATCCACTATAGAGGACCCCATCGAGTATCAGATATCGGGAATAAATCAAACACAAGTTAAGCCACAAGCCGGCTTTACTTTTTCTTCGGGCCTGAGAGCTTTGGTACGACAGGATCCGGACGTAATAATGGTTGGCGAAATAAGAGATACTGAAACCGCTAAATTAGCCATTAATGCCGCTTTAACGGGACATTTGGTGCTGTCCACCCTTCACACTACCAGTTCCGCAGGGACGATCGCTCGACTTATTGATATGGGCGTGGAGCCATTTCTGGTATCCTCCACTTTGGATTTTGCCATTGCCCAAAGATTGGTCAGAAGAATTCAAGAAAGAAGTGAAAGGCATAAGTTGAGTGATTTGGAAATTGAAGATTTAGGAAAACACTGCGATCTGGATAGAGTAGTAAAACTATTTCGGGAAGAGGGAGTTATAAACGAAGAAGAAACTTTAAAAGATGTTAATTTTTACAGACCCAGGAGAAGAGAGAAGTCAACTGAAGTCTACAAGGGAAGAATCGGTATTTTTGAAGTCTTGGAGGTTAGCGACAAAATTAAAGAACTTATTTCGAATCGAGCCGATACACATAAAATAAAACAGCAGGCTAAAAAAGAAGGCATGACCACTCTGGTCGAAGAAGGTCTCTTAAAAGCCGCTCAGGGAATTACCTCTATTGAAGAAGTTTTACGGGTTATAAGTGAGTAATATGAAATATAAATACAACGCAATAAGCGAAAGCGGAAAAAAAGTTGTCGGGTCTTTGGTAGCTGAAGATAAAAAAGAGCTTGAGGCAAAACTTAAAAAAAGAGGACTCGTGCTTCTCTCCGCCGAGCCCAAACGAGGGCTTAAAAAATTATTCAGCTTCGGAAACGTTTCTTTGAAAGAAAAAATCTTTTTTACCAGAAATCTACAAGTTATGACCGTTTCCGGCCTTTCTCTTACCCGGTCTTTGGAATATTTATCTTCCAGAGTAAGTGACAAAAATTTCGGTGAGGCTATTGCCGAGATTGAAAAAAGGGTAAGCTCCGGGAAGAAATTCTCCGAAAGCTTATTGAAATACCCGGAAATGTTTTCGAATTTTTTCTATAACATGATTAAGTCCGGGGAAGAAACCGGAAAAATGGCTGAAGTTTTGGGAATTTTGACCCATCAAATGGAAAAGACTTACCAGATGAAGTCCAAAATAATCAGTGCCTTGATTTATCCCGCTGTGATTGTTTTTGTTATGCTTTGTATGTTTGCGACCATGCTTGTGGTGGTCGTACCCCGGATGAGTGAGGTGTTTGATAATATTGGAACGGAATTACCGGTTTCCACCAGAATAGTTATGGGAACGGGCCGATTTCTTTCTGAAAACGGCATTATCTTACTTCTATTTTTCATTATAATATTCGCCTTTTTCTCAATTTTTATAAAAACGGGGCTGGGGAATAAACTCGTAAGTTTCTTGTCTTTGAAAATACCAATCGTAACGAAAATTACCAAAAATAAAAACTCAGCCCACATCGGGCGAACTCTGAGCTCCCTGCTTAAATCGGGTGTTTCAATAAACAGAGCTCTCGGTATCGTTGCCGATACGACGCAAAACTATTATCTGGAAAAAGCGGTTTTAGATTCATCTCGAGAGATTAAGAAAGGAAGAAATCTCTCCGAAGCCTTCAAAAAAAACGGAGAATTATTTTCCCCACTTTTCATACAAATGGTGGAAGTGGGAGAGGAGACGGGGGCGACTTCTGGTACATTGCTTGAAGCTGCTGATTTTTTGGAAGAAGAAGTTACGAGATCAACCATGAATTTGACTTCTATTATCGAACCGGCCTTAATGATAGTTATAGGTATATTCGTGGGTTTTTTCGCCTTTTCAATGCTTCAGCCGATGTACTCGATAATAGAAGTGCTATAACAATTCATGAAAGGTTTTACTTTAATCGAAACAGTATTGGTTCTTCTTATTCTGGCACTGATGATGAGCCTGGTTGCCCCACGGGTTTTGTCATTTCAACGAAGTGGTTCGTTAAGAAATGCGGCGGAAGAGGTGGTCGATATCTTAAGACTATCTCAAAGCAGATCCTACTCATCTTTTCGTAGCTCCGTTTGGAGTGTTAGTTTTGAACCCGATCAATTTATCCTTTTCAAAGGGACCGATTTTGAAGAACGTACCGAGGATTATGATCATATTTATAAATTACCGGGTTCCGTTGAATTCGGTGAGACAACTTTGCCGAACGGGATCGTTTCTTTTGAAAAACTCGACGGAAAAACTGATTCCACCGGCTTTATCGAATTGAAAGAAGCGGATGGAGGAAATGTAAAAAGCGTCTGTGTAACTGAATATATAATTAAATTATGTGATAATGTTGACTAATAAGAAAGAAAACGGTTTCTCTTTGGTTGAGGTTTTAGTTTCGCTTGCAATAATTATTGTAATTCTTATTAATGTCAGTCAATTAACCGGCTCGACTTGGCGAACATTCAGATCGGCTCAGAAAATGACGGAAGCCAACAGGTTGGCGGCGGGAGGGATTGAAAAGGTCAGATTTTTCAGATCCGTGACCGATTGGGATGATGATGGTTTGGGTTCTTTGGAAAAAGAGACATCTTATAGAATAACTCAGGAAGGTGAAAAGTTAACAATTGAAAAGGGAGCCAAGGTGGTCGAAGAGTACGAGAAAGAGATAATTTTCAAAGCGGTAAAAAGAGATGACGACGGAAAAGTGGATCCGAGCGGAGAAATCGACCCCGATACGGTTAAAGTTGTGGCTAAGATTTTTTGGGAAAATGATGATTTGGAGCTGATTACTTATTTAACAAATTGGCAATGAAAAATAAAGGTTTTACATTGATCGAGGCATTAATTTACATAGGAGTGGTGTCCGTTATCTTCTTCTCGGTTTCTTCGTTCGTTGTCTGGTTTATGGACTTTAACGGCTATTTGAAAGCTTCCAGGGAAGTGCTTTATTCCGGAGAAAGGATTATGTCTCTTATGGATTATCACATAAGTGAGGCGGAGGGTGTCAACTATACCGACAGTAGCTTTGATGAAGATCCGGGAAAACTATTTTTAACCAAAGAAGGTGATTCGGTATCTTTTTATGTTTGTAGTTCGGATCTGTGCATGAAAAAAGAAGATAAAGAACATATTTTAACATCAAAGGAGGTCGATGTGACTCAATTGATATTTAAAAAAGTGGAGGCCGATAATTCACTTCTGATTGAGATTGATTTGGGCGTAGAATACAATGATCCGGAGGAGCGATACAGTGGTTCGATAAACTTGAATTCCGGCATAACACCACGAATTTTTTATGAAGATTAATTATACTGAAAAAGGATTCGCCTCGATTTTAGTGGCTATTTTGCTTACCGTTCTCTTTATTATTACCGCAATTAATATTTTTATCTTGAATTTCTCGAGATGGATGACACTGGAAGATGTTTTGTACTCGAAACAGAGTTACTATTTGGCTGAGGCGGGCATTGAAGATGCCTTGCTTAGAATAGTTGATGAACCTTCTTTGAGCTCATATGAGATGTACACTGAATTAGGAAAGGTGGAAGTTGATGTTTCGGACGACTTCGGTGGCTCCAGGACGATTATTTCTTCCGGAGACTTTGTTGATAGGGTTGTTAAGATTGAAACGGTTTACGAAATCAGTTCGGATTTCACATCTTTTTATTATGGAGCTCAGGTGGGAGAGGGGGGCGTAAAAATGAAAGACAATAGCATAATTTACGGAAACGTGTTATCCAACGGTGATATTTTGAATCTTGAAGATACGCCGAAGATAACCGATAATGTGGTAATTACAGGAGAAGAGAATAAGCTATCGGGCATGGAAGTCGGAGGAGAGGTCTACGTGGATATTTGTGAAGATTCCGATGTTGGAGAAACGTTACATTATCAAGAAAATAATAACTGCACAGCATCTTCTTATGAGCAGCTGGAAGAGCTTCCGGAACCGAGGGAGTTGCCGATTTCGGAAGAAATGATAGAAAATTGGAAGAAAGAGGTTGTGGATTATGGAGAAGTACATGAAGGTGATTATATTATAGACGGGGAAAGCCGGTACTTGGGTCCCATAAAAATTGAGGGTGATTTGGAAATAACCAGAAATAGTGATGTTTTTATAACCGGGACTATTTGGGTTACCGGTAGCATCGATATAAGCGACGGAACAGTTAAACTTGATGAAAGTACGTACGGATCACAAAGTGGATTAATAATTGCCGATGGGCAAATAGCTGTAAGAGGGAATCCGAAGGTAACCGGATCCGATAGGGAGGGAAGCTATTTGGCTTTGATTTCAACTCTTGAGGCCAATGGCGGTGAAGATTACGCAATAGATCTAAGAAATCAACCCGAATTGGATATACTTTATGCTTCAAGAGGAAGGATACTTATTGCGAACAATGTTGCCCTGAGAAGTGTTTCCGGCTGGGGTTTGGAAATTAGAAATCACGCCAACGTAACGTATGAGACCGGAATGGAAAGCACTTATTTCACTTCGGGTCCGGGAGGTTCTTGGAATGTTCTCAGCTGGAGACGGATTAGATAGAAGTAAATATATTTTTATGTTATCTTTATATAAGAGAACATAAGATAAGATGATAAATCACTTAACCTTAAAACCACCGGCATTCGGTTTAAGCATATCCGCAACGTCTTTGAGTTTGGCGAAAGTGGATAAAAAAGAAAACGAGTTTTTGCTTTCCATTGTGAGCCGATCTCAAGTGAATTCGGAAATCATGGGCAAGGGGAGAGTTCAGGACCCGAAAGCTTTCGCTAAAGAAATAAGAAAATTAATCCGTGGGACGAGACTGAAGACCAACCATGTTAATATTTCTTTGCCCGAGGAGAGGTTTTTCATAAAAGTGGTAGAGCTTAACAATATGAGTAAGAGTGACGTGGGGAATGCTATTTCCAATGAACTGGAAAATCATATTCCATTTTTTTCCGAAGAGGTTTATTTTGACTTTGAAATAATCGGATTTTCTGAACGTAAAAATGGTATTAAAGTGCTTATTGCCGCTATTCCGAAAAACGTAGTTGATTCTTATCTGGATCCGATAAAAAATGCTGACCTTAAACCGCGATCCATCGAATCCGAGCTTCATTCTCTTTCAAGAATTGTATTAGAAGGTGATAGTGGATTAGGTGTTTTGATTAACGTCAATAAAAACGGAACAAGCTTTAACCTTTTCTTCCAAGGTAAGATTTACTCTTCTCTTTATTCTGAGAAAATGAATGTTAACACTCTCAGTAAAGTTGATTTGTCGGAAAAAGCAATTATTGATGAAGTAAAAAAATACTTTAATTTTTATAAAGATTTTTCTAATAAAAATGCTTTAGATCTTAACTCTTCTTCCGAATTGGAGAGTGTGTTTATCAACGGCAATGAAAAGTCTCGGAGCAAGCTCGGGGAACTGATTGATGAGTTTTTTGAAGTTGAGGTTAAACCGATTGCTCTCAATAAGGAAGTGAAAAATAAATTTTCAAACACGAAAAACATCTTGACACATTCTATCGCTACGGGAGCAGCCTTAAGAGATTTTAATTGAAAACATGGTCAATTTACTACCGAAAAAAGAAAAGGAAAGAATTAATAAAAGAAGAATAAAAAAGCTTGTAATTATTTTGAGTGGTATTTTTTCAACGGTTTTGGTAGTGTTTATTTTAGTTTTATTTTTGGTCAATTTTTATATCACCGGAAAATTAAGAGGCGTTGAAAAGGAGCTTCAAGAAGTTGAAAGGGTTTATCAGAGTGATCAATTGAGTAAAATTGAGGAAGATATGAAGAAGTATAGCGAAAAAATTGAAAATATCGGTAATTTTTATGATCGCAGGGTTGATTTGGTTGAAATTGTTGAGTACTTTCTAACTCTTACACCCGAAGGATTGAATTACGATAATTTTTCTTTGCAAGATGAAAAGGAGGGAGTCGTAGTGAATTTGTCGGGAGTAAGTGAAAATCGCTTATTGTTAACTTCGTTCAGCAACAATCTGGAGCAGGAAAAAAGGGTCGATCATTTGTCCTTTTCTTCAGTCGATTGGTCCGAGGAAAGTGACCTTTATTTCGAATTAACTTTCAAATTGATTGATGAGTAAAAGAAACAAAAAACATCTACAAGTGATGGTGGGAGGGCTTCTTTTGGTTTTTGTTTTAACCATTTTAACCGTTTTTCTTTTGATTAGAATTAAAAATAATTCTGAAAAGCTGCTTGAAACCAGAAGAGAGCTCGTCTACAGCCAATCTCAAAAAGAGAAAATTATGGAGTTCGATGATTTTTATAAAGAGCATCAGGGATATTTTTATCGAACGGATCATCTGATGGTTGACGGTGACGCTCCGATTGAATTTATTCAGTTTTTAGAAGGAATTGATGAGAATTTGGAATCTTCACTTGAAATAATTTCCATCTCTTCCGAACCTGAAATTAGAGAAGGCGACGAATGGAAAAGCTTGATTTTTGAAATTAACTTCAGGGGAGAATTTGCCGATTTATTACGGGTTTTGATGGAAATTAATAAGAGCTTTTACCTTTTGGATTTTAAAGAATTAGAAGTTACCGAAAATCATTCTGAAGATGAATTTGTAAACGCGCTTTTTTCCATGAAAGTTTTTGTTGATTAATTTTATAAAAAATGAGAAAAATTTGGTGGAAAATCGGAGAAAATGATTTTGAAACGAGCTTAATTTTGATATTGTTAAGTCTGCTTTTGGGTGGGTTGATTCTTTATGTGTATGGTTACCGGCCGGCAATGCAAAGAATTGATCTTGATGAAGAAGTGGAAGAATTTAATAAAGAAATCTTTTTTGATGTTTTAAGTTATTGGGAAGAAACAGAAAGCGGTTTTCCCAATAATGAGGAAAGCTTTCCGAATCCTTTCGGACGAGGCGATTTAACAGAAGAGGATATCGGAGAAGGCCCCGGTGAAGTTCTTGAAAAAGATGAGACCGGCGATGAAGAAGGAGAAGCGGAATCCGATGAAATGATTTCATATGTTATTGAGCCGGGAGACAATCTTTGGGTTCTTGCCGAAGAGTATCTCGGTTCGGGATTCAGGTGGGTAGAAATTGTAGATGATCAAGGGGAGTCTTTTTCGGATTGGAGGGCGGAAGTTTTGAAGGTTGGAGAAGAGGTTTTCATTCCCGCAACCGAGGAATAGTTTAAAATTGATAATTTATGGAAAGAAAGGTAATTATTTTTGATTTTGACGGAACGATAGCTGATAGCTTGTCTATGATTTACAAAGCCAGTAATGACGCTTTAGAAAGCTACCACGGTAAGAGGATTACTCCTGAAGAAATAGAGGAGTTGAAAAAGAAAGGAATTAAAAACGCTTTGAAGAAGCTCAACGTTTCCGTAATTCGTCTTCCTTTTTTGGTTTTGAAAATTCAGTTGAAAATGTATGACCGGATTGATGAAGTGGAACCGTTTTCGGGTGTTCAAGAGATGATTACGGAGCTCGAAGAAGAATTTGTCTTGGGTATTTTTACGAACAATAGAAAAAAGACGGTAAAGAAATTTTTAAAGAAAAACGATTTGGAATCTTTTGATTTCATAGTTGATAATCCGTTTTTAAGAAAAAAAGACAAAAAGTTAAAGAAGTTTTCGAAAAGAAACGCCATTGCTTACGTAGGGGACCAAAAAGCCGACATGGCTGCGGCCAAAAAGGTCGGTCTTTCGGCCGTGGGAGTAAGTTGGGGGTTTGACAGCAGTCGGGATTTAAGTGACGGCGGAGCCGACTTCATAGCTAAAAGTCCCGAAGAGATTGTTTCATTTGTTAAAGATCCGGAAGTGTAATATAATTAGTATGCCGAACAAAGGTCATTAACCAATAAAAAAATTATGACCGAACAAATAGAAGGTAAAAAAATAGGAGAGGTGATTCATTATTTCGGAGAGATAGAAGTGGCGATTATAAAGCTTTCCGGTAGTTTGAAGGTTGGAGACGAGATAAGAGTAGTCGGCGGTGAAGATACCGATTTTACTCAAAAAGTAAAATCAATGGAGATAGATTATGAAGAGATTGAAAAAGCGAAAAAGGGCCAAGAGGTCGGAACCAAGGTTGAAGAAAAAGTGAGAGAGGGCTACGAAGTTTACAAAATTTAAGATTTGCAGAGACGGACAAGCGCCCTGTGAAAGGGGCGTTTAGTTTTTATTTATTTAAGGTATAATAAAAGAGTTATAAGTTAACTAAAAAGATATGGAACTTACCACAATAATAATCGCAATAGTGGTTTTAGTGATTCTGTTTTTTATTTTCACCTACAACAGGCTTATAGTTTTGAAAAACAGAGTCAAGGAAGCTTGGGCAGATATAGATGTACAGCTGAAAAGAAGACACGACCTGATTCCCAACTTGGTCGAAACCGTAAAAGGTTATGCTTCACACGAAAAGCAGATTTTTGAAAACGTAGCTGAGGCCAGGGAAAGAGCTCTCAGTGCAACCGAAAAAGGAGACCCCAAGGAGGTAGAAAAGGCGGAAAATCAACTAAAAGGTGCTTTGAAATCACTCTTTGCCGTTTCCGAAGATTATCCGGACTTGAAGGCTTCGGAAAACTTTCTGGAATTACAAAGGGAAATAAGAGATACCGAGGATAAGGTTCAGGCGGCCAGACGCTTCTACAATCGTAATGTGAAGGCTTTCAACATTAAAATTCAGTCGATTCCCTATAACCTCGTAGCTTCCACTTTGGGTTATGAAAAAGAAAAGTTCTTTGAGGCCGATGAAGGAGAAAGAGAAAACGTGAAAGTCAGCTTTTAACTTGATCTGAAATGGCTACTTTTTACGGAGAAAAAGAATCCAATATCTTGAAAACTTGGATATACTTGACTTTGATGTCCCTTTTTGTGGTGGCTGTAGGTTGGGGAATTTCTTATTACACCGGAAGTTATATATTTCTTTGGGTCGGATTGATTGTTAGTATTTTTTCCAGTTTTTACTCTTATTTTTATTCCGACAAGTTGGTTTTGAGAATGTCCAAGGCGAAAAAGGCGAAAAGGGAAGATTATGCCGAGTATTACAGAATTGTTGAAAATTTGACTATTTCGGAAGGAATGCTGATGCCCGAACTTTTCATTTTGAAAGAAAGTCAGCCCAATGCCTTCGCTACCGGTAGAAATCCCGAAAATAGCGTAATCGCCGTAACCGAAGGTCTTTTAAGGGTTATGGATAGAAGTGAGCTGGAAGCGGTCTTGGCTCATGAGCTTTCTCATATAAAAAACAGAGACGTGTTACTTTCTACCGTAGTTGTCGTTTTAGCGGCCACGGTTGCTCTTATGTCCAGAATATTTTTGCGATCGACTATGTTCGGGAGAAGAGGAAGGGGGAAGGGAGGGCTGATTACCTTGATTTTCGCTTTGGTGGTTGCCCTGCTGGCTCCGCTTATCGCTACGGTGATAAAATTGGCCGTCTCCAGAAAAAGGGAATACTTGGCCGATTCTTCGGCGGCCCTTATGACCAGGCACCCTCAAGCTTTGGCTGACGCCTTGGAAAAGATAAAGAGCTATCCCAAAAGCATGAAGGCGGCCAGCGACGCAACCGCTCATCTTTATATCATGAACCCCTTCAGGGAGGATGACGACGAAGGACAGAAATGGATTCATAAGCTTTTCGCTACTCATCCACCTCTGGAAGAGAGAATTCAAAAACTGAAAGAAGTGGACATTTGATTTTAACCGTGGGTTTACTTTTAGTGTTGTTTATCGTATAGTAAAGTGCACATTAAAAAAAGGAGGTGCTTCGAGTGAAAAAACTACTTTTCTTCAGCTTTTTGTTTTTGTTAGCAATGGCTTTCTTTACCCCGAACTGGCCGGTTACTTATGAAATAGCGAGCCAAGATTCTTTTCGGCAGATCTATTTGGAAAGTAAGGTTGTACTTTTGGAAGAGAAAGGGTATGAGGTTCCCGAGAATGCAACATTTAGATATGTAAGAAAGCAGAAAGCCCGACGAATAATGAGTGTCAGATATCCGATACTTGAAAATCCGATCGAAAAAGATTCAAAAAGAGAACCGATCATCGTCAGTGTGTATCCGCTTGCTTTTGATAGAGATTTTCCCGATGAATTTTTATCCGTTCTGATTCACGAATTGAATCACATCCGGGCTTTAAACAGGCAATATATAATTGACGGAGAAAAAGATTATCTTTTTATTGAAAACCGAAAGAAGAGCAGTTTTCATTTGAAATGGAATGATATCTTTGATTCCGCTAATTATAATCGGGAAATTGAAGATTTTGACAGCAGAGTTAGAAAAAATGTAAAAAAAGAAATGTTGGAAATTCTGGCCACCGGCGAAGAACTGAGTTTAATCAGAAGCGGAAGTTATGAGTTTTCCGGAGAGTGGCAGGACTCGAAGTGGAGAGCATATAGAGATCATTATTTTGCCCTTTTTGACGAGCTGGAAAAGCTTGGAGCAGCTGAAGAATTAAAGGAAAAGCTGAGGAATATTTTTTATCAACCTTGGTTGGATGACCCTTTTAGCTCAGCCCCCACTTTAAAAGTGGGGTTTTTGTTTTTGTATCTTTAGTGACGAAAGACAAGATGGGTTGTATTAAAAAATATACGAAACTATGGGGCGTATGTTCTTTTTATCAATTTACGATTTATCCTTTAGTTCTTTAGAGGTATTTTAATTAACAAAGTGGTGTGATAAGATATAGGTACAGGTGAAAAGATTTGATTTTATTAAGATCAAAAAAGAAATCTATGGCTATTACGAAAAAACTACAAAAAAAAGATTTTAACAATGTTAAAGAAGGAAAAAAGATAGTCGAGCTATTTCTTCGTGATAAGGAAGTGGAAAACTTAAAATTGGGTGACAAAATCGAGTTTTTGAAGTTTCCCGATTTCAGGGAAAGACAAACGGTTACGGTAAAGGGTATTTTTATCTATAATAGCTTCAAGGAGATTATAAAAGATTTACCGGCCAGCCACTTTGGTTATCCCGAAAAAGAAAAGGAGGAAATTTTGAAAGATATTTATAAGACCCACGACAGAAGTAGGGAAGAAGAAAGTGAAGTTTTGGGAGTTCGTTTCGAAGTACAGAACTAAAATTTTTCTGAAAAATATATTCGGGCCGTGGTGTAACGGCTAACATGCACGATTCGGGTTCGTGTGATTCCGGGTTCGAATCCCGGCGGCCCGACAATCAAAATGAAGCCACCCGTTTCCGGGTGGTTTTGCTTATTGAAAATATAAAGATAAAGTTACCGCCCACTCCAACCAAGAAGGATTCCCTATTCAAGGAGTTCTGGTGAGCTCCGGAGATTATGGGAAAGAAACTTGGGTTATAGAGACCAGCTCAACAGCACCGGCTATAGAGTGGGTTATGTTCGTAGTCGGCGCCGGAGAGGGCTCTCCGGAAGAAATTATTGGAAGGATAAGTACCCAGAAAAGGGGTGGTACAATTAATTCGGCAATATGATTGGGTGGTGGATTACAGTTCCATCACCACAATCGACCAGATGGTAAAATTCATCCCCCCTTTTGGAGGATCTCCCGGAATTTATGGGAGAAGCCCTGGAGGAGATAGAGTTATCAGAGGATTCTCCTCTTTAAAAAATTTGGAGGGTGGAAAGTAAAATACCACCCTCTTTTTTTATCAGTATTAAGCACTAACCTGAATTGTGTTTACAGGTGGAATATTTTATGCAGCTATGCAAGGCTTAATCCCACACAGGCAAAAATGCATATTATTTATAAGTGCAAAAACTTCTTAAAAAGAGATTTTAGAGAGGTTGAACCTCTCCAAAATTAAAGCCGGTTCTATTTGATTATTCAAGTGATTATTATTATAATTTTAATTAAGAATAAAGGGATTAAAATATAGTTGTTCGTGAAAAATTTAATTAAGGAGGGAGGAAAAAATGAATAGTTATTCTGGCAACGAAGTTTCGGATAGTTATTTTTCACGAGTGGGAAAAGTTTCCGGCGACAAACAGCTTAGGAGAGAAGAAGAAAAGGAGTTAATGAAAAGAGTAGAAAATGGCGATAAAGAAGCCAGACAGCAGATGGTACACATGAATTTGAAGCTGGTAATTTGGGTGGCTAAAAAATTTTCAGGCAAAGCGAAAAAATTAGAGTTTATGGATTTGATTCAGGCTGGCAATATAGGGCTCTTGGAAGCTGTTGGAAAGTTCGATTGGCGAAAGGGAACTAAATTTTCATCTTATGCCACGTTTTGGATAGAGCAGAAAATTGGAAGAGAAATTTACAACTATGATCGAACGATTCGACTTCCGGTCCATAAGTGCGAGCAGATGAGTAGATTTTCGAAAACTTTTCAAGATTTGGCCGAAAAAAATGGAAAAGAGCCGACGATGGAAGAAGTGGCCAGCGAGATGAACATCTCTGAAGAAGAAGCAATTGAGCTAAAAAACATTCTCTTCCGATCTATTTCTTTAAATAAAGAAGTGAGCAATGAAAGTGGTAGTGAAGAGCTTGGTTATTTTCTGGAGGATGAAAGAGAGAATCCGGAGGAAGAAGCTTGTGAAAACTTATCCATGGACGAGTTCGGTGAAATTTTTAAGACATTGAAAGAAAGAGAAGAATTTGTTTTGCTAAGACGGTTCGGGATTTTTGATGGAAGAAAAAGAACTTTAGAAGAAATTGGTAAAATTATGAGGCTTACCCGGGAAAGAGTTCGTCAGATAGAAAGTGAAGCCTTGGAAAAATTAAGGAATCAAGGGGGAATTATTAAAGAATACATCGAAGAGCTCACGGAATAATTTCCGTGAGCCTTTTTTTGTCTAACTGTTATAAATTAAGAGAGGTTCAACCTCTCCAAAATTATATTTGGGCTTTGTATAATGAAAATGGATATTATTTATAAGCGGGTTGTTGCTTTCAAGAGCTCCGCGGA
>Ga0207421_10001373_pt1 | contig 31339 bp, 27 predicted proteins | sample SodLakKL_010_SED_4_FD_187542 | JGI IMG/M metagenome (GOLD analysis project Ga0207421, IMG submission 187542) | Alkaline sediment microbial communities from Lake Tanatar, Kulunda Steppe, Russia - 8KL_010_SED (SPAdes) (version 2) | ecosystem: Environmental > Aquatic > Non-marine Saline and...
TTTGCGGCTGCTGAAAACCGGATGGTCTTTGTACCTCATCCCGGATAATCTTTGTGCCCCACGCTGTAAATCCGGGTTGTCAGCTTATCCGCAGCAGCGGTCTGGTTTACCGGTCAGTATCCAGCAGGTCATTGAACATGCTTTTGAACTTTTCTACTTTGGGAAGAATCACCATCTGGCAGTATGCCCGGTCGGGGTTCTTCTCAAAGTAGTCATGATGTTCTTCCTCGGCCTCATAAAAAGTATCGAGCGGTACGATTTCCGTTACCACCGGGTCATCCCATATTTTTTCCTCCTCCAGCGCTTCTTTCACTTTTTTTGCGGTCTGCTTCTGCTGGTCATCATGATAAAGGATGATGGAACGGTATTGCGGACCAATATCCGCCCCTTGCCGGTTCAGTGTCGTGGGGTCATGAATCCGGAAAAACACTTCAAGCAATTGCAGGTATGATACCTGGTCAGCATTGAAGGTTACCTGAACAACTTCGGCATGTCCTGTATCCCCCATTGATACTTCCCGGTAGGATGGGTTGGTGGTATGTCCGCCGGCATAGCCCGGGATGGCTTTTTCCACCCCTTTGATCCTTGAAAACACTGCATCGATGCACCAGAAACAACCTCCGCCAAAAGTAGCGCTGGACATTCCCGACAGCCCTGCTTCTTTGTGATTGATCATGTCCTTGTTTGTATTAGCGTAAATAATTCCGTTACCCGGCAGGGCATGCAATCCCATGCCCAGTGCCAAAATTAATAATGCAAATCTCATGATATCTTGTTTGTTGCATATTACAATAAACAAGCAATGATGAAATTTGTTTTCCCGGGCGTCCTGCGCGTTCTTGAAATCCTGACACAGAATCTGACCCCTGTGAAAAATGGTCACAGCGGTGGTGGCAGAGCAGCGACGGCGGCAGAAGCAGCAGGCGCTGTTCAGGTTACAGGCGCCGGGGGTTCCCTGGTCACGTCATTAAATCTACCAGCTTGCTGTGGTCTTTATCTGATAGTTTGTGGCAGAAGCCGCTTACTTTATTGATCCGCATCACTTCGAGGAGTTCTTCTTTTGCTTCCGGCCCGGTTGGGGCGTCTGTTTCGGAAATTTTCAACGGACTTTCAAGGGAGGCAAAAAAAGCCTCAAACCGGCGGATGGTTTCATCTGCATCAGTGACGCCAAATAACCCTTCTCCCAGTTGAACGAGCCGCTCAGGAATCCTGTCCTTTTGGAGTTTCATCCAGGCAGGAAATGCAATGGAAAGGCTTGCTCCGTGGGGAATGTCCCAAAGCACACTCAGGGCATGACCGATACCATGGGTGCCCCAGTCACCGGATTTTTTCCCCTGTGCCGTGAGTCCGTTCAATGCCATGGTGGCCGCAAACATGATCTTTGCCCTCAGCCGGTAGTTTTCCGGGTCATTCATCAGGGCCGGACCATACTCCATGGCTTCCTGAATGATGGAAAGGATGAACTTATCGGTCAGTGTGGCATCACCCTCACCAAACCATCCTTCCAGGGCGTGTGCCACCAGGTCAACGATTCCATAAGCTGTGTAGTTCTTTGGCACACTCTGTGTGAAAGACGGATCCAGAAAGCTGTGTTTCGGGAACATCAGCGGATGGCCGTTTCCCACTTTCTTTTTTTCTTTGTCGCTTTGGATCACCGCTACAGGGTTCATTTCTGTGCCAGTAGCAGCAAGTGTAAGCACGGTGATCAGCGGCAATGCCTTGGCGGGCTTCTTATCTCCGGTGGCAAAATCCCATCCGGAATGATCTGCAGGGATGGTGACGGCAATATATTTGGCACTGTCAATCACGCTGCCTCCACCAACGGCCACCACCATATCCACATTTTCCGAGCGGCCCAGGGCAGCGGCTTTATCCACATCCTCTATTACCGGATTGGATTTGATGCCATTAAATTCCACCAATTCCACGCCAGCTTCGCGCATTGCCGATACGGTTTGGTCATAAGCACCGTTGCGTTTTACCGACCCTTTGCCGTAAACCAGCAAGGCTTTTTTCCCCAGTGGGGATGCGGTTTTTCCAATTTTTTGTACCACATCTTTCCCAAAATGCACTTTTACAGGATTGTAGATGACAAAGTTTTCCATTGTAGTCTTTTTTGCAGTTTAAATGATATGTTTCAAATATTTCTGTTTCAATAATCTGTTGTATTCTTCTGTAATCGGGGCTCATGTATTCTGCTGTATTGGGGCTCACTCTGTTTTTTCCAGCCACCTGCAGGCTTGGTCAGCTACCCGGAGGTTCACCCTGGCTCATAAATGGCCGGCCCCAGGATGCTGGCAGGAACTCCGTGCCATTAGAAAGGGGTTCAGGCAATTAACAGTGCTGCCAGGTCATTAACAGGTACCCCATTCCATTACCAGATGTCCCGGGTTGTTACCTGGACTTCCAGGTCAATAGCAAAAGCAGACCCCTCCACTGAAGACCTGGCTGTAAATCTCTCAGCACTAAAAAATCCAGGCAGCATTACTGCCCTTTCAACAGCACATAACAAACCTATCATATAAATTGATCAATTGCAACCGGTTTGATGTATTGTATTCACTCAATTTTCCGTTTATTAGAAATTCTTAACTTTATGTTTCGCAACAACAGGCCAGGAAATCAATAAACGGGTCTGTTGGTAGGGTGGCAAACGTGTGGTTCAGTCGACCAGGTCGCAGTCAGGCGGGGCCAGGGTGCAGTCAGGCGTTGCCAGGGTGCAGCTAGGCGGGGCTGGCTGGGAAAATTACCGCCGGGCAGGTAAGTTGAATGGATAATTTGCCGCCCCGAAGACAAGGATTTGCTTGAAGGGCAATGTCTTTGTATAAGGCAGCTCCGCAAAATTTTTATGTTAAAAACAAACATAATATTCACCATTAAATCACAACAGGATGAAGGAAGGAAAAAAAGGAACGATTGGAATCCTTACCGGAGGAGGAGATGTGCCGGGATTGAATCCTGCCATTCGCGCAATCACGATCCGTGCATTGCGTGAAGGCTATCGTGTGCTGGGTATTCGCCGCGGATGGGCCGGACTAATGGAGCTCAGGCGTGAAAAAGATGCCGACAACCAGGAAAATTTTACCGAGCTTTCGGAGTACATTGTGAACAAGGCCGGACGTACCGGAGGTACTTTTCTGCACACATCCAGGACAAGGCCGAGTCATGTACCAAAAAAACATGTGCCTGCACATCTGAAAGAAAAGTATAATGATGAGGTTAATGATCTCACGCCGGAGGTACTGAAAAACATAGACCATTTGGGGATTGATTTTTTGATCCCCATAGGTGGCGACGATACACTCAGTTACGGGGTGCGGATGTACCAGGAAGGGGTCAAGGTGGTGGCCATCCCCAAGACAATGGACAATGATGTTCCGGGAACAGATTATTGCATCGGGTTCAGTACCTGTGTAACCCGGACCATTCACCTTGCAAACCTGCTGAGGACCTCGGCCGGCTCGCACGAGAGGATTCTGGTGATGGAGGTGTTCGGGCGATATGCGGGCTTTACCGCACTACTCCCGACCATGGCCGGAGCTGCCAACCGTTGTGTTATTCCGGAATACTCCTTTAATATCGAACACCTGACCGAACTGCTTGTAGAAGACCGTGGAAAGAATCCCAGTAAGTATTCAGTGGTGCTTGTGTCGGAGGGAGCTACTTTTGAAGGGGTGGACATGATGTTCCAAAGTGCTGAAAAGGACATGTACGGACATGCCAAACTGGGTGGGATCGGTGATGCAGTGTCGGCAAGGATTAAGGAGCTGAGCCCAAAGTTCAATAAAGGGAAAAGGGTGGAAACCATTAACCAGTACCTGGGCTATCTGGTACGTTCAGGTGATCCGGACGCCATTGACAGCATTGTGCCCATGGCTTACGGCAACCTTGCCCTGGATCTGATCCTTAAGGGAATACACGGACGCCTGGTAATTCTTAAAAACGGTCGCTATGACAATATCCCGGTGGATATTGTGACAAGTACCAACAAACTGGTAAATGTGGAAAAGCATTACAACACCAAGAGGTTGCGTCCGGTGTATGAATCCTTTATCGACAAGCCGTTGTTTCTGATCTCCTGATGGGGGTATTGTCTCCTGATGAGGTATTGATAAAAAAAAGCCGCCTTGTAAAACAGGGCGGCTTTTTTTGATTAAATTCTACCGTTCACTATTGCAACATTTGCTGTATCATTTGCTGCAATTCAGGGTTCTGCTGATACTCCTGCATGATTTCCTCATACTTCTCAATGCTGAGGCCTTCATCCTCGATGACTTCAACCAGTTCTTCTTCAAGTTCAATCTGGATCTCATCGATCTGTTCGATTACTTCAAGATATGTTTCTTTTTCTTCTTCCGTGGCCTCAACCTGCTCCAGTGGCATTTCCTGTGCCTGCATCATGATCTCATTGAAACGCTCCACGTTCATGCCATGCTCTTCAATGATTTCGATCATTTCAGCCTGTCCTTCCTGCTGGATTGTCATAACCTGCATAATTGCATTGGCAAACTTCTCCAGTTCTTCATCGGAAAAACCACCGGGGTTAGCTTTCAAAGGAGTTGAAAACAGTACGATGAAGGCCAGTGCCAGAATTGAAAATACTTGACTCTTTTTGATAAAACGCATAATAGCTATCTGTTGGTTTGTAAATAATTAAAGGATAACCTTTAAAATGCAAATCTAAGGCATTGATCTGAACCTTCCAAATATCCGGCCTGTGTTTAACCCGGTTTTAACATAGATTATGATAGGTAGTTAACTCTTCTTAATTTCGTATTTTTGTTTGGAAAAACCCCTAAAGCCGTGGCAAAACCTAAAGGACAGAACGTTGAAACCCCTTTGATGAAGCAGTATTACGGCATCAAGGCCAGACATCCGGATGCACTGCTGCTTTTCAGGGTTGGTGACTTTTATGAAACGTTCGGGGAGGATGCTGTGAAAACGGCAGAGATCCTGGGGATCATCTTAACCCGGCGTGCAAACGGGGCGGCTTCGTACGTGGAACTGGCCGGTTTTCCTTATCATGCACTGGATAATTATTTACCCAAGCTGGTCCGCGCCGGCCAGCGTGTTGCGGTCTGCGATCAGCTGGAAGATCCCAAACAAGCGAAAAAAATCGTAAAAAGAGGTGTTACAGAACTGGTAACCCCGGGTATCGCGTTCAGCGACAAGGTATTGGATCACAAGGAAAACAATTTCCTTGCCGCCCTGCATCTTACAGAGGGAAACACTGGCATTGCCTTTCTGGATGTGTCCACGGGGGAGTTTTTAACCGATCAGGGTGACAGGGAGTACATTGACAAACTGCTTCAGAGTCTGCGGCCCAGTGAAGTGGTTATCCAGAAGAAACACAAACAGCTTATGCAAGCCCGTTTCCCGGGCAAATATTATATCAGCACACTGGATGACTGGGTTTTTACCCGTGATTTTGCCGATGATCTGCTTTTGAAGCACTTCAAAACGGTTTCCTTCAAAGGCTTTGGCATTGAAGAGCTCAACGAAGGGATTATTGCCGCCGGAGCAGTGATGCAGTATTTGTCCGATACACGGCACGATGAGCTTGGACATATCAACAAAATCAGCCGTATTGACAGGAGCCAGTATGTGTGGCTCGATAAATTTACCATCCGCAACCTGGAGATCATGGAATCCATCAATGAGAATGCCTCCACGTTGAAGGATGTACTTGACCATACGCTTTCTCCGATGGGCAGCCGTTTGCTGAAGCGATGGATCTTATTGCCACTTAAGGATCCGGAGCAGATCAATGAAAGACACCAGGTGGTGGAACAGCTTCAGGGTAATCCGGAGCTTCTGGACAAGCTTGGCGCACATCTTCGTGAAACCGGAGACCTGGAAAGGCTGATCTCCAGGGTGGCTGTCGGGAAAATCAATCCCAGAGAACTGCAACAGGTGAGGAAGGCACTGGTGGCCGCTGAGGCCATCCGTGATCTTTGCCTGGGAAATGATTCCGGTTCGTTGCAGGCTTCGGCCAAACAGCTTGATCCCTGTGTGGCAATCAGGGATCGCATTGGACGTGAATTACTGGAGGAGCCTTCGGCGGTTGCGGCCAAGGGAAATGTGATTGCTGAAGGGGTATCTGAGGAACTGGATGAACTGCGCCAGATAGCCTATTCCGGAAAGGACTATCTGGCAAAACTCAGACAACGCGAAATTGAGCGTACCGGGATCCCGTCCATCAAAATATCATTCAACCAGGTATTCGGGTACTACCTGGAAGTGACCAATACCCATAAAGACAAGGTGCCGGGCGACTGGCACCGAAAGCAGACACTCACCAATTCGGAACGCTATATTACTCCTGAACTGAAGGAGTATGAAGAAAAGATCCTGAGTGCAGAAGAGCGGATACTGAATGAGGAAATCCGTCTTTTCGAGGAGCTGGTGGAGGAGGTGGCCCGTTATATTGCCCCCATACAAATGAATGCCCGCGTCATTGCCCGGCTGGATTGCCTTTCTTGCTTTGCCCTGGTGGCCAAACGGAACAATTATGTTCGTCCGCAGATTAACGATTCATATGTGCTCGACATCAAAGGAGGGCGTCACCCTGTGATTGAACAGCAACTTCCGCCCGGAGAGGAATATGTGGCCAATGACCTGTTGCTCGACAATGAAAAGCAGCAGATCATGATCATTACCGGACCCAATATGTCGGGTAAATCTGCCTTGCTCAGACAAACCGGCCTGATCGTCCTGATGGCCCAGATGGGTTCATTTGTTCCTGCTGATGAGGCATCAATCGGGCTGGTGGACAAGATCTTTACCCGCGTGGGTGCCTCTGACAACATTTCCTCCGGCGAGTCTACCTTTATGGTGGAGATGAACGAAACGGCCAGCATCCTGAACAACATATCTGATCGAAGCCTGATCTTACTGGACGAGATCGGCCGCGGTACCAGTACGTATGACGGGATCAGTATTGCATGGGCCATTGCTGAGTTTCTGCATGAGCACCCAATGTTCCGGGCCAAAACCCTGTTTGCCACCCATTACCATGAACTGAATGAGATGGCTGCATCCTTCTCCAGGATCAGGAATTACAATGTATCTGTGAAAGAGGTTCACAATAAAATAATCTTTTTGCGGAAGCTGGTGCCGGGAGGAAGTGAACATTCTTTCGGGATCCATGTGGCCCGGATGGCAGGAATGCCCAAACCCGTGCTGGAGCGGGCCAACTCCATTCTTTCCAGGCTCGAACAGTATCACAGCCATGACGAACTGACGGGGAAATCCGGCTCTCGGCCATCCGGACAAAAAAAACAGGATGATTATCAGCTGAGCTTTTTTCAGCTTGACGATCCCCTGCTTTTGCAGATCAAAGAAGATATTCTGAATACGGATGTGAACACCCTTACACCGGTGGAAGCACTGATGAAACTTAACGAAATCAAGCGTTTGCTTGGTGAGTAACAGGGGGAGGCTGTATCGGGGTCAGTTACTGTGCCCCACAATTCAGTTGCTGTGGCTCAAATCAGTTCCTATAGCCCAGGCGCTCAAGCACATCGTCGCTCAAATCGTAGCGGACATCGGTGTAAATCATCGACACACCTCCGGCCCGGTCAAAAATCACGGCGTAATTCCCGCGCGAGGCAATCTCCTCAACGGCATCGTATACTTTTTCCTGGATAGGTTCGAGTAATTCCTGCCTTTTCTGGAAAAGCTCCCCCTCGCGCCCAAATCGTTTCATTTGCAGTTCTTTGGCTTGCTGTTCAAGCTGAATAATTTCGTCTTCCCTTTCCTGTTTCATTTCGTCAGGAAGCAGGGGTGCTTCTGCCTGGTATTCCCTGTACAGCCTGTCCACTTCAGCAAACTTGTCTTCCAGTTCTGCCTGCCATTCAACAGAGAGTTGTTCAATCTCTCTTTCGGCTGCCTGGTATTCCGGGATGTTGTCAAGGATGTACTCTGTGTCTACATATGCGAATCTTTGCCCCCATGCTGTAGTGGCCATGATCGCCACCAGCAGGGTTAATAGCAGTTTTTTGTTCATAAAGTTTCCTCCCGAATGGTTGATTTTAAGCGAAACCAGTAGTTGGTTATTTTACTGGCCCAATTAGTTGATGTCCTGGCCGATTGAGAAATGGAACTGTCCTCCGGAATCTCCGGGTCGTCCGGGAATCTCATCGAATCCATATCCGTAGTCAATCCCAAGCAATCCGAACATGGGCAGGAATACCCTTACACCTACACCCGCTGACCGCTTGATGTCAAAAGGATTGAAAGAACTCAGATCGCGGTAGGCGTTACCTCCTTCCACAAAGGCCAGGGCATAGATGGTGGCCATTGGATTGAGGGATACCGGGTAGCGGAGTTCCACGGTATATTTATTATAGGCATTTGCACCTATGAATTCACCCCTTGCATCGGTGGGAGTTAGTGAGTAATTCTCATAACCACGCATGGCGATTACCTCCCGGCCATCAATTTCCCAACCGGTGAGTCCGTCACCCCCAAGATAGAATCTTTCAAAAGGCGGGTAGCCGATGTCGGAATTATAATAACCGAGGAACCCGAAGCGCATTTTTGCGGCCACGATCAGGTCACCCACAATCGGTGTATAGTAGTCGGTTTTCATTTTCCATTTGTGGTATTCCAGCCAATTATACTTTTCCTGCGGGTCTGCGTCTTTCAGATCCTTGCCGGAAATCAGAGAGTATGGCGGCGTTAATTGCAGAGAAAGTGAAACTTCTGAGCCTGAACGGGGGAAAAGCTGTGCGTCTTTGGAATTCCTGCCAAACTCTAAATTGTAGCTCAGGTTATGCGATTGCCCGTTGTCAAATATAAAACGGATCGGACTGTTCATGATGTCGTAATACTGGTAGTTCACCGATTGCCTGAGGTAAAAGTAGTCATCAGGCAGCGTCAGTCTTTTTGCGAGCCCCACCGAAGCACCAAGAATGGAATAATAGCCATAATCAGGGTGACTCCTTGCCAGGTTTCGGCGGTGTGTGGTTTGATAGAACGAGAGGCTCAGGGCATTGGGTTGCTCTCCTCCGAGCCATGGTTCCACAAAAGATGCGCTGTAGGAAATATAGCCCCTTCCATAAGTCTGTGCCCTCAGTGAGAGCGTTTGTCCATCGCCTGTGGGCAACGGGCGCCATGCATCCCGGTTGAGAATGTTCCGCGTGGAGAAGTTGTTGAAAGAGATTCCCACTGTTCCAATGATTCGGTTGGCTCCCCAGCCTCCTGACAGCTCAATCTGGTCGGATGAGGTTTCCTCCACAATGTATTCGATGTCAACCGTATTGTCCTGCGGGTTGGGGATGGGGTTGACCTCAATTGTTTCCTGGTCAAAATACCCCAGCTGTACGATCTCCCGCTGACTTCTGATAATGGCTGATCGACTGAAGAGCTGGCCGGGGCGGGTTCGGATCTCACGCATGATCACGTGGTCATTGGTGCGGGTGTTGCCTTTGACACTCACCCGGTTGATCCTTGCCTGCTCTCCTTCATGGATCCGAATCTCCAGGTCAATGGAGTCATTCTCCACGGCAACTTCAACAGGTTCAAGCTGGAAAAAGAGGTAGCCGATGTCGAGGTAGAGTGAGCTGACATCCCCCTGCTCCATGTTCATAAACAGGTTTCTCTCCAGTTTGGTCTGGTTATACACGTCGCCCGGGCTGATCCGCAGAATTTCATTCAGGGCTTCATCCGGGTAAACGGTGTTGCCGATCCATTCAATATTCCGGAAATGGTAGGTGGGGCCTTCCTCAATGTGAATGTCAACTTCGATGCGGTTGTCGTCCACAAAATAGAAAGTGTCTTTGACGATCTTGGCGTCTCGCTTCCCCAATTCATTATAATGCTCAATGATCCGTTTTTTGTCTCGCCGGAAATCTTCTTCCACCAGTTTGGATGAAGAAAACAGGAAGCGGAGACTCCTTTCACGGGTGTCTTCCATGATCCGTTTGATCTTTCGGTCGCTGAGCACCTCGTTGCCGTAAATGTTGACTTCACGGATTCTTGTCCGGCGGCCGCGATCGATATCGAACTCCAGAACCAGGTGATTGGTTCTGGCGGTATCGACTTTTTGGCGGATATCAATTTCCGGGGTCCTGTAGCCTTCTTCTTTGTAATAATCTTCAATGACAGTTTGCGCCCGGTAAAGGAGGTTGTCGGTTACCACATCACCCCTGGTAAGATTCAGCCTTTCCTTGATCTTGTCCTCATCGGAGCTTCGGGCCCCGGAAAACTCATAGCGGGAGAGCCTGGGCCTTTCCTGCAGTTCTATTTCAAGAAAGATCACATCGTCCTGGATGGAGGTAATACCGATGCTCACGTCCTCGAAAAGACGCTGCCGCCAGAGTTGCTCAATGGCGTTGGTGATTTCTTCACCGGGAACCATTATTTCCTGGCCCACAGTGAGTTGGGAAACCATGATCACAACATTGTCGTTGATGTTTTCAGTACCGGTGACCGATATCCCTCCGATTTGGTACTCCCTGGGGTTATTCGGGTCAATGGTGATGTCATCACCTGTCTGAACCTGCTGTGCCTGAACAGCCAATGGACAGAGATAAAGAATTAGGGCGAACAGAAGAATGATTCTATGCATTGTCTGGAAAAAATTTCAAACTTGTTTTACATCATCGGCATGGCATTCCACCTTTCCGAAACGCCTTTCGCGGCGCTGGTAGTCGATAATGGCCTGGTAAAAATGTTTTTTTCTGAAATCGGGCCACAACACCGGCGTGAAATACAGCTCGGTGTAGGCCAGTTGCCAAAGCAGAAAGTTGCTGATCCGCAGCTCCCCGCTTGTGCGTATAAGTAAATCAGGGTCAGGAATCTGGGCAGTTTCCATGGCCTGGTCAACCAGTTCCTGGTCTATATCTTCAGGATCTATTCTTTTTTCCGCTACTTTGCGGGCGATTTTTTTTGCTGCATTGGTAATTTCCCAGCGTGCACTGTAACTGAGTGCAACGTTGACTGTCAGGCCCGTATTGCCGGATGTCAGTTCAATGGCATCCCTGAGTTGTTTATTGCAGGAAGAGGGCAGGGCCTCAATATCTCCAATGGCCTGCAACTTCACATTGTTTTTGTGAAGCTCCAGTGTTTCACTGTCAATGGCCTTGGTCAGCAAGCCCATCAGGGTATTTACCTCCTTGTGGGGGCGGCACCAGTTTTCAGTGGAGAAAGCGAATAGCGTCAGGTGCTTAATGCCAACTTCAGCAGCAGCCTTTACGGTATCACGAACCGACTCAACACCGCCCTCATGTCCGAAAATACGCTCCTTGCCCTGCTGCTGCGCCCAGCGCCCGTTCCCGTCCATGATAATCGCCACATGGCAGGGAAGTCTGTCTGTGTTAATACGCTGCTTTAGATCCATTATTAATCAATAAATTATACCACCGAAAAGGAGCACAAATTTCTTAAAATGTTCGGACAAATAAAAGGAAAACCCCAAAGTTTAAGAAAATTTATACTAAAACGGCGGATGAGGACACCTTGCTCTGGAACGGTCAATTATTTTGACTGAAAGACTTAGGCCTGCAAAACCGTACCAGTCGTCCCCTCTGGGGTTCCCCCTCAGGCTAACCTGATCAAGGTAATCCGTTCCTGTTTTTCTCAGACCCCACTCCAATCCACCGCTAATATTTGGTGTGAGGTAGTATTTCAGGCCTGCTCCGAATAAAAAAGTTACACTGATGTTGTTATCCACATCAGGACGCTCTGCAGTTTCCAGATGTGATTGATCACCGATTCCATAATCTCCATCAAAAAATAAATATCCCATCCCACCGAAAATATACGGAGAAAACAACGATTCCTCTTCCCCTGTAATATATGGGAGGAAGTTGACCTCTCCCTGTACAGATAGTTCTGTAATGGTGGTTTCAAAGTGAAAAACCTCATCGTTTTCGAGAATGGAAAAGGGACTGTCCTGGTCTGACCCGCTGACATTTCCATGCATCAGGTTTACCCTGGCCGACAGATGGTTGTCCATGTTGTAGCGAAAAAACCCGCCGAATGCCGGCTCTGTATTGTTAAATTGCCCCTGTGGCCCGCGGTTCAGGTCTCCTAAATAATAGGCTCCACCACCGAAAAGCCCCAGTTCATATATTTGGGCACGTGCGGTAAGTGCTGTCATTCCCAGTATTATAAAAACAAGGAAGCTCTTGAGTTTCATGGTAAAAAAGTGGTTACGCAGCAGTCGTTTATTTTGGGTACAATGTGGTTTGAAAGAAATAACGATCCGGACCGAATAATATTTTGCATTCAATTTCTTTTGTCCAGCCCCCAGGCCAGTTTATTGCGGATGGTTTTATAGAAATCCTTTTGTCCGATGCCGATCAGGTTGATGGAAAAAGGAGCCCGTTTTATCAGGAGCTCCTCCGTGGTGTTCATGGGTCGCGATCTGGAATCCAGGGTCAGCAGGTAATCCTGTGTGCGTCCTGATACCTGCAGTTTCACAGTACAATTGTCTGGAATCACGATGGGGCGGACTGTCAGGTTGTGGGTTGCAATGGGGGTGATGATCAGGGTTTTGCTCTCGGGTGAAATGATTGGTCCGCCGCAACTCAGTGAATACCCGGTAGACCCTGTGGGTGTTGATATAATCAGGCCGTCGGCCCAGTAGGTGTTAAGAAACTGGTCGTCTACGTAGGCCCGGATTTTGATCATGCTTGAATTGTCGCGTTTAAGAACGGTCAGTTCATTGAGGGCATAATTGAAATCACCGAAAAGGTCTGTTGGCGACTGCAACTGAAGCATGGCCCGGTTGTCAATGGCATAATCTCCCGAAATCAGTGCTTTTGATGCGTAGGTGATCTCGTCAGTAGAAATGGCTGAGAGAAACCCCAGCCGGCCGGTATTGATGCCCAATACCGGGATGCCTGAATTTTGCAGCAATGTAATTGTATCGAGCAGCGTGCCATCACCGCCGATGCTGATCATGCAAAATGTGTCTTTATCAGGTGGTTCACCGGCCGGCAATACCCTGAATGGTTTGTTGAACTGCACGTATCCCTTGATGTGGTCGTACAGCCCTTCATAAACGAGAAATTGCGATACCCTTTCCTCCATGATACTCACCATGAGCCGGAAGTTATCCAGAAAAGCGGGGTCGAATGCCCTTCCAAAGAAAGCGATCTTCATAGCTGGGCTTTATTTTTTTCGAAGGTAATAAATTTGTTCACTGCGATGGCTTTTCCTGTGCCTGGGGTATGATTTTTCCGGAGGTATTAGATCATTTCAAATCGTTTGGCATCGAGCCTCAGGAAGGTGAATATCATGAGGGTAACACCCCAGAGAGACGACCCCCCGTAGCTTATCAGCGGCAACGGAATTCCGATCACCGGCACAAGGCCAATGGTCATCCCGATATTGATGGCAAAATGGAAGAACAGGATGGAAATGGTGGCGTAGCCGAAAACCCGGCTAAATCTTGATCGCTGCTTTTCAGCCAGGGACAGGAGCCGCAAAAGCAGACCTGTATACAGACCAATAATCACCAGGCTTCCGATAAACCCCCATTCTTCTCCGATGGTGCAGAAAATAAAGTCTGTTGACTGTTCGGGGATAAAATTAAACTGGGTTTGTGTGCCCTGCAGAAATCCTTTTCCTGCAAAACCTCCCGACCCGATCGCAATTTTTGACTGGTGAAGGTTATAGCCGGCACCCTGAAGATCAGCACCTCCGTATAACAAAACTTCAATCCGTGCTTTATGGTGGGGTTGTAAAACATTGTCGAATGTATAGTCGACGGAGTACACAAAAACCGATAACAAAAAAAAGAGGCCGATCAGCTGTGTAATTACTCCGCTTTTTTTCCGCATAAAGAAACCGGCAATGAGCGTAATCACCCCCAGAGCCCCAATAATGATAAATTCATTGAAAATAAGGGTAAGGACAAAAAGCACCACTGCAACTGCTGCGAAAAAAAGGATCAGACCACCAATGTAGCCCTCCCGGAAAAACACCAGAATGAAGGAGGAAAAAACCAGGGTGGTTCCTACATCTCGCTGCAGCAATACCAGAAAGGCCGGCAGCAGCACAACGCCAAAGGCCTTTATTCTTTCCCGGAAACCCGGTTTTTTTGCCCTCGCCTTACTGATCAGGGAAGCCAGGGCCAGGATTGTTCCGTATTTGGCAATTTCGGAAGGCTGAAAAGCAAAACCACCTACCCGGAACCATGCCTGGGTTGCGTTGATTTCAACCCCGAAGAACAGTACACCAATCAATACCATTAGCAGGCTGAAATAAATCACCCATGCAAAGCTCGTGAAAAAACGTATGTCAATGGTTAGTACTGCAGCAGCCAGGATCAAAGCACCCAGGATCCAGATCAGTTGTTTTCCATAGCTGGTACCCAGGTCAAAAATATGTCGATGCGCTTCTGAATATTCGGAAGCGAAAATATTTAACCAGCCAATGGTAACCATTGCCAGGAACAAAAACAATACTGTTTTGTCGATATTCCTGAATATGTTGACTTGCGGTTTCATCTGTTGTTGCTATTGTGCATCTTCCGGAAATGGGGTTAAGAAACTGGCGTCCAGTATGCGTTGTTCAAACCATTCCCGGTTCACTTCCCGGTTGAGGTATTTTTCAATCATCAGGCTGGCGATGGGGGCTGCCCATACCGATCCATACCCGGCATTTTCCACCACCACCGAAATGGCAATTTGAGGATCATCCACGGGGGCAAATGCCACAAACACCGAGTGATTTTCACCCTGGGGGTTCTGAACGGTTCCGGTTTTGCCGGCCATTTCAATGTCAGGGATGGCTGAAAAACTGCCAGTTCCTTCGTCGACAACGCGCCTCATAGCCTCTGCCATGGTCTCAAAATGTTCCTTGTCAATGTCTATATTATTCACCAGTCCAAACTTGGTGTTTTTATTGTCTGGCGTATCAATGGCCTTCACCACGTGCGGGGTGATATAATGGCCCCTGTTGGCCACCGCAGCGGTCATGTTGGCAAGCTGAACGGGGGTGACACCCAGCTCGCCCTGACCGATCCCCAGTGAAATGATGGTTTGGGAGCGCCATCCATTTGACCCGTAAAGTCTGTCATAATAAGCGGGCGTAACCACCAGCCCCGGCAATTCATGAGACAGATCACTCCCGAATGGGGCACCCAGCCCGAAACTGGTCACATAGTCGCGCCACTGTTGCAATGACTGCTGAATATTCTCGAAGCCTGACTGGTTGATGGTGTTTTGAAAGATGATGCTGGAAAATGTGTTGCAGCTGTGTTGGATTCCGGTGATGGCATTTACAGGGCTCGGGTGAGAGCGACAACGGATGCTTATGCCCGTTGTATGGTAAACCCCGTCGCAACCGTAAGATGTTGTTGGTGTGATCACTCCTTCCTGCAGGGCAATCAGTGTATTGACGATCTTAAACACTGAGCCGGGCGGGTATTGTGCCATCAGGGCCCTGTTGAAAAGGGGGTTGAGTGAGTCATTTTGCAACATGCGGTAATTTCTTGTCCGTTGCCTGCCCACAAGCAGGCCTGGGTCGAAAGCCGGCGAGGACACCAGCGACAAAATTTCCCCGGTGGAAGGTTCAATGGCGACAATGCTACCCCTTTTATTTTGCATGATGCGTTCTCCGTAAACCTGCAGTTCAGCATCCAGGGTGGTAAAAAGGTCTTTGCCTGCCACTGCAAGGGTGTCGTGCCGACCTTCCTGGTAAGGGCCCGCATCCCGGTTGTGGACATCCACCGTGCGGATCTGCACGCCTTTCTTTCCCCTCAGTTGTTCTTCATACGCCCTTTCCACTCCGCTTATTCCGATATAATCGCCAGGGCGGTAATATGGATCGTTGCTGATTACGCTGGGGCCTGCTTCACCAACGTAGCCAAATGTATGGGTAGCGATCGGATGGGTGTATTTACGCAAGGTACGCGGCTGGACGAAAAACCCCGGGTAACGGAACAGCTTTTCCTGAAAGGAGGCAAATGTGGTTTTGGATATTTGTCGTTCGAAGACCGATGGCCTGAAGCGGGAGTGTTGCCTGGCCTGCAGCAGCCGGCTTTCAAAGGTTGCCACATCAATGCCCAGTAACTCGCAGAATTCCAAAGTGTCAAGTTCAGAAACCTGGCCGGGAACCACCATCAGGTCGTAATGGGCTTCATTGTAAACAAGCAGTTCGCCGTTTCTGTCATAAATCAGACCACGTGCCGGATAATCAGTTACATAACGCAGGTAGTTGCTCAGGGCCGAAGTTTTATAGGAAGGATCCGCAATTTGCAGCATAAACAATTGCACGAGCAGCAGAAGGCTGGTTGCCAGAATGATTCCGGCAACAATTTTCCTTCGGTTGCTGAACTGTCCGGGATTGTGTTGAATCTGCATAAAACTTTGAGGGAATTGCCTCTGAGGTGTTTGTATACCTTACTGCAAAAATAAAGATTCGGCACCACATGGGATAGCCTTTTGCAAACAATTTTTTACCTTAGTGCAGGCGGAATTAACAACTCACTCAAAAATTATGGCAAAGAAAAAGATTGTAGTGCTTGGTGCAGGAATGATTGGCAAGGCAATTGCCATTGACCTGTCTGAAAATTATGCAGTTACATCTGCAGACATTGATAAAAAGTCCCTTGAGTTTCTATCGGAAAATTATCCGGTAGAAGGCGTGGCGGTAAACCTGATGGAAGAGGATGCCGTGGGCTCCCTTGTAAAGGATTTTGACCTGGTTGTATCAGCTGTTCCTGGATTTATGGGCTTTGATGTGCTGAAAACAGTGATTGAAGCGGGGAAAAATATCGTGGATATCTCCTTTATGCCGGAAGACTTTATGGATCTGAATGTCCTGGCTGCAGAAAAGGGAGTGACGGCCATTACCGATGCCGGGGTGGCTCCGGGTCTGCCCAATTTGTTCGCCGGACGCCTCAACGAAACCATGGAAATATCCGATTTTGATTACATGGTGGGAGGCCTTCCCCGGGTAAAGGTCTATCCTTTTTATTACAAGGCGCCCTTTTCACCCATTGACGTGGTTGAAGAGTACACACGGCCTGCCAGGTTCATTGAAAAAGGCAAGTGGATGACAAAGCCGGCCATGAGTGACCCGGAGCTGGTTTTCTTTGACAAGGTTGGTACCCTGGAGGCCTTTTATACCGACGGGCTGCGATCCCTGTTGCGCAACATGGATCATGTCCCCAACATGAGGGAGAAGACACTCAGGTATCCAGGGCACATACAGCTGATTCAGGCCCTGAAAACTGCCGGTTTCTTTGACGAAGACCCCTCTGTTACCGTAAATAACACCGCCATAAGGCCCATTGACTTTACCTCCAAGGTGCTGATTCGTGACTGGCAGCTCAATCCCGACGAACCTGAGTTCACCGTGATGCGCATCGAGGTCAGGGGCAAAGCCGGTGGCGTCAGACAAAAAATCGTTTACGACCTTTACGATGAGTACGACCATAAGAAGAAAATCTCCTCCATGGCGCGCACCACCGGTTACACAGCCACAGCCAATGCGGGGCTGATCCTCACCGGTACTTTTGCGGGCAAAGGGGTCTTTCCGCTTGAGCTGATCGGCATGGATCAGGAATGCTTTGATTTTGTGATGGACTACCTTGATGCCCGCAATGTGAAATTTGAGCGAAAGGCTGTTACCGAAGGATCGTAGCCGTGCACTAAATTGTGCCAGCGGATTTTTCCCGGCAACCCCCATGCAGGTATTGCGAATCAGTTACTGCAAAGGGGGTGCATTGAAAAAGAAATGCCGGAATCTGAACAACCGGGGGTTGACCATGCCAGCATAATGGATGGCCGTGTCAGCGCGCAGGGTAACCGGACCCGCCCAAAGGTTGACCATGCCAACCAATTAAGCAACGGTAACATCTTTATTCAGGTACACATCCTGGATCAGATTCAGCAGTTTGACACCATCTTTCATGGGGCGCTGGAAAGCTTTACGTCCGGAGATCAAACCTGAACCACCGGCCCGTTTGTTGATTATGGCTGTTTTGGCCGCGTCGGCAAAGTCACCCTCGCCGGAAGAGGCACCCCCTGAGTTGATCAACCCGATCTTGCCCATATAACAATTGGCCACCTGGTAACGACAAAGGTCAATGGGGTGATCTGAACAAAGCTTTTCGTACATGTCGGGATGGGTTTTACCGAACTTCAGGGTTGTAAATCCTCCATTGCCATCCGGCAGCTTTTGCTTGATCAGATCCGCCTTGATGGTCACTCCCAGGTGGTTGGCCTGCCCGGTGAGATCAGCCGCGGTGTGAAAATCCTGTTCTTCGGTTTTGAAGGCACTGTTGCGGGTATAGCACCAGAGAATGGTTGCCATTCCCAGCTCGTGCGCCCTTTCAAATGCTTCAGCCACTTCAATGATCTGTCTGTTCGACCCATCTGATCCGAAATAAATGGTTGCGCCCACTGCGGCGGCTCCCAGGTTCCATGCCTCATCCACACTTCCAAACATGATCTGGTCGTGCTTGTTGGGGTAGGTCATCAGTTCATTGTGGTTGATTTTCACAATGAAAGGGATTTTGTGGGCATATTTCCTGGAATGCAGGGCGAGCCCCCCGAATGTGGTAGCTACGGCATTGCACCCGCCTTCAATGGCGAGTTTGATGATGTTTTCCGGGTCGAAATAGATCGGATTGGGTCCGAAAGAACTGCCCCCTGTGTGCTCGATTCCCTGATCTACGGGGAGGATCGATACATAGCCACTGCCTGCCAGCCTTCCGTGGTTATAGATGCGCGACAGGTTGATCAGGGTGCGGGTATTGCGGTCGCTGATCCCGAAAACCTTGTCGAGTGCTTCAGGACCGGGAAGGCTGAGTTGATCTTTTGGGATAGTTGATGAACGGTGCTCTAACAGTGACGCTGCCTCGTTTCCCAGCAATTTTTCAAGACCTTTTGTGTTGTGAATCGGTGTGTCCATAATGCAGTTTTTTTGATTAACCAATACGTAATCAGGATTTTCCTAAATATACAAAATATTTGTGTGCCTGGTTTAATTCTGCCTGGCTGAATGTGGCATCCTATAACGGCTTATAGATGACGGCGATGAACAATCCTGCAGCCCCTGCTACCCGTTTTGAGCAAGTTTACAGGCGATTTTATATTTTTGTACATGTGCTTTCATTCGCGACAGAGCAAAAACGCCCGGGCCCTGGAAAAACGTTTTCGGGCAAACATTGAACAGCCGGAACTGTTTGAGCCATCCGGTCATTACAATGGCTTTGCCTTTCCGCAAACCCCGGTTGTTGCACATGACCATCCCGGACTGATCCGGCACTTTCATTGGGGGCTGATCCCTTTCTGGGCCAAAGATGAGGGTATCCGCCAGTATACACTCAATGCAAAGATTGAAACCCTGCATAAAAAACCCTCCTTCCGCCAGGCGGTAAAAAACCGTTGTCTGGTGATCGCTGATGGTTTTTATGAATGGCAATGGCTTGACCCCAAAGGGCGGCAAAAACAAAAACACCTGGTGGGGCTTCCGGGTGATGAGTTGTTTGCCTTTGCCGGACTATGGTCAGAGTGGGCCAGTCCGGCCACCGGGGAGGTGGTTCACAGTTACAGCATTGTAACCACCGAAGCCAACGAACTGATGAGCCGCATCCACAATTCCAAAAAGCGGATGCCGGTGATCCTTACCCGGGACAATGAGCAGGACTGGCTTGAAGGCGCGGATGTGGCCGATTTTGCCGGGGTGGATGTGGCCCTGCAGGCAGAACCTTTATAATTCATTCAGACCATGAAAAAGTGGCTTAGACGGGAAGAGCTTCTGAAGAACAGGATGACGTACCTGGCAGTTTTTATCATCATTTTTATTCCGCTGTATACTTATTTGTTTGCCACACGGGAGTCGCCCCTGCAGTACACCATGAGCATGATCGGGAACAAACTGGGATACCGGCTGAATTTCATCATTTGGGGGGTGGTAACCGGCCTGCTGCTGACATTCTATGTACTCAGGCTGTATATTTTGCGCTCCTTCCATCACAAACGAGCCCGAAAACTGCTGATCTGGTCACTCGTCTTTCTGGTGCTCACGGTGGCCATCCCCGCCATGGATCATCTTCCCATACTCAGCCGCCTTCATGCTTTGTCGGCCGTAGCTTTTGCACTTTCCCTGACGGCTTCGCTTTATTTATTCATCCGTCATCAGGAATCGGTCCACAGGAAAATCACCATGCGCTCTCTCTGGATGCTGTATGCCGTGGTGGGGGGATCGGTGCTGTTGTTCTTTTTGTTTGGGAACACAGGCGTGTTTGAGCTGTTCTTCTTTTTCTCCCTGTCGCTGTTTCTCGGGTTACTGAACCGGTGGCTGAAACGATATGACCGTCACCGCCCCGGTGGAGTGGCCGGGGATTAATTCCCGGTATTTACGTAAGACCTGCTGTGATTTACGTCACTTGCAGCCGCCTCACTGCGACGTGCCAGATTAATCTCCATCATTGCTCCATCATTGACCGAAGAACAGCTGCGACAGTTCCTACTCCGGTGCTTTGATCAACTCTACCCGTCGGTTGCGTGCACGACCGTCTTCATCTTCGTTGCTGGCTGCCGGTGCCCAGGGTCCCAGTCCGCGTGTGGTGAGCCTGCCGGAGTCTACACCGTGTTCTGAGACCAGGTAGTCTGCCACGGCTTCAGCGCTGATGTCGACCTGTACCATGCCGGTTTCAAGGGGTTGTTCTTCCATTATCTGCAGACCGGTGATGACTCGCCCGTCGTACCTGTCGCTAAGGATTGTGTGCGCTGAAACATAGACGTCTCCTTCAGCTCCCGAAAGGCGGGCAAGGAAATAGCTGGCATCGCTTCCATGCCAGGGGTTGCGTCCACTTAGTCCGAAATCACCGGGTGAATGTTGGGTATAAATTGACCGGCAGGGTAGTTCGTCCATGCCTCCGAAACCTTCCAGCATGATCTCAAAAAAAACTAACTTGCATCTGTGCTAAACTGAATATTATGGCCGAATACAATGGAGTGATGATGCAGTACTTTCACTGGTACACGCCGGACGATGGCAGCTTGTGGAAACAATTGAAAAAAAAGGCAGCTGAACTGGCAAAGGCAGGAGTGACGGCGCTTTGGTTGCCTCCGGCCTACAAGGGAGCACAGGGAACCTCGGATGTTGGTTATGGGGTATATGACCTTTTTGATCTGGGTGAGTTCGACCAGAAAGGATCGGTACGCACCAAGTACGGTACCCGCGATGAATACCTGGCCGCCATCAGGGCTGCCCAACAAGAAGGAATCCATGTATATGCCGATATTGTGTTCAATCACAAGCTGGGAGCGGACGAACCTGAAGAATTCCAGGCCACCCCCTATAATCCGGAAGACCGGCGTGAAGCCATCGGAGAGCTGCAGACCATTAAAGCCTGGACCCACTTCAACTTTCCCGGCCGAAAGGGCAGGTACTCGGAGTTGCACTGGCACTGGTGGCATTTCAATGCGGCCGATCACAATGTGCTGGATGAGGAGACCGATGCCGTATATCTTTTTGAGGATAAAAATTTTGATGAAGACGTAGACCGCGAAAAGGGAAACTTTGATTACCTGCTTGGATGCAACCTGGACATCAACAACCCGGATGTGCAGAAAGAGCTTTATTACTGGGGGGAGTGGTACCTTGAAACCACCGGCGTTGATGGTTTTCGTTTTGATGCGGTTAAGCACGTGAAATCAGGTTTCTTTCTGGACTGGCTGGAACATCTCAAAAGGCAAAGCCGGCGCGATCTTTTTGTGGTAGGAGAATACTGGTCGGGCGAAAGCCAGGCCCTGAAAGATTTCATTGAGCGGACAGACGGCGATATGATGCTTTTTGATGTGATGCTGCATTACCGGTTTGCGGAGGCCGGTGCACAGGAGAGTGACTATGACCTGCGGGGAATCTTTGAGGGCACCCTGGTGCAGGACCACCCTGAACTTGCGGTGACCCTGGTAAGCAATCATGACACCCAGCCCCTTCAGGCCCTGGAGTCGCGGGTGGCTGCCTGGTTCAAACCCCTGGCCTATGCCCTGATCCTGTTGCGGCGCGACGGCTACCCCTGTGTGTTTGCGGCAGACTATTACGGGGCAAAGTATACGGACACCAACCAAAACGGGGAAGAGGAGGAAATTGAAATGGCCAGTCACCAGTGGTTGATTGATAAATTCCTCCATGCCCGCCGCAATCATGCCTACGGTGATCAGCGCGATTATTTTGATGAACCCGGCTGTGTGGGCTGGATACGTACCGGTAATGAAGTATACCCGAAGGGCATGGCCGTGGTGCTGAGTAACGGGGAAGAGGGCAGCAAGCGGATGGAGACCATTTCGCCGGATACGACCTATGTGGACATCACTGAACACATCAAGGAGGAGGTGGTTACCGACAGCGAGGGGTGGGGGACTTTCCCCTGTCCGGCGAGGTCGGTGTCGGTGTGGGTGGCCCGGTAGGTTACCCCTGGCGGTTAGTATTGTCTTTGAAACTTTCGTTGGCCGTATGTTATAAGCTCGAAGGAAACATGTGTTGTATGTTTAAAGGTAACATGTGTTATAAGCTCGAAGGTAACATGTGTTGTATGCTCGAAGGTAACATGTGTATGACTTGCTGGTAGTATGCCCTTAGGTAACGTGTGTAGTATGCTCTAAGCTTAATTGGTAACGGAAGGTGTGGTAGCCGGATGATTGTGATTTTTAAGATTTGCAGGACAAGGGATATGCTTACATGTTAAAAAGAAACATGTTTATATTAACGATAAATTCGTCTGGTTTTTTTGGTGATTTTATAAATTGTTGTAATATTGATTGATTTTTTTAGTCTCCGTATTCCGGATCTCTAAGCGGATGCAGAAAAGCTTCGACAGAGTATGCCACACTAAAATCTACTTACCTATGAAAAAATGTTACGGAATTCTGGTTTTGTTTTTCTGTTTCGGGCTTTTCGTGCCCACTGCTCAAGCCCAGTTTGAAGAGGGCGACCGTTTTATCAATACCCAGATGACCGGTCTGGATATTGCAAAGTGGGATTTTTCTCTGGAAGGTGATCCCGAGAGTTCTGATTATACACAGTTTGGACTGAACCTGTCAGGCGGGCAGTACATTCAGGACGATCTGGCCGTTGTTGTAACACTTGGTTACCTCTCTGTTTCACCCGATCATGGAGATGGCTTGTCCTCTTTGTCGCTGACCGGGGGCGTCCGCTATCATTTCGGGTCCAACTTTTTTGGAGGGGCGGGCCTCAGCCTGAATTCAATTAAACTGGATGACAATGGTGCCACCAATGAAATGAAGGCATATATGTTTGGGTTGGATGGCGGTTATTCATATTTCTTTACCGACAGGCTCGCTCTTGAGCCGGGCGTGAGTTATGCCATCAAGTTTGCAGGCGAAATTTCTGCCGATATAGACGATGACATCTCCCTTAAAACAGAACCCCAATCAGACAGCATGGATTTCGATCTTTCACGCATGGGGCTTACTTTGGGGATTACATTTTATTTTTAATTGCCTGACTGCTCAGGATACTGAACAAGATACACTTTTTTGAATGCGTTACACTCACCCGGTTTAAGCGATCTGCAAAATTCCGGGTCTGTGTTAATTTGGCCGAATCTGATGGTGGCAAACTGTAATGGAGATGAATCAGAACTCGTTTGATGTGATTGTGGTGGGAGCTGGCTGCGCCGGAACAGTAGCAGCTCGTTTTGCCGCTCAAAATGGCCTGAAGGTTTGCCTGGTGGAGAGAAAACCCGCTACACTCGAACCTGCGAAGATCTGTGGCGATGCCATCGGTTCAGAGGTCTTTGACCTGCTTGGGATTGCGCATCCAGATGGTGAGGAAGTCAGCTGTAACATCAAAGGGGGGAAATTATATTCGCCGGATCGCGACACGCACTATACCATCATCGACCCGAAATTATCCGGTTATGTGGTTGACAGGCTTAAGTTCGGGCAGCGACTGCTGAAAGATGCCCTGGATGTTGGGGTTCGCTTGTTCCTGGATCAGACAAAGGCCCTGGATCTGATCCGGGAAAAGGGTCAGGTTGCCGGAGTGAGGGTTCTCGGGAAAGACGGACAAACCAGGAGTCTTCGGTCAAATTTGGTGATCGATGCCAGTGGATTCAACTCCCTGCTCCGCAAATCAATTAATGGCCAACTGGTTGAAAACGAAATCAATAAAGAGGATCAGGCCTTATGTTACCGCGAAATTGTGAGCTTTCCCACACGGGCTCAGCAAGTGAATAACCCGGACTATATCTCAATCTTCCTTGATAATGAAAGGGCCCCCGGGGGCTATGTATGGTATTTTCCCAAAAACAATCATGCCCTTAATATCGGTATGGGAGCCTTTATGAGTTACGGACACAAGGTAAAGGATCTCTACAAGACCCAGGTGTTTGATTTTTTCATAAAAACCGGTGAATACGAGATCCTGTCTTCCGGAGGGGGTGTCGTACCCGTTCGACGGCCGCTCTGGTCCTGTGTTGATCAGGGGATCATGTTTTGCGGAGATGCTGCGATGCATGTGAATCCGCTCCACGGAGGAGGCATTGATCCGGCCATGCGGGCAGGGTATTATGCGGCAATGACAGCGGTCAATGCCATTCGTGAGAAGGACTACTCCACGAAAACCTTATGGGAATATAACCTGAAGATCATGCGGGGGTTCGGGTCTGAGTTTGCCGGGCTGGATTTACTGCGCAGGGTCTTGCAGAACCTGAATAACGATGATTTGAACTTTGGCCTGCATGCAGGCCTTTTAAGCGGACACGAGATTTTATCCATTGCCAAAGAGGGTAAAATTGAACTGACCCCCAGGCAGTTTTTCCAAAAGACCATCCGGGGAATATCCCGCCCCCGGTTGTTGCTGAAGCTTTTTAGCCTGTGCCGGAGGATGAATAAAGTGGCAGCCCTGTACCAGGCATTCCCCGGAACTGATGACCACAAAAAGTTTGAAAGCTGGAAGGGGAAAGTGATCAATCATTACAAAAGAATTGACCGGCTTATTCCGGCCGGTAAGGACAGAACACCATAAAAATTTTGGTTTAGATATGGAAAACAGGGAGGAAAAGCGGGAAGTTTATTCGAAGTTAATTGATCTGGTCAACACAGAGGGGGTGTTGCATTTTTCCCTGATAGACCCGGATCCCCTCCGGCAATCACCCCAAAAGGCAGCCAGGATGGCCGCATACTGTGAGGAAGCTGGCAGCGATGCCATTCTTGCAGGTGGCAGCACCATTGTCAACCAGGAGTTTGTAAGTACCACTGTGAATGAAATAAAAAAGACGGTTTCCATTCCGGTCATTATTTTTCCGGGAGGTGTAACATGTTTTTCTCCCGAAGCCGATGCGATGTTTTTCATGTCTTTACTGAACTCCCGTGATCCACATTTTATTGTCGGGCAACAGGCCATGGCTGCTCACGCAATTAAGGCCTCAGGCATTGAATATATGCCGGTGTCTTACCTGATTGTTGAGCCAGGTGCCACAGCAGGATGGGTTGGTAACGCAAGGCTTTTGCCCAGAGACAACCCTGAACTGACCGCTTCATATGCCCTTGCCTCTGAAATGATGGGGTTTCGGATGGTCTATCTTGAGGCCGGTTCAGGCAGTCAACGAATTCCTCTTTCACATGTTTCCATGACCGCCGACAAATTGTCTGTACCCCTGATCGTGGGAGGCGGAATCCGGACTGAAGAGGATGCACGTTCGCTGGTGGAGGCAGGTGCAGACATCGTTGTGATGGGAGGCTTTATTGAAAAAAATGTAATTCAGGACAGGGGAGCAGCGCTTGGTCGAGTCATCCGGGAACTGAAGACAACCGGTGCAGGACGGAAAAAAAAGTTCACCAGGGGTTAACCGACAGACATATTCAGCAATGAAGATATTGGCAGGTATTGAAATGATGCGGCCGGTGAATGGTTTCATGGGGTGGCTTACCATTTTGGTCGGGTATCTGAATACAAGGGATGCAACAGGTTCTTTTTCCCTGCCGGGACATATTTTCCTGTTATGTGCCGCCTATATCTGCATTGTGGGGGCAGGCATGATCATCAATGACATTTATGATTACCGTATTGATCAGGTCAACAGGCCGAAACGCCCCATGCCCCGGGGGGATGTGTCATTAAAGGCAGCCAGGGTTTTGTACGGTGTTGTTCTCGGCTCCGGACTCTTGCTGGCTTTTGTTCATGGCCTGGTAAAAGATACACTGCTTTTTAATATGACCTTTGCTTCCATGTTTGGCCTGGTGGGATGGCTTTATGCCGCCTATGGGAAAAAAAGCGGATTTGCAGGGAACATACTGGTTAGTCTGTCTTTCTCCATGGGATTGATTGGCGGTGCGCTGATCAATGGTATGCAGGTTCCCGGTTATGTTGTGTACTTTTTTCTTACATCTTTTTTGCTTCTGATGGCCAGGGAGATCATTAAAGATTGTGAAGATGTTGCAGGTGACCGGACGGAAAAGGTGAATACACTTGCCATCCTTACGGGAACCCGTAAATCGGCGCTGACTGCAGCATGTTTTTCCTTCCTGGCCATGATTTTTTTTGTGTTGCCTGCCTTTGCTCCCATATTGAACCCCGGTGGATTTCTGGTTGTAATGATTCCCGGTGTTGCCGTGGTCGGGTATGCTTCCCTTCAGGCTTTCAGGTCAGAATTGCAGAAAAGGGATTTCACCCATATCAGCCGGCTGCTTAAAGCAGGCGCATTCCTTGGATTGATTGCCTTTGTGTTTGCTTCCGTTAACTAGATTCGGTATCTTAGGGTAATCAGGGAGTTGTTTGGCCGGAAAGGGTGCTGTTTCCGGAAAGCGGTTAATGCCCGGGAGTTACCACCTTTCCGGTGATTTCCGCATGAGCAGCACAGCTGCTGCCGAGAGCATCAGGCCCGTGGCTGTCATCATCACTGCCTGGGTGATGAAGTGCTTCATCTCCACCCCTTTCAGGATAACAAGCCGTGAAATGTCAAGCATGTAGTACACCGGGTTGAAAAAGCGTGTAAGCCTGGCCCATCCCGGCATACTGTCGAGGCTTGTGAACATGGTGCTCATTAAAATCATGGTTAACAGCACGAAAATCAGAAGGTAAATGGTCTGTACCTGGTTTTTTGTCAGCACCGCAGCAAGGTATCCGAGGCTGAGCATGGGGAATGAGAAAAGAATGGTGACCAGCAGATACTCTATAAGATTCCCTTGCACCGTCAAACCGTAAACCAGCCGGCAGAAGGTAAGGCTTACCAGTGTTATGGCCAAATAAACAAACATGGCGAACAAGCCTTTGCCGGCAATGTACAAATACCGGTTCAGGGAGGTGGAGTTGAACTGAGCCAATACCCCTTTCTCTTTTTCAGAAATGATGTTGTGGTTCAAGAGGCAGCAGCCGATTATGGTCTGTACCAGCACAAGCAGAGATACCAAATAGTAGTATTGATAACTGGCTTCAGGATTGAATAAGTTATGGATATTTGCCTGATGTGCTTCCACTTTATGTGGCGATCCCACGTTCTGATGTGCTTCCGCTTCCTGATGTGCTTCCATATTGTGTTGTGAGCCTGCTATGTGGGTTTCTGAAAAAAGCGCGGCAGTGGTGGCAAGCAAATGTTGCGCTTTTTTTGGATGGGTCGCCTCTATGAACAGCTTCAGGGGACCACCTGGCGGGAGCCGGTTAAATTGTCGTTCATGATTGGGGGGGATGACGAGGATAACTTTCGTTTGCCCGAGCTTAACCGACCTCTCTGCAGACTCAATGGTTGGGAAATGCCGTACTTCGGCAAACTCGGGGCTGTGTACCATCATGCCTGCATAGCTTCGGCTAACCGGGGTCCGGTCGTAATCAACAATGCCTGCATTGATCCGGGTGTTGTTTTCAAGGGCAAATGGTACGATGCCCAGGATGCTGACCGGGCAGGCAAACAACAAAATCAGGAGCTCCTTGTTTCTGACAAGCTGCAGGAATTCTTTCCATAATATGGCGGCCAGAATCTTCATGTTTTTCTCAGGTAATTGCGTTTAATGCCCCATATGGCCAGGGTGTAGGCCACCGTTGTCTGAAGCAGGATGTTTATAACCTCTGCCAGGTGGTCTGTCAATGAGGTTCCGCGTAGTACTACTCCGCGGTAAGTTTCCATGAAAGAGGTTCCCGGTATAATTTCTGCAAACGGCTGTATCAGAGGCGACATGGTGGAAATCGGGAAAATAAATCCCGAAAAAAACATATTGGGGACAAAGAGAAAAAACCAGCAGGCAAGCAGCAACTCGAGCTCGGTGCGTATGAAGGCAGAAATCAGCAGTCCATAAGCAATGAAATTCAAAATAAACAACAAACACATCAAAAAAAACATGGCATCATTGCCAGCCACATGAATGTTGAACAACCAGCCGCTCAGCAACCATATGGCGGTAATGTGGATCAGGCAGATTACAAGGAACGGCACCACTTTGCCCGCGATGATCTCATTGATCCCGGCGGGGGTGAGCATGAGCATCCGGCTTGTGCCTTTTTCTTTTTCCCTGTGCATGCTCAGGCTGAGCATCAGGGCGGAGATCAGTATGAAAACAATCATGATCAGTCCGGGGATGGGAATGACTTCAGGCCTCAGGTCCTGGTTGAATAAAAAAGACACATTGAAGGAAGGCTGGGTTGACGAAATCCCTTGCTCCTCCAGGTAGTCCTCCATTTGCTGATGAAGGATCTGCTGCAGGTTGTAACCGATGGAACCGGATGCCATGGGGTCGGTGGCATCAATGAATATGTCAGGGGCAGCCTCCCGGTTCAGTAATGAAAGGCTGAACCCGTCGGGGATGACAACCACAACCTTTTGCTTCCCGTGGGTCAGTGACGGGAGAATCTCCGCTTCACGTTCCAGGTAAGAGTGAAAGCGGAAAGTCGGGGAGTTATCCAGGCGTGCGATGAATTCCATTGATTCCGGAGTGTTGTCCCGGTCAAGGACGGCAAAATTGACATCTTCCGGATCAAAGCGAAGGGCGTATCCGAAAATAATAAGTATCACCGGGGGCAGGATCAGCAGGATGACAAGGCTCAGCCTGTCACGGAAGATGCTCAGCGTTTCCTTGACGGCAATGTGTTTTATGGTATGAATGTACCTCATTCCGAATGCATCAAAAAGAGCTGACCCAGTCCACGGTTGCCCGATAATTCGTTCAGGTGTTCCGGACTGCCTTCCGCGGTCACCCTGCCGTTTTCCATCATGATCAGATGATCGCAATACCATGCTTCACTCAGGTAATGGGTGCTCATTACAATGGTGGTTCCATGGTAGGCTGTGCGGTAGATTTGTTCCCACATTTCAAAACGGCTCAGCGGGTCAAGCCCACTGGTTGGTTCATCCAGAAAAAGAGTTTTGGGGTTATGAAAAACCGCAATGACAAAGGCCAGCATCTGCCGCCAGCCTGAAGAAAGCTCCGAGGCCAGCTTGTGCCTGTGGTCTCCCATCTTGAATAAATCTACCAGCTCTTCCCACCTGGCTGCAACCTCTTTTTTATTCATGCCATATATTTTTCCGTAAAATTCAATGTTCTCAAAAACACGTAAATTATCCAGAAGGGATACGCTCTGATTCATATAGCCGATATGATGCCTGATGGAGGTGGCCTGACCGACGATGTCATATCCGGCAACCACTCCTGTGCCTTTGGTGGGAGGGAGCATGCCGCACAACATTTTGATCAGGGTGGTTTTCCCTGCGCCGTTGGCTCCGAGCAGGCCCATAATCTCTCCCTGGCCAACCGATATGCTTACCTGATCTACCGCCTTCAGTGATCCGAAATGTTTGCTGAGCCTGTCGGTGTATATTACATTCATGCGATTGTACGTGTTGTGTCATGAGACAGATGGCGGATCAGAACATCCTCTATGCCTGGTTGAACTCTTGTTACCCGGGTGTTTGCCATGCCTGCCTTATGGCAAATTTCCCGGACTACTTCCATATCCTGATCTTTATGAAGTGGGATGTGTACATTCTTTCCTGAAAGGTAGCAGCCGGGCAATCCGGATCTGCCGGTCAGTTCCCTGAATAATTGGTATGGGTGCATGCCGGAAACCGAAACCAGCAGTCTGTCGTATTCCTGCAGCATTTGCCGGGGCGATGCCTGTATAAGAGAACGTCCCAGGTGAAGAAAGAGCAGGTTGTCCATGTTTTCAGCTTCTTCCATGTAATGGGTGCTGACCAGAATGGTTACCCCCTGGCTGCGCAGTGCAATCAGTTCCCGCCAGAGTTCATGCCGTGCGCGGGGATCAATTCCGGTGGTTGGTTCATCCAGAAACAGGATTTCCGGATTGTGCACCAGGGCACAGCAAACGGCCAGTTTCTGCTGCATCCCACCAGAAAGATAGCGGGCCGGTTTGTCTGAAAAGGGGGCGAGGCTTTCCCACAGTGCGGGATGGTTCTTCATGATGTGTTCCGGCGTACACCCATATATCCGCGCGAAAAATGACAGGTTTTCGCGGACGGTAAGTTCTTCATACAGGGAAAATTGCCCCGGTACATAACCAATGATCCGGTGAATGTCTTTCCGGTGCTTTCTGATGTCCATCCCTTTTATTGTCAGGTCACCCCCGAAGTTCCTGATCAGGGTGGTCATGATCTCAAAAAGGGTGGATTTTCCTGCTCCATTGGCTCCCATGATTCCGAAAATGGACCCGGAAGGCACCCGGAAACCAATGTCATTCAGTACACAGTTGTTGCCGTAGTATTTGTATATGTGGCTGGCAGTGATCATTGTCAGTCAGTCCGGTCATTGTTGATAACCATTTCTCCGGGCATGCCTGGTTTGATGCGGCCGTCATTGGTTACACCCACCCTGACTTCATAATGCTGCCGGGTGCGGTTTTCTCTGCTTTGCACCTGGGTGGGGATAAACTGCGGTTTTTGTGCCACTGACTTCACACGGCCGGGATAGGTCTTTGTCTCTCCTTCCGGCATGTCAATCAGGACTTCGACCTCCATGCCTGTTTCCAGCAGGGCAAGCATCGTTCCCGGGGCCCATGCCCGCAGGATCATTTCATCCATATTGGCCAGTTTATAGAGGGGGTGACCTGCGGAAACATATTCATGAACACCGGCATAACGGGTCAGGACCACACCGTGTTCCGGGTTCAGAATGATACAACGATTGATCTGTTCCCGCTGGAGTTTCTTTTGGGCTTGAAGGGACTGGATTTGCGCCCGGATCCCTTCGGTCTCCTGCCGGAGGGCTTTGTTTGCTGCCGATAGCTTGTTGCCGGTTACCGTGAGCTGATCTTCTGCCTGATCGAGCATTTTGTTTTCTGCGCTTCCCCTTTCAACCAGTCTGCGGATGCGTTCCACTTCCCGCTCCTGTGCCGCTTTTGTGCTTTCCAGCGAAGCCGTTTGGGCCTCAATGTCAGGGATTGAAGCTTCCAGTGCCCG
>Ga0207421_10001374_pt1 | contig 31288 bp, 26 predicted proteins | sample SodLakKL_010_SED_4_FD_187542 | JGI IMG/M metagenome (GOLD analysis project Ga0207421, IMG submission 187542) | Alkaline sediment microbial communities from Lake Tanatar, Kulunda Steppe, Russia - 8KL_010_SED (SPAdes) (version 2) | ecosystem: Environmental > Aquatic > Non-marine Saline and...
AACTAAGTGGCTGAAAAAAAAAGGACACACTGTCCGACTTGATACAAACGGTCATGCGAAAATACTGTATCCTACTAGGAACGTTCCACTTGAATTAAAAGAAGCTGGGATTGACGCTGTTTCAGTCAGTATGAACGCAGAATCTAAAGAAATATATAACCGTATATGCCGACCATATCATCCGAATGCTTATGATTCAATGTTAGAATTTGTTAAACGTTCTGTTAAGTATGGGATTAAAACAAGAGTAACTGTAGTAAACATGGATGAGATCGATATTAATGCATGTGAAATGAAAGCACATGAATTAGGTGCTGAGTTTTATGTCAGATAATTTATTATTCACTTAAGGAGTTCAATAACACAAGAAAAAATAAAAGATTAATGGTAGCTATACTCAGATAACTACCATTTTTTTTAATTAAGATAGGAGTTTAGCGACGTCCTAGAACAAATCCAGCTGCTGCAAATATTCCCATCATAGCAAGGATTGCACCAAAGCCTGGTTGTTCAGGAATTTCTTCATCACCCATCATATCCTCTGGATCAACGGGTTCTTCTTCGCCCATCAAATCGTCTTCAATTGCCTGTGGAAGATCTCCATCTACAGCTGAAGCTACACCTGTAGCCACAAACAGTATCATTAAGAATGTTAACATTGCTTTAAATTTCATGTTTTTTTAACACCTCCAAAGTATAAGTTATTAAGAAGTAATATTAGTCCCAACATACCACTATACTAACTATACTTTTTTGAGCATAATTCAATCTGTTCTGGTATTTTGAGCGATAATATCACTTTAGTGTTTTTACACGTTACCTATAGTAAAGTTCTTCTATAAAAAAATTCCGGGTTATTTTGGCTTTTATTTAAGCATCTCAATGCCTTTCTAGCCTATAATTAGTTTTAAGGTGGTTAATTAATCTATCCGTGAATTTTGACCTTAATTTAAACTTAGTATACTATTGAAAAGAGCCAGTTTGTAAATGACCTGTATTTTAAGGAGTTATATCTTATTGTAAATTAACTTTTTTAAGCTACCAATATCCTTTTGTTTACCACTAATAATCGCAATATTATCTAGCCATTGTCTCCATGGTGGTAACAGATCAAATTCCTGTATGATTCCATCTACTGTTTCATCTAAATTATGAAGTTTATCTTTTTTATTAATTGCAATAATTGTAGGAATTGATAAATCTGATAGAAAATCATAGAGTTCAATGTCCAGAGGAATTTCATCTCTACCTTTCCATCTCTCAACAATATCTAGGAAAGAAGAGCCATCAAGTACCAGAACACCTAGCTTAATATTATTATTTCTTTCTATATATTTTACAATTTTTTCTTTTACAATATCTTGCTTCCTATCTTTTACCCCACTCATAAAGCCAAATCCTGGCATGTCAGTTACAATAAAATTTTTTGTTAGAATACTATTAGGTTTTAATGTCACACCTGGTCGTTTCCCTTTACGAACTTTTTTGCCAGTTAGTTGACCTACAATTGTAGACTTACCTACATTGGATCTACCTACAAAAATGATTTCAGGTATAGCTGGTTTCTTTTGATCTAACAAGGAACTCAAGAAATTAATTCACCCCATTAAAAGAATCATATCTTTCAGCTAATTTATTGAGCTGTGTTAAAAACTTTTCTAGCATATTTGAGGGTATTCGTGCTCCTGCAGCCATTGGGTGACCACCACCAGTTCCACCAGCAAATTTTGAAGCTTTCCTTGTTATTATGTTAATATCAATACCGTTTCTGGATCTAAGACTTAAATCATATACATCTTTTTTGTCCCTATATTCGGCCGAAACGCCTATTGGGGTTTTACCATATGAAGCTGCATATATCGCGGATTTTGACATATATCCTTTCGCATTGATAACATAAGAAACAAGTGACATGGAAATAACGTTCTTTTTCACGTACAACCTGAGTTCTTCTTCAAGCAATGAAGCTTTCTTAGCATAGTTTAGTAATTTTGGTATTTCTGATGGTAATATATCCTTAGATAAATTATCAACTATCTTTCTTTTTATGTTATGGTCACGACCAACGAATATTGTTGCTTGGACTAAGGTGCCTGCTTGGAAATACAGTGCCCTTTTATCCCAATCACGACACCATTCTTTAATTCTAGAAGTGTTGTCAGCGTAATCACCAATTGCACCATATATTGAAACACGACGAATATCTCTTCCAAGCATTGCTTCAAATGTTTGATAAGCTATTTCTGATGTACAAACATTTTCATCATGATAAAACCATTCACCACCCCATGTACTGTAAGGTATAGGATGGTGGTCTATGTAATATACGTTACTTACTTCACATAGTTCATTGATTTTTTCAAAGAGAGCTTCATGTGTACGTTCATCTACAGCAATATCACATATAATTATGTTATCATACCCTTCTGACATGCTATTCAATTTATCAAGAAGATTTACTGGACTTGTGAAATAAACATCACTATGATAAAATGCATTTTTTGCAATTGAGGCAGAACATATTCCATCAGAATCGCCATGGCTAAATATTATAGAAGAACCAATCTTCCTTTTTTTCCCTTCCATTAAAACATCTCTTGTTCTTGTTTCACTTACTCAATATACTAGATTGCAATAAACTATCAAACTGAGATCTATTTTTTTATAATGTATAGTAAGTTATATATATTCAACTGGCCAATCTATCTCAATCCCTTCGATTCAGCATGATATACATGATAGCAATAACGAATAGTGAAATGATAACTTCAAATCCTGGCTGTACTCTATCGACGTCTTCATTATCATACTCATCATCTTTAGTTACTTCAGTATCATCTGATATATCCGTATCATCATTTTCTTTTAGTGATACATGTTCATCTTGTACACTTATAGTGATTGTTCGAGATTCTACAGTTCCACTATGTCCTCTCAGGTCAACAAAATGAACCTGAGACGATGGTATATTGAATTCTCCTGTATGCTCGAATTTCAGAGTATAGGATAGTGAACTCTTGGAACCTTTCTTTATAATATCATTGAATTTCAAATCACCTTCTACAAGAACAGCACCTTCTGGTAGTTGTTCTTCAAGTGTCACGCTAGCATCTTTATTCCCACGGTTCCTTATATTTAAATTAACCTCAACATTATTATCTAGTAATATAGCCTGATCACTTACTTGTTTATCTACAGTAATATAGGGACCTTCAATCTCACATTCAGGACGATTTGATGTAATCTCATGTTCATTACCCTCAGGAGTAACATAGATAGCAGTTGCACGAGGAATAGTAAAATCTCCAGGTCGATCTGGAATCAGCCTATATTCGAATAGTTTTATTGAGTCTCCGGGTGCTAATGAAACAGTGGTCTCTAATGATTTGTTTTCTTTTATTGCAAAATTATCGTGTATATGATCTTTAACTTCAATCGAATCAAGGGTCACAAGACCGGTGTTTCTGATAACTAAGCTGGAAGATGCTATTTCATTAATGTACATTTCTTGAGTAAACATTTTACTGAGTGAAATACCCCATTTTTCTTTAATTTCAATTACTTTTTCATTTTTAGCTGATATTTTGTCTCCTTTAATATCATGACCTCTAGCGTCGAAATTCAATGAAATGTCTGTATTTTCCCAAAATAGTGGTGTTTTAAATTTTAGTTTAATGGTTTCACTAGACTCTCCTTTTTTTATTTCTGAAAAACTGTGTACAAGAGTACCATCGGTTAATTCGAGGTTACCTACATCTATTTCCAAGAATACATTTTCTGCTTTAGCGTCTCCATCATTTTCAACCTGAACCTCGATTTCAAATGTAGATTCTGATGATTTCTTGGGGTCATAGGTAGATTGATCTGATTCAATGTTAATCTTAATTTTAGGAATGCCTCTTTTGAATACCTGCACCTCTACCTCGGGTTCTGACATCCTACCGGTCCAAGAATCTACATCGGAATCGACTTTTTTCACATATACTCTTATTTCATCATCGTATTCAAGAGTATCAGCAAATCTAAGGGGTGCATCTGCTTTCACAGCACCATCTTTTGATATTGAAAGATAAACCAGATCATCCTTTGTAAAGTCTTCAGCTTTGATTGTAAAATCTCCCACATTTAGCGAATCTCCCCATGAAAGTGTTCTTGAATCAACACTTGATTTCCATTCAATATCTTCAGCTAGAGATACAGGAGAATTTAGTATTAAAATTAATAAAATAACACTAATAATTAAAACTGTTTTCTTATACATTTCAACCTAACCTTATTTATTACTATAAAAATAGTCATATATTAACATTGATATGAATTTGAGATGATAATAAGTTTGAATCAGGTATAACAGTTCCGAAAGCTTGATATTAAAGGATTAATAAAAATGTGTTTATGGAGTTAGCAAAAATAGTACACATTTTAGAAGATATTGCGCCACCTGAACTCGCACAAGATTTCGACAGCGGGAAAATTGGACTTGTTGTTGACCTCCAAAATGAAATTAACAAAGTGGCAGTTGCCCTAGATGCTACTGAATATGTACTAAAAAGGGCTTCTGAAATAGGTGCAGATATTTTAATAACTCATCATACACCTCTTTTTAAGCCTATTACCTCTATAAAAGAACCACTTACTGAAATATTAAGTATCTCATTGAAAAATAATATCTCAATATATGTCATGCACACAAACTATGATCAGGCAGAAGGTGGAGTGAACGATACTTTAGCAAAAAAGATTGGGCTCAAGCATGTTCAAAAACTAGATATGGCCTGTATTGGGACAGTACCACAATGTTCAACATCAACTTTTGCAAAACATGTAGCTAAATCTCTAGATACACCAGTACAATATGTTGGGGAAAGAGATGATATTGTTCGAGTTATGACTGTTGCAGGAAGTGGATTCAAGTCTGATATTTTGGAGTTAGCTAAGATGAATTCTGTTGATTTGATAGTGTCAGGAGAATTAAAACACGATGTTGTAAGAACAAGAGGAAATATCGACATGATTGATGCCACCCATTACGCTACTGAAAATCCTGCAATGGAACAACTTAGCTCAAGGCTTAAAGAACTAATTGAAATTGACATCGAGTATATTGAGCATGACCCTTTCATTCAAGTTACTGAATAAAAAAAAGATTTAGACTATTTTTCAGTAACTTTTTTTCCAATAGGCATTGGCTTTATTTCAAGTTTTGGGTTACTAAAATCATGTTTCAATGGATCCGTGTCTAATATCCTATCTAGAGTAACTGCAAGTGCAGCTACTTCGGAATGTGGTTGGTTTCCAACCGCAACATTCCAGTCAGCTAACTCATATATCTCCGGAGGTACCTTTTCTGCCCCTACAACTATCATTAATTTATTCGCAGTTTTGATCTCATGTGAAATATCTGATAAGTTTAGGCCGTACATCGATAAATGACATACTTTTCCTCCACTATTTTTCCAGTCTTTAATCTCCCTTTTCCAATTGATATCATTTTTCAGGAAAAAGGTGCCACCCCAACGCGCAGTTACATCATCTAAACTTTTTTTTATTCCAGTATCTTTTGATGCAAGTAACATCCCTTTTGACCCAAAAGCTCGAGCTACAAGGCCAACGTGTGTAGTGATTCGTTTATCCCTTTCAGGACGATGCCCTAACCTCAATACAACAATTTCTTTCATAATTAACTCACAGTTTTCTCATATATGGCATTAAAAGGTTGAGTATTTACATCTCCCTAAATGTTGGAACTCTTTCGATCAACATCCCCTCAACAACTATTGGGATATTTTGTTGAGCATTTTTTATAGCATTTTCAAGTTTCCATTTTTTTTCAGCATAGATGGTTAAAACTGGTTCATCTTTTTTGACAGCTTCACCCCGTTTTTTGTTTATAAGGACACCAGCTCCTTTATCATTTGGAGCACCCGCAATTCTTGCAATTTCAACTATTCTCTTGTTATCAAACTCTAAAATATATCCGTTAGTTGGTGCTAATAAAGTTTGGGAATATTCGCCGATCTTTATATCTGAAGATGTTACTGTAGGATCACCACCCTGTATTTCAATAATCTCTTTCATTTTTTCAAGTGCTTTCCCATTCTTAAGTGTCTCTAAAGCGAGTTCTTGTCCAGTTCCTTTTGTAGCTGCACCACCCATTTCCAGCATCATTCCAGCAATCACAATACTTTTTTCAATAAGGCTGTTAGGTCCTTCCATACTTTCGAGGACTTTAAGTGCTTCTTTTACCTCTAAAGCTGGGCCAATAGTTCTCCCTACAGGAGAAGAACCGTATGTTAATGCGCATTCTACAGTCATCCCTAATCTCTCACCAAGATTAATCAAATCACGTGCCAGTTTTCTACCAGACTTCATATCAGGTATCTTGGTACCTAATCCCATCGGGATGTCCATTACAACATGGTCCGCGCCCATTGCACCCTTTTTCGCCATGATCGATGCGAGTAATTGAGAATGTGGATCAACTTTCAATGGATACTCAATTTTTATAAGTTTATCGTCTGCTGGTGCTATATTAGTACTACCACCCCATACAAGGACACCGCCAACTTTTTCGGTCATTCTTTTAATCTCAGAAGCCGTAAAGTCGACTGGAGCTAATACCTCCATCAAATCAGAAGTTCCACCTGCACCGGTAATTGCTCTTGAACTTGTTTTTGGAATCAATAGTCCGTTAGCAGCTACTATAGGTACTACAAGAAGAGATATCTTATTGCCGGGAACTCCTCCAATTGAATGTTTGTCCATGATAGGATGTGTATCGAACTCTATCTTTTCACCAGTATCAATCATGGCACGAGTTAGCCATTCTGTTTCGTCGTCAGTAAGATCGTTTATGTATGTGCTAGTGATAAATGCAGATAGTTCGATGTCACTTAGACTTTCATTAACTATTCCTTTAACTATTTCGTATATCTCATCTTTTGTGAGTTCTTTTTTATCCATTATCTTCCTTACCAAGACCGCTGATTTCGGCCTTGACGCAGGAACTATTTCTACTGATTTAAGGTCATCTTTAAGAGCAAGTTTTTCATTTAATTCATGATATACACCAATTGATCCAGGAGGAATCATATCTTCAGTAAAGTCAACAATTGCTGTAATCGAGTCGTGTTCTTTTATCTTTACACGATCACCCTCGATTACACCTAATTCCTTGGCATCCAAAGAATTAAGGACCACTTTATACTTACCGACTTTGATAGCAATTGGTTGTACATTCAATTTCATTATTTTTCACCACTATAGAATAACAAGGTATTATGCAACTAAATTATATATGTTTAATTTATTTCAGGTTAATTTAGGTTACACGAAAATGTTTAAGTATAGGTAAATATATTAATACCATCTAGATAATATAGGTATGTGAAACATTGAGGTAGGTGAATAAAAATGGATCTTGCTAATTACAGAAAAGGTAAGCCATGCATAATAGAGCATATGCCAAAGAATAATCTTTTAAATTCAATGGGAATTAGGGAAGGATCTAGAGTTTCTATTAAGTCTAGACAACTTTTTGGTGGACCTCTAGTTATACAATATGGTAGTAGATGTTTAGCTATTGATAAAAAAATAGCTGAGAAGATTAAGATTAAAGAGGTATAATAATTGAAATGCCATAATACCAAATCAAGGGGTTTGCCAAAGAGTGCACCTGATGACATTAGAATATTATTGATGGGGAACCCTAATGTAGGTAAAAGTGTTATTTTCTCTAAACTTACTGGTGTTAATGTTATGGCAGCAAATTATGCTGGCACTACAGTAAGTTATACTGAAGGTGATATACATTATGGTAGAAAGACAGCAACTCTAATTGATGTCCCTGGTACTTATTCATTGGATGCTACTTCTCCCGCCGAAGAAGTTGCAGTTAATTTCCTTGAAGATGGTGCTAATGTAATAGTTTGTGTCCTTGATGCAACTAATCTTGAAAGGAATTTGAACCTTGCACTGCAAGTCAAACATAAAGATATACCAGTAGTTTATGCACTGAATCTAATTGATGTAGCTGAAAGTAAAGGAATACAAATTGATGTTGATAAGCTAGAAAAGGAACTGGATGCACCGGTCATTCCAACTATAGCTACACGTAACGTTGGGTTGAAAGAATTACTTGATAAAACATGGGAACGTGCCTTAAAAGATCCCGTGCCTACCGAACCTACCCATATATCACATGATGAAAGGTGGGCAGAAGTTGGTCGAATTGTTGAAAATGTACAAATTGTTGAGCACCGGCATCCTACCTTTTGGGAACGTTTCGGTGATCTTGCAGTACAACCAATTCCTGGCATTCCGATTGCCATTTTAGTACTTGCATTATCTATAGGTTTTGTTGTTGGTGGTGGACAAGGAATAAGAGCAACTATTCTACTCCCATTACTAAACAATGTGTATGTTCCAGCAATTACTACTTTTGTATCAAGTTTTGTGCCTGAAGGAATTTTATTAAACGTTTTAGTAGGCGAATATGGTGTACTTATTAAAGGTATTGAATGGCCTTTTTTCTTAATATTACCTTATGTTGCATTGTTCTTTATTGTAATGTCATTTCTAGAGGATAGTGGATACCTTCCACGTTTAGGTATTCTATTAGATAGTATATTAAGACAAATTGGTATGACCGGAAGTAATGTTGTACCTATGGTAATGGGATACGGTTGTGCAGTTCCTGCAATATTGGGGACAAGAGCAGCTACATCAAAAAAACAGAGGTTAATGATAACGGGTTTAGTAGCTTTAGCTGTTCCATGTGTCTCACAAACGGGTGCCTTTATAGCATTGCTCGGGGATCAATCAGTATTTGCATTGGTTTTTGTTTTCTTGACATCGCTTATAGCTTTAATGGTCGCTGGTGCGATTATGAACAGATTAATACCCGGTGAAAATGAGCCTCTATTAATGGAAGTTCCAAATCTATTAAAGCCAAATAGCAATGCATTAGTTCAAAAAGTGTGGCTTAAAATCAAGCAGTTCGTATACGATGCTCAGGGTCCACTATTATTAGGGATATTATTTGCTGCATTACTCGTAGAAACGGGTTTACTTTTAGTGATAGCTAATGTACTTGAACCTTTAGTTGTAGGTTGGTTAGGACTGCCAAAAGAAGCAAGTTTAGCATTGATGCTTGGGATTGTAAGAAGAGAACTTGCAGTATTACCATTGCTAGCACTTGAACTAACTACATTACAGTTAATAGTTGGATCTTTGGTAGGTCTGTTTTACTTGCCGTGTATCACTGTACTTGCAGTTATCTTCAAGGAGTTTCACTTTAGATTAGCAATCTACACATTATTGTTCACAACATTAACTGCATTCATATTTGGTGGCGTATTTAATCAAGTAGCCAGATTATTAGGATTTCAATAAAATAGAGTGTCTAAAGTAAATCAGAATAAAGCGCAATACTAAAATAAGGTAAATAGATGCTACTCAAGTTAACAAAGCAGGTAGAATTTTTTTCTGCTAGATCAACTTTATTTTCTAAATTATATCAATTATATTACAAGAATAAAGTTAGAAAAGAAGTAAATCTGGCAAACATATCATGTAGTGATAAAGTGCTGTGCATTGGTGGTGGACCAACACCATTCACAGCAATAGAAATCGTTAAACAGAGTGGTGCCAAGGTTACAATAGTAGATAATGATATAAATGCAATAAATACTGCAAATGAATTGATTAATAGATTAGGTATGAACGATTCCATTAACCTCGTTCTTAGTGATGGAAGAGATGTTAGATTAAAATATTATACTATTGTACATGTTGCACTTCAAGTGCACCCAAAAAAAGATATTATTAATCACATCTGTCAAAATGCAGAAAAATATACTAAAATATTGGTTAGAACCTCGGATTTTTCATTTAATAATAATCTATACGGAATAAAAACCAATCTTTGCCAGAAAGATATTGATTGTGTATCTGCTAATTTCAACTGTTTAAAGTATAGACAAGAGAAATTAACGCTTTTTATAAATAAACACATGAGCTCTGAAAATGAAGAAAATTGTTCTTTATCTTCTTGGAATTTCAATAATAATAGTAGTACTATTGACTTCAGAAATAAATGAAACACTTGAAGCTGTAGGCTCAGTGAACACTATTGCACTCTTAGTACTATGTATACTCCAAATAATCACACTTCTCTTGATAACATCACAGTGGAAATTGATTTCTAAAAAGTTAATTCGGGATTTAACTTTTTTAAGTGTACTTGATGTGAATATGAAAGGAACACTTGTAGAAACATTAACTCCTGCGTTAAAAACAGGCGGTGAAGTAACTAAATATTATTTGATGAAATCTAAATGGAACATTTCAAGTTTCGATTCTGTCACTATAATATACATTCAAAAACTTATCAGTATTTTTACATTTACTGGCATTGCACTATTGATATTTTTATGGATGATATTTGGGGACTTGAGATATTATGAACTAGTATCAAGTTCATTTGAACTGACTATGTTTGTGCTCCTTGCATTGTTATTAATATTTTCTAGTATACTATTATACCCAAAGAAAACATTTGAAATAGTTAGAAAAATACCATTAGAAATGAGAGGAAAGCAAAAGCTTAATTCTACTATAAAAGAGTTTAATGCCTCGGTCAAGAAAATTAATTTGAATTCATCTGATTACATTAAACTGTTCATACTCGCTACCATAATATGGACATTATTCGGTATAAAAGGGTATTTACTCGCAGAATCAATGAATATGGGGTTAGGATTTGCAATAGTATTTGCTATTACAATACTATCATATCTTGTTGGAATGTTACCTATAACACCTGGTGGACTGGGGACATTTGAGGCTACTATGGTATTATTATTAGGAACTGTTGGAATTAGTGTTTCCACAGGTATAGTATTTGCAATTATATTCAGGTTTGTTACATACTGGTTTGTTTTTATTATAAGCTTGATATATGTGTCCATATCCAAGATTTCAAGCCGATTAAGTATGTTACTAAATCATTGAATGATAATTTAATTTATTTGTAAGGTTAAATGAATTAAGTTTTTTATTTATCAAATATTTTCCATATGAACTTTGCACGTGGTCTAATCAAGCGATTGTCACTATACTGCTCTATGCAGTGTGCCGTCCAGCCGGAAACGCGTCCTAGTGCAAATATAGACGTTGACATTTGTGGAGGAATATCTAAATACTTGTAAGTAACTGCTGCATAAAAGTCAATGTTTGGATAAATAGGTTTATCATGCTTATTTACATACTCTCGTTCAACAACTGTTTCGAGCTCTTTAGCAACCTCATACCAAGTGATGTCAGGCTTATCTTCATCTAATTTTTCTGCTAAGTTCCTATATATCTTAGCTCTTGGATCATAGGTCTTATAGACTCGATGACCAAAACCTGCAACCCTTTTTTTGTTAGATATACAATCATTAACATACTTCTCAACCCTATCAAGTGAGCCAATCGAATCAAGCATCTCCATAGCACCAAGTCTAGCACCACCATGTAATGGACCTTTTAATGTGCAAATTCCTGAAATGATTGCAGAATAAATGTCCGAGTGAGTGGAGGCAGCAATCCTTGAAGCAAAAGTAGATGCATTAAGCCCATGTTCTGCACTTAATATCAGATCCTTTTCCATAACCTCAGATTCTATACTATTTGGCTTCTTTCCAGTTAGCATATAAAGAAAATTAGCTCCATGAGATAAATTGAGGTCAGGTTGAACAGGTTCTTCTCCATTAACTATCCTAAAATATGCTGCAACTATTGTAGGAAATTTAGCAATTAGTTTAATGGCTTTTCTATTGCTAGCTTCCATCGAATTATCAGTATAATCTTCATCAACTTGGGCCATGTAAGATACTGCTGTCCTTAAGACATCCATAGCGTCAGCTTCCTTATTACATGCCCTTATGACTTCAAGAACCTCATCATATAGAGGTCGAGCTTCTCTTAAACTTCTTTTATATTCTTCAAGTTCATCACCTGAAGGTATTTGACCTTTTACCAAAAGGTAGCATACTTCCTCAAATGAATTATCCATTAAATCATTTATGTTAATTCCCCTGTATGCTAATATACCAGTTATGCCATCAATATAGGCAATATTGGTTTCAACAGCAACTACGTCTTCTAAACCTTTCACAAAATGCCTCCAATATCAACCAGATAAGTTAAGATACGTTTCACTATTTATTAAACAATATAATAAGTAATTATATTTTAAATAATTGTAATTATTCTTCTAAAATCAATTCTATATAATAAATAAGTTACATTATATAAATAACAGTATGTGCTACAAAACCTGAAAGGACAGGAATAGCTAGATTATCGTCAAGTTCTGTGAACCAAAGTTCTGTTAAAGATGCAGTTATAGCCATAAATAGAACAACATAATGATAACCAAATATAAAAAAGGCAATCAGTACATTCATGAATAAACCTGCAAAGGTTCCTTCATAAGATTTAGCAGTATTCGATATTTTGTTTTTCCCAAACAACATACCAAATATTGCAGCTGTTGCATCTCCAAATGATGCCATCAAAATTGAAGCTATTGCAATTTCAAAACTAAATAAAGATATTGATATTATTGCTCCTAACAAAAAATAAAGGTGGCCAGCTAGTGATTTTTTTTCAAAGTCCCTTAACAGCTCACCAAAAAAAGGTACTTTTATTCTATACTTCAGCCTAAAGTTCTCAAAAAGAATGAAAATAATCAGTATTATCAATAAAATATTTAGGGTTAGCTCTTTGCCACCAAATGCATATATCAAAACGATTAAAACTGAAGATATATGTATGCCTTTACGTTTTAATTCGTGCAGAATGAATCCTAAATGCATATTTATATTAATTTAAGCGTACTTCTGGTAATTAAAAAAAGGGCCTTAAGCATTTTGTAATTAGCTTAATTTAGTTCCCTTTAAAAGTAAAAATTCAATTGCCTAAAAACTTTTTATATACCCTTGCTTGGAAGCCATGGTATTTCGAATAACCTTCGGCATCTTTCTGGTCTATAGTTTCACTATCAAAAGAAACTAGTTCTTGAGAGTATAAAGCGTTAGGTGATGTACGTGCAAGTATTGAGACATTTCCTTTATACAGTTTTAGTTTAACAGTTCCATTGACACGCTCCTGTGTTTTATCAATAAAAGCATTCAAGTCACTATAAAGTGGTTCATCTACAAGACCATAATACGCCAATTCTGACCACTGTGAATCAACCATGCTCTTGAACTTAAGTTCTGACCTTGTTAGAACCAGTTTCTCTAGGTCTCTGTGCGCTGTTAGTAAAATCGTTGCTGCAGGATGTTCATAGTTTTCTCGTGCCTTTAAACCAAGTATTCTATCTTCTACAAGGTCACTTCTCCCAATCCCATGTGCACCACCAATCTTATTGAGTTCGAGTATGAGTTTATATCCATCTAATCTATTTCCATCAATAGATATTGGTACCCCATTCTCAAACCCGATTTCAACAATTTGTGATTCGCCTGCATTTTCAGGTGCCTGTGTCCACTCGTAGATTTCTTCTGGTGGTACGTAGTTTGGGTCTTCTAGCAATCCACCTTCTACACTTCTACTCCAAATATTTTCATCAACACTCCATGGTTTTTCTGAAGTGGCAATTACAGGTATATTGTTCTTTTTTGCATATTCAATCTCCCATTCACGGGTCAAATTCATGTCCCTCATAGGAGCAATAACTTCCATATTAGTGAGTCTGAAAACAGCTTCAAATCGTAGCTGATCATTTCCTTTACCAGTACAACCATGTGCAAGTACTGATGCACCTTCTTTTTTTGCAGTTTCTACAACCTTTTTCGCAATAAGAGGACGTGCAATAGAGGTACCCATCACATAACCTTCATAGTCACCATTGGCTTTAATCAAAGGAAAAATGTATTGATCTACAAATTCTTCCTTTGCATCGATTGTATAGTGCTTATCGCTGATGTATTTAGCCTTTTCTTCAGCATTCAAAATGTCATCTTGTGGCTGACCTACATCAACTGCGACTGTAATTACCTCATCACAACCATATTTTTCTTTAAGTAAAGGTACACAGATTGAGGTATCTAAACCTCCAGAATATGCAAGAACCGCTTTTTTTACCATATTATCAAATCCATTGTATACATACATCAATTATTGATATAAAAATATCTTTGAATATCTCAATTTTTTGTTATATTATCATTTACATCTTTATGATATTCATTAACTGATTTAATTATAATATCTCCACTTTTCATTGCTTCAATCGCTTGAACTGCTGCAATCGATGCCTGAACTGTAGTTATATAAGGCACTCTAAAATCAACTGCAGCTCTTCGAATCAAATAACCATCTTTTCGCGATTGTTTACTAGTAGGTGTATTGATAATAAGTGAGACCTCGTTTCTTCTAAGCATATCTATTACATTTGGACTTCCATCATGAACTTTTTTTATCGTTTCCATAACAATGCCATGTTCTAACAAGAAATCAGAAGTACCTTTAGTCCCCATAAGTTCAAGCCCTGAGTCTTGAAGGGAGCGGGCTACAGATACTATTTGATCTTTATCAGCATCTCTTATTGACATAAACACTTTACCTGAAAGTGGCAACAGATTTTCGGCACTTAGTTGTGCTTTAAAGAAAGCTAACCCGAAATTATAATCAATCCCCATCACTTCACCTGTACTTTTCATCTCAGGGCCCAGTACAGGGTCTGCACCCGGAAGTTTATCGAATGGTAAAAGTACCTCTTTCACAGATACGTGATCTATTGAAGGTTCATTCTTATCCATATAGCCTAGTTCTTTTAAAGTATGACCAATTATTACCTTTGCAGCTATTTTTGCTAGTGGGATACCAACCGATTTCGAAACGAAAGGAATGGTTCGACTTGATCTAGGGTTTGCTTCAAGTACGAATATTTCATCCTCCTTCTTAGCCATTTGAATATTGATTAGGCCTTTTACATTAAGTGCTAGCGCTATTTTACGAGTATATTCCCTAACAATTTCGAGGGTATCTTCTGAAATCGATTGTGGCGGAATTACACATGCAGAATCACCTGAATGTACTCCAGCTTCTTCAATATGTTCCATTATAGCACCTATAAGCACATCTTCTCCATCTGAAACTGCATCTACATCAATCTCAATTGCACCTTCAAGAAAATCATCAATTAATATAGGATGTTCTGGTGAAACCCTAACAGCTTCTCTCATATAGCGTTCCAAATCATTACCATCATATACGATTTCCATAGCTCTTCCACCAAGTACATAGGATGGACGAACTAATACAGGATACCCTATTCTTGAAGCTACCTTTAATGCCTCTTCATGTGAGGTGGCATAGCCCGCATCAGGCTGCTTTATTTCCAAATTATTCATTAATTGATTAAACTTTTCACGATTTTCAGCTACATCAATACTTTCAGGAGATGTGCCCATAATAACAGTTTTCAGATCATCCCTACGATTTAATTCCGACTCCAAAGAAAGTGCAAGATTTACTGAAGTTTGGCCACCAAATTGTACAAGAACACCATCAGGCTTTTCACGGTCAATCACATTCATTACATCTTCTAAGGTGATGGGTTCAAAGAATAACTTGTCAGAAGTATCATAGTCAGTAGAAACAGTCTCAGGATTGTTATTAATTATATGTGTCTCAATTCCCTCATTCCTTATAGCAGATACTGCATGTACTGTACAGTAGTCAAACTCAATACCTTGTCCTATTCTAATGGGACCAGCACCAATTATTAGAATCTTTTTATTATCCTTCGGAATTGATTCACACATCGACTCATAGCACGAGTAATAATAAGGTGTAGCTGCCTCAAATTCAGCTGCGCATGTATCCACCATTTTGAATGTTGTGATTATACCATTCAATCTTCTAAAATCATTTATCTCAGAACGGGGTTTATTTGTGAGATTACCTATCCTATCATCTGTTAACCCTATTTCTTTTGATCTTTGAAGAAGATCTAATGGAAGTTGATCAAGTGGTTTATCAGTAAATTGTCTTAGTTCAGTTTCTATATCCACAATGTTCTTCAACTTTTTAATGAAAAATTGGTCTATACTTGTAAGTTCACATATATCATCTATAGTATAGCCAATCTCAAGGGCTCTGTATATAACAAATAATCTCTCGCTTGTAGGTGTTTTCAGTAGATTTATTATCTCGTTTTGATCCCATGCACAATTGTAGATATCTAAATCTATATCAAGTGAACGAATGGCTTTTAGCATTGATTGTTCTATTGTTCTTCCAATAGCCATCACTTCACCAGTACTTTTCATAGAAGTCGTTAACGTTTTATCGGCAGTAACGAACTTATCAAATGGCCATCGTGGAATTTTTGTGACAACATAATCTATTGTAGGTTCAAACGAAGCTGGCGTTTTCTTTGTAACATCGTTTAAGATTTCATCTAAACGCATTCCTACTGCGATTTTAGCAGTGACTCTAGCTATTGGATACCCTGTTGCCTTTGAAGCTAGTGCAGATGATCTAGAAACCCTTGGATTCACTTCAACTACTCTATATTCACCATCTTTAACAGCAAACTGAATATTACAGCCACCTTCAATTCCAAAATGTCGGATAATCTTAATCGCAGCTTTCCTTAGCATCTGATGTTCTTCATCTGTAAGTGTTTGTGAAGGAGTTACTACAATAGATTCCCCTGTATGGATTCCCATTGGATCCAAGTTTTCCATATTACATATAACAATACATGTATCATTAGAATCACGCATAACCTCATATTCGAACTCTTTCCATCCAAGTACACTTTCTTCAATTAATACTTGATTAATCCTACTCCTTCTAAGACCATTCTCTACAATTCGCAACAGATCTTCTCTGGTATATGCAATTCCACCTCCTGCGCCGCCTAAGGTATATGCAGGTCTAACTATGAGAGGTAAACCAAGTTCGTCTATCATCTTCTCAGCATCTAGCAATGAAGAAATTGCTTTACTTCGTGCTACTTGTTCCCCAATTTTTTCCATGGCTTGCTTGAAGAGTTCCCTATCTTCTGTATCTTTAATCGCTTGTAATGAAGTACCAAGCAGTTTAACATTGTATTTTTCAAGGATACCGTGTTCTGCAAGTTCACTTGTAATATTTAGACCCGTTTGGCCGCCAAGGCCTGCAACAATGCCATCAGGTCTTTCTTTTTCAATAATCTTCTCTATAGCTTGTACTTCAAGAGGCTCAATATAGACGGCGTCTGCGGTTTCTGGGTCAGTCATGATAGTAGCTGGATTGGAGTTGACCAAAACTACCTCATAGCCTTCTTCCTTTAGTGATCTGCATGCTTGAGTTCCTGAAAAATCAAACTCTGCAGCTTGACCTATCATGATCGGACCAGACCCTACAAGTAATATTTTTTTAATGTCTTCACTTTTTGGCATTAAAATGCACCTCCCACTGTTTTTATAACTTTATCAAAGAAAATCTCTTCAGTGTCCATTGGGCCTGAATGTGCTTCCGGATGATATTGAACACTGTAAATCTGTAGATAGTCGTGGGAGATACCTTCAACTGTTTTGTCATTGACATTTTCTTGAGTTACTTCAATTTCGGTACCATCAAGTGAATCCCGATCTACAGCAAATCCATGATTTTGAGATGTGATATAAATCTTGCCAGTAGTTAAATCCCTAACTGGCTGGTTTGCCCCTCTGTGACCAAACTTCAATTTATATGTATCTGCACCCATTGCTCTTGCAATAATTTGGTTGCCAAAACATATCCCCATTATAGGAAACGTACCTGCGAGTTCATTTACACAATCAATTGCATCTGTTGCATTTCTTGGGTCACCTGGGCCATTTGTTAAGAATAAAAAATCAGGATCTAACCCTTCTATAGTAGATGGTTTTGAGTTGGAAGGCACAACTGTTATATCAACACCGCGTTTCAATAAACTTATTAAGATGTTGTTCTTAAGTCCAAGATCAATAACAACTGCATGTTTTTTACTAGATGTCTTTTTTTTGCTTTTTAGTTCATAAGGTTCCTTGCACGTAACTTTTGAGAGTAGGTCAAGTTCTGATATTGGTGGTAGCTTCTTTGCTTTTTCTACAGCTTCCTCTACATCATCACCACCTACAATAAGTGCTGATCTCAATGCTCCATGTTCACGTGTTTTAATTGTTAGCATACGAGTATCAATTCCAGTGATACCTGGAATGCCATCATCTTCTGCCAATTTTCTGAGGTTCAGTTGAGATTTGTAGTGACTTGGAAAATCACAAAGTTCTCTTACAACAAAACCTTCTGACCTAATGCCATCTGATTGAAAATGATCACCACTTATCCCATAGTTACCTATTAGAGGATACGTGAACATTAGAATCTGACCTTTATACGAAGGGTCAGTTAAAGCTTCCTCATATCCTGTATATTGGGTAGTGAAAACAAGTTCGCCGCAAGCTGTACCTTCGGCACCAAAACCAGTGCCTTTAACATATGTTCCATCTTCTAATCCTAATATTGCATCCATAATGAGAACCTGCCTATAAATGTCAGAAATAAGCTATAAGTATTACGATACGAAATTATCAGTTAGAAAATGAAACCTATCTTTAAAATACTTTTCAATAAATAAAACATGGGTCAATTATCATGGCTACAAGATTAATAGAAGTTTTTTTACCAGCAGAAAAGAAAGAAAGAGTTGAAGAGCTACTTGATAAAAATAGATATATTGATGCTTGGTATTCAGATTTAGATGATGAGAAAATGCTTGTTAGGGTATTAACACTTGCAGAAAATACACAAAAAGTAGTTGACGATTTTGTTAATTGGTTCTCACTTTCAGATGGGTTTCGAATAATAATAATACATTCAATAGATGCAACTATACCTCGTGCAGAACAAGCAGAAAATGATGAAAATGAGGTAGCTAACAATCAACTGTTAGTTGATGCTAATGAAGAGAACAAACCTAAAGAAATTAAATACGGGAGCATTACACGTGAAGAACTTTATGAAGAAATTTCAAAAAATACAAGTTGGCGTATAGATTATTTTGTTTTGATAATCTTATCTTCAATAGTAGCAGTAATTGGAGTTTTAGAGGACAGTACTGCAATCATAATTGGGGCAATGGTAATAGCGCCACTTCTTGGACCCAACATTGCGCTATCTCTAGCAACTACACTTGCAGATGTGGACCTAGGCATAAAATCCATGAAGGTTAATTTCCTAGGAATAGGTATTGCTATACTGATATCTATTAGTGTGGGAATGGTTACTGTTGTAGACCCTGGTATCACAGAAATTGCTACAAGAACCTCTGTTAATTTAGGATATGTCATTCTAGGATTAGCTGCAGGAGGAGCAGGTGCACTTGCTATCACTACAGGTGTATCAACAGCTATAGTGGGAGTAATGGTTGCAGTAGCTTTATTGCCACCGCTTGTCGTATTTGGACTACTGGTAGGCGCTGGACACCTGAATCTCGCATATGGTGCAATGTTACTTTTCCTAGTGAACTTAATTGCAATTAATTTATCAGGTGTAATTACATTCTATGCACAAGGTGTAAGGCCAAGTAATTGGTGGGATATAAAAGAAGCTAAGAGGACAACATTTCATGCAATGTTCATGTGGTTCGTGTTGCTTTTAATACTAATTTCCTTGATGTACTTATCACCGAACTAAAAAAAGTAGAGGGGGAGAGGAATTATATCTATTCCTCACTCAAATATTCTTTTATTTTCTGAGCTAAAGTATTATTTACTACCTGCCCATCCACTTTCCCTCTAAACTCTTTCATAACAATACCCATCAGTGGACCAACTGCACCCATACCTTTCTCATTAATGAAATCTTGTTTCTCTTCTACCAATTGAACAATAAATTCTTCAATTTCAACTTTACCTACACCTATCAAAGAAAGATCTGAAGCTGCATCTTCAGTTGTTTTTTCAGGGTTCTTGCATAAGTACCTTAAAACATGATCAATAGCTTCTTTTGCGATAGTCCCTTCAGCTATCATGTCGAAAAGTTGTACAAAATGATTGTCTTTTAAGCCAGTTGTATCAAGACCTTCGCGTCTTAATTCAGGTACTATTGCAGTTAAAGTCCTTACAACCAAAGTTGAGGTTACACGTGATTCACTATCGTATCTTTTAATTAGTAAATTAAATAGGTCTAAATCTTTCGAATAGACTATATGTTTTGCCAGTTCTTCATTTAAATCAAACTCGTGAGCATATCTTATGGCCTTTTCAGAAAGTAGTTCTGGTACTTTAATTGAATTAAAATATTGCATTGAAACTTTTACTGGAGGTACATCAGTTTCAGGATACATTCTGGCAGCACCAGGTAGTGGTCGCATGTATGAACTGTTACCATCAGGTAATGCTCTTCTAGTGGATTCAATTACACCATATTCAAGTGTTTGTTTAGTAAATTTGATAACAGAATCCATTGCTGAATATGCTTTATTATGGTCATCAGCAACTATTATTAGAGCATCGTTTTCATTAGCTTCAAGTTTTTTGCGCATAATATCGAGTTCATTTTGGGTTATTCCATACTTTGGGAGTTCATCTGTGTGGAATAACCCACCCACACCAGATGTTTTGGCATGATCAGATATTTCAGTACCAAACCGTCTACCTGGTTGTATCTCTTCGCCTATAATACCTGAAAACCCTACTAGTTTAACTCCATATACTTTTCCATGATTATTTTTAAGAGCTTTTTTTATGACTTTAGATGTTGTCCTGGAAAAAATGTCCGTTACATCAAAAATCTCTTCAACTACAGTAGCTTTTCTGTTAAGTAAAGCATTTTGAATTTTTAACAAATTTAGCTGGCGTTCAACCTCTCGTTCAACAATTGTTTCAATCATGTCCAATGCCTGAACTCCTTTAATCTCTACTCTAACCCCTTTTTCGATGGATATGTTAACATCTTGTCGAATTGTCCCAAGTCCTCTTTTTACACATCCAGTTGATCGAAGTAGCATTCCAATTTGCTGAGCAGTTTCTTTTGCATGGGATGGCGATATTATGTCTGGCGCAGTACCTATCTCTACCAGAGGAATTCCTAGCCTATCCAATGAATAAACAATAGACTCCGAGCGTTCACCAACTTTCTGTGCAGCTTCCTCTTCTAGGCATAAAACATCAATGCCTACATCACCTGAACTGGTCTCTACAATTCCGCCACCTGCAAGAAAAGCTGTTCTTTGGAACCCTGTTGTATTAGAACCATCTAGAACTATTTTTCTCATTACATGAACCTGATCAGCTGGTCTCATCTGTAAAAGTTTAGCTATTACTAGAGAAATCTCGAGTGCCTCTGGATTCACTTCTGAAGGTGGCTCTTCATCATACTCAACCAAACAAGTAGTATCATAGCCTTTATAGCAATATTTTCTGTTAAGTTTAGATTGTTCTATTGCAGCTTTATCAATTTCTCCCATCTCACTCACAACTGGTCGAAGAAATCTAAAAAACTCTATTTGCGCATCTTTAGTGTCTATTATCTGATTAGGACAATGACAAAACAACTTGGTCTCTGAGTCCAATTGTTGATGTATCTCTAGACCACATTTCAGTCCCAAGCTTTTATAGTAATCATTTCCAGTCATAAAATATCATCTCTTATAATAACTAATTAATCAACTCAATGTGTTAATATCTTAATGTAATAATGCTAAGTTAACCTCAATTATCTTTCCATAATTCTTACCTTAAGATTCGATTTCTTCATTTTCTTTTTCAAGGTTCATCCTAAATTTCTTGTTTTTAAAAACAAGTCTAGCTTCATTTAGATTTTTCTTTGCAGCATCTAAATAAGAACTATCGATTTTTGGAGTTTCAATCTCTCTGTATTCTTCTGGAACTTCTTTTTCAATTTCAATTGACCGTGAAGTATCTGGATAATTTCGCTCAGATGTAACCAATGAATTAATAGCATCTTCCCATTGATTTGACCAAGGTGCATCTGGAATTCGAGTATGGTTCACTTTAGATCTAGATACTTTCATTACATCATAAGGACATGCATTGACACATGCACCACAATATATGCACAAATCTTCTTTAATAGCGATTTTGTTAAATTCATCATTATCCTTTGGAACATACCATAGATGAGAAGGACAGATATTAAAACATGCATGACAACCGTGTGGGTCGCATTTAGGTACATTTTTTTCTTTGAGTTTAAGTTCGCCCTCGAATGGCTTTTTTACTGATACTGCATCGTAGGGACAAACTTTACTACACCATGAGCACTTTGTGCACAAGTCATCATCAATATTGACCTTGCCCTTTATACTAGGAGTTTTTTGTCCATGTTCAGTACCCCCTGAAACTTTTATAGCATCTTCGGGACACATATCAACACATAATCTACAATAATCACACTTATCCTCATCAACCAATATTTGTTCATAAGGTAAGAGATTAGTAGGTGTTGATTCCTTTTCGACCATTACAAAAGCATCACAGAATATAGAACATAATCCACAATAGTTACATTTATCTTGATCTATTTCGATCGTTCCTTCCGCATTGTTATCAAAAGACACTAGTTCTTCCTTTTTAGGTATATCGAAACTTACATTTATCGCATCTTCAGGGCATGCTTTTTCGCATAGTGTGCATGGTAAACATTTATCATTGATCTCAATACTAGAATCCAGTTTGGGAAATTGTTCTTCTCCCGGAAAATATCCTTTTCTTTCTAACTTGAAAGCATTCACCGGACAGAAATTGGAACACATACCACAAAAAGTACATTTCTCGAGATCCATTATTACAGGAGGTGCATCTAAGCCTGTAGCAATTTCTTTTATAGGGCCCAACTCTAAAGCTTTTAGAGGACATATTTTCACACATAAGCCACAGCCTGTGCACCTTTTATAGTCATAGTCCAATGTTTTAGTTGATTTCTCAGTAATTTCTTTATATCTAAAATGAGTATTTTCAGCATCCATCTCTTTTTTCACTGAAAGAGAATCTTTTTCTTGCTCACCACTCATTTTAAATCCCTCAATACTTCATGCCCGATTGGACCCAATTCTTTGAGTTCTGCCACAAACTCTTCAATTGTACTTGCAAACCGATCACATTCTGAAGTCGATATCCATAGAAGTTTTAGTCTTGAAGATCTTATACCAGTTTCTTCCAGTACTTGCTGGAGTGCTTCTAATCTCCTTTTAGCACTATAGTTCGCATGTACATAATGGCATTCACCTAGTTTGCAGCCTGCAACCAAAACACCGTCTGCACCATTCTCTAAAGCCGTGATCACAAATTCGGGGTCAACACGTCCAGCACACATGAGTCTAATTATCCTGATATTTGTAGGATAATTTAGTCGTGAAACTCCTGCTAGGTCTGCACAAGAATAGCTGCACCAGTTACATAGGAAACTGATAATTAAAGGGAACTCTTCTTTAACTTCAAGAGCTGCATGAATCTGAGCATTTATCTGTTCGTCAGTGAAATATCTCATATCTATAGCATCTGTAGGACATGCTGCACTACAAGTACCACAGCCTTGACATGATAATTCATCAACTTCTGCCTTCTTATCAGTTATTTTAATCTTACCAAACCTACAAATTTTTTCACAAAGGCCACATGAAATACATTTTGATGAATCTACCATTGCACATAGTGGATCTGTCTCAAGTTTGCCCAGATTCAAGAGTCGAATGGATTTTGCAGCTGTTGCACTCCCTTGTGCTATAGAAGATTGGATATCTTTTGGGCCCGTAGCACATCCGGCTACAAAAACTCCTTCTATATGTGAATCTACTGGTCTCATTTTAGGATGTGCAATCGAAAAGAAACCATCTGTCCGACATGATAAGTTAAGCATATTTGATATTGTTATTGTACTCTCTGTAGGTTCCATGCCTGTTGCCAAGACAACTAAATCATATTTCCTTTGAGTTATTTCTTGTTCCAAAGTATCTTCAAACCTTAGAATCAGTTCTCCATTTTCATTTTCAATAACCTCTGAAGCTTTTCCTCGAATAAACTCAATTCCCATAGATTGAGTTTTTGAATAATATTCTTCATACATTTCACCTGATGCACGAATATCAATATAATGAATAGTTATATTAGTCTCAGGATATCTCTCTTTTAAGAGTTGTGCATCTTTTAGAGACGACATACAACAAACCCTAGAGCAATGGGGATTACCCACAGATTCATCTCTTGAGCCAACACATTGTATAAATGCAACCTTTTTTGGGGTTTTCCTTGTTGAAGGAACCACCACTTTACCCCTAGTAGGTCCTGATGCGTTAAGCAACCTTTCGAGCTCCATTGTAGTAATGATATCGACATTTCTGCCGTACATATATTCTTCTTTTTTAGCTGCATCGAACAGTTTATAGCCCGTTGCAACAATAATAGCTCCTACAGACAATACAACTACCTCTTCTTCCTGTTCATAATCAATTGCTTCTGAAGGACAAGCTAATTGACATAACCCACAGCCTACGCAATAATCTGTATCAATATATGCTACTTGAGGAACAGCTTGAGGAATAGCTACACTGATAGCTTTTTTCTTTCCTAGCCCATAATCAAACTTTCCGGGCACTTCAACCTGACACACCCTAGAACAATCTTCAATACACCCTTTACATTTATCTTCAAGAACATAACGAGGTTTGCTAGTTACACTTACAGAAAAATTTCCAACATTCCCTTTGATTTCTGTTATTTCAGATAATGTAAATAACTCAATGTTTGGGTGATTATTAACTTCCGTCATTTTTGGTGCCAATACACAAATTGAGCAGTCATTTGTAGGGAATACTTCATTGAGTAATGCCATTTTTCCGCCAATGGTGGGTTCTTTTTCAACCATATAAACATGGAAACCGGATTCTGCAAGATTTAACGCAGCTTCAATACCAGCAACACCACCGCCTATAACTAAAACGTTCTTATTCACCTGTACTGTATCTACATCTAATGGTTTTAAGAGTCTTAGCCTTGCTAAACCCATTTTTATCAGTGAATAGCCTTTTTGTGTTGCCATCTGAGGATTGTCACTATGAACCCATGAACATTGTTCTCTTATATTTACCATTTCCACCATGTATGGATTAAGTCCAGCTTTTTCAGCTACGTTTCTGAAAGTCTGCTCATGTAATTTAGGAGAACAAGCTGCAATTAGTATTCTATCAAGACCATATTCTTTCACGTCATCGATGATACGTTCCTGCCCAGTATCAGAACATGTGAACTGTATATTTCTTACAAGACTAACATCTTCAAGATTCTCGACTTTTTCAACTAATACGTCTACATTAACTATATTAGCAATATTTAATCCACAATGACAAATATATACTCCAATATTCATGTGCCCTCTCAAAATGATTGCTTTTATTATAAAGATATAGTATTCTTCTTATTATGTAGCTAAGTTGCATTAAATTAACACCAAATTACTTAAGACATGTTACATATTATAACGATTAATAATTATTTATTGGATTGAGGTTAATGTTGATATTATAGTATCATCTAAATATTATTTCCTCCAAATGAAAATAGTATCATTATTATATAATACGGGAAAATTTCAAACCATAACAATTTAATATCTGTTTAATATGACAAATCAAGTTGCTAGGAGATTAGCTACTTATGGTAGAAGAAACAAAAAAGAAAATTCGTAATTGGACTCAAAGATATGCAGATAGAAAAGGTTATGATTTAAATCCTGATAATGAAATGCTCGATATGGTTATAGAAGGGCTAGCTAATAATGTAGATAAGTATGGAAGAAGATATTGTCCTTGTAGAATTATTACGGGGAATGAACAAGAGGACCGTAAAATAATATGTCCTTGTATATACCATGAAGAAGAAGTTGAAACCCAAGGTTCCTGCCATTGTTCACTTTTCTTTGAAAGTACATGAATTGATGTTGAATCAAAAAAAAGTATAGATCAAAAATAATTATACTAACCAAATTAACTTTTAGCTTAAATTTAAGGGTGTCATTATGACAAATGTTATGGAAGTATATAACCTTCTACCAAAAACAAATTGCAAAGAATGTGGGAAGTCTACATGTATGGCTTTTGCTGTAGATCTTTTGGCACGAAAAGTGAAGGTAGATGATTGTTCACCTATCAAAAATGAAAATCAATATATTGAGAATTATCAGAAACTAACTGACTTATTTAAAACTAGTGATGATGTATCAGAAGCTGGGCTTATAGTACATGAAGAAAAGTGTACAGGATGTGGTAACTGTGTAGTAGCATGTCCAGTAAACGTTTCACATGATCCAAAAGGTGTTGCTCTTGGCAAGGCCCCTAAAAGCAATAAAGTGATACTAAGAGTAATTGATGGGGTTGTCAAATCTTCTAATGTTCATGAATGCCGTAGATTTGGTGAAGAGAAAATTCTTTGTAATGCATGTATAGTAACCTGTCCTAACAAAGCAATTGAATTTGTTTAAAGTTTAATCCAAATGTGGTGATTTTTCTGAGAAATAAATATAGTGTATGTCCAGGATGTTCCCTATTATGCGATGATATTGAAATTGAGATGAAGGGTACAGAAATAGATAAAGCAAACAATGCCTGTATCAAGGGTGTATCACGAATAAAGGATACAAAAAAACTTGAATCGAAAATTGATGGAAATGAGGTAAATCAAGATGAAGCTATATTTAAAGCTGCAGAATTACTGCAGAATGCTAATAACCCACTTATATTTGGATTAGATAATTCAACAACCGAAGCACAACTTGAAGCTATAAAACTTGCAAAATTAATATCAGCAACAATTGATGATAATTCCTCTTTCTGCCAAGGCCCAATTGTGAATGCAATACTAAAAAACGAGTTAAAAACATGTACATTAGATGATGTCCGAGATTATGCAGACGTACTTGTTTTTTGGGGTGCAGACCCTTCTAATTCGCATCCGAGGCTTAACTCTAAATATGCATATTATCCACGAGGTAAAGAAAGACAACGTGGATGGGATGAAGATAGAACCGCAATAGCGATTGATGTCAGAGAATCCAGTAGTTCAGTACTTTGTAAAGATAATTTTTACCAAATTCCTCCAAGATCTGATGGAGAGCTAATGACCGCTTTAAGTTCAGCGTTTTCAGGGAAGATGCCAAAAGTTTCTTTTGACATAGAAACTCAAAGAATATTAAAGCTCAGCAATATCTTAAAAAAAGCAAAATATGGTGTTATATTTGCGGGCCTTGGTTTGACCTACTCTCAAACTGGCATAGAGACCATTAAAAATTTTCTAACTGAGTTAAACACATATTCAAATTTTCACTTAATCCCCATGGTCGGCCATTATAATATGAGAGGTTTTAATCAAGCACTTTACAATGAAACAGGTTATGTTAATAGAGTAAAGTTCGTTAAAAACGAATCTGGTAATCTAGATATAAAGCATGGACTACAATATTCTGTACTTGAACAGTTAAACAATAAGGAACCTGATACTGTATTAATAATTGGCACAGATCCATTCACTAGTATGCCTCACTCAGTTGCCAAGAAGTTAAAAGAAGTCCCCACAATTATTATAGATCCCTGTGAAACCCTTACCGAAAAGATTGCTGATGTAGTTATTAGATCTGCAAAAAGTGGTATTGAATGTGGAGGTAATGCTATAAGAATAGATGGAACTTGTGTTGAATTAGTGCCAATAATAAACAGTGGTTGTTTGTGTGATGAACATATCATCTGCAAAATCATGGAGGAAATATAAATGGATGATTTTGGTAAATACCTTTCAAAGCCTGAACATGAGATCCGAATTATAACTTATAGAGATGTTTTCCAGAGTTCAGCTGCAGAGAAATCGAAGTTTAGTGATGAATACAAGAACCTGTCTGCAATCATACAGCTAGATAAAAAAGATATTAAAAAGATGGGTTTAAAAATTGGACATAATGTAATAGTAAAATCTACTGTAGGAGAAGTTACTGTTCAACTTAAAGTTATTGAAAGTGACATCCCACATCAAGGGTTTGCTTACATGCCAAATAGCCCGTGGTCAAATGCTATTGTACCTCTATCTGATGACAGATCAGGAGTCCCTGAATATAAAATGTTACATGCAACAATAAAAGATGCAAAGAACGAAAGTATTACACTAATTGAAGAACTTATAGCATAAATTTGTTCTGACGCCAAATTACAATACTATACTTGTTTTATCTATATATTATAATTCTTCATATTGATTTTAGCAAGAAAGTATGGATTGGAATAGTTTTCATTGCTGTATAAGCTATGTATTAACCTAAAAAATCATTCCAATACATAAAATTATGAAATGTGTTTTTTGGTGAAATATATGAAATTCTTCCAGAAAGGCGAATATAACCGTTCTAATCTAAAACAAGATTTAAACCCGATAAAATAAAGTATTAAATATCAAAAAAATAAGAAAATCAATTCTTAAGATCAATTCCTTTTTATTTTCAAATATAAGTGATTAAATTTGTATTTCATCTCTATTAAATATTTCTTTTTGTTAAGATAATTTTTAGTGGTACCAAATGATTAAAATACATACCAAGTGTTTTGATTACCACTGTGAAATTTACTCAAGCAGAGGTTCATAACAATGAAATTGATAATAGAAACAGAAGAAGAAGCTGAAGCTTTAAGCAAGTTGGGCAAAAGGTCACTCATTGATATAATCTATGCATCCATTAACCAATACGATCTAAACAGAATGGTCGATATTTATGATGAAACTAAAAAATCAGATATTTCTAGGATATTAAACGATTGGGAAGAAATATTAGATGCACTTGAATTTGAAGACGAGTTCCGATGATATTGGCATATTTTAGTTTCCTTTTTATGAGAGACGATTACTTACAGAATATTTATTAGTTTAAGTGTTATAATGAGTGAAAATACTGACAGGATTAGACAATGCAGAAAACCTCTGGGAAAAGAAGGCCTAGTTGTAGGAAATGAAATGAATGTTAGGCACAGAGAATTATGGGAATGGGGATTAAAACATGTTGCCATAAGCCCTAAGAATACTATCTTAGATGTAGGGTTTGGAGGGGGTATGTCGCTTGAACTTCTCTCAAAATTAGCATACCAAGGTAAAGTCTATGGAATAGACTATTCCCATGATATGACACGGTTGGCATACGGTCTAAATAAAGAATTAGATAACCTAAACCTAATTAATATTTTACAGGGTACTGTAGACTCATTACCATTCAAAAATAATGTTTTTGATATTGTATGTGGTTTTGAAACCTGTTATTTCTGGCCAGACCTAGAAGCAGATTTTAAAGAGATATATGATGTGGTTAAAAATAACGGCTTGCTTTTAATAGTAAATGAAGTTTATGATCACCCTTTATTCAAAAAAAGGAATGATGAATATGCTAAAAGTGGAAGTATGCAAATAAATAGTCCAGATGAATATAGGACAATGCTCTATAATGCAGGCTACTCTTTAGTTAAAATCCATGAACTACCAGAAAAAAATTGGATCACGTTAGTGGCAATTAAATAATAAATAATAACTAAATATTAAGATATATTGTCGGATAAATAATAGATAGTTAAAATGGATAAAAAATACTTTTGGTACCAATTAGAAACCGATGAGGTATTCAACCGATTAAGCAGCAGTACTCATGGATTAGCTGAAAGTCGTGCACTTGAAGACCTTAAACAAGAAGGACCAAATGAAATCGAATCAAGACAGAAAGAGGGTTTTTTTAAAAAGTTTTTTAAGCAGTTTGCTAGTCCTCTAATCTATATTCTGCTAGCAGCTGCAATCATAACATTTTTTCTTGAAGAATATATAGATTCAGTTGTTATATTAGGTGTTGTTCTAGCAAATGCAGTATTAGGTTTTGCACAAGAAAAAAAGGCTGAAAATGCTTTACAAGCATTATCTAATATGATTGTGCCTGAAACTAAAGTTATTCGAGATAATACAAAGAAAACAATTTCTAGCAGGGATTTAGTTCCAGGTGACGTTGTTCTATTAGAATCTGGTGATCGTGTCCCAGCTGACTTAAGGTTATTTTATGTCAAAAATATGACATGTGACGAAGCACCACTTACTGGGGAATCTATACCTGTTGATAAATCAAGTTTACCTCTAGAAGAAAGATATTTAACTGCAAGTGATCAGAAGAACATGGCTTTTGCTGGAACCTATGTAACTCAAGGAATTGGGAAGGGCATAGTAGTTTCAACAGGTAAGTATACGGAAATTGGGAAAATTTCAGAATCTATTAGAGAATCTAAAGAAATTAAAACACCACTCATAAAAAAGATCGAGTACTTTGGTATTCTTTTATCAATTGCAATTCTTGCAGCTGCCATTTTCACGTTTGTTGTTGGACTCTTAAGAGGATTAGATATACTTGAAACATTTTTAGCTTCGGTTAGCCTTGCTGTAGCTGCTATTCCTGAAGGATTGCCTGCAACGTTAACAATAACCCTTGCACTTGGTGTTAAAGCAATGGCATCACGTAATGCAATAATTAGATCCATGCCTTCAGTTGAAACTTTGGGGTCTGCTACGGTCATTTGTTCTGATAAAACTGGAACACTTACTAAAAACCAAATGACTGTGACGCAGATATATACGAGTGACGGTAACACATTTGAAATTACGGGTGTAGGTTATGACTCAAGTGGTGATTTTTTGCTTACTAACAATAAGGTCGACCCATACCAATATCCTACACTTATTGAAACTTTAAAGGCCGGTTATTTGTGTAATGAGTCATCTTACAATGATGGAGTAATTACTGGTGATCCTACAGAAGGTGCATTGTTGATAGCTGCCAAAAAGATCAGTAGTTTTGAGCTAAATCATAAACAAGTTGATATCATTCCATTCGAGTCTGAAAGAAGATTCATGGCCACACTGAACGAAGATGAAAATGGGAAACGGGTAATATATGTTAAGGGGTCCCCTGAAAAAATATTAGAGCATTCGGACCATTATATTTCTGGTAGTGGAAAAGCTACTTTAGATGATTCGCGAGTAACAGCTATTACAAACAAAGCAGATGAAATGGCTTCACTGGGCCTTAGGGTAATTGGTCTAGCTTATTTAGAAATTGAATCCAATATTACAACAATTGAGCCTTTAGATATTAGTAATCTTACATTTGTTGGATTACAGGGAATGATCGACCCACCAAGAGAAGAAGTAAAAGAATCTATAAAGAAGTGTAAGTCTGCTGGTATCAGAGTAATCATGATAAC
>Ga0207421_10001375_pt1 | contig 31285 bp, 26 predicted proteins | sample SodLakKL_010_SED_4_FD_187542 | JGI IMG/M metagenome (GOLD analysis project Ga0207421, IMG submission 187542) | Alkaline sediment microbial communities from Lake Tanatar, Kulunda Steppe, Russia - 8KL_010_SED (SPAdes) (version 2) | ecosystem: Environmental > Aquatic > Non-marine Saline and...
GATAAAGGAGTTGAAGGATTTTCAAAAGACGCTGCATATCGTGAAAGATTTGGAATGGGTGAAACTTTAGCAGGTATGGGTACTTCAGCTGCAACTATGGCCAGTGTTCCTTTAACACTTGCAGCCGGTCCACTTGGATTACTTCCAGCGGCGTTATCACCACTTTTGAATATTGGAATGGGTTATCGAAAAGATGCTCAAGTGCAACAAAAAGCTGTTGATGAATTGGGCGAAACATCTGTTTTTGGTAGAAATATTAAAGACATCATAGATGAAGTAGAAAGATTTAGTAAATTAAGAGAACCAGAAGAAAGAGAAGAAAGACCAACATTTCAAATAAGGGACAAGTTTGGGGAATTACAAGAAATTTTAGAAGATGATTTAGATGACATATATGAGGAAATAAAAAAATTATCAGATAAATTTTCTGATGATTTTGAAGAAAAATTATTTCAAAAGCTTGATGAATTAATAAATGTGATAACACCTTCACCATCAAATATATTTACATCTAGTGATTACACACCTTCTGACGCAGTAAAGCCTTTTAAGTTGAAACCAATTAAAAATATTGCTAAATTACCGGATTTATCGGATGCAGCTTATTATGGTAAAACAATGGCTTCTTCGTGTTTAACAAAAGGTGGTAAAATAGATACGATGACACTAGTTGGTGAAGGAAAAGGTCCAAAAATATCTGATACAGCCGAAATGATTATCGGAAATAGAGTTGTATCAACTGAACAAACTCAAAAATTCCTAAAAGAATTAGGGATTGAGACTATAGATGAATTTAAAAAATTAGGTAAAACAAAATATGAGGGTGATTTAAAATACGAACCTACAGATCCAACATCACCTGAATTTGTCGAAATACAAAAAGCAAAGTCAAGAATATACGCAGAAATATTATTAAGTAAGTTAAAAAAACCACTTATAGACCCACTATCTAGTGTTTTTAGTAAATTTAAAGAAAGAAGAAAAAGAAGAGGACAAGAAGAATTTGGTTTTGAAAAATCCGCTGCTGAGCAAGTAAAATCTGATCCTTATTTTTGGGAAGAAGACGGACAGTTTTGTACAAAGGACGATAGTGGTCGGCCGGTATCTGTAACTTCTCCAGCTACTGGAATTACCGATACATTAGAAGAACAACAAAAAGAAAGAGAACAACAAAAAGAAACAGCAGTTCAAAAACAACAAAAAGGTTATTTAAGAAAAATATGGGAATGGTACAAAGATGACGATCCAGAAAAGAAAAAGAAGGACAAAGATAGTTTCTTAAGTAAGATCACTTCAAATCTTCCAATGATTCTAAAGGGATTGGCCGGAGTTGGAATTGCCGGGTTACTTATTGGTTCAGAGGGTGTTAAGAATGTTACCGGTTCTTTAATGGATATTGTTGGTGGAATTATATCAGAAAGACCAATGTTGGGGCTTGCTGGATTAGCTGCTGCAGGTGCAATGGCTGGGCTTCCATTTGGAATATATGGTGGAATTATAGGAGCACTTCTTGGTGGTGGATTCGGTTTATTTTCTGTTTTGATGTCTGATATGGACAAAGAAGCTGAAGGAGGAAATCGTCAACAATTCTTTTATAGTTTAAACGAAATGTTCAAAGAAGGACTAGGTAAAAGATTTGCACAGGGATCTATGGCACTTGCTGGTGCGGCTGCTGGAATGGCTTTTGGTCCTTTAGGATCTATAGTTGGCGGATTAATTGGGTTAGCTATTGGATCTTTAGCGCCTAGAGTTTTTAAAGCATTAGGCGATTCTTTTGAAGACGGTTCTTTTAGTGCATTTCGATTTGCTCGAAGTTTACTTGAAGGTGATAGAGAAGGATGGAAAAGAGCAGAAAACATCTTAGATAAAGACACAACAATTACAGACGCTGGACTAGATCTTAAAGATCAGTTAGAAGATACGAGAGAAAGAGAAGATCATTACAGAAAAAGAAAAGAAGGTCGTCAAGAACGAGCAGAAGATGAATCTTGGTATAACATCGGGTCAAAATATATGAGAGCAACAGACGCGATTTGGGATCATTTTCAAAGAGGACGAGATCGAAGAGATGCTGGTCGTGTAGATGAAGCAATGGACGAAAGGATTTTTCGAGCAAAAGAATTAGATAAAGATGATTATATAGATGAATATCAAACCGACATGGGATTATATAGAGATACTTCTAGATATCAGAAAAAAATAAGACAATTAAGAAAAGATATTTTTGGGGCAGAAAGATATGATGATTTAACAGATGAACAAATAAAAAAGGGATTAGAGCAATTAGTATCTAAAAAATCAGCAGCTAAAACTGTTGAGAGTAATTCTAAAGGTGGAAGTATCAATTCTAGCTTAGCTTTAGTTGGTGAAGGAAAATCTGGTCCTATTAGTCCTACTGCTGAATTTGTTGTTACAGACCCAAGTGGAAGATCAACTGTCGTTTCACAAGACGAATCTCAAAAATTAATCAGAAAACACGGCATAACAAGAGAAGATCTAGATACATATTCAGAAGGTGGAGAACTTAAAGCAGGTGATGTTGAAAGAATTATTGGGTTATATCGTGGTGGAAAACTTGATGCACTCTGTGAAGGTGGGGAAATAAAGAAACTGTCAGAAGGTGGTAAACTCGAAAAGATCACATCTTGTGCTGATGGTGGAATTCTTCGTGAAGTTGAGAATTTATCTAAAGATTTTGATCTAGATAAAATTAAGACTTACTCTGATGGTGGAAGTCTTAGAGATATCAAAGGACTGGTAGAAGGCGGAGAATTAACACCAGCCGAAGAACCAGTTCAAGCATTATGGGATGCTGCTATAAAAGAATGGCGTGAAAGACAAACAGAAGAAAAACCGAAGGTTACTGACTTAAATTTACGCAAAACTCCTTATACTGAAGATGATTATTATACTAAGTCAGAAATATTAGATCATGATGAGCAAGCAGCTCGCGACATCGAGAAGATGAAAGATGCTAAACCAGAAGTTATTGATAAATCATTAAAGTTTAGACCACTTACTGAAAAAGATTTTCCTGAAGAAGATTATGAACAAGATCGTTCCTGGTTTAGAGACATATATAAAAATCTAATATCAAGAGCGTTTGAACTTATTACTTCTATTTTTGATTTAGAATATGAACGACCAATTGATTTTATTTCTAGAAGAGGCATTCCATTAACCAGAGACAAAGCTGATAAATATCGTGAATTACAAAGAGACTTTGTAAGCGAGGGACACCCACAAAGTGAAGCAAGCAAGTTAGCAATGGATCAAATTGTCGAAGAAAATCCTAAATATATTGAAGAATTCAGTAAATTATTAGAAAAAGTAATGAAAAGGCTTCCAGTCAGAGATTTAGATGATCCTATATTTGCTGATAAAGCAGAAAAGATAGATGAATTTGTGGCATATCGTGATGCAATGGAACTGTTTGTTCGACAAAAAGATTTAAATCAAAGAAGAACCATTGATGACATTGTTCCAGACCCAAAAAGTTTTGAAAGATGGAAAGAATTTTTGACTCATGAAGGTGGAATTTTTTATAATCAACATAAAACCGTTAATATGGACTACAATAGTCGTCTTTTAGCTAAATTAGCTAAAGAAGAAATGAATGCACGAAAATATATGGCAGAAATTCCACAAATTAATGAAAATACATATAATCAAATATTAGAACGACATGATAGTGAATGGAAGAGAAAAGGAAAAGAATTACCAGAAAGAAAACAACCAGAACATTTTGCAGATAAAACATTAGGTGATATTTTTGGTACGACTCTTGAAGATATTAAGTTGAAACATAATTATCCATTAATGGATGAAAAAATCGACCAATTTAATAAATTATATGAACAATATTTAACACAAGACACACCAAATTTACCTGAAGTTGAAGCTGTAAATCGGTTAAGAGAAGAAGATCCGGATTATTTTAATTTATATGATAAGATTTTTAAGAATGAAATAGAGAAAATTGGTCAAATGCCAACGGCCGATGTTTTTCATAGAGCACAAAGAAATGCAATTGAAAGATTTATATTTCGACAAAATCTTAGTAAATTATTAGATAAATTTGATTTTGATGAAGATTCATCTGTGCCTTATGATAGTGTTGTAAAACAACTAACTGATTTTCAGAATCTTGAAAAGTTAGATGAATTATTCTTAATTAAACAAAAGTTTGGTGAGGATTTAAGGAAAACTGCGAAGTTTGACTCACCTGTATTAAAGTTAGATGATGATCTTTTTACATCTTCATCTGGTTATAGAAATATATTTAAATCATTTATGCTTACTTTATCAAAGAATTTGGATAAAGTAAGTGATATGACATTATCTGAATTGGATTATTTACAAAACAGAATGTTTGGTGATTTAAATATTTTTGAAGATGATAAATTGAATAAATTAACTCGTAAAACATTGAATGCTTTTGATGTCTTAAAGAGTGCAGATGATGTTGATACTGAATTTGGTATTAAGAAATATGATTTGTTTAATATTACAAAATTGGATAAGAAGGGTGCTGAAAAAGTAAAAGACTTAACACTTAGTAAGAAACCTGATGAAGAAGATCCAGAATATATGAAAAAACGAGAAAAAGTCGAAGAAGGACTGCCTGCTTTTCGAGACATGATGAGAGGTTATTCTGAAGGTGGATCATTAGTTGAAGAAATAGGATCAGGTATAGTTAAACAAGTCGATTCATTAATGAAAGGCATGTTTAGTACAGACGATGTTCATGCTGCAGCAATGCCTGCTGGTGGAATGTCAGATGACATGATGAGTATTTTTAAATCACATGAAAGTTCTGATGATGTAATAAAAGCTTTTAAAGATGGTCGAACTGTTGATGAAATTGGTGATTATGATTCTTCACCCGTTACAAGATCTAATATTGTCGATGCTGATGACGAAAAACTCAATGAATTATTAAGAAAACATATTATTTTTCACGAAGGCATTGCATTAAGAAAATATCAATGTTCAGAAGGTCATCCAACTATTGGAGTTGGCCACAAATTGGGACCTGATAGTGATATACCAAGTAGAATTGATAAAGACTATGCAATGGAATTATTTAATAAAGACTTTGCAAAACATTATCAATTAGCTTCACGAATCCCAGAATTTAACAAATTAGGACCGGTTAGACAACGTGCATTAGTAGATATGGTCTATAATATGGGTCTTAGTGGTGTTATGGGGTTTGAAAATATGCGTGAAGCATTAGCTGAAGGTGATTATGAAAGGGCGTATAATGAAGCATTAGACAGTGATTGGGCCGGACAAGTTGGTAATCGAGCTCAAAGAGTTGCAAAATTACTTAAAACTGGTGATCCAGGATATTTCAGTACTGATAGACCACAAGTTATTGCTCGACAAGGTGCTTACTATACTGGTGAAGGAACAGCTCCACTTAAAGCTGAATTACATCCTGGTGAAATGGTTATAAATGATAGGCAATTTGATACATTCTTAAAAAATATGGCAGATTCTATTAGTGACCATGTAAGGTCATTAGGATCAACAAGTGATGTTAAAGCTAAAACAGCAGTAAGTCAAGAAAGAGAAATACAACAAGTGGATGATAACCGTCGACTAGACGAGTATAGAGAACAACTTGAAAGAGAAAGACAAAGAGAAGAGAAGAGAGAAGAAATTGCTGAAACTCCTAGATCAAATATGATCTTGAATCAAAATGTACAACAGAGTGATTATGGTGCAGCAAATCAAGGAAAACCTGATGAACCTACTTTCACATCTACTGATACTAGTTTTGATAATTTAGTGATGCAATTATTTAATAAAACAGATATACTACCACACAAAATTGAAAAGTTTGTATTTGAAACACCTCATTTGTTTGAGTATTATTGATATTGGCACCGGCAAAAAATCAAATTAGATTAATTTTTTGCCGGTGTCTAAAAAGGAGGTATTGTGAATATACAAGATGTTTATGAAAAAATAAGAACATCAGGTATGGGGGCATTGGAAACATTTACAGGAGCAATTAGTGACACTTTAGATGAATACCAAGGAGAAATAGGCGAAGTCGGAAAACCTTGTGTATATCACGAATCAGTAGATGCAGATCATAGAATTAGTAACTTTTTCAGAAATAGAATGTCAATTATTGATTTAATTCCGTGTACATATAAATTTGATTTTTCTGCTGCAAAAGAAGGAGACTCTCCAGCAGCTGGAATTTTACCACAAATAGATTATAGCAGAACAGATGATTTTGAAGAAAAATGTTCACACCATGGTTTACCAAGTGTAAAAGCAATAAGAATGTATACAACTGACGATACAACAGCATCTGATCAATTTACTAATTCTTTAAAAGGTAACTTTTTCAAATCAGGGTTAAATAGAATTTCACAAGCTGGTGATTCTATGCGACAGTTTATAAGATCTGCAGATGAACGTGTTATTCATGACATTGCAGATTGGACTACTGACCAAACAGGTAATTTAAATACTGGGAATGATGAATCAGATCAGATGTTACATGCATTATCACAAACTGCTGTAGATGTAGTAGCAAGAGGACATAGAGTGAGTCTCCCATCTATTTGGAACGATTCAAATTATAACCCAAATTTTGTAACTAATATCAAATTAGTTTCTCCATATGGTCATCCAGCTTCAATTAAAGAATTTGTAATTAAACCTCTATTGTATCTTCTTTTATTAGCAAGTCCTGAGACAGGAGATGGTGTTTCTTATGGTCATCCATTTTTTCTAACTTTGAAAGCATATGGGTTAAGTTATTGCCCACTAGCTATGATTAGTAATGTTACTTTAAGAAGAGGTGGTAGTGATTCTTCTTTTAATATATATCGCCAACCTCTTTCAATTAACGTTTCATTAGAATTTCAATATGCCGTGAATGGTTTTGCACATCATAATCCGAAACATTCTGATGGGGATGCCGGTATTTTTGGATCTGCTGATCAACCTGAACATTTAAGAGATGAAGGTGGAAGTACTGCTTTACCAACTTTAAGTCATATTGTTAAATCATTAAGACCTAGAGTTCCAAATCATTTTGAAGGGTATGCAAATTTGAAAGAAGCAAGAAACACAAAACCAGAACATGAAGAAGGATCTCCTGGAGACACAACCCCAAGCACACCTTCTGTAATGGAAACTATTGATGACGCTTTGTCAGCAATGACACCGGATCAGTCTGATCAACAAGCAACATTTGCAACAGTTGATGAGAATTTAGATAGTTTAAAGAATCAGCAGATAGATACAAATAACACGGACACTATGATGGCTTAAGAGGGATAATATGCAATTGATTAATAAGAATTTGCTCTTATTTTTAAATAATAATCTAAATCCTGATTATATTTTTACCAATTCATGTCAAAATTTTGATAATGTTTTTTCATTTTTTCGTGAATATAATAGTATATTGGATTATGATTATTATTTGAATAAATTTCCAATATATCGAATTACGAATTTTAGACCTTTAACATCTTTAAAATTGCAAAACGGTTCATTTAGTAGCTTAAAGATTAAAACAGTAGTCAGTGATAGTCTTGATGGTATTAAAAATAATTTATCACCAGATGTATTAGTAACAAAACAAGAAACAGATCAATATTATAATGATCCAACTTTGATTAAATTTACAACATCACTACAAAAAACAGTTATTGATGATGAACATTTAAATACTAACACAATGGAGTTAAATACAGCAAGATTAGATACAGACTATGATTATTTTTTTTATATTCTTAATCGCACAAATATTCCTAATTATCATAATTCATATGAAGACGTAAATCCAATTGAAGTTTTTACTTTATATTATATGATTTTAAATTTATTTATTAATAATACAAATTTTTATCGAAAAATGACACAACTATTATATAATGAAGATATTACTCATGATTTATTAAAAAATAACTTTGAAGAATTTTTTCTTAATAATTCTGAATATAATCAAGAAACAGAATCTTTTGCTAGTATCTTGACCAATTTTATACATAGGAAAGTGTTTAATGTTTTTGATCCTAGTGAACATTATATTGATTTAGCGACAGAAAATATAGAAAAGAATTTTATTCCAAATATTGTTGAATGTTTTAAACAATATATTGGCAAAGAAGAAATAACTAAAAAAATTATAGTTCGTCATATACGCAGAATACAAAACATATTTGGATATTTAATCTTTAAAGAAGCTTTAAATGAAAATGTTTTTGATTTTTTTAATGAAAACTATAATAGAACAACAGAATTAGATTTTCAACTTTCTTATGATTATGTGAATAAATTAATTGAACAAAAGATGTCAGTAAATAATCTAAAAAAATATATGATGCCAGTATATTTAAATAAGAATGAACCATTGAAATTTTTAAACGTAATTAGTAGATTTGTTCAATTATATTGTGATGAATATTTAAATAATTATATTACTTATGTTAATAATCCACCATCTAGAACAAGAACAGAAAATAACATTAATCATGTTTTAACCAATTTAAGTCATGAAAATTTACACGAATATCTGAATAATTTCGATTATCAAAAAATATTAGATGACAATGATTTAGGTTGGTTAATGAGTTTTATGTTTACTAATGATATCATAAAAGAATTTTGTCATAGTTCAAGTTTTACAGATTGCATAATACATAGTTTAAATAATACAAAAGATTATTTATATAAACACAAATGGATTAGACAAGATTTTAATTGGTATCGTAATATTGATTTAATAAGACATTTTATTTTGTCATATCTCCTGAAGCATATGTGTGTTGAAGAAAATGGAGATAAATATAATTATATTTTTAAAGATTTAGAAAATATTTTTGATAGTTATCTAAATGATACTATTAGCCAAAATGATTTTTTTGAATCAACTCCAGAAACATTTAGAACTTATTTAGATAATATGAGAGGTGTAGATTTTCTAAAACATAATATTTATCAAGGCAATAGTAATATTTTAGATGCAACAGTTAAAAAACAAATATACTTCCAAATAATGTCATACTATATACAATAGAATTTTGTATTTTCACATTTTATATAGAAATAATAATAGTATACATTAATTTGTTTTAAACTTGAAAGGAGGTATATTTTGCCAATCAATTATACGGTTAATCCCCAACAGAAGGACACAAATAAAACAATAAAAGCATTTTTATCAAACTTTATTTCAGATGAATTTTTTAAAGAAGTAGTATCAGTTTGCGTTTATCCTTCTGATTTTGGAATTTCTTCGGTAGGTAATAATGAATCAATTGTTAGTTATTTTAGAAATTTTCTAGCTGATTTAGAAAAAACAATTAATAACTTAAAAGTTGGAAATATTAATCATTTGAAGAATATGATTAAAATGACTCGAACAATTTTGAATGTCAGAGAATATGGTAATACAGTTTTAACAATTGATAATGTTCAAAACCATTTACCAAATTTAGATGTTCCACAACAAAATTTATTGATTGAAATTAAGAAGAATCCGATCAATGAAGACAAAGTATTTTCGAAAACACTTGAAAAAATTATTTATAATATTCAAGTATACTATGAAGTTTGTAGTATTTCACAAGGATTAGTTGAATTTGATAGTTTTTCTGATTATGCATCGTCTAATAATGTTTCAGCTTATGAAGCAACAAAGATGTATAAAGATAAAGTAATTCAACTTTATAATGACTTGAATAAATTACAATCTTTGAATAAGACTGAAACAGAAAAAGATTACTTTATTATTAGTGATAAGAAGTCTGTTAGAGACTTGTCTGAAACTTTGGTTAATTATATATCTGATGGGTATTCTTCATTTAAATCAGGATATGAAATTGTCGATAAGTATATCGATGGTTTTGAGAGTGCGTCACTTTATTTAATTTCTGCACCAAGTAACCATGGTAAAAGTATATTTATGTCGAATATATTTCATCAATTAATTAGTGATAATCATAGTAATTTTAATGAAAATGACGCTATTGTCTTTGTTACTCTTGAAGACGATTACAAAAAATTAATTAGACGACTTTGTTCAATATTTGGTAATTATGAACAAGATACAATTAAGAAAATGTATTTGCAAGGTTATGAATGTATGAATGCGTGTCAGGACAATAATATCAAGAACAGATTTACTGATATTATGAATAATGTGATTCAGACTAGTATTCATACTAAAACTAAAGATAAAGTTCAATTGATTGTTAAGCATTGTAATGAAAATCAGTTTTCTGCTGGAGATATGAGTAAATTTATCGATACAATTCGCGTAGAATTAGGCGTTAATGTAAAAATGGCAATTATTGATTATCTAGATGTTATGACTCCAACAATGAAAGATAAATTTGATACGTATGAGAAACAAGGGGTTATTACTCATGAATTAAGAGCTTTAACTCGAAATCATAAGATGCCTATCTTGACTGCTACACAAAACAAACGTGATAGTGAAAACATGAATTACAAGCAATCTAATCAATCTATTGGTGATTCATATTTAAAAATTCGATATAGCGATTTTATTTTTATGTGCAGAATGGACAACACTAAAGATCCATTTGATACAATTATACAGAAACATTGTTTTAGTCAAGAACATTATTCTAGTAAAGATCAAATTAAACCTGAAATTCTTAAACTGCAATCACAAATTACTGAAGATCTAATGCCTTTTGAATGCGAAATCACTAAGAGCAAAGACGGTGGTAAAGGTTCAATAAAATACATGCTTTTTTGTAAACATAATCTAAGAATTTATGACAACATTCAGCAATATTTGGATGATATGGATCAGATGAGAAAGCAAAGTAAAGCATTGCAAAACGACATAGATATTCTTACTGATTTAGCTGTTTCTTCAACAGCAGATGATTATTATGATGATTATTTAAGTCATGGAATTAATCTTGCAGAATTAGATTCAGAACATATTATGTAGTGTTAGACATCGGCAAATTTTTGAATTATATAAAAATTCAATTTTTTGCCGATGTCAAAAAAGGAGAATGTAATGCAAATTGCTTCTAATATAACAGCAGAAGAAAAATACAATTTAATCCGTCAGGAAATATTGAATCATGTTGAAGATCATTCAGTAAAGAGAATTCTAAGTAAAGTAAGAAATAACCACATTGTCATTAATAAGCAGAAATTTTCAATTAAAAAAATAGTTGAATTTTACACAAAATTTTTAGATGATTATCATCCAACCACATCAGAAAGATTCTATTATATTTACCACAATATTCGAAAAATACCAAGATGTAATTATTGTCAAAAAACGAAATGTTTTTACTACGATTTTAGAAATGGATATGGTGAATATTGTTCCCATTCTTGTTCATATAAGCACCCAAAAAGATATCAAAAAATTAAAGAAACTAATTTAAAGAAATATGGATACACAAATGTTTTTCAATCTGAAGAAATCAAACAGAAAGCAAAAGAAACTATACAAAAAAGATATGGGGTGGATAATGTTTCAAAATTAGAAGAAATTAAAAAGAAAAAGTGTGAAACTAGTTTAAAGAATTATGGTGTTGAACATACTTTACAAGCAAAAGAAGTGAAAGAATCAATTAAAAATACTAATTTAAGAGTGAGAAATGTTGAATATTCTTCTCAATCACTTGAAGTTAAAGAAAAAATTAAACAAAACAATTTAAAGAAATATGGTGTGGAACATACACTACAAGTTAAAGAGATTAGAGAAAAAGGGTATAACACGATGCTTAAGAAGTATGGTTATAAGCATCCTTTACAAGTACCAGAATTCCAAAAGAAATTTGTTAAAACTAATTTAGAAAGGTTTGGTTTTGAGAATCCAAATCAATCACATGTTATTCGACAGAAAACAATACAAACTAACTTAGAAAAATATGGCATTGAACATACTTTTCAAGCTGAGCCTGTAAAAGAATTAATTAAACAAACCAATTTAGAAAGATATGGTGTTGAATATCCACAACAATCTAAAGAGGTGAATGACAAGTCAAGAAAAACTAGGTTTAAACTTTTTCTAAAAATGCTATCTGAAAAAGAATGGTTTAAAGAATACAAACCATTATTTACAGCAGATGAATACAAAGGTGTTAAAAAAAATTATTACAAATTTAAACATAGAAGATGTGGATTCAGATTTCACTGTCGAATTGAAAACGGCAGATTCCCAAAATGCCCAAAATGTTATCCAAAAAATGTATCAACAGCTGAACGAGAAATTCAAAAATTCATTCAACAATATGCAAACAATGTAATTTTAAATAGCAGATCTGTTATACCACCTAAAGAAATTGATATATATCTTCCAGACTGTAAATTAGCTATTGAATATAATGGATTGTATTGGCATAGTACTGCACAAGGAAAAGACTCCAAATATCATATTAATAAGTCAGTTGAATGCTGGAAAAAGAAGATTGAATTAATTCATATTTTTGAAAATGAGTGGGCTATTAAACAGGATGCTGTTAAATCATTAATCTTAGAAAATATGAATAAGTTACCATACTATGTAGATAGTAATGATTGTCAAATTAAATCTGTTAAGATGAGAAAAGCAATGGATTTTATACAAATTCATAGCATGTATGGTCCTATTGAATCTGACTATATGTTAGGATTATATCATGATAATCATTTAATTAGTCTAATGGGTTTAGATAAATATAAATATGAAGATTATTATTTGATTAGACATTATTGTAATTATAATTTTGTAAAAATAAATAGTCTTCCAATCTTTTTAGAATATTTAAAAGACCACAATTTAATGATTCATTCTGATTTAAGATTTACAAGAGGACAATTATTTGTACAAAACGAATTTAAATATTTTGAGACAATTCAACCAAGAGAATGTTTTTTAGACGAATACTTTTTGGAGAACAGTAATACTGAAAGTAGTATTTTTGACTGTGGATACTTTAGTTATTATAGACACCGGCAACTTTCATAAATTGAAAAAGTTTTTAATTCAATTTTTTGCCGATGTCAAAAAAGGAGAATGTAAGGAATATGGACAAATATGAGTACTTCTACAATATATTAAGTAAATCAAATTACAAACCACTCTTCAAAAAAGATGAATATACAAAAGATCAAAACTACGATTTTATTCATAAGAAATGTAATACTCAATTTAATTATCCGTTACAATTAAATAAAATTCCAATCTGTCCAAAATGTCAACCAAAAAAATCAGAAAATTATCTAAACGAATTATCTAAATTTATATCAAAATATGACAATAATATTATTCAAAATCACATCATTGATAATCATACAATAGATATCTTCTTACCAAATTATAATCTGGCAATAGACATCAACTATTTATATTATTATACAGATCGAAATGGTTTTGGTAGAAACTACTTTATTGATATCAAAAAGAATCTTTTAAAGAATGATATTAGTTATTTTAATATTATGGAAGATGAATTAATGTCTACCCCTAATATTATTAAAAGTATGATATTGAACAAAATGAAGAAATTACCTAAAACAATTTATGCAAGAAATTGTAAACCAGGCATAACTTCAAATAGTAAAGCTAAACAATTCTTAGAAAATAATCATCTACAAGGAAACCTACATAGTAAATATAATTTTGGTTTATATCATAAAACTGAATTAGTTAGTCTTCTCACAATGGGATATTCGAGATATAACGAAAATTATGAATATGAGATTCATAGATTCTCTAGTAAATTAGGTTATAATGTTCCAGGTGGATTTTCAAAATTATTAAAATTTGCAATTCAAAAATTAAATTCAACCAAGATTATTACTTATGTTGATTTAAGACATGGTACTGGAAATGTATATAAGATTTCTGGATTTAATTATTTAAATTATTCATATCCTAATTATTTTTATGTGAATAATTATAAGAGGCAGTCAAGAGTTCAATATCAAAAGCATAAGTTGAAAGACAAGTTGGATTTTTTTGATGAAAATCTAACAGAATGGGAGAATATGCAAATAAATGAGTTTGATAGGATTTGGGACTGTGGAAACAGTGTATTTGCACTTTAGGCCCTTCGGGGCCTTTTTTATTTTTGACATCGGCAGATTATTTTGCTCTGTCAAAAATTGATGTGTCAAAATAATCTGCCGCTTAAAAGGAAAAAATATGATATATGTATTAGTCTTAATTTTATTTATCTTACTAATAGCAACAACTATATATTTCAAAAATCAAATTAATTATATTTATCATAAAGTAGATACAAAATTCAAAGAATCAGAAGAAGAAAACAGAACAAATAGAGAAAATATTTTAGTTTTAAAATATAATATAGAAATATTATCAAAAGAACTTAAAAGGAGTAAAAATGATTAGTACAAAAGTATTATTTGAAAATAATCAACTACCAAACCATGTAAGATCAAATCTCACAAATCAACAATATAACGGAATATATTAGTGGATTTCAAATGATCCAAACTTTCATCAGAAAAATTTAAGATTTATCAAAAGATATAATCTTGTTCCAATTCACGAATACAGAAATGGAGATTCAGCATGGTATTCTCTTAAAAATGATCATGTATATGCATTTAATCATGAATTAGGAACATTTAATGATATTGCAGAAAAAGAAGTAGATTTAAGTATGTCCCCTGGTATATGGTTAGCTATGCCTTATCAGAAATGGAAAAGAAGCAGGAAAATTGATGCTTGGGAGAAATAGGAGGAACAATGTTTTATGTTATAGTTAGTATCATATTTATTCTTTTTATTATTGGATTTATAAAATGTCGAAAAGAAATTTTGGATCATGAAATAAAAATTAGTAAAATTGAAAAAGATATGGAAAATGTAGAAGAAAGTTTAAAATATTTCTATGATCAATATCAGCAAGATAAGAAGTAAAAACTCTATACAAAAAGTGAAATTTAATAATTCAATTTTTTGCCGCTGTCAAAAAAGTAGAACCCTTTTAAACTTATTGTAAATCTCTAATAATATTAATAATTTTTAAAATCGTTAACATATACTATGACAGGGGAAAATTGTTGCTATTTCCTCTTGCGATTCACACGAATTTTTTAACGATTCAAATTTTAATCCCCCAATTATTTTTTTGAATTGTTAATAAAATTCAACGTTTTTTAAAAACCTAATGTTATTAGCTCTTTTTTTCTATCATTTTTGAAGAATAAAAATCTAATAACGCAAACCACAAAAACTAATTTTTTTATTTTTTAGGAGGATCGACATGAATCGTGATTTTATCCAATTAGTAAGCGAAACTGTAGACGAATCACACGCTAAGGGCATTGATTTATTTTATGAATCTTTAGAAAACTCTCTTAACAAGGAATACGTCGTTGAACAACATGGTTTAGAAAACACTTTAACAACTCTTTTCGAAGAAAATCAAAAACAATCAAAAGATGAAATCGAAGAACTCAAGTAAAGAATCATGATTAACGAGTACTACTATCTGATAATATTTATATTTATTATTGCATGTATTCTATACTTTATTAGGAAATTCTATAAATTCAAATACGCTCAATTTAATGAATCTGAAATAACTGTTTTAATGTTTGTTTTAGGAAATATTATTAATAATTATAAAAATACTTTCTTAGAACAAAAATACAGTCAATTAATGAAAAAATACGATTTAGAAAAAAATTCATCAACTAATTCAAAAAAATTATTTAATGAAGAATATGAACAAATACTTAAAGATTCAGCAAAGGAAATAATTACAGTTTATTTTTCAGATGATTTAAGAAGAGTGGCGTTCAAGTATTTTACGCTTGATTCACTACTTTTACACATTATCAGTTCTTTACGGAGTTAATCAATGTCTTTACTTAACCAGTTACTAGGTAGCGAAGAACTATCGAATATTGATCAAAGAATTGATGGGATAATGTCAAAAATTGACAATATATATTCTGAACCCGAAGACACAACCAAAAGTATGGAAGATTTAACTGGTGATTTCTTAGGGTTAGTTAGTGATTCAGAGGATAGTTCACCAAACAGTGAATTTGAAAAACTATTTATGAATGTTAATGTCCCATCACAAAGATTAGCAAGATATTCTACCTATGATGAAATTTATAATTCAGTACCTATGATTAAGAAAGTCATTGGTGTTTATATTGCTAATATTTTATCAAAAAATCCAGTAAATAACAAAACCTTAATCTATAGAGAAAACACTGAAAACGAAGATAATGACAGGTCTAAAATTGATGATTCAAAGAAATTATGTCAACAAATAATTAACAAATTTGAAATACTAGAAAAATTGAAGAAACTTATTCTACCTAATAGATTAAGATATGGTGATTATTTTGTTGAAGTAGTAGACATTAACCAGAAGGCGGATAAACTTGATTGGAATAGTCTAAATAATTATCAGGGTGTAGTAACAGAATGTGAAAATATTATTGACGAATCAAAGCGTGATAAAGATAGCAATAATTATTTATCAAGAGCAGCTGATCTTTTATTTGAGTTTCATGAATCTGATCCTGAACTACTTGGTGTTATTGATGACGCGGAACAAAATCCTCAAGTTGAAAAACTTGATGGTAATAAACCAGAACACAATCTGAGAAATGTGCTTCTAAAATACCATAAACCCCATAATGTTATTATTTTAGAAACCAAATATGGAACACGTATTGGTTATCTTGAAGTGGAAAAGAATCAAGATACTACATACGCTCCTTCCATATCAAGTATGGTTCAAAAAGTAACAACTATGGGCGCTCATGCTGGACAAACAGATCCAGAAAAGACCACTGATAAACTAATTCAACATGTTGTTTCAAAGATTATCAGTAAACAAAAAAAGAAGAGTCCTAATTCTCAGGATGTAAAATCATTGTTAAGTAGTTTAGATCCAGAAGTATTTACTTTTATCAAAAGAATGGTTGTTGAACAGGGTTTTGATAGAAAAAATAAAAGATCAGTGAATGTCTCGCCAATTCGAGTTAGATTTATTCCGCCTAGAAACATGGTTCATTTTTCGAATCCAGGATCATCAAATTATAACCCGTTTTCAACGAGTATAATTGATCCTTTAATTTTCCCTGGTAAATTGTATATGTTAGCACAGTTGTCTAACACTATTACAAAATTATCTAGGGCGTCTTTAGTTCGGAAATGGACAATCGATACTGGTCCTACTAAGATGACAGGAAATTCACTACAAAAATTAAAAAGAGAAATATATAATACACGAGTTACACTTAATGATTTAGGATCATATAAATCAATGTCAAAAGTATTGTCTGATTTTCGTGATATCTTTTCAGTTGCACATAACGGGCGAACCCCAGTTGATTTTCAAATTCAACAAACAGGTGATCCTAATGTAAAAACTGAAGATTTAAGAGATCTACGACAAGAGTTAGTTTCATTATCTGGTGTTCCTTCTGCTTATTTAGGAATGCAAGATACTGTACAGTTGACAGAACAATTAGCTCATATAAATCAGACATTTGCTGTTGAAATATCTGATCAACAACAAAACGACGTTGAATGTGTAAATGAATTAGTGAGTAAAATTGCATCTGTTGCCGGTATAGAGTATGATCCTACAAAATATATGACAGTTTCATTAACCCCACCGGTTGTTTTAATTATTCAATTGATTGAGTCTACACTTAATTCAATTGGTAATATTGCTGGTATCTTCAGAAATCTAGAGATTCCAGTTGATCCATATCATCTTCTTGAACAGTATGTGCCGCAAATTGATTGGACAAAGTTTAAGGAAAAAGCTGAACAATATCAGAAAGAAAACGCGGCTAAAGGTAAAGAAGATCCTGGTGGACAAGCTGGTGGTGGGAGGTGGTAATATGTTAGAACCTGAAACACAAAGTCCAGAACTTGAGCCTTTAAAAAAATATTTGCTTTTGCAAAAACTAGAAGATTTAAGGGATAGACTCGAAAGAAATAACATGGAATCAACTAGTTTAGACACTTTTTTGAAATTTGGAAAAGACTTATCATATGATACGATTTTATCAGTGTCAGAATCATTTATAAGTTTTTTGGAAAAGCAACTTCAACAAGGCGAAGAGGTGAATAATGCAGAATAAGACGTATTCGATTTTAGTTGAACAGACCACAGTGGTACCAAACAATAAAATTGAAATACTCGAGGAATCTGGTAAGGGACAAAACAAAAAAGTCACTTTTAAGTCTAGATTGCAGGAAGCCAATGTCAGAAATGCAAATAAGCGTTATTATGATGACGCAGTTTGCGAAAGTATTGTAAGTCAGTTAGGTCCTAAAGCGAAAGCGCGTAACTTGTTAACGGAGATTGACCATCCAACTTTGAGCAATGGTGATCCATCTGCGATGAAGAAGCGTGCTGCTATTATCGAAATTAAAAATTGCGGAGCAGTAATTCGTAATATGCAATTTCATAATGGTCAAATTATTGGAGAACTTGAAACATTAAGTTCATTCAGAGGTCCAGATCTAACTAAACTCATTCTTGATGACAAAATTGACGTTGGCTGGAGCTTAAGAGCACTCGGTGCTGTTTCTCCAATGCAAGATGGAACTTTAAAGGTGATGAAAGAGATACGTCCGATCAATGGTCGCCTTATGTAGTAATACATAAGTGAAAATCCGGTGAATTCAGGGGAAATCTAAGTTTTTAATATGACAACCCTGAGCCAAGCCCTATATTTAATATATTGGGAAGGTGCAACGACTAAACGTACACTCAAGCGAGTGGAAGCGCCGGACGTCTAGGGAGAATTAAAATGAGAAATTGGGTTCGCCACTATTGCAACCCGCTTCATTTATATTGTAGGTTGCGAGATAAAGGAATAAGTGTTAAAACGTCTACAACTATCTGTAAAATATATGAGAAAATCTATAAAATATTATTATAACTCCTAGACGATGATATAGTCTAATCTCTATAGAAATATAGAGCCTTATGGGATAAGAGTAGCGATCTTATCTAAATACGAATGAACGTATGATTAAAATTAGTCACTTCTAGGTGTGAACCTAGTCGAAGAATCTCCTTAATTGCTGGAAAACCCTTATAGCCAAAAGAGCTACAACGTAACTCGAAAGAGTAAGCGTGACACGCATAAAAATACTTTTGGATTGGGCAATCAGCAGCCAAGTCCAAACATCAAAGATGTTTTGGAAAGGTTCAACGACTATCCCCGACGGGGGAGTAGGATATAAGCGTATCCGAAACAGGAGACAACTAAATTTTTAGTTGAAGATATAGTCTAGTCTCTATAGAAATATAGAGTCGGGTTGACCCGAAGTAAGTGTAACGAGCTTACTTGAATATTACGATTGTTAGTAATCCCTCACACGAAAATTCAAAAATTATTGAATTTTTACCAGAATCCGATATGAGTATTCTTTCACAAGAAAATGATATTCTTGTTGAAGAAACAGAATTATCATTGTTGAATGAAGATCAAATTACTTTATGTGAAGGTAATTATTGTGTTAAAATGTTTATGGATGATTATCTTCGTGAACAATTTAACAATATAGTTGGTAAAGGATTGAGATTTAGAATATAAGGAAACAAAAAATGCTGTCAGTCAGAAAACTATTGAGATTTAGAATATAAGGAAACAAAAAATGCTGTCAGTCAGAAAACTATTTGAAGTAAATCCAGCAGTTATCGGTGCTTTGCGTCAAGGCGCGATTTGGGGAGCTGCTGGTGGTGGAACTGCCGCATTAACCCAAGATAAAGCTGCAACTAAAGAACAAAGACGAAAAAATATCAAAAATATTGGTATTGGAGCTGGATTAAGCGGATTAGCTGGGTTAGCTGGTAGCATGATTGATAGAGATTAGTATGAACAAATGGGAAAAAGTGAATTATATAATTGAATTATTGAATAAAAATTCTATTGAACATGTTTCAACTTATTTAAATAAATCTGTTCATGACATTGAAAAAATTATTGAACTTTCAAATCAAAAAATATGTCCTAATGTTGATTGTATACATGATGGAAAAATACAACATATTAATAATTTTTACAAGAATAAAGGTAGAACAAGAGGAGTCGACTCTTTTTGTAAAGATTGTGTAAGAATTATTAATAAAAGAAATAAAACTCAGAAAATCGTAGTAACTAGGAAATTTTGCAAATCTTGTGAAATAGAAAAAGAAATTAATCAATTTCATAAAGATAAGACTTCTAACGATGGCCATCAACATTATTGTATTGATTGTCGTAAAAAATATTTAGAGTCATTTGCAAAGTTTGATAAATTTAGTGATCAACTTATTGAAGATATACAGAGAGATCCAAAGGATAATCAAATATTGCAAGTAAAATGTGTAACATGTAATAATTGGTTTAATCCAACAATCGGTCAAACTAGATCAAGAATTAATGCAATTAATGGTAATACTAATAATATTGGGGTTCAAAATAATTTTTATTGTAGTGATCAATGTAAAAATTCTTGTTCGATTTTTAGAATGAGAAATAATTACAGACCATTACAAAAACAATTAAGAAATCTTAAATTATTAGAATATCAAGATTGTATAAAATGCGGTTCAATAGATTCTTTAATTGCACATCATATTGATCCTGTAGTTAATAATCCAATTGAATCCGCTGATTTAGATAACATTGTTTTAGTTTGTTCAGATTGTCATACTGTAATACATCAACAACCAGGATGTACTTTTCAAGAATTGAAGTGTGTATAATTCAATTTTTTGCCGATGTCTAAAAAAATTAAAAATATTATTTGGAGGAATTAAAATGAACCAGAGCGTATACAATGGTTACGAAACTTTTATCATGGAAAATCAAGATGACTTAAACACACCTAATGACGTAATGCGTCTTTTGACAGACGACGGTTATTTTAGGGCATTTAAGGATTCTTTGACTGAAACTCTTGACGCTGACATTCGCACATCAGTTGGTGGAGTTTTGGATTCTCAACGTCAAATGCTTCTACAGGAAGCTTCTAATGTCGGTGCAAGTTCTTTTGCATCCGGATGGGTAGTTATGTCGTTATAGAGCGACTTCTAAGAGTAATCTTAGTCGAAAAATCCCGTGAATTGCTGGAAAACCCTTATAGCCAAAAGAGCTACAACGTAACTGGAAACGGTAAGCGTGACACGCATAAAAATACTTTTGGATTGGGCAATCAGCAGCCAAGTCCAAACATCAAAGATGTTTTGGAAAGGTTCAACGACTATCCAATATGGAGTAGGATATAAGTATATCCGAAGCGCGGGAGGTGTTTTAAATAGGTTTTCGCTCCTTTTTTCCTAATTTAAAACATCATGATATAGTCTGGTCTTTATAGAAATATAAAGCTCTATGGGATAGAAGTAACGCCTCTATCTAAACATTTCGTCCCTGTATTAGTTGACATTTATGCTGAGCCACTCGTGTCTCAACTTTGTAACGTTTATCCTGTTAATAAACCTGCCATTTCTATTCCTCGTATGAGGATTAAGGCAACTACTGGTTCTTATGACGGCAGTGCTGAGCAAACTAAATATATCCCGACTTCTACTGATTTGATTCGTGCAAATGAAGTTAAGGTTGATGTTTCTACCGGCACTAGTTACAATATTTATACTTCCACAGGTTTAAATTCAGCCAGTCATAAGATTAATCGTCGTTATTCTCTTTTAAAGAGAATTACAGTTCAAGAAACTGGTACACATACCGTTACTCATACTGTTGATGTTAATTTCCGTCCTGATGCACGTAATCAGATTGCACGTGAATTTACATTTGAAGATGAAAGTGGTGAAACCGTAACTGGTAGTGTACATGCACATATCAATAATGATACTGGCATTGTTACCACTCAGGTTACTTTTGAAGGTGGTGGAACAGGAGCAAGTTTTGAATGTTCAGAAGTTCGCTTTCATTTCCGTTTTCGCCCAGTAGGTACCAATGCTGGTCGTACTAAGGTATCTGTACAGACTGAAATGATTGACTGCATGATTGATCCTAATGAAGATTTCTTACTGGAGCTGGAACAAGAAGACATTCAGGACTTCAGTTCCATCTTTAATATAGATCTTTTGAGGACCATTTCTGAAGCAATTAAGCGTTAGTGATTAGCGCCATATAACAGTGATGTTATATGAAAAATTTCGTGAATTGCTGGGATACCCTTATAGCCAAGAAAGCTACAACGTAACTCGAAAGAGTAAGCGTGACATGCATAAAAATTTCTTGGATTGGGCAATCAGCAGCCAAGCGTCTACGTAAGTTTAAAACTTATATGACGAAGGTTCAACGACTATCCTATACGGAGTACACTCAAGCGAGTGGAAGCGCGAAAGGTTATATTAAATTCTTGTAAGATTTACAGAAATTTAATATGATTATGATATAGTCTGGTCTCTATAGAAATATAGAGCTGTCGTAAGACAGAGATAAGAGTAGCGATCTTATCTGAACATATACGCAAGTCTCACTCAACAAAGATTACGACGTAGTCTGGCTGTTGGAGTCTGCTGAATCCGAAATGGCTTCTTTCGGAGCTAAATATACTGTTGATATGGATGAATACAGAGCAAGTGCTGACAATTTTCATCCTAACACCCCAGTTGATATGTTTAAGGCAGTGATACCTTATATCTCAATGTTAATGGGTAAAATTCATCGTAATTATCAGATGTACCCCAGCTACCTTGTTGCGGGGTTAAAGACGGCTGCTATGCTGCGTACATTGCAAAGTATGATGATGAACTTACCTGGCAAACAGGGTGAAATGGGTTTCGGTGGAGAAACTGCTCAGTTTCTCAAGCTGAAAATTCTTGAAGCTTCTAGTGCTCAAGAAGGAAAGATTTATCTGTCTATTAAGCCAAGTCAGAATAATCTTGAAAAATCTTGTCTGATAGATCTTGTATATCAACCATTATACATCGTCAAAGAGATAACAGACGGGGCTACTCGCAACTACGTGAGAGCTCGGACAATGGCGGAATTAGCCAGGCACGATGGTATCGGATGTATTGACGTACAAAACCTTGATAATTATCTTGCTAAAACATAAATAGTACAGGGGGCTTCGGCCCCCTATAATTTTTTTGCAGATGTCAAAAAAAGATTTGGTGGGCTAAATGATGAGACTACTTCACAAGATGATTATACAAAAAACCATCATAGCCCACCAACAAAAAAGGATGAAATATGAATACTATTTTAATGTTAGCACTGCGGCGTAATGTTACTAAACAAAATTATGAAAGTTATTTTGAGGTAATGAATCCATTTCTTCAAACTAAGGGATTTAATTTAGTTAGTAAAGACCCAAATATTTATATACATGATTCAACAACTACAGAAAGTGTAGTCAGAGACATATCAAACAAACTTAAAAATCATCAAAATTATAATCAAGTTATTAAATCAATTCATACCGGAAGATTACATAAAATCTAAAAAAGATTCTTTAAAAAAGGAGAAAATATGGCTAAGAGTTTTTCACCATTTCTAGATGCATTAAGTACTATTACTGTTAAAAAGACAGAAACTATTCTACCAATTGCAAGAATGACAGTTAATATGTCACCAATGGTGACTGGTGATGATGTTGGATTAAGAACTTCATTGGTAAGTCCTGTCAATTATGATCGTGATTTATGCAAAGTATTATTAAAACATGCAGAATTTATAATTAATGAAGAACCGGCAAAATTAGAATACAATAATTTTACTACTCAAATTAGTAATATTGACAAACTCTCTATGATATGGGCAATTCATAAAAGTACCTATGAAAACCTTAGTGATGAAAGAGAATTAACTTGTCGTAATACACAATGCAAAGAAAAATTCAAAGTCACAATTCCAATGGACGACTTAATTCATGAAGATACTTATACAATTTGGGATAAACAAGATTCAAATGGTAATTTCATACCGTTTTATCAATATCGTTATCCTATTAGTATAGAACATGATGATGTAGTTTATGAATTCAATACTAGATTACCTTCAATAAGCGAAAATAATAAAATGTTAAGTATGATTTCTACTGACGTATTACAATATAATCTTGATAATACTGGTAGTATCTTTTCAAAACCACAACATCTTACTCTTTTGACAGAAGCTATCAGAGTATCTTCAAAAGAAGGTAAATTTGATACAGTTGAAACAACAAATATTAATGAAATTTTGATGACTTGTCAAAATTATTTACCTTTTCAGATTTCTGATAAGTTTTTTAAGAAGTATGGTGAACATTTTGATCAGTATGTACCATCATTTTATTATAATGCTCAATGTCCTGCATGTGGTTATGAATTTAAGTATAACGTGGACTTAGAGTTAGAATTTTTTCGCACCAGCCTATATGCAGGCTAATCGGGCGTCCAAGTCTTATAAAGATTTCGTAGAAGTCGCATGTGTTTTCATGGATACTTTTGAGGGTATGATTAGTATGGATGATATATTGAATACTCCTTATCCTTTATTTTATGATGTATTGTTAAAACAATTACAGAGAAAGAAAAAGAGACAAGAAAAGTTAGATCAGGAAAGGGGTAAGATGAGAGGTACTAATTATAAGGCTGGGGATTTTAGATAATTATACATCGGCAAAAAATTGATTGTTGGTGGCTTTCAATTTTTTGCCGATATTTAAGGATTGGTGACGCATGTCTGAGTATAAAATTGACAAACATAATTGGGAGAATTGGTCTCACAAAGTATTAGGAGATCTTGATGAACTAAATAAAAATTATAAAGAATTACGCCAAGAACTTAGTGATGTAAAAACAGACATCGCTGTATTAAAGGTGAAAGCTGCTTTATGGATTGGGGGAGCAAGTTTGGCTTTTACTGTCATTGCTAATGTTACGATTAAGGTGTTATTATGATTGAAAGAATTGTTAAATATTATTTAAAAAAGACTGGGCAAGTTTATGATCCTAAAGAAGATGATAAATTCACAAATTCTATTAAAGAATTACAAGAATTAACAGAAAGATTACACAAGAAAGATAAAGAAATTCAACGTCATACAGAGATGACGAATGCTGAAAATGAAATTTTAAGAATGCTTTCACGTGGTGAAACTACTGAAGAAATTTTTCAAAAAATTGTGGGAAATATTGAATATTTTTTACCAAATTCATATGGATCAATCTTGTTAAATTATGATGGTGTTCTTTGGGATAGATACTCTCCGAATGTTCCAAAAGAATATATTAATATTTTGTCGAATGGTTTTCCAATAGGTTCCGATCATGGATCTTGTGGTACTGCCGCTTATTGTAAAAAACCAGTAAAATGTGAAGATATTTCTACTGATCCTAAATGGACAAAATTTCCTGAAGTTTTAGAAAAAGCTTATAATAATGGTATTCGATCTTGTTATTCAATGCCTATTATTGATTCAAATAATGAAACTTTAGGTACTATTGCTATATACGGTACAGAAGAAATCGATCAAGAATTTTCATATCGAATATTATGTTGGTCAACAAAAGTTGCTACTCTTGTCTTAGACCGAGATAAAACATTAGAAGAGTTACAATACAAGAACGATCAATTAGAAAATATAATGAACTCACAAATTGATTTATTAGTTTATATTGATAATAATAATAATAATATAACTTATGCTAATAATTCATATTTGTTAACTTTTGGATTAACAGAAGAAGATATCAAAAATGGTTACGATATTGCCCAATTAATTCACCCTGATGATTTAGAAGATGGGCGATATCATTGGGAAAAAATCAAAGAACCTCCTTATCGAACTAGACACAAACAAAGAGCTTATACTGTAGATGGTCTTCGATGGTTTGAATGGGAAGCGTGGACTTTATTCGATCCAAAAGGTAATCAAATTGGTATGTGTGGTTCTGGTAGAGATATTACTCAAAGAATACAAGCTGAATATGATTTACAAGAACACAAACAATTATTAGAGGATACTTTTAATTCTATATTAGATGGTATTGTTGTTTTAGATAAAGATCAAAATATTATTCAAGTTAATCATAAAGTTGAAGAATGGTATGGCCCAAAAGAACATATTATTGGACAAAAATGTTATAAGATATTTCAAGCAGGTCAAAAACCATGTGGGGATTGCGCTACAAAAAGAGTTTTGGCAAACAAAGATGCTAGCGCAACAATTAAAAAAGTAATAGATCAATATGGTGATGAAAGAATTCATGAGGTCAATGCTTATCCGCTTACGAAAAATGGTGAAATTGTCGGGGTTATTGAATATGTTCGTGATATTACTGAAAAAGAATATCTTAAATGTGAATTAGATGAAAAATCTACATATCTTGAAAGTATATTAAATCTTCAAAGTTTTTGTGTAACTAGATTAAATACAAATTTTGAAATTATTTATGCTAATGAAGCAGAAATAGATACTTTTTTTAATAATAATGATTATTTTGGAGTTAATATTATTGAACATCATGTACATCCTGACTATCACCAATATTTATATGATAAAGCAGAAAATCTATATAATGGCAAAAATATTCACGGTGATGACATTAAAGTATTAGATAAATATAATAATATTAGATGGCATAGATGTTTTGCAACCAGTATCGTAAAAAATGATATAGTTTGTGAAATTCAGGTTGTTTCTTATGATGTAACGGATGAAGTGATAGCCAGTGAAAAGATTAATCAATTAGTAAGAGAGAATGAATCTTTATTACATAATATTGATACTTTAGTGTGGTATATGACTGATGAAAAAACACAAGGTTCAGCTAATCAAGCCTTTTTAGATTTTTTTGGTTATGAAAAATCTAATGATGTGAAAGGAAAATCATTATATGAATTAATGACGGAAGATGAAGCTGAATTTTGTATTTCTACAAATAAAGAAGTATTTGAAAAGAATACTACTATAAGAACTAAAGAATGGGTTACAAATTGTAATGGTGAACAAAGATTATTATTGATTACTAAGAATCCTGTTATTAATGAAAATGAAAGATATATTGTTTGTTCAGCGACTGATATTACAGAAAAAGAAGAAGCTGAAAAAGCATTAACTCAATCAGAAGAAAAATACAAATTATTAGTTAATCAAAGTCAGACAATGATCTTTTCATTAGATATAAATGGTAATATTACTTATGTTTCTCCATCTATATACAATCTTACTGGATTTCAAACTGATGAAGTCGTAGGTCATAATATTCAAGAATTTATTCATAAAGAAGATATTGTAGGTTTTCATCAATATCTAGAAAGTATTAAAGGATTATCTTTTACAAGAGGATTTGAGTATCGAGTTTATCATAAAAATGGCGCCTTAAGATGGCATAAAACTGTTTTAACTCCATTATCAGATCATGAAACTGATGCTTTTATAGGTAATACTATTGACATTACTACTCAGAAGAATGCTGAAGAAAAATTAGGGAAGGCTTTTTCAGAGAATCTAAGAAAAACACAGATTCTTGAAGCTATTTTAGAGTCTTCAGGGGGATTTTTGTGGTATAAAGATAATCAAAATCGATATTTATTTTGTGATAATAAGTTTGCTAAAAGATTCCATCAATTAAATACTGGATCTGATTTATATTTAAAGAATGATGTTGAATTAATTACAAATTGTAGAAATAAAGGTCATAGACATGATTTTGGTGAATTATGTTTGGGCACTGATGAACATTCACAAAAAATGCAAGTGCAATCTAGATATATTGAAGGTGGAATAATTGATGATAAATTAGTTGTTTTAGAAGTTATTAAAACACCACTTTTTGATAAGAATGATGAATATGCTGGGAATGTTGGTTTTGCATGGGATCGAAGTGAAGAAATCGAATTGTTAAAGAAGGATCTAGATATTTTGAGGAAGGAAGGAAGATTGGAAGTATTATCTAAAAAAGAATATCCTGATAGTCCTTTTGTTTATCATATTCATCCAGTTCAAGCACATCAAAAGACTTATATTTACACACCTTTGAATGGCAATGGCACAATAATAGAGAGAAGGAAAATTGAAAGATAATGACACCGGCAAAAAATAGAGTCAGATCGAATTTTTGCCGATTTCTAATGAGGTAGTTATGCCCGTTAATGAAAAAACAGAAGTGAAATTGAGTAGTCTACCAAAACACATTCAAAATAAAATTCCTTATTCAATAAGATCAAAAAAAGATATATATAAATTAGAAAGTTTACCCTTTAATATTCAATATCATATTACAGATTATTTAGAGAAACAAATTGATGTTACATATGGAACGGTATTCGATACAAAACCATTTATATCGAATGTCGAGGATTTCGAAACAATTCAAGATTATTATGATTTGGTTACTGAATATTTAAAAAATTATTTAATGCTAACAAAGGGTCAATATCCTTTTGACCCTTTATTTTATAGCAAATTAAAATATTATATTCAAACCAAAGATACTTCAACTCAACATACATTAGTAGAAAGCGAATTGGAAAGAATTGTTGGAATTTTAACAAAAGATTTAAATATTCCTGTTAAGTTAAAAGAATTTACAATTAATAAATCAAACCCAACAGGAGCAGCTGTAACTTTTAATGTATTAATTAGAGTTGAAATTAATGAAATTCCAAAATCACTCACAGTAACTCTTTAATAGTTCAATTTTTTGCCGAGGTCGAGGTCAAAAATGATTCAAAACGTTTTACACGAACCAAATCTAGTTGCTCACTATCAAAAAGAATATTTAACTCTTTTAAATTATTATGAACAAGTAATCAGACCAAGCATCTTTATTAAATATTATAATATTAGTTTATCAAGTATTTATGATGAAAACTCATTTTCAACTTATGATCATTATTCATCCTCAAATATTAAATTCAATATTTATGAATTCACACCAGCTTTTTTCATGCAAACAATTAACAACAGACCAATGCATGAAGATAACAGAACAGGATACTCATTACAAGCACAAGCAGGGTTAGTAGTAAATACAATTGAAAGACCTAGATATAATGATTTAATTGAATTTTATCAACCAATTAGAAAATCTTATGAAATATTTAGAGTTATTAATTTTACTACTGTAACGAATATGCTTCATAGTAGTCCTTCATCTGAATGGTTCGAATTAGAAGTTGAATATGCTCCTATTGAAAATACTAGTAAATTAAATATATTAAATCATTATGTTTATGATATGTCAGAAGAAAAAAATATTCTACTTTCAGAATATCGAAAAAAAATATCTCATTTAGAAAATATTAACAATCTTTTAAATGAGTTATTATATTATTACTTCAAAAATTGGGATATTTATGTTTTAGACTATAATTTAATACCGATAGCTACAAATGATCTAATATATTTAGTCAAACAAAATTATCAAAATAAATATAAAAAATTAATTGAAAATGTTAAAACTCCTTACGGAATGAAATATCAATTAAATAAATTTCCGTATTATGATGAAAATCCATTCTTTGATTTAAAAGAATTCGATAATTATATAGAAGTATATAACATAAAAAATCAAGAAATCGAAGAATATTATTGGAAAAATATCAATAAACATGAAAATGAATTAGAAAAAATATTTCATTTATCGAATCAGCTAGCACAAGAGGTCAAATATGGACCACTCACAAGTTAAACAATATTTTGAAGATTATATTAAAAAATATAGTCCATATAAAGACAGTAAACTTTATGAAGCTTTATTAGACTATCTGAAAGAAAATTTTACGAAAAATCTATATAGTGATATTCCTAAAGATTTAAAACAACTTTATGAAGAGAACTATATCGATACGAATTTGTATGATTATCTATTAAAAGGTATCGGAGTACCAAATCATGTTCTTAATCAATTACCAATGATTGATAAAGTTTTGTTTTTTAATAATATGACAGACTTTTATAGATATCGTGGAAATATTGATTTTTTTAAGAATGTAACAAAACTATTTCATAGAGCGGTTTTTGATGTTTATGAATTATATGTTGATTATGATGAAGATGATGGTGGTTGGGTTTTTAAACCATATTTGATAGTAAAAAATACAGACACAGATTTTGAAATTCCAAATATTGCATATAATGTTGTTTATAACGATGTGCCAAGTTTGTTAATTAATGAAACTCAGTTAAATCATTATAAGGATACTAATAATATTATTTTGCCTTATAAATCAAATATAGTGTTATTAGATTGTTCATATGCATATGAGGCAGGAGGATTATTTTCATTAATTGTGTCAACATTTATAAAAGAATATCGTCATACAGTTTTAGATGTTTATTTTGTAGATAATGTTTTTTCAATGTCATTAATTGAATTTTATGTATTTTGGTATTACATACTTTTAAAAAATTATGACAAAGCTACAATTGGTGGTTTTGATCTTCAAATGATGGTTGAATATTTAGAAGATTTAAATCCTTATAATTTGAATGATATTGAAAACTTAATGAATGAGTATAATTCACTTAATAATGCTAAAGAAGCTCGTGAATTTTATGAATTACATATTGAAAATGTTTTTAAGATTTTAACACAATCACATGAATATAATTGGGATGATATTAACCCGTTTATTCGTGAAGATTTGATAGAATATGTAGATAATAGAGTTGAAGAGTATCCATTAGAACCATCATTGGTTTATAGTGAAATACTAGATGAAATGTTAGATTCATTATTGTTATATATTGGTTATTCGGATGATACAATGTTTGTGCAATATTCAGAATATTTTTTAAATGCGTTGACGCATATAACTGTTGATCCAAAGAAGAGTAATCCTTATATTTTGTTGTATAATTTCAAACCATTTCATACAGAATTATTTACTCGTTTTCAAGAGTTTATTTTTTCACAAAGTAAATTTGATATGACAACACCTGCAAACGAATATAGATTTCTAATGGATTTACAATATGCGGATGTTTTGGATTTAGTAGATTATAAAAGATTTAGTCTTTTATTGCAAAATAAATCAATGAACCAATCTATTGATACAGGTATTTGTAATTTTCATAAAATTACAGAAACAGAATATTCTAAAAAGGTATCGTTTCATTTTTTAAATACACTTTGGTATATAGACTTAGTTGATTTGAGAGATTATTATTTTCATAAAATTCAAATGGATGATACTTCAAATCTTTTATTAATTGATACATACAAAGATTATGTTAAGAATTTTTTAGAATCAAATCATGACATCAACAATAAATTTAATTTTGACACTAAATTAAGTGAGACTAATTTGTATGACATAGTTGACTATTTAAATTACAAATTCGAATTCG
>Ga0207421_10001376_pt1 | contig 31274 bp, 24 predicted proteins | sample SodLakKL_010_SED_4_FD_187542 | JGI IMG/M metagenome (GOLD analysis project Ga0207421, IMG submission 187542) | Alkaline sediment microbial communities from Lake Tanatar, Kulunda Steppe, Russia - 8KL_010_SED (SPAdes) (version 2) | ecosystem: Environmental > Aquatic > Non-marine Saline and...
GCATGTGCATGTGCTCGTGCATGTGCATGTGCTCGTGCATGTGCTCGGCGCCTCCGCGTGCCTCCGCGCATGCGCGTGCCTCCGCGCATGCGCGATGACCGGGCGGGCCACAACTTAACCCAAAGGAGAACACGGACCTCATGAGCACCACCGTGAAAACAACGATAAAACTCTTTGTAGACCTCGACGGAGTTCTCGTGGATTTCGACCGCGGAGTCCTCGAGCTAACCGGGACGCTCCCGGCGGATATCCCGGAACCCGAGATGTGGAAACGCATCGCCGCCGCCGACGACTTCTACAACAAGCTCGACTGGATGGAGGACGGACCGCGCCTCTGGAGTTACGTGCGCGTGCTACAGCCGAGCATCCTGACCGGCCTGCCGCGCGGTAACTGGGCGGAACCGCAGAAGCGCCGCTGGTGCGAGCGCGAGCTCGGACCGGAGATCCCGGTCTTCACCTGTCTTACACGCGAAAAACCGTTGGTGGCGCAGCTGAACTGCACCCCGGAGGAAACGCCGGTCTTGATCGACGACCGCACCCGAATCGCCGACGACTGGAGAGAGATCGGCGGAATCTTCATCCACCACACCTCGGCGGCCTCATCCACTCAGCAGCTCGAACAGGTACTCGAGGCGTTCGACCTCTGAACCGCCGCGTCTGAACCGCCACGGGAGTCATGCACCGCCTATCGGCGGCCGTACAGAACCGCAGCCCCGCTTTCAAGCGTCTTAAAACGCGTCTCCAAGACGTGCTGTAACCCGGCGGCGAGCAGCGCGTGCAACCGGCGCGCCTGCTCAGCCTGCAGCCGGATCGGCAGCAGATCCTCGGCCCGCGCCGCGACCTCATCGAGGCGCCGCAGGTAGGCGCGCGCCGGAGGAGCAAGCTCAAACGCGCTCTCGGCGCCACCATCCGCCCCGCCACGACAATCGGCGCAGCGCAGCTCGCCGCCGCCGCCGCCGCCGCCGAGCGCCCAAAACAGCGGCACCCCGCGCGCAGCCTCGCGCCCGCACTCCCCACAGCGGTCGAGCTGCGGCGCGAGACCCAGCAGACCGAGATAGCGCCACATCAGGTAGATCGAGAGCTCGAGCGTGCGTTCCTCGGCGGCGCGCTCGAGCCCTAACAGTGCATCCGAAAGAAGCTCGTAACACGCCTCGTCGTGCTCTCCGTCCCCGAGGTGTGAAGCCGCAATGAGCTCCACCCAGAACGAGGCGGCGTAGTACTTTACGAGGTTTTCGCGCAGGCCGTAATGCATCACCGGAGTATCGAGGTCCTCCAACTTGGTGCTCTGCTTCACCGGGTTGTGGTAGAGCGTCGCCTCGCCCTCTACAAACACCTCCGCAAGCGCGCGCAGCCGCCCTTTGGCCGATGCCGCACCGTGCGCAACCGCGTGCACCACACCGTTGGTATCGGTCAGCAACACAGTTCCTTTGTGTATCTCGCCGATTGGATAGGTGCGAAGCACGATCGCGCGGCAGCGATGGTTACGGTTCATGCGCTATCTATAGCATACAAACTTGACGTCTGTCGGTAGCCTCTATATTTTTGACGGACACGCCGCCCATACAAAACGCAAAGTAAGATACGCACAAGGTGGAATCAGATGTCTTCGACCCCTCAACCAATTGTACCGGCGACTCAAGTGTTGCCGGCGAAATTAATTATCGTGCCGCTTGTCGGGAAGCCGATCTTCCCCGGGATCTTCACCCCAATCATGATCAGCTCCGACACCGACCTCGAGGCCGCTCAGCACTCACTCGAGGGTGACAACATGATCGGGTTCGTGATGACCAGAGAGGCCGATCCGGACGCACCACCGGCCGCCGAGGATCTGCGCGAGGTAGGGACCGCAGCCAAGATCGTGAAGCGCATAAACCTCCCGGACGGCGGGATGAACCTGTTCATCTCAACCGTGAAGCGCTTTCGGATCAAGAAGATTCTGCACGAGACCGCTCCGATCACCGCAGCGGTAGAGTACCTCGATGAAGAAGAGACCTCCGGCGACGAGGTCAAGGCGCTTACGCGCGCTCTGATCGGCGAGATGAAGCAGGTCTCGGAAAACAATCCGTTGTTCTCGGAAGAGATGCGCCTCAACATGGTGAATATCGACCAGCCCGGTAAGATCGCCGATTTCATCGCTTCTATGCTCAATGTTGATCGCGAGGAACAACAGAAGGTGCTCGAGGAGCTCAACGTCCGCAAGCGCATGGAGCTCGTGCTGACCTTCATCAAGAAAGAACAGGAGCTACTGCAGATTCAGAAGAAGATCCAAAAGCAGATCAACGAAAAGATAGAAAAAAGCCAGCGCGAGTACTTTCTCAAAGAGCAGCTCAAGGCGATCAAGGAAGAGCTCGGGATGCCGGGCGACGCCAAGTCGAGCGAGTACCAACGCTTTAAGGAGGCGATCGCGAAGCTGTCGCTCGATGAAGAAATCCGAGATCAGGTAGAGCAGGAACTCGAGAAGTTCTCGCTGATGGAGCCTAACTCCTCGGAGTTTACCGTCACGCGTAACTACCTCGACACCATCATAAACCTCCCTTGGGGCAGCCCCAAGCCGGCCGAGGTGGACCTCCCGAAGGCACAAAAGGTCCTCGACACCGACCATTACGGGCTGGAAGATGTGAAGGAGCGCATTCTCGAGTTTCTCACGGTTCGCAAGCTCAAGAAAGACTTCAAAGGCTCGATTATCTGTCTTGTAGGCCCCCCAGGTGTCGGCAAGACCTCGGTGGGCCGCTCGATCGCACGCGCGCTCGATAAGCAGTTCTTCAGGTTCTCGGTCGGCGGTATGCGCGATGAGGCCGAGATCAAGGGCCACCGCCGCACCTACGTCGGCGCGATGCCCGGCAAGATCATCCAGGGGCTCAAGATCGTGAAAGCCAACGATCCGGTGTTTATGATCGACGAGATCGACAAACTCGGTGTCTCGTTTCAGGGCGACCCGTCGTCGGCGCTGCTGGAGGTGCTCGATCCTGAGCAGAACGTGGCGTTTCGCGACAACTACCTAGACCTCCCGTTCGATATCTCGAACATCTTTTTCATCACTACCGCGAACACGCTCGATACTATCCCGGCCCCGCTGCGCGACCGCATGGAGATCATCCGCCTCTCGGGGTATATCGACGAAGAGAAAGTGGCGATCGCGCGCAAGTACATTATTCCGCGATCGCTTGAACGCACCGGGCTCGAAAAGAACGGCGTGAAGTACACCAAAAGAGCGATGCTCGAGATCGCAAACGGCTACGCGCGCGAGGCCGGCGTGCGCAACTTCGAGAAATCGGTCGATAAGATCCACCGCAAGCTCGCGAAGAAGCTCGTCGGCGGTGAGATCGAGACGCCGTTCAAGGTGGAGCCCGAGACGGTCACCGAGCTACTCGGGCGGCCAAGCTTCCGCGGCGATGAGGTCAAGACCATCACCGGCCCGGGCATGGCTGTTGGGCTCGCCTGGACACAGTTCGGCGGTGACACGCTTATGATCGAGGCGATCTCCAACCCCGGAAAGGAAGGGTTCACCCTCACCGGACACCTCGGCGAGGTCATGCAGGAGTCGGCGCGCATCGCCTACCACTACGTACGGCACGTTGCCGAGCGTTTCGGTGTGAAGGACGCAGCATTTGAGCGCAAGCATTACCATCTGCACATCCCGGCCGGCGCTACTCCCAAGGACGGCCCCTCGGCCGGCATCACAATGGCCTCGGCGCTGATATCGCTCGTGACCGAAAAGAAGATCAAGCGAAAGCTCGCGATGACCGGCGAGTTGTCGCTGGTCGGAAGCGTGCTCCCGATCGGCGGCCTCAAAGAGAAGACCATCGCGGCACGGCGCGCGAAGATCAAGGATATCATTATCCCGAAAGACAACGAAGCCGACCTCGATGAAATACCCGATCACGTCAAGAAAGGGATCACGTTTCACCCGGTCGCGTCGATGGATGAGGTGATAGAGTTGTTGTTCTAGCCGCAGCCTGACGCACAGCTTGACGCGCAGCAGAGGGATCGAGCATGACACGAAACAAATACACCTTCGCCGCCACAGTTGTGGGCGCGCTGTTCATCGCCTCGGCGTTCAGCGTGCTCCTCGGGTCTTGTGGTTTCGCGCGCCCCACCGAGGAACCCAACCGCGCCGCCGAAGCGCAAGACGGGACCGGCGAACAAGCGTCACAAACCCACCCCGCGGACGAGCGTCTACACCCTGCCTTCGACCTCACGGCCGCGGAGCTCGCCGAGCTTACCGAGGCGCTCCCGGATGAGATCGGCGAAGGAATCACCTCAGACGCTCGGGGTTTTCTCGAGGCCCTCCTGCCGGTGCTCGATCAGGATCCGGAGCTCACGCGCTTAGTAAACAAAGATGTTCACCTCCCGGAGGATTACCGTCCCGACGACCTCATCTCGCTCGACGAGTATCGCGACCGGTTCGTGCTCAACCGCTCCGGGATGCAGCTAAGCAAACGCGCGCTCGAGCCGCTGAGCGCGATGGTGGCTGAAGCGCTCAGCGAGGGTATAACGCTCGATCTCAGCTCGGTCTATCGCAGCATCGAGTATCAGCGCGACCTCTTTGCGCGCTATGAACGCGTCCACGGCCGCGAGCAAGCCGAGCGCTTCTCGGCCGAGGCCGGCTCCTCGGAGCACCACCTCGGCACTGTAGTTGATTTCGGCTCTATCACCCCGGAGTTCGCCGAGACGCCTGCCGGACGCTGGCTGCGCGAGAACGCGCGGCGCTTTGGGTTCTCGCTCAGTTACCCCGAAGACAAGGAATGGCTTACCGGCTACATCTACGAGCCCTGGCACTATCGCTACATCGGGCGCCCGGCCGTCGAGCTCAAGCGTCGCTACTTCAACGGCATTCAGCACTACCTGCTGGTGTTTCTGCACGAGCACCGCGATACGCTCGAACGCCGGCGGCGCTGATAACCGCGCCCGAAGCAACGGGCGAAGCAACGCCCGACAGAAGCAACGGGCAAAACAACGGGCGACGGGTTGCGGTTTCACGAGCGGCTTTGTATGCTACCGGTGTTATGAACAACACAGAAAAGCGACTGGCCGATCTGGCCGTACGAATCCCGGACGTATTGCTTCCTCGCGGAGGTATCGATCTAAAAAAATGGGCGGTGATCGCATGCGATCAGCATACATCCGACCCCGAGTACTGGCGCCGCGTCGAGGAGTTTGTCGGCGATGAGCCCTCTACGCTGCACACGATATTCCCGGAGGTATACCTAGAAGACTCCGATAGCGAGGAGCGTATCGAGCGCATTCGTGCCACGATGCACCGCTACTTAGATGAAGCGGTTTTCGTGACCCATGACGCTACCGCGGTCTACCTCGAGCGGCGAACCTCATCTGAACATCCACGCAGGGGTCTGATGCTCGCGTTCGATCTCGAGCGCTACGATTTCTCACCCGATTCCGAAAGCCTTATCCGCGCCACCGAGGAAACGATCGTCGATCGCTTACCCCCGCGGGTACGTATCCGCGACGGCGCGCCGCTCGAGCTACCACATATCATGATCCTGATCGACGATCCCGAAGACCGCGTGTTTGCCGGGCTTCGGAAGCGTGCCGGCGGCGTGCAACCGCTGTACGACACCGAGCTCATGCTCGGAGGCGGTCGAGTGAGCGGGTACCCGGTCAACAGCGACGAAGAGTTCTCGTTTCTCGCCGAGGAGTTCGAGCGCCTCGCCGACCCCGCCCGCATGAAAGAACGCTACGGCGCCGAACAACCGATGCTGTTCGCGATGGGCGACGGCAACCACTCGTTCGCCACCGCAAAACAAGTCTGGGAAGAACTGAAGAAGCGCGAACCCGCCGTGGCCACGGACCACGCGCACCCGTCACGCTACGCTCTCGCCGAGCTAGTTAATCTGCACGACCCTGCGCTCGAGTTTGAGCCGATACACCGAGTCGTGTTCTCAGCCGATGCCTCGGCGCTCCTCGAAGCAGCCGCGACAAGCGGAGTGTTCACACTCGAGCGTGACGTTTCGGCGTCTGCGGCCGAAACGCTCCCGCCGATCGATCAAATCACGGTTTACGCCGAGGGCCGCTATCACCGGCTCCACCTCACCGAGCCGGAGGGAACCCTCGCCGCGGCGGTCCTGCAGCGTTTCATCGACCGCTACCTTCGCCAGGCAAAGCGCGGCGAGCTCGACTACATTCACGGTGTCTCGGAGGTGATCCGCCTCGCCGACGAGCGCGACGCCGTCGGTTTTCTGCTGCCGGAGTTCGACAAGAACGCGTTGTTTTCGACCGTAGCGCGCTCCGGCCCGTTACCGCGCAAGTGTTTCTCGCTCGGCGAGGCGCACGAGAAGCGTTACTATCTCGAGGGCCGGCGGATTCTCTGAATGCCGGGAGAACGCGACCAAACGGCGAGCCGTGGCATTCGGCTCGCTCGCCGCAGTGAAGACGCGCGAAAGCGCACGAAAGCGCGCGAGAATTCTGACGATTGGGTGCCGGGCATGCTATACTTGTGGCGGGGAACTCAAAAATGAAGGCCATAATAGCACTGCTACTACTTGTTACGCTACCGGTTGCCGCTTCGGCGCAGCCTCGCTCACAGGTAGTATTTGCATTTCTCGGGCTTACGAGCAGCGACGACAGCATCTCGGCCTCTCAACTTCGTGTGTTGGAAAACAGGTTGACCACCAGTCTGGTTCAGATCGCGGAGCAAGAGCGCTTCAGCATCGTCGTGCCGCGCAATCGTGAACGCGTGCTCGAGGAACTCTCGCATTACCGGAACGCCGACCCCGACGCCCACAACCGCGCTCCGCTACGGGAGGTAGTGTCGGCGCACGGCTTGGTTACCGGCGAGGTCCACCAGCTCAACGGTTCGGTGTATCTAGACGTTCAACTCGTTCAAACCGAAACCGGTGCAACGCTTTTCGCGTACTCGGGAGAGTTTGAGGACTACGAACACGCCTTACGCGCCTCTCCGGCCTCGATCTACGCGTTGTTTGAGTTAGACCCGCCCGATGAGGTACTCGCAGCGCTCGAGCGCGCCGAGACAGAGATAGAAGGCCGCCCCACCGGCAGCGCGTTGTTGCAGCCGCAGCAGTACACTGCAGAGCCCGAGCTTCGCGCGCTAACCGGTACCTGGAAAGGCGACGAAGGGCTCGGTGAGGTCACAATACGCTCCGACGGGAGCGGTACCGCCGAGTTGCACTCCGGTGACTACATGAAGTTGCGCGTCTCAGTTGACGACGAACTCATCATCATTCGCCAGGACGAGCCCAACTCGCCGAAGATGTATCTGCATGCCTTTCCGTACAGTATCGCGGTTCAGGTGGTGGAGCGCGCGCGACCTATGCGCTGGCGCTTCCGCTTGAGCGAAGACGGGCGTTCGCTCATCGGCTCGAAAGACACCACCTCACTTCAGATAAGGCAAGGCCGGGTGGAGTCGGCAGACAATACGTACTCTCGCGCCGCCGTCTGGACGCGCGTAAAGTAAGCCGCACGCGCAATCGTTCAATCGGGCCATAACCAACCGGTCGCGCCTAACCGGTCGCGCCGGAGTTCGAGAGGTGTTCCGGCGAGCGAGCCGCGCCTCTGCGCCCGGTCGCGCTGCCGCCGTGTTGCGTTTTCTCTGTCCGTGAAGCTTCTCTTGCTCTGCTTCGCGAGCGCCGTGAGTAGGTGCTCGGGCGTTCTTTGAGCCCAAGCGCAAATACGTATGCCGCAAGCCCCACGCTCGCAGCTACGCCGCGCAGAACCGGCGAGTAATCGGGGAACGGCTGCTGCCGCCGCAAGACCGATCCGGGCGATATTCCTCCGCCGGACCCGGCAGTCGGGAATAACACCCTGCCGGAGTCGTCCTTTACCCGAATTAAGCGTTCATTCGTCTCGAGCACCAGCTGCTCGCGTGCGGCAACGGTTATAGCGTCCGGATCCTGTTGGAGACGTTCGACCTCGGCGCCCAACTCATCACGACGCTCCCTGAGCCGCTCGAGATTTCGCTCCAGCGAAGCGTGATAAGCACCGCGATGGTGATGCGCGATGATCCCGCGCGGGCCGAACACAGCCGCGAGGACCAAGTACGTGGTAATCGTAAGCAGGATAGCCGGACCGATTCTCCCCATACCACCCTTAACGGTTGAAGATACACCCCGCTTTAGCCCAACTGCGGTGCGGACGAGATGCGATATCGGTGCTTGCTTTTCTGTAGACTCGCAGGGAGTCCGAAAACGGGCGATCTCCGCGGGCGGCAAGCCCGGCGGCCAAGCAGGCCGCCAGCCGTTGTTGACAGACCAAAATGCGATGGAGTAGATTTTGGGGTAACTGTTCAACGGGTGGGGGAATGCTGCCGATACTCTTCACAGGTCTGCCCAGGAGTGAGCAATGAGCAAAGAACAACCTACCGAGTTTCCGGCTCAAGATGAGCACGACTTGGAGGAGTACGGCGTCTGGGTCAAGTCGGGCCCCGAGGACATAGACGAAGGCCCGGATGAATCGCCCGATTCGACGATGGAAGACCTCGACACCTCTCCGCCGCGAGACGAGCTCGCGCTTACCGATGAGGAAGAGGAGCTTCTCGCCGAACTGGACGATGTTCCGATTTGGGACGCCGATCAAGACGGCGGATCGGGTGAACCCTCCGATAACGATCTTGAGGAGATAGACCTCGATTTCGATCTCGATATCGACGACAGTATCGACGAAACCGCCGCTCAGGAGCCCTCGGTCACCGACGATTCCTCGGAACTTGCGTTGGATGACTTTGATCTCGGCGACCACTCCGAAACACAATCGGACAGACTCGAGCAAATTGGCGAAGACGAACAGTTCGACCTAGAGCAAATCTCGCTGCCCGACGACGAACCGTTCAACGGCTTCGAGTTCTCCGACTCCGACGAGGATGACGACGAGCGCGGCGAGGATATCCCCGAGCTCGACATCGAAACGGAAGAAACACCCGAGTCCGTAGCCTCGGAACAATCCCGCTCCGGCGACAATTCCACTAGCACTGAGCTCGCCGAGGTCTTACAGTCGGTACAGGCCGAACTCGGAGAAATCAAGCGAGAAATGGCGGACATCCGCTCACAGGTGGTTGAGCTACGCTCCGCCGCGGTGGCACCGGGCACCCAAGACAGCTCACGCCTCAGCCTAGAGCAGGAGCTCGCCGAGGGAGGTTTTTTCGAGGAAGGAGCCGATGAGGACGATGAAACCATAGCTCTAACCGGTGACGAGCTGGATAACATCCTCAACACCGCCGAGTTCGTAGAAGAACCTGCACAGGAAGAGCCGCTAAGCGAAGAGCCGTTGGGTGAGCAACTGGGCGAGCACAGCGAGACACCGCGTGTAGACCGCTCCCCTGCCGAACAGGCGCTCGACCAGGATCCCCTTGAACATCCCGAGTTATTGGACGTTGAGCAGCCTTCAGGCGCCCACGAACGCTCAGAACCCCTCGACGCGCTCAACCAAGGCTTCGACGGCGAGTTGACGATTGAGGATCTCGGGTTCGAGCCGACGGATCAAGACGGCGGCGAGGTGCCGCAGTACCAGGACCAAGACGAAAGCTTACTGCCACCGGATATCGACGTCATTCCGGTAGACTTGGGCGATAAACCTCCGAGTTCCGATGAGCACGAGCACGAGACGCTCCTCGACGAGGACTTGCCTCTCGACGAACTGCAGGATCTTTCCGATTCACCGGGCGCATCCGATTCGTCGGCTGACGATTCGTCGGCTGACGAGGCGTCGGCTGACGAGGCGTCGGATGCCGGCGAACTGCAAACAGCCGAGCCCGAGCCCGAGCCTGCGTCCGGTCTCGATCAAGAAACGCAAGACTCGGGATTCGATTTCACGCTGGAAGATATATCTTTTGAGGACGAAACCGAAGATCAAGAGATCGAAGAGCAAGAACAAAGTGAGCACGGCTCACTCGAAGGTCTCGAGATCGACGACGACATGCCGGCGGTTGACGAGAACGAGCTGGCCGACGAGCTCGCAAGTGAGCTGGTCGAGCCGGCGACCGATGAGCTGGAGTTAGATGAGCTGCAACTAGACGAGCTTGCTCCCGAGCATGGTGAGGCGTCTGCGGAGACCGAAGAAGCTTCTCTCGGAAGCGACGACGGGCTCGATGCGCTTGCCGAGATGGATATCGACTCGGAACTGGCAGGTATAGAAGAGCTCAGCGACACTCCGAGCGACGATGATCTTGAGCTTTCTACCGACGAACTCGACGGTATCCGCTTTGATCTCGAAGACGAGCACGACGACGGAGCACACACCGAGACCGAGATTGAGCTCGAGTCCTTCGAGGATCAAGACGCGGATGTTGAAGAGCTTTCGCAGACAAGCCAAGGCCTCGCCCAAGAGTCCGCACCCGATCGCAGTGACGAGATCCCGGGTGATCTGCGCGAGGAGATACGTTCGGTTCTTCACTACATGGATCAGCTTCTCGAGGCGTTGCCGGAGGATAAGATTCAGGAGTTTGCGGAGTCGGAGCACTTTGAGGTCTATAAGCGGCTATTTGAAGAGTTGGGGCTTGAACAGTAATGGGTCTCTATAATCGGGTTCTATCAACCACGCGTAAAAGTCGAACCGAGGCGGTGTTCGCAGAACACGATTCAAACGGTTCACCGTTTGACGCCCCGAGCTCAGACAATCTCGGTAAAAAAAAAAGCACCTTGAGCGCGCTCTCGAGCAGCCGGGTGCCTCGGAGTTAACTCCCCATCACGATCTTAAGCAACTGATTCACGGTGTACAGGAGTCTGCACGCGGTATCGAGACGCCGTTTGCGTTATTTGACGCAGTCGATCGAGCCGTCGGCATTCGCAGCGGCGCCCTCTTGCTTCCGGATCACACAGACTCGGTGTTTGCGCCGTGGGTTAGCCGCGGTATCGGACCCACCACGGAACACCGCTTGCGGCCTCCGTTCGAACTGTTCGGCGCCAACGCGGTTGAAGGCATTATAGACCCGCAACTCCTCGCCCCTTACGTATCGTTGCACGCCCGCGACGCGCTCGAGGATGCCGTGGTGACTCCGCTTATCTACGACGAAACCGTTCACGGAGTTCTCGTGGTGCTCGAGTCCCCGTACAGCGCATCGGACCGCGAAAAACTCGAGCTCATGCTCGCCTCGGTGGCCGACCGCTGCGCGATACTACTGATGCGAACACGGAGTAACCTGTTCGCTTCCATGAAACAGGTAATCCTTCTCGACGACGATAAGTTCTTCGAGGCCGGTGAGCATCTCCTTGAGCAAGCGACGGCGGCACGAATGGTTCTTAACTGCGTGATGCTCGAGTACCGGCACGCGACCGAAGCGCTATGCAATCGGTATCCGGAGCTTAACGAGCGCCGCGCATCCAAGGACATTGAGGCGGTTCTTACCGCGATGTTCGCGGGATTGGCGGCCCTAACCTGTCGTCCCGGCGACCGAGTCGCCGCGCTGATGCTGCAGAACCGTTCAATAGACCGTGAACTGCTGCAACGGCAGGTAGCGGCACAGATGGATAAGCTCTTTCCGTCTCTGGAAGACCGCGACGCAATCGAGATCAGCACCTTCACGAACGAGCTCGGCGGCGAGCAATTTCTTACTCGACTCCGTCAAGAACTCTCGTAATGGTTCAAATCGAGCCGAGCAAAACCGGTGAGCCAACCGTACGCCTCGGGCGACGAAGCCTGGTTTCGCGCTACGCACCGCGGCGTGAAGCCGAACGCTTCATCGGCGAGCGCCTCACCGGAACCTCACCGGGCACGGTAGTAATACTCGGCGAGGTGCTCGGGTACCTGAGTTCAGCGCTGCACGATGCCTACCCAGGCGCGAGCGTCGTCGCGGTGTACCTGAGCTCAGAAACCGTCTCGCACCGCGTCGACAACACCTCGCTTCAACAGCACGCAATCTGGCATCCCGAGCATCAGCTGCCGTTCAACCGCTTCCTCGAGGCCGAGTTGTCCGAGCACCAGATAGATCGCCTCGAGGTGCTCGAGTGGCAACCCGCTACCGAGGCCTTCCCCGAACTCGCCGAGCGGTTGCGCGGAACCATTCGAGCGGTGGTACGGAGACTGACCGCCGGAGTAGTGACGGCAGCCTATTTCGGGCCACGCTGGTTCCGAAACGCCTTTTTCAATTATCTCTCGATAGAACGCTACGCACACCTACGAGTTCCGCGCGGCGCCACGATCGCGATCGCGGCCTCGGGGCCGTCGCTCGAGCGGTATCTCCCGGAGCTCGCTGCGTATCAAGGTCGTCTCGTACTCGGCGCGCTACCGTCGGCGGTTTCGGCGCTGGTACAGGCCGGGATACGTCCCGAGTTCGTTGTACACACCGACGGAGGTGAGTACGCGGCCGAACACCTCGCGCCGCTACGTGGGCACGACGTCCCGATCGTGATGCCGTGGATCGCCGGGCGCGGAATACACCGTCTCGGGTTACCGGTTGCCCCGTTTTCACAAGGGGGCATCGTTGAGCACACCGTGTGCGGGTTGAACGACCGGCCGGTTCCGGCTGTGCCGGCGAACGGCACGGTGGCGGGTTCGGCGCTCGAGCTCGCGCTGTTGTTTCGCCCGCAAGCGATAGTGTTCATTGGCCTCGACCTCTGCACTGAAGACCTGGCGCTGCACGTCAGACCGCACGCCTTCGAACATTACTACCAGCGAGGCGTGACCCGTCTGCGGCCGTACCTCACAACGCAGTTCACGGTTGCGGAGCCGTTGTCACGCGTCGGCCGCCGCGCGCGCCGCTCGAGCGCGCTCGAGACCTACGCCGATTGGTTCTCAGGTCGACTACAGACCTGCGATACACCGGTGTATCGCGTGCCCCGCTCAGCCACCGTCTTATCCGGCTTCACCGCGGAGCTCGAGAGCCTCACCGAGCTACCGACGCTACCGACGCTACCGACGCTTTCGACGCACAGCGGCATGGTCGAATCCGTCGGAGCGGACAGGGCCACAATCATCCCTGCCCCGGGCTCGCGGGAGCGCACGCGACGTGTCCGTACAGCGTTGCAATCGCTGCACCACTCGCTATCCGAGCTACCGCGCGCTGCGGTCTCGCTCGCAGGCCGCCGCGTTGCAAGCATTGAGGAGCTCGAAGCGAGCCCCGCGCGCCGGGCGCTACAACTCGCGCACTATCTCGATCCTCACGCTGTGAACCGTGTTTTGGGGTCAAACCTCGAGAGCGTTGCCGAGTATGAACCGGAGCTACGAGCCTTGCTCGCGGATACCGAAGACCACCTAAAACGCGTTGAACGGCGGATACGATGAGCGCTAATGGTAAGCCAGGACAGACGCCCCGGAACTCAACCGCCGCGCTGCAGGCCAATCTGAGAGCGTTGCGACGTTACGACCACAACGCCTCGGCGGCGAGCGCGGTCGCGCATGCAACCGCGCTCGAGACGGTGAGGCCGGTGAGCTCCAAGACGGCACTCCCGGTAGCGGTCGCCGTCGGCGCGTCCGGTGAGATAACGCTGCACTCGCGCTACGATCCGGTGCGCGAGGCCGACCGCGCCGTTGAGTCACTTGGAGACGGCGGCTTCTTCGTAGTGTTGGGGCTCGGCTTAGGGTACCACCTCGAAGCGCTTTCGCGTGCACGATCTCCCGACCAGGTGCTGATACTCGAGTCCGATGCGCGCCTGGCTCGCTCGTTGTGCGCGATGCGAGACTTCAGCGCATCACTCGCCGATCAACGGGTGCATATCCGGATAGCGCCGCAGCCCGATGAGATCGAAACCCTTATTCGTGATCGTTACGTTCCTGCCGTTCACGGTGGGATGGAGTTACTGGTACTACAAGGCGCTCGGCGGCTCAGCCCACAATGGTATGACTCGGTTTCACGCGTCCTGCGACAGGCAACCGAGGCCGCGCTCGCTGAGTATCATACGCAGCGCAAGCTCGGACGGCGATGGTTCATGAACATGCTCGTAAACCTTCGCAGCGCGCAGACCCACGACAGTGAAGAGTTCGTGAACCTCCGCGCACGGCTCCCTCGTGAGCGCAAAACTCTCGTACTGGCCGCCGGGCCGTCGCTACGCGCCGAACTGCCCCGGCTTCGGGAGACGCGTGGAGAGTACTCGGTCGTAGCGACCGACAGCACACTACCGGTGCTCTCAGCCGTCGGTCTCGAGCCCGATATCGTTGTTTCGATCGATTGCCAGCAAGCCGGGTATCACCACCTGCTCGACGCTTCGCCCGGAGAGACCGTCAGCGTGCTCGATCTTGCCTCACCCCCGTTGTTGCTGCGCAGCTTTCGCCGACGCGTCATGGTTTCAGGCGCCCACCCGCTCGCGCGCTATCTCGCGACGCGGCTCGAGTGGCCACCTCACCTAGACCTCAGCGGCGGTTCGGTTACTTACGCCGCGCTCGCGCTCGCGTTGGAACTCGGCATTGAGGAGATCGAGTTACTCGGAGCCGATTTCGGTTATCCGGCGAGGCACCCGTACTGTGTCGAGACGTATCTCGACCGCTACTTTCGCACCCGCGTCACACGCACCGCGCCTCTCGAACACCTGCACCTCGAGTTTGTTTTCAACGAGCCGGGACTCGCTCGTGATCATGAAGCCGGAGGCGAAAGGTATACCGCGCCGCGGATGCGTCGCTACCGGGAAGCGGTCTCACGGCTGGCGGCTCGCTACGGTAGAACGCTCGTAGCCGACGAACGGGCTCCGGGCCGTTACCGAGTCGTCAGCCGAACATCGGCGCCCGGATCGTTCGCACCGAGCGAGCGCTTTCACCGTGAGCCGGGCGCCGCATCGTCCGAACGCGCCGGCACGGTTCTCCGTGAGTATCGTGACGCCCTTGAACGGCTGCGACCGAGTGAACCGTATCACAAGTTTGTAGCCGAGTTGTCGCCGCCGGAGCGCGAGCTGTGGTCAACGCTGCTGCCGCTACTTCCGGCCTTTTTCCGCGAGCAAGACCGCCGCGGTCTCACCGGTGCCGAACGCGCGTTACGCTGGGCGCTCGGCCGGCTCAACCTCGTGCTCGAACGTGATCCCGGCGTAGCCGACGATGGTGTCGCCGCCGACGAGGTCGAAACTGGTGTAATAACCGATAAGTCGCGCGGCGCCGGCTCCGAGTAACCGCGCGAACTGCGCCGCGCACGCGCCGGCTCCCATCGAGCAAGCCGCACGATACCGCAACGCATCGTCGATCGCGAGCCGTGGCTCGAGGCTCAGCAGAGGATCGATCGCTCGCCGGTCGTTCTCCAACTTCACCCAGTCTATAGCCTCGGAGGCCGGCCCGTGGGACGTGAATCCGAAGCTCGGCCCATAATGAGTGAGATCGGTAGAACCTACAACCGCTACACCGCCGTCACGGTCGCGCTCGATCTCGGCGAGCACCTCCGCGAGCTCAATCGCCTGTTCATCCGGTGGGGCGCGCAGATACAGCACCTCGGCGCGAGGGAAGATCTGCTTTACGAGCGGGAGTTGCACCTCAACGCTGTTGTCGGGATCACGGTCGTCGCCGCACTCGAGACGTCTGCGAACCTCGGCACGTAACTCGGTCGCGGCCGAGAGCGTTCCGAGCGGCGTCTCGAAGCGGTCCTCGGGGGCAACCAGCACCGGATCGCCTGGGCGCAGGTGACCGCCGACCACCACAACGCATTGGAGGTCGGGGCTCAGCGCCCTCAACGTAGCGTACGCAAGTGCGCCTGAGAACACCCACCCTGCGTGCGGAACCACCACCGCACGGGCGGCGCCACCTTGCTCGAACTGCTTGGCGCGGCTCTCGAACTCCTCGACGGCTTCGAGTACTCCTTCACGCGTGCGAGGATACCACCCTGCGGGAAGTTTTCGCGATCTTATTTCTCCCATCATATTAATGGAATTATAACATCGAGCGATATCTGCCGATACTAGAAGCGTTGATTGGAGCGCGAACCTACACCCATAATGGAGCTTATGAATAAATCGATACCTGCGGCATTCACGGCCCTGACGGTAATCTTCCTGGTCGGCCTCGCGTTAACGTTCGTGTTTCGCATAGAGCACCGTAGGGCCGAGAACCTATCGGCACGCGAGGGCGAGTTCCGCACCCTGGTGGCCACACTTGGTGAGGCCTACCGTGACGGCGCGGCTCCGGCCTCCAGCTCCACCCGCGAACTGGTCGCGCCGCACATAGAAGAGGCACGAGGACCGCGGGTGTTCACGGTATACAGCTATGACGACGGACTCGAGTATCTCTGGACGTACTCACCGGCGTATATCCGCACCGGTTCGAGGTCCAATGTTGCGGTCCCCGGGCTTCCGAGCTTCTCATACAACGATCTAACCGAGGGGCAGGTCTCACGCTCTATACAAGGGGCAGAAGACGAGACCTGGATCGTGGAGGCGATTTACCCGTTGTTGCTCGGCTCCGATTTCTTCGTCCCGCTGCGCGACTCGCTGATCGCGCTGCTTGCGTTCGCCGCTTTCACGCTGCTGGTGGCGTTGGCCTCGGCACGGCGGAACGCGCACGCAGCCCACGGCGAAGGCCGCGCCGACGATGGGGCGGGCGTTGCGCTCGATCTCGACGCACACAAGCCCGCTCAACCCGAGCGCGCCCCACGAGACGATATTGACTGGGGAGACCAAGACTGGGGAGACGAGCCGCAACCCGGCCCCGCGCTCGAAGAGTTCGATCTCGATCTCGATCTCGACGACAGTCTCGAGCAGCCGTCCACCGACGGTGAAACGCGTGTGCCCGATCCGCCGGCGCTCGAGAGCGAAGGACAGGACCACGATGAGGAAGCCGGCGAGCGCACGAGCCTCGCACGCCGAGTTGGACAGGCGATCGAGCGCGCAGCAGCGGAGGATGAAAACCTTGCTCTTGCGGTCCTGCAGTACCCGGAGCATGCCGAGATCGAGCTCGAGGAGCTCGAGCGGGCCGTTGCAAGCACAGCCGAGGCGGAGGTTATCGACCTAATGGACAAGCGGTTTGCGGTTCTCCTCCCTCGTCACGACCCCGCAAGCGCGCTTGAGCGCTTCAAACGCTTGCAGACCGAGCGCGCCGCCGAGCAAGAGCTCCCGACGCCGAGCGTAGGCCTTTCGGTACGAAACGGTCGCCTCATCTCCGGAGACCGCTTGATCAACGAGGCTCGAGTTGCGTTGCAACGAGCCGAACGCGAGCCGCAGCGGATCATGGCGTTCTCGGCCGACCCTAATCGATTTCGCGAGTATATCGTTCGGAAACGGTGAGCTCAGCGCGATAGATCGGCGAGCGGTCGAAGCACCCGCGCCACCTCGTTCGCCGCCAAGCGCACAAGATAACCATCATCGAGGCTGCGCTCACCATAGCCGGCCGCCCAGAACTCGTCCCCGAAAACGTACAGCGCGAGTTCGTGTCGTTCCCCGTGATCGGCCTCCACCTCTATTCTTGCATCGGCCTCCCTATCGAGCGCTAACTCGCCTCGAGGACGAACCTCCTCGCCGCTCAGACGGTCGAGCGCGGCCAGCACCGCCCGGACCTCGGGAGCACTCGGCTCGAGGTGTTCTGCTCCCGCGTTTCGCTCGTACTCGCGCGCTCTCCAGGAATCGAAGTTTTCGTATTGGAGCCGATAGCTCTCACCCGGTGACTCAACGGTCAATCCTCGGATGCGGCCGGGCTCGAGATCGCCGGGGAACACGCGGCGCTCGAGATAAAACCTCTGCTCGGCCGGAATGAGCTCACGTAACTGCCGGTCGGCGAGACGCACTCCTTCAAACTCGGTTTCACTGAAGTACACACCGGTTTCGGTACTGGAGCCCAACACAAGGCCTGCGCGCGTGCCGTCCTCGCGCTCCAAGGTGAGCTCAAGACGCTGCTCGGCATCCAGCCCGTAGCGCTCAGGATCGGACGCCTCGCGCGTTACGGTTCGCACCACAGTGGCGCTCTCCAATCCATTCACCGCGGCCTCAACCCGTTCGCTGTGCGCCGGTCTCTTTGGTGACGGTTCGCTCATCCACCAGCGGTCGTGTTCACGCTCGAGCCGGAGCCGGCCGTCGCTAAACGATAGCTCCAGCGCAACTACCTGCTCCCTCGAGCGCGAAACTACCGGCGTCGCGGTGGGCGATTCACGGCGCAGGCCCACCATGACACCGATGAACAGCAGGATCAAAGCCACCGCTGCCCCCGCGAGCCGGGCACGGTCTCGTGCGGTCATTTCGGCTTCGGGGGAGATGCCCCCTGCGAAGCTTGATTACGGTCTCGCCTCGAGTGTCGCCTCAAGTGTCGCCTTCGGTACCACACTCCGACGAGCACCACCATAACCGGCACTACAAACGCGTTCACGCTGCGAGCGATCCATGCGTGAAACGCCCGCGTTGTCGGGTGATCGATCGCATCGAGACGCCGTTCGGTCGGCGCCTCACGCCGCAGGCCGGCGAGCGATTCATCGCCCACCATCCAGTGCGCGGCGTTTTCGATGAACCGTAGCGTACCCTGCGGCGCAACAAGTTGTTGCATATCGCTCAGCGTACGCGCGCCCGAGATCACTACAGCGCGCCCCGCAGACCCTTCGGCGTTTCTCTCCACGTTCCGTTCGGCCGCCGAGTCGGGCTCGCCGAAATCTCCCTCGAGCGCAACAGCCACCGGGTAGGAACCGGTGAAGCGCCGCTCAGGAGGCGGGCGATCATGCGAACCGGGTGCGACATCGCGAGGGTCCTCGAGATACCAGGACTCGGGCGAGCTTCGCGCCAAGACGGTGCGTTCGAGATCCTCGGCCTCCGAATCAACCTCGAGCCGGCTCGGCCACAGTAACCCGATCTCGGCGACACCGTGCATCACCGGGTGATCGGCGGTTGCTTCCGGGCCGCGAATCAACGGCCAGAACGGGTACGGATCCTCGTCCTCGACGCGCGCATCACCGACCTGCCGTTCTACCGGTATCGGGCGATTCTCGGGATCAAGCAAGAGAGCCGGGCGAACCGTCACCCCGTAGCCTGCAAACAAATCTCCGAGATACGGATTGCGAACCGCGCTCACCTCGGCCCCGAGCTCGGGCTCGACGCGCAACCCGTCGAGTGCCACCACCGCCGAACCGCCGGACGCGAGATAGCGCCCGAGTCGCTCTGCAGCCTCGCTGCTCAGCCCCGAGTTGCCCACCACCACCAATCCGGCGAGTTCGCTCGGCAGTTCCTCGTCGAGATCCACAACTCGCAGTTGAAACCGTCGCGCGAGCTGGTTCGCGAGCAGCTGCAACGATTCCTGCACCGAGATCGACGGATCACCGATCGCAACGCCTAGAGCGCGCCGCTCACCGCGCTCCAGCGCCGCTATCGCCGCAGTGAGCTCGAGCTCTATCTCGCTCGGCTCAAACGCGAGCGGCACAACCTCACGACGATCCCGGTACTCGACGACGATACCGGAATACACACGCGTTGAGCCGGTCTCGGCGCCACGCTCGAGCTGCACGCGCTGCGGAACCACTCCAAGCTCCTCGGCCTCCAGTCTGCGTTCTTCGGACTCCTCGGGGTCATGCATCGAGAGCTCAATGCGGTCACCTCCCCGGCGCGCATACTCCTCGAGGTACTCCGCGATGTGACGCGTCTCGGCTGTGCGCTCACGAAGGCTCCCGGAGATGTAGTATCGAACCGAGACCGGATCCTCGAGCCGCTTCCACACCGCCTCGGTGGCCGGCATCACCGAGAACGATCGGTGCTCGGTGAGATCGATCCGCACCGAAAACAACATCAGGTTCGCGGCGAGCAAAACCAAAACGGCTATCACCACGACGCTCTTCGCTATCCGCACGACATCTTCGCGCATACCACGTTCGCGCATACCACGCCCTTACTCTCGATTTATTCCGCGGCGCGTGCGAGTTGCCGCTCGCAGAGAAACAACGCGAGCACAACCAACACGAGGTAGTACCCCACCGCCCCGGTGTCGAGCACACCGCGCGTGAAGCCGCGAAACTGATACTCCAACGATACCGCACGCAGCAGCCGTTCTGCCGAGCGGGGCACCGGTGCAAACGCGGCGAGCTGATGCGCCGCGTTCAATGCAAACAGCGTCAGCACCCCCGCGAGATAAGCGGTCACCTGGCTACGCAGTCGCACCGAGACCAGCATTACAAGCGCAAGGCTCGCACCGGCGAGCAGAAGCGCTCCAATGTACTCCGCAACGATCTCGCCGAGGTCGAACGCGCCGAGCCGCGTCACGGTAAGCGGCACAAACAGAGTAAGCGCCAGCATCAGCACCACCACCGTCAACGCGCCGAGAAACTTACCGACCACGATCGCGCGGTCTCCCACCGGGGCACTGCGCAACAACTCAAGGGTTCCGCTTCGTCGCTCCTCGACCCAGAGACGCATCGTAACTGCCGGTAGGAGCACGATGTACAGTACCGGAAACGCCGCGAAGTATCCGCGCAGACTCGCCTGATCCAAACCCACGAAGTCGTAGAACCAAAAGAACCAAACCGCCGCGGGTAGCAAGAAACCGGCAACCACGGCGTACGGAACACCGCTCGCTCCGTACTGCCGCAGTTCCTTGCGCAGCACCGCCGAGATTGAGGCGCGGGCCGTGCGGCGAGTCTTCTCGATAGCGGTCATCGTGTAGCTCCCGGGGCTTGCTCGTGCGCCGCTCGCTGCGAACCGGCGGCGGTAAGCTCGGCAAAGACCTGCTCGAGCTCGCCCGATGCGATCTCTTCCAGCCCCTCGAGGCGACAGTTGTGCGCCACAGCCCAGTCAAAGAAAAAACCGCCGTCGAGCGAAGACTCCGCCGGAGTAACCTCGAGCACCCAGACCTCTCGCCGCCCGGTTGCAGCCGCGCCTGCGCTCGCGCCCTCGCCTTTTCCTCGAGACTCGCCCACAACCGCCGCAGCGCCTTCGCGCAGCACCTCAACCGAAGCGATCTCGTCACAGCCGCGTAGGCTTCGGTCGGGGCGAAACTGTTGCGGGAGACGCACCGGGGGCACCACGCGCAGTCTATAGCGGCGAACCGACGCGGAGCCGGCAATCAGTTGCTGCGTGGGCCCTTCTCCAACCACGCGCCCGGAGGCAAGCAACACCACCCGCTCGCACAGCGCCTCGACCTCACCGAGCAGGTGCGTAGAGAGCAGCACCGCCTTCTCGCGCGCAACCTCGCGCAACAGCGAGCGAATCTCGCGCATTTGATTCGGATCGAGCCCCGAGTGCGGCTCGTCTAGGATTAAAATCGGGGGGTCATGCACCAGAGCCTGCGCTATACCGAGCCGTTGTCGATACCCGCGCGAGAGCTCGCGCACCGGTCTCTGCAGGACCTCCGCTATGCCACATCGCTCAGCGACGCGCTCGACGGCACCGTCGGCTCGACTGCGCGAGAGATAGTGCGCATCAGCAGCGAAGCGCAACTGCTCCGAGACCAGCAACTCTTCGTAAGCCGGCGCGTTCTCGGGTAGATACCCGATGCTCTGCTTGGCTTCCGTCGAAGCGCTCAGTATTGAGTGCCCGTCGATACGCGCCTCGCCGGAGCTCGGCTGTAGCGTACCGGCGAGCATCCGAAGAAGCGTTGTCTTGCCCGCCCCGTTGGGCCCGAGCAAGCCGAGCATCTCTCGCGATCCGACCTCAAAACTCACCTCCGCAACCGCGGCGATATCGCGATACGACTTGCTGAGCGACTCTACCTCGATCATCTCTCGATCATCTCTTGAAGCTATTGGTCGCGGTACGGCAGCTCGATCGCCTGCCTGTCGCGCGTGAGGAAGGTGTTCGGAAAAATCGGCTTTGCGTCTTTCAACAACAGCTTCAACTGCCAATCGGCGTAACGCGGACTGTAATGGATAAGCCCCATCTGCCTTACTCCACCGGCGGCCGCCGCGAGCTCGGCTGCGTCGGCTGCGGTCATGTGTTTCTTCTCGTGGGCGGTTTCTCGAAACTCGCTGTGAAACATGCCCTCGCAAATGAGCAGATCGGAACCCGCGACCTCGGCGGCAAGATCCTTGCGGTGCAGCGAATCGGTGATGAACGAAAACTTCCGTCCGGGCCGACGCGGCCCTACCACCGTGTCGGGCTGCACCACTGCGCCGTTCTCGAGCGTGACCGGCTCACCTTGCTGCAGACGCGCCCACAACGGCCCTCGCGGCACACCCGCCTCGATCGCGCGCTCGGGGTGAAACACGCCCGGTCGATCATCTTCCTCGAGCACATACCCCACGCAGGTGCGGGTATGATTGAGCGGGACCGAGCGTACCGCAAAGCCGTCTCCCCTATACACTACCCCACCGGCGCGCGGATTTTCGATCTCGAGGACCACGATCTCGTAGTTGATATACATCTCGAGCACATCGCGCGCCCAGTCGACGAACTCCTTGATCCGCGGCGGGCCGATAATGTACAGCGGTTCGCTGCGGTCTACCTGTGCCGAGAGCATCAGCATGCCCGGCAGACCGGTGACGTGATCGGCGTGGGTGTGTGAGATAAAGATCGCGCTGATCTTCTTCCACCGCAGATTCAATTCGCGCAGCGAGACCTGCGTACCCTCTCCGCAGTCGAACAGCAACAGCTCGCCCTCGCGGCGCAGCAGAACTGAGGTGAGGTGGCGCCCCGGCAGCGGCATGACTCCGCCGCACCCGAGGACGAATGCTTCCATATTCATTACGGAGTGACGTCCGCCTCGTAATCGATATTGTCGAACCCAAAGCCGTGAATCTGCAGGAACTGATTGCGGTACTCGTCGAGGTCGGCGAGCTCACCAATATTGTCGTTGACCGCGATCTCCCAGCGGCGGTGCACCTCAGCCTGTACGTCGTCGCGCAGTTCCCAGTCGTCGATTCGAATACGCCCTTGGTCGTCTACCGGAACCTCGCCTCCGGTGAACAAACGTTCGGCGAACAGCCGACAACACTGCTCGATGCAGCCTTCGTCGAGCCCTTTCGACTCCATCACTCCCGACAATAGCACAAAGTAAAGCCCCACCGGGATGACCGCGCTCGCGCGCGTGACCACCGCCTTGTTTACCGAGACGTAGGCGTGCCCGCCGTACTGCTGCATGCGTTGGTGCAACTCGCCGGCGGTACGCTCGAGATGATCCTTAGCCCGCCCGATTGTGCCTTCGCGGTACACCGCGCGCGTGAGCTCGGAACCGATGTACGAGTACGCAACCGTGACGGGGTTTTCGGAAAGCACGCCGGCCTTCTCGAGCGCGTCGATCCAGAGCGTCCAGTCTTCGCCGCCCATGACCTTCACGGTGGCCTCGATCTCCTCGGGGGTAGCCGGCTCGAGATGCACCTGAGTAATCTCGGCCTTCATGAGGTCGAGCGATTTGGCGTCGAACGGCGCGCCGATCGGCTTGAGGACCGAGCGATACATCGTGCCGGTGTCGGGGTCGGGCCGCACGCCGCTCGCGAGGCTGTAGATGACCAAATCTACCGTGCCGAGGTGCTCACGAATCGCCTCGATGGTCTGTTGTTTGACTTCGTGCGAAAACGCATCGCCATTGATCGAGACGGTGGTAAGCCCCTCCTCGCGCGCAAACTCATCGAACGCGAGAGTGTTGTACCACCCGGCGGTTCCGGTTCGCTTCTCGGAGCCTTCCTTTTCAAACGCAACGCTGACGGTCGCGGCTCCGCTGCCGAACGCCGCGGCGATACGAGAGGCAAGCCCGTATCCCGTGGAGCCACCGATAACGAGAACCCGCTTTGGGCCTGCAATCGGACCGTTTTTTTTCACGTACTCGATCTGTCGCCGCACATGCTCACGACATCCAAGCGGGTGCGCGTTCATACAGACGTTATTGCGAATCATCGGTTTTACGACCATAGTTGCCTTCCTGTTGAGATTTCAGCGCCCGGTACCGCAAGCGATACGCTTCGGCTGACTCGGGTGTTCGCAAAAACTACCGCAGAGAGCGAAAAAAGGCAATGCCGCCGGCGACGACTGCGGCCGCGGCGCTCTCGCCGCGCCTACAAGCTTGGCGTTGACGAAGGAGCGGCCGGCGGGTAGGTTAGGCGCGGAGGCTGTGAGGTATGAAGCTAACGATTAAACGCTGGAACAAACTGTCTGAGGAAGACCGCCGCGTTCTCCTCGCGCGGTCTGAGACCGATATTACCCGCGTCACGCCGCAGGTTTCGGAGCTGGTGGATCGTGTAAGAGCCGAGGGCGACCGAGCGCTTATCGAGGTCACACAGCGGTTCGACGGTGCCGACCTGTCACAAACCGGCCTGCGCGTGAGCGATGCTGAGATCGAGGCGGCCGTCGCCGGGATAGAGCCGCGTATAAAGCAAGCGCTCGATTACGCAATCGAGAACGTCGAACGCTTCCACACCGAGCAAAACGTAGGCTCCATTCCGATCGTCGAGGTTCGTCCCGGGATTCTCGCCGGAGAACGCACGACGCCGATAGCATCCGCGGGGCTTTACGTTCCCCGCGGGCGAGGCAGCTTCCCGTCGATGCTGTACATGCTCGCGGTTCCGGCGCGCATAGCGGGCGTTGAGCGCATCGTGGTTGCGACCCCTCCGGGGCCGGACGGCAGTGTGGATCCCGCCTGCTTGTACACGGCGCAACGCTGCGGGGTACACGAGATTTACCGGGTCGGCGGCGCGCAAGCGGTTGCCGCGCTTGCGTACGGTACCGAGAGTATCCGGCCGGTGCTCAAAATCGTTGGGCCGGGCAGTATGTATGTCGCCGCCGCAAAGCACCTCGTACATCACGTGGTTGATGTCGGCCTCCCGGCAGGTCCCTCGGAGTCTATCATCCTCGCCGACCGCGACGCCGACCCATGGAAGGTTGCGCTTGATCTCTTGATCGAGGCCGAGCACGGATCCGACTCGCAGGCACTGCTGATCACGCCGAGCATTGCGCTCGCTGAAGCGGTCGCCGAGATCTTGCCCGAGCTTGTGGATCGGGTACCTGAACCGCGTAAGAGTTTTTTGCGCGACGTACTGACCGGTTACGGCGGCATTCTCCTCGCCGAGTCGATTGAAAACGCCGCCGACCTCGTCAACGAGTTTGCCCCGGAACATCTGCAGCTGCAGACCGCCTCTCCATGGGAGACGATGGCGTTGATTAAGAACGCCGGCGAGATCCTGCTCGGCGAGGACACGCCGTTCAGCGCCGCCAACTACGTCACCGGGCCAAACGCGGTCCTGCCTACCGGCGGTACGGCGCGCACCTTCTCGGCGGTCTCGGTACGCGATTTCGTGAAACAGTCGTCGGTTGTGCACGTGACCCCGAAGGGCTACGCAGATCTCAAGGATCACGTCGTAAACCTTGCCGAGTACGAAGGCTTCTTTAGCCATGCCGAGGCGCTCAAGCGCCGAGATCAAACGCTGTAGCGGGCTTAGACCCGGTACAGCGCGCAATTGCTCGAGGCGGACACCAGTGGCCCATATCAACGCCGAACCGTTTGTTAATGTAGAAGCCGGCTTCGCGTATTTCGAGAGCTTCACCAATCTCGAACGCCAAGCCGGCGCTGCGCGCACTCCGTTGCGCCTCGACCGGATGCGAAGACTGCTCGCGGCGTTCGATAACCCCGAGCGCGCGTTCCGCGCGATACATCTCGCCGGGTCAAAGGGCAAGGGCTCTACCGCAACCTTCGTTGCGCGGATTCTCATGCACGCCGGGTTCCGGGTGGGATTATACACCTCGCCGCATCTGCGCGATTACCGTGAGAGGATTACAATCGGCGGGCGCGCCGCCGAGGACGCGCGGCTGCTCGTTGCGTTCAACGCTATTCGGCGCCACGTGGAAGCTACCTACCCCTCTGCCCGCTCCTACCCGAACAAGCCAAATTCCGAGCGCGCCGAACAGGCTTCCGATCCGGACTCGGCCGAGCGCCCCACAACCTTTGAACTTCTGACACTGCTCGCGTTCGTGATGTTTCGCGAATCCGGTTGCGACTGGGCGGTTATCGAGACCGGACTCGGCGGACGGCTTGATGCAACCAACGTGTTGGAGCCGGTTGCGAGCGTCATTACGCGAATCGAGCGCGAGCACACCGAGTACCTCGGCGAAGAGATAGAAGAGATCGCAGCCGAAAAGGCCGGCATCATCAAGAGAGGCGTTCCGGTCTTTGTCTCGGACCAGACCGCGGAAGCGAGAGAGGTCATCCTGAGGCACGCCGCATCGGTGCAGGCGCCGGTGTTCGAGCTCTCCGAGACCCTGGAATCACTCGAGGTGGAGATCACACCGGCCGGCACAGCCGTCCGTATTGCGTTTACCGGACGCCGGGAGCTGGTCGCGACCCTGCGCCTGATCGGGCGCATCCAGGCGCAAAACGCAGCACTCGCGGTGTTGCTCACCCGCAGCGTACTCCCCGATCTCACCGATGACGCCGTCACCAACGGGATTGCCGAGGCTTGGCTACCGGCGCGCGGCGAGCTGCTCGACACCACACCGGCGGCGATGCTCGACGGGGCGCATACCCCTGCCTCGGTCGCCGCCGTCGCCCGCGAGTTTGCAGAGCTGTTCCGGAGCGGCCGCACGCTGGTTTTCGGCGCGGTGCGCGGCAAGGACTACGAAGCGATGGCCGAGGCCCTATCGCCGCTGTTCGATCACGTTATCATTGCGCGCCCCGGAACGTTCAAGCCGAGCGATCTCGACGAGATCGCCGAGACCTTCCGTCGCTTCCATCACAAGGTGGAACTGCGGGCCGAGCCCGAGACGGCCTGGGATCAAGCCCGCAGCTACGGAAAGCCGATTCTTGTCACCGGCTCGTTTTACCTCGTGGCCGAGATCTACGGCGTCCTGGACAGAAAGCACACCTAGGTCTTACACTGAAGCAACACGCTACAACTCGGATTACGGGTACCAAGATATGTCGCTGAATTGGCGTGAGATAGACCTCGTGCTCGAGGAGCTGAGTCTAGTCGGCGCGCGCATACAACGAATTACTCAACCGCGCTACACACACCTGCTGCTCGAGCTGTATCATCGGCACGAAACGCTGCGATTGCTCGTATCTATGGAACAGGGGAAGACCCGGATTCACCGCACGAGTGCGAAGTTCAGCAAGCCGTCGACACCACCGCGTTTCCAGCAACTGTTGCAGTCGCGCGTTCGCGGAGCGGTCATACGCTCGGTGGAGCACGTGCACCAGGATCGCATCCTGCGCTTCGAGCTCGCGCGCTCCGATGAGCGCCATCAGCTATGGGTCAGGCTTTGGGGCGGATCGGCAAACGTGCTGTTGACCGATCCGGAAGGTACGATCATCGATGCGATGTATCGACGCCCCAAACGCGGAGAGACCGGCGGGTACCGCTTTGCCCCCGAACCGCCTGATGTAGGCGCGCAAAGGAAGGCTATGCAGCTCGAGGTGCGCGAGTTCCTCAGTGGGGCCGTGCAGGACCACGATTACCCCTACAGCAGCGCGATCGAGAAGCATTACGCCGAACGCGAGAGCGAGGAGCGGGTCGCACGGGCACAGCGCGATGCTGAGAAGCTGCTCACGGCGCGAGAAGCCGCGCTCCGTCGACGACTGGACGATCTCGAGCGCAAGATCGAGGAGAGCAAAAACAGCGACCGTTACAAGGTAATTGCCGACGCGATCATGACGCAGCTGCACGAGATGGAACCGGGCCGAAGCGGGCTTACGGTCGAGAATCCGTATGACCCGAGTGAGTTGCTCGAGATTCGCCTTGACCCAACCAAGACCGCGGTGCAAAACGCCGAACACTACTACCAGAAACACAAAAAGGCCGCACGAGCTGCGGAGCGTGCGCGCCGGGAACTCGAGGATATTAGGCGAGCGCACGAACGCACGAGCGCCGATCTTCAGAACGTTCGCACAATCGAGGACCCGGCGGAGCTCGAGCGCCTCACCGGCGAGAAAAAAACGAACCGCGCGCGGAGCGCCTCGCAAAGCAGTACGCTTCCTGGGCTTCAGTTCCGCTCCGGTAGGCTTCAACTCTACCTCGGACGTACCGCGCGTGAGAACGATGAGCTATTGCGGAGGCACGTACGGGGTAACGATCTCTGGATGCATGTCCGCGACCGCCCCGGGCCTTACGTGTTCGTTAGAGTTCCGAAGGGAAAGACCGTTCCGCTCGAGGCGTTGCTCGACGGTGGAACGCTTGCGCTCGCGTATAGCAAGGCCAAGCCCGCGGGCCGAGCGCTTGTTCAGTACACACAGGTGAAGAACCTCCGCCGAGCAAAAGACGGGCCTCAGGGACGGGTGATTCCTTATAACGAGAAGACCATCGAGATTGAGTTAGACCCGGAACGGCTAACGCGCCTCAGAGAGGCGCTCGCACCGACCGAGTAGTGAGGGATACTCGTGAAGAAACACCAGGACGACCAGCTAAACCGACGCGCAGGAAAGACGTTGCTCGGCATCGCCCGAGCGGCGGTAAGAGCCGAGGTCGAAAAGACCCCAGTAGAGTACCCCGAGATCGAGTGCGAGCTCGAGCGTCCCGGTGGCGCGTTCGTCACGCTGAGGCGCGGAGACGAGTTGCGCGGTTGCATCGGAACGCTCGAGAGTACGACGCCGTTGTGGCAGACCGTCGAGCACGTTGCGCGGCAAGCCGCCACGGTCGACTACCGCTTCGACCCTGTTCAGGCACCGGAGCTGCCGGAGATCACGTTCGAGATCTCGGTGCTCTCGCCGCTTGAACGCATCCCCGAGCCGAAGGACCCGTCCCGGATCGAGATCGGGCGCGACGGGCTGTGCATCCGTTATAAGGGCCGTAGCGGCGTACTGCTTCCACAGGTCGCGAGCAGCCGCGGCTGGAGCGCGACCGAGTTCCTCGAGCAGACCTGCCGCAAGGCCGGAGTTCGCCCCGAGACGTGGCGTAAACCCGAAGCCGAGTTGTTCCGCTTCACGGCCGAGGTGTTTGACGAGCATTCGCTCAACGTGGAATACTAGCGCTCACAATGCAGAATATCGGATCAATCGGCGCCATGCTGTTGCAGCTGCGCGACGACGAAAACACCTACCTCGCGCTGAATCCCGGTATCACCGCCTCCGGCTTCGCTCGTACCCGGATCGTCCGGACCGCACAAACACCGGCATGGTTGATCCACGGCAAAACGATCAGCGAGTGGCGCCCACACGGCTTCACCGAGCAGGAGGGAGCCCTCTGTCTCTATGGCCCCAACCTCAACGCGATTACGCTTGAGGAGGTCTTGCGGATACCCGACGAAAAACAGGTTCTCGGATACCTCGTGCGCGTCTCAAACGCCTTGCTTTCGGCTGCCGAGGCCGCGGCCGAGGCAGGTCTCGAGCTTCCGCGCATCGCCACCTTTGGAGTGTTGTTGGTGGAGGACGGGGGCGTACTGCTACTGCCCAAACCGATACTCGACGGCATCTGCGAGCACCTACCCCACCGGCAGACCCTTGAGATGGTGGAGCGCTACAACCACCCTGATCTCACAGGCGAGGCGGCAATTACGTTCTCGCTCGCCGCGTTGACCTACACCGCGGTCACCGGCCGGCCGCCGTACGCCGGCGACACCATCGAAGAACTACGCGAACGCATGCGCGACCGGCCTCCCACCGAGCCCTTAGTGGCGCGTCCCGATCTGAAACCCGAGCTCGCCGATCACTTGCTCAACGCACTCTCCCCCGAACGTGAGCGCAAACTGCAGGGCAGACAGATACAAGCGCCGGCGCTTGCGGACTGGCCGCAGATCATCGAAGAGACTCGTAGCGCCGGGCCAAGCGCCGAGCCCGGCGCCGGCGAGCCCGACCCCGGGCACAACCGGTTGCTCCGCGCGGCCGAGAAACGCGAGCGACGCTACGAACGCCGGTACCGTCGCTCGGGATACCTGCGACGCAATACTGCGCGGCTCGTGATCTCCACAATCGTGGTCTTGGTGCTCGGCGGCCTTTTCGGAAACATCCTGTACCAGCAACTACAGCCGCGCAGTATATCCGGATACGCTCCCGATGAGGTCGTTCGGGCCTTCTACGAAAGCATTAACACGCTCGACCACGAGACCATGAGCGAGACGGTAGTCGACGGAGCAGGCAGGCAAGAGATTCAGCAGGTGATGCGCCTGTATGTCGGAAGCCGCGTACGGATCGCGATGGAGCAGCGTGAGGGCTTCACCAGCGCGCAAGAATGGCGCGACGCCGGAATGCCGCCGATCGAGCCCGGCGAGATGCTGTTCGGGGTCGCTGAACTCGAGATCACGCCGCTGGAGCCCGAGTCGGGAGTATCTGAGGAAGACGAGCGCCGGTTTCGCGCGCGCTACGAACGCTGGTACACCGCCGACGCCGGAGAGGAACCGGGAGAGGCGCCGGAACAGGGCGAAGGGCGGCGGCCTGAGATCGAGGGGTATCGGCACGAAGATCGCCTTCATTTGAAACGCGACGGCAACGACTGGGTCATCTACCTCATCGAGGAGCGCGCCCCCGAACCGATCGATCCGGCGGAGATCCGTCCATGAATCTCACCCGTCCGAGCGACCTGCGCGGCTTACGCGTCACGGTCATGGGGCTAGGCCTGCACGGCGGCGGCGTCGCGGCGGCCCGTTACCTGGCATCACACGGTGCGGAGCTAACGGTCACCGATCTGCGAACCGAGGATGTTCTGGCGCCTTCGCTCGCTCAGATCGAGGATCTGCGTTATCACGCGGTGTTCGGTCGGCATGATGAGGCCGACTTCACCGCAGCCGACCTCGTGATCAAGAACCCCGGTGTCCCACGAAGCTCTCGCTTCCTGCGGCTCGCGGCACTCGTAGAAACCGATATTTCGCTGTTTTTGCGGTTCGCGCGAAACCCGCTCGTAGCGGTGACCGGCAGCAAAGGCAAATCAACCGTCGCGTCGGCTATTCACCACGGCCTCAGGCGCCGCCATCCACGGAGCCGACTCGGTGGCAACATAACGACATCGCCTCTGGTATTTTTGGACGAGTTGCACGGCGACGAGCCGGTCGTACTCGAGCTCTCCTCGTTTCAACTCGGGGACCTCGAGCTCACCGGCGCTCGGCCGGCCCTGGACCCCGAGGTTGCAGTCCTGACGAACATCATGCACGATCACCTCGATTACTACGACTCGGTTGAGGACTACATCGACGACAAGTCGGTGCTGTTTGCGACGCAGCGACCCGAGCATGCGGCTCTGTACTTCTATGACGATGAGGCGCTGCGGGAGCGGTTGTCACGGAATCCGGGAACGCCGTACTGGTTTTCCGCCTCACCCTTGCCGCGTGATCGCGACGGCGCGTTCCTTGACGGTAACTCGTTTTGTCTCCAACGCGACGGCGAGCGCATCACGCCCGGTAATCTCGGCGACGCTGCCGAGCCGTCCCGACGGCCTGAAACCGGGCTCCTACCGATTAACCGCGTGATCGCGGCGCTCGCGCTGTGGCTTTTCGGTGTCCCGCACGACGAACTGCTCGAGAGCTTAAGCGGATTCGAAGGCATCGAGCACCGTCTCGAACCGGTAGGCACGCTCGGCGAGGTGCGGTTCGTCAATGACTCCGCCGCGACGATACCTCCGGCGGTTGTGGCGGCGATCGAAGCGCTGCAGCGAC
>Ga0207421_10001377_pt1 | contig 31246 bp, 25 predicted proteins | sample SodLakKL_010_SED_4_FD_187542 | JGI IMG/M metagenome (GOLD analysis project Ga0207421, IMG submission 187542) | Alkaline sediment microbial communities from Lake Tanatar, Kulunda Steppe, Russia - 8KL_010_SED (SPAdes) (version 2) | ecosystem: Environmental > Aquatic > Non-marine Saline and...
CAAAACCGTAAAACACCGAATTTGATTTAAAGCATGTTATTAGAAGTTATCCCAGCTTAAAAACTCGTGTAGAGGTTTTGATTTACGCTGCCTTGGAGTGAGTTTTTACGTCCTGTTTGCGAAGTCCCCGGACCCTGGTGAGTAGTTACAAAACATGAACCCCACAATCATAAATCATGCTGCAACATCCCAACTTTGACCCTGTAGCCATAGCCGTCGGCCCCCTGGAAATCCGCTGGTACGGACTTATGTACCTGGCCGGATTCACCCTGGCCTGGCTTCTGGCCCGCCATCGTGCCAAAAAGCCGGGGTCGGGCTGGGAGGTCAAAGAACTGCCGGACATGGTGGTCTTCGGGGCCCTGGGCATAATACTCGGGGCCAGACTGGGCTACATGCTTTTTTACGATTTTTTCGGGCTTATTTCCCAGCCCTGGACCGCAGTCATGATCTGGCAGGGAGGCATGTCTTTTCACGGCGGTTTGATTGGCGGGATCATTGCCATGTACTGGTATGCCCGCAAAACAGGCAGGGGATTTTTCACCGTTACCGACTTCGTGGCACCCATGGGCGCTTTGGGGGTAATGTGCGGGCGCATCGGCAACTTTATCAACGCCGAACTCTGGGGACGCCCCACGGATGTGCCCTGGGCCATGGTTTTTCCAGGATCGGATATGGTCCCCAGACACCCTTCCCAGATCTACCAGGCTCTGCTGGAGGGGCTTTTGCTTTTTATAATTCTCTGGATCTTCTCTTCGCGCCCCAGACCAACCATGGCTGTTTCCGGACTGTTCTGCCTGGGATACGGGGTTCTGCGCTTTTTCGTGGAATTTTTCCGGGAACCCGATGCACACCTGGGCTTTATACTCCTGGACTGGATGACCATGGGCCAGATCTTGTCCGTACCCATGATAGTTCTAGGAGGCGTGCTTCTTTACCTGGCTTACGGAGCCAAGGCTCAAACCAGGTAATCTCTCTGGATAATACTTTTGTGTTTTCACTGTTTTCATCCGGCCTTAATGAGACAGACTGCGCATTTTCAGGGAATAGAACATATCCAGGTAACGCCTGCTTTCGTCGCGCTCCAGATTTGATACGTATTTCCAGAAGCCGTAAATTCTGGAAAAAGACAGAAGCCTCTGGGCGTAAAGCCTCCAGTTGTATTTCTCTTCCACCCTCTTTATTCCATTGTCCGAAATGGTATTCCAGTATTCCGGCTCCTTCCGGCAGCGGGAAAAAAAGTCCGTCATGAGTTCAGCAGCCTTGTCCCCGTGAGTAGGGTCGATGTTAAAGCCGCTTTTGCCGTCCTCGATTATCTCCAGAGGTCCTCCAAAAATGGTGGCAAAGGTGGGCAGTCCCGAATTCATGGCTTCGATAACGGTCAGCCCGAAGGCCTCGAAAAGTGCTGGCTGTACAAAGGCCCCTCTGGAATCTGCAATAAGACGGTACAGTTCCCCGCTCATATTCTTGTCCAGGCGTACGCCCAGCCAGCGTAACTGTTCATGCAGATCAAACTCTTCAAAAAGCCTGTGCATTTCCTCAATACACGCCTTTTCCTCCTCGTCCTGAGAATCCCTGATATCCAGGCTGCCGGCAACCAGCACCAGGTTGGCTTCCTGCCTGAGTTCCTGACTTTCACCGTACCAGCGCACCAGATTGGTGAGATTTTTTATCCTGTCCAGGCGGGCCATGGTGAACAGAATGGGCTTTGACCGGTCCTGCAGTTCTCCTCTGGCCCGGTCCCCGGGAGGGCCATAAATATAATGGGTTAACTCATCATGCAGTACCGTGAGGCGACGATCCTTTTCATAATACGGAAAGTAGACATTTTCATCTGCCCCAGGGGAGACCACGTTAAACTTGGGGTCAAACACGTCTATTCCGCTCACCACCCGGTAAAGATCGGGCATGGTAAAGGCATTGTAGGTTTCATACTGGCCCACGCTTTCTTCAGTACCTGCAATCTCCTGATAGGTGCTGGTGATTATGAAGTCCGCGGTGTTCATGGCTATGAGGTCAGCAGTGAACTGACTGGAAAACCTGTACTGGGCTTCGTTGTCCTTCCAGTACTGCGAAGAAAAGAGGTACTTGGACTTTTCCAGTGCGTGGGCGATGTTGCACTGGGTAATATTCATCTTTTTAGACATGAGGGATGCCACCAGGTTGCCATCGGAATAGTTGCCGATGATCAGGTCCGGACGGCCCTTAAGCTCACTGTGGACCTCCTGGGTTGAATCCAGGGCGAATCTTTCCAGGAAGGGCCAGACATGAAACCTGGAGATCCAGTGTGACACGATCTCGCCGCTGGAATAGCGGAATGGCACCCGCAGGATCCTGGCATTGCTGGTACCCACAATATCTTCCAGGCGCTGGTTGCAGGTGGTGTCTGCAGCCTCGGGAATCTGACGGGTCAAAACAACAATCTCCGGCTCGATCTCCAGCCCCTGCTCCTTTATCTGCCTGCGCATTTCCTTTTCCAGGGCGCGAACCTGGTCCAGTATGTACACTATCTGCCCCCCGGTATCCGGCCTGCCCAGCACGTTGGACTGCCCGAAGTAACCGTGAGGTGACACTATCACAAGCTTGAATATCATGGGTATGCGGCTTAAAAACGAAGCCAGAATATTTGGAGTGGGGGCCTCTAGTATCTCGCGCAACAGCTCAAGATTTTCCCGGACCCGTTCCACATTCCGGCCCCAGCCTGGCTGAAACCCCAGTGCCTGCATATGCCTGGCTATACCGGACCACTCCTGGGATGCATCCTGCTTCTTGAGAAAGGTTAAAGCTTTGCGCAGGGAAGAGCGCAGCCCGGAAATAGTGTCAATGTGACCGTTTAGCATCAGCTGCTTGCCTTCAATCTGGTGCAGACGCAGAAACTGAAAAAGCTTTTCATACCCTTTTTTATCGTCCTGAAAAAACTGTCCGGAAAGGTGGCGGTTCAAAAAATCCACTCCTTTTCCGATATAGGAGGATTCATTCAGCCTTGGAAACTCCCTGTTAAAGGGCTCCAGGTCTATCTCCAGCAAAAAGTCGTCTACGCGGGTACTGTTGTTCACCTGCATTTCCTCGAACTTGAGGTAATCGCTGACACCAATTTCATCAAAAAGCACATCTTCCACGTGAAACCGGAAATACTGCCATTTTCCTATTTCCGGGCGCACCGCCAGGTAAACCCAGGGACTGCGAATTGTGGCCACCTGGGTATATTTGAAGACTTCAAAAATCAGGCTTGACTCATGCCTGCCCTGTTCCTCATCCGCAAAAAAACCGGCCAGCATGTCCTGCAGTTCAGAACGCAGAAGAAACGACTTTTCTTTTCTGGTCATTTCCCGCAGGAATAGATATACTGACTTTCTGAGTTCAGGCTCAAGCCTGTCGAGTTCATCCATATCAATCATGTTCCTTGTCCTCCAGAAATCCAAAATACTGCATCCCTTCTATTATTCCCCGGGCATTGTAATCAGTTGCAAAATAAATATTTGCAGTCTCCGGCATACTCTTTAGTTCCTGACTGTAGTTACCCACCACTACAGCCAGCATGCTGCCCATGAGCATCTCCCGGTCATTGCCGGAATCACCGGCCACCAGGACCTTTTTCATATCCACCCCCCATTTCATGCACAGATACCGGATAGCCAGGCCCTTTGAGGCCCTGACCGGCAGAAAGTCCAGAAACTGATTATGAGAATGGATCATCTTGGCATGCAGATCCTGCTGGCGTAAAAGCCTGCGCACGTGTCTCACCCCGGGGTATTTGCCCGGGGTATAGTTGTAGCTCAGTTTGAACTCCCTCTGGTTTTCCGGGGCCTGTAATTCCACCCCGGACACCTGCTTCATGATCTCGGCTATGGCCCCGGGCTTCCAGCGATAGGCGATATGTCTGCTCCAGGCATGGTCTTTAAGAATATTGGGCCCGTAATATATTTCACTGCCCACCGAGGTGATAAGTATGTCCGGAACCGGCACATTTTCCCTGGCCAGAACATTTAACGTACTCTCCAGGCTTCTGCCGGTGGCCACCCCAAAGACCATTTCCTCCTGCATCCCGCTCATGATGTCCAGCAGGTCCATGACTCCCTTGCTGTCTCCCAGCAGGGTATTGTCAATGTCCGTTATCAGGACCTTTTCCGCTACAGGAAGCTTGCTCTTGATAATGGGCAGCCGGGGCTCTTCTTCCTTTCTGCGGGGCCGCAGCTTCTGGATCTCGCGCAGATATGACTTTGTATGTGCATCCCAGGAGAAGTACTTTTTTACCCCCCTGATACCGGCCCTGGAATGCTTTTTCCAGTTTTCCCTGTCAGTTACCAGAGACAAAAGGGCCTTGACCATGGCCTCCTTGTCCAAAGGATCGATAAGCAAGCCATTGGCGCATTTGCCTATGATCTCCCTGGGGCCTCCATCATCTGTGGCTACCAGAGGCAGCCCGGTAGCACCTGCTTCAATAAGAGTCAACCCGAAAGGTTCGGTCATGGCCGGGTTGATGAACACCCCCCTTCTCTGGGCCGCATAGCGATAAAGCTCGGGCACGTCGTCAGCTTCATGTTTCTTGGGGTAGGCAGCCTGTCCATAAAGATCATGCTTGTCCACCAGCATCAGGATCCTGGTGAGCACTCTTTTGGGGCCTTTGTCCATTCTGGCGATATCTTCCCGGTTGCCGGCAATTATCACCAGATTGGCAGCCTCGCGCAGTTCCGGACTTTCCCCGAAGGCCTCCACCAGGGTGGTGATATTTTTACGCTCATCCGGGCGGGACAAGGCCAGTATCATGGGCTTACTGGATTTTTGCAGGAACCTGTCCAGTTCATGAGCGATCCGGGGTTTATTCTGATTCGACTTGTAGGGATAAAACCGCTCCAGGTCTATTCCTGGAGGTATGATGCGCATCCTTCTGGGATGGTAATTCTCGTAATTCCTGTACTGCTCGTCGCGCTCCTGGGCTGTGCTGGTGACTACCAGGGAGGCATTGCCCAGGGCCACTTCCTCGGCTTCTATTCTGGAGGACATGTAGTATCTTGATTCTATGGTGGCCTCGTTGCGGCCGTGTTCCAGGAGGCGCTCCTTTTTTATGCGGCCCAGGGAATGCCCGGTAAAGATAAGAGGAATCCCCAGGTGCTGGGCCAGCTTGGATCCGGCCAGGCCTGCATCGGCATAATGACCGTGAATAATATCCGGAACCATGCCCACCCGCCTGAAGAACTGCAGCGCCTTGTCTGTGAATTCATCCAGGTAGGGCCAGAGTACCTCCTTTCGCAGATATCTTTTGGGACCGAACTCTATACGCACGATATTGGCCTTATCCCCGATCTTCTCAATGGTTTTGCCGTAGCTGCTGTCCACCTTGGAATCCAGGACTTTCCTGGTGAGAAGATCCACCCTGGCCACCGCGGGGTTTTTGCCCAGGGCCCGGGCCAGTTCAACTACATACTTGACCTGGCCGCCGGTGTCGGAATCCCGGCCAAGCTCCATGTCAAAACCCCGCACAAGACCATGAATGCTCAAGTGCACCAGGTACAGGCCGTCTTTGCGACGTCTGATGCTCGTCATATAATCCTCCGGAATAACTTATTTATTCTATATAAGAATCAACACCGCAGGAACACACTGGACTGACTGCCATTATCCATCATATAATGGCAAGACTGCTGTAAAAATCCCTGTCTTGGGGTACCGCCCCCTTGATGGAGCATACCTGGGCAGCAACGCGCACTGCTTTTTGCAATATCATTTCCCAGGACCATCCCCGGCACAGGCCCAGCAAAAACACCGCGCTGAAAGAATCCCCCGCACCCACTGCATCCTGGAAAGAACCTGCTGCTGGAGCGGAGGCAAAAAGGTGTTCCCGATCCTTGGGGAAAAGCATGGCCCCCTTTCCTCCCATGGTCAGCACCAGGCATTCAAGACCGCAGGTCTTCTGGACCATCCTGGCTCTGGAAACCAGACTTTCTTCCCGGATTTTCATGATTGAGGCCACCTCTTCCAGCTCCTCCAGGTTTACCTTTAAATAAGCACACCAGGACAGGATTTCGCTGACCAGTTCCCGGTTCCACCAGGGATCGCGCAGATTGATGTCACAGAACACTTCCTGTGCTTTATTCTGAGCCAGTGTGTAAAGCGTCCTGGCTGACGTTTCGCTCCTGGCCGCCAGTGTGCCGTGGTAAAACAGGGTTCTGCCTTGAAAGTTACTAAGTTCTTCGTCCAGTTCAATATAATCAAAAGCAACTTCTTTTTTGATCTCATAATAAGGCTCATCCCCATGAAACCTGACCAGGACCATGCCCGTGGGCCTGTGCTTATCCACCTGCAGGCCATGCTGGTTCATCCCCCAGCTCCGTATCTGATCCAGGACTTCCTCTCCCGGCTCATCCCTCCCCACCCGGCTGACAAAAAAAGGATCCAGCTCCAGGCCCTGCAGATGGCGGGCGACATTGAATGGGGCTCCCCCTAACACCCTGGACTGATCCGGGAAGATATCAAAAAGGACCTCCCCGAAAACCAGGACCCTGTCAAAAGCCTTTTCATGCATATCCCTGCAACTCCCTGCATATTAGTTTTCATCCGGAAACGGTTCTTTTTCCCTTTGGCGGCGTCAATCTGCACAATTATTCGTCAACGTATTAAGATGCGCCTCCTCATAATTGCTTGATTTCCTTGCCCAAAGAAAAAACTCCTCGTTTCCGGAAAGAAAACCATCAGTTTCAGCATCCGGAAATAAGGAATTTCCGGATGGAAACATATTAGTAACTTTAACCAGCTCCTTGATCCATATTCCCTGGACCTGTCTGGTCGGACCCCTCCGAGAAGTCGGACATTTCGGACCAGTCAACCATCCCAACCCACCATCAGTCCTGGTAAATCCATTCCCTGATCCTCCGGCATTCTTTAGTCCAGTCTGAAGACAGCCGCTTGCTGAGAAACAGTCTGTATACCTCATCGGTAAAATAAATGGCCCTCTCCAGCAGATACATTTTCTCCAGGAAAGCACCGTCAGGGTCCTCTCCTTCCTGGAGCTGGGTATCCACTCTGGGGGGCTTTAGCCCGTTAAAGGAGAACATTACTGCATCCAGCTGCATGCTCCAGGAGTTGCTGTCTTCTTCCAGGGTCACCCTGGCCTGGACCACCTTCTTACCGATACCAAGGCCCAGCTTGGCCTCCTGCAGCCTGGACATCATTCCGGTACACACAGCCTTTTCCAGGCTTTCACCTTCCCCGCCCTCAACCACGATCTTTTGTCCCATGTACAGGCCGAAATCCTCACCTTCCCTGGTCCTGAACACGTGATTCTGTTCTTCGCTTTTGAACCACAGCCAGGTCAAAAAATCCTTTCCCAATACAGCGTCTTTTTCCTGTGCCAGTTGTAAGTCCATACTAACTTCCTTGTTTTTCGGCTTCAAAGGCTCTATGCCTGAATTCTATCCCATCTCTGCTGACAAAAGCCTCCTTTTGCCCTGGAAACTGCACCCTGGCCCCGGTCCTTTTGTTTTGCCACAGTTCATCCAGCTTGAAGACATTTTTCACCAAGGCCTGTCCCGGCCCCAGAAAATCGAGTATTTTTTTGTACAGCCGCATCCTGGCAGCCTTATGCATACCTGCAAGTACATCCCCGGGCAGAAAGTTTTTCTCATGAGCATAATGCTGGACATCACCAAGGAGATGCTCCCAGTAGTTGGCATCCACCCGTCCAAGCCTCCAGATATTGGCAATGGACTCCAGAAAACCGGGATTTATTGCTTGAAACTCCGGAATCAGAGACATCCTTATTCTGTTGCGCAGGAAGGCTGTATCTTTGTTGGTGTCATCAAGCACATAATCCTGGCCTACAGCCTCAAGAAAATCCATAATGCTGTCCCTGGGAGTCAACAAAAGCGGTCTTAAAACACGCCTCTCCGGCACATAAGCCCGCATCCCGGACAGACCCGGCCACCCGGCACCCCTTTGCAGGCGCATGAGCAAGTCTTCGGCCAGATCGTTTAAATGGTGTCCTGTAAGAACATAATCAGCTCCCGTCTTTCCGGCCACTCCACCAAGATACCTGTAGCGCAGCCTCCTTGCGGTCTCTTCAATACCGCCCTTCCCCCTGCCTGCCAGCCTGGATACATTGATGCGACCCTGGAACAACTCAATATTCAATTCAGAACAGGTCTCTTGCACAAGGGCCAGATCTTTTCCGGCTTCCCTGCGCAGGCCGTGATCAAGATAAGCAGCCTGCAGTTTCATGTTCAGGCTCGGAGCCAGAAAGTGCATGACCCGGACCAGAGCAGCCGAATCCGGCCCCCCGGAGAAACCGGCAAGGACCTTCTTGCCCTTAAGAATGACCCCCGCTTCCTTGTGCACAAAAGAGGATATCCCAAGGCAGAAATGCGCCCACCCAGCGGGCAGATCTTGAAGTTTATTGCAGGACATGCAGACTTATCAAAAGATTTTGAATTTTCCATTTGTGACTATTGTCACAAATATGATTTAATGCTAAAGGCCCAAGACAAGCAATAAATAAAGCTGGCTAAAGCTGAATCTTGTTTGCATGTTTTACCTCCGCCAGATCGCCGACCTTGAAAATACATTTTTTAAAGCCGGAAAAAAACCCCTTGCCCACAAAAAAATGTAAGCCGGGCAGGCCAAGTCAGAGAGTCAAACACTTATAAAACATCCCCAAGACGATATGTTTTAAAAAGTCCCAAGAAAGAGCGATATTTTTGCAAACTGCATTGACGCAATAATTATAGAATCAGACCGGCAGAATTGTTACCTGTTTTATATAAATGTAAAAAATCTTTTTTTGCTTGAAAAAAAGTCTGAGTTTGTTTAGATGGTGTAAGGCCATCTTTGCTGAAATACTTTCAAACACGCAGCAAATACCTAGATTTTTGAGGAGAAATTAAACCCAATGCTCAGCCCTGAAGAACAAAAAGCCCAGGACATCATCCAGAAATTCATTCACGACAACATACCGGAATATATTCTGGAAAATGCCCAGGAACTTTACTCTGAAAACGGTATTCACAAGATAAACGTAAGTCAAAGGGATTCCTACCTGGATCTTGAAGGCAGGATCCAGGGAGAAGACTTCCAGGTATACAACTCCGAAATAGGGCTCAACCTGGACAGTGAAACCATAAACTTTCACTGTAACTGCCCGGAGTCCTTTACCGGGATATGCAAACACATAGGGGCCACGGCCCTGAAGTTTCTTTCCGGCCTGAGAGAAGAAACAGGCGAAGACACTCCCATAACCAGGACTGAATGGAGACACACCTTTCGCATGTATTTTGCCACCGAACTGGAGCCTGAGCCCGGCCAGCATTATCTGGTTTACAGGTTTTTTCCGGAACCAGGTCGCCTGCAGGTGGAATTTTACAGGGCCAGACAGAACAAAAACGGACTTTCATCAGTACTCAATCCCGTTACCCTGGAACAGATAATCCGCAATCCCAACTGGTGTGAAATCTCCCCCCAACTCCCTGATGTGGTGACCCAGATAGGCTATTCCCTGGACTATTTCGGACACCGCGTGGAGATCCCTTTTGGTCTCTTGACCTGGTTTTTCTGGTCCATCAAAAACGAATACTATCTGTTCTGGGAAGATACGGAGCAGCCGGTGCGGGTAGAAACCACCTCCATGCGACTGCAGCTCAGCCCAAGACTTTCAGATGAAGGTCTGGGGTTTGATATCATGCTTGGACGCGAAGGCAAACTGCCCTTTTCCATCTCAGGGGAGAAAGTGTTTTTCTACGGCCAGCTTCCCTTGTGGGTCTGCTGGAAAAACAGTTTTTACCCGGTGCAGACCGGGCTTAATCCCTCCCTGGTGCAGGAACTGGTCTCAGAAGGACCTGTTATTCCCCACAGTGAGATTTCCGAGTTCCTGGACAGGGTCTGGACCCGGATTCATACCTCTGATCTGTACGGCCACGAGGAATTCCTGGAACGTATGTCTCCCATTTTTGTTCCCGCCAGGTTCAACCCCAAACTTTACCTTGACGAGGAAGGCAGTCTTCTCACACTCCAGATCCAGAACGTGTACGAAACCGAGCACGGAGAAGTCACCCTGCCCGGTCCCAACCAGGACCTGCAGACCGGGAGCTACCAGTTTGAGGGCAAGTCCTTTCTGGTGCGCAGGGAGCAGGACAAGGAAGAAGAGCTGTTGTCCAATCTGCAGCACATCGGCTTTCAATCCAGGAACAATAACATGTGGTTTCTGGAGCCTGAAGAGGCCATAAGCTTTCTGCTGGATTCATATCCCAGGCTCGTGGAACAGTACCGGGTGTACGGTGAAAAAAACCTTACAAGGTACCGGGTAAGGCTGAGCCCCCCCAATGTGATGGCCAAGGTGGAAACTTCCAAGGATGATAAATGGTTCAACCTGGATATTAACGTGGAATACGATGATATCCGGGTGCCCATAGAAAAAATATGGAAGGCCTGGATCCAGGGCAAGCGCTATATTCAGCTGAAGGACGGCTCCTACACCAGCCTGCCTGAGTCCTGGATCAAAAAGCTGGAGCACAAGCTCCAGACCATGGGTCTCGATCCTCAAAAAGCCCCAAAAAAGAAATTTCAAAACCATGAAGTGCCTGTTCTGGAAAACATACTTTCGGACATCGACAATGTTCAGGCGGACTCATTCTGGGATGAACTGCGCGAAAAAATCCATTCTTTCAAGGAAATCAGGCAGATTGATCCACCTCATGGACTTAACGCCGAACTGCGCCCTTATCAACAGCAAGGCCTCAGCTACCTGAACTTTCTCTACGAGTATCGTTTCGGAGGCATACTGGCCGATGAAATGGGCCTGGGCAAAACCATCCAGACACTGGCCTTTTTAAAGAAGCTGAAGGAAAACGGCAAGAATGGGCCCTCCATGATAGTGGTGCCCACTTCCGTTCTGACCAACTGGGAACGCGAGGCGCAGAAATTCGTACCCTCAATGCAACGCCTGCTCATCTATGGATCCAGACGCTCGGGCATGTTCAAACAGATAAAAAAATCCGACCTGATCATTACTACTTACGCCCTGCTGCGCCGGGATCTGGAAGAGCTCCGGGAGCATGAATACAATGCCGTCATCCTTGACGAAGCCCAGAACATCAAAAACCCCAATACAATAACCGCCCGTTCTGTTCGCAAACTCAGGGCGGATTTCAAGCTGTGCCTGTCCGGGACACCCATTGAAAACAACCTGCTGGAACTCTGGTCTCTTTTTGAATTTCTCATGCCGGGTTTTCTTGGATCACAGCACGCCTTTCAGAAAGGGTTTGTAAAACCCATAAAGGACGGGGATGAAGAAAGCCTGGGTTACCTGCGCAACCGGGTAAAACCCTTTATAATGCGCCGGACCAAGGCCGAGGTGGCCAGGGAACTGCCGCCAAAGGTTGAAAACGTATATTTCAGTGCCCTCATGGATGATCAGCTGGACCTCTACTCTGCTCTGGCCAAAAAGCTCAAGGAACAGGTCATGCAGAGAGTGGACGAAAAGGGTATCTCCGCCAGCCAGATGTCCATACTGGACGCTTTGCTAAAACTGCGCCAGATATGCTGCCACCCAAGGCTCCTCCGGCTGAATATGCCCGGGCTGAACAACAACATTGCCTCGGGAAAATTCGAAGCCTTCAAAGATCTTACCACCAACATAATCGAGGACGGCCACAAAGTCCTGGTGTTCTCCCAGTTTGTCCAGATGCTGCACATCATCCGCTCCTGGCTGAATATGAACGATATCCCCCATGCCTACCTGGACGGTTCCAGCAAGGACCGACTGGAGCAGGTGGATCTGTTCAACAACGATCCCGACATCCCGGTTTTCCTCATCTCCCTTAAGGCCGGGGGTACAGGGCTTAATCTCACGGCTGCCGATTATGTCATCCACTACGATCCCTGGTGGAACCCGGCGGTAGAAAACCAGGCAACCGACAGAACACACCGCATAGGCCAGACCAAACAGGTCTTTTCCTACAAGATGATTTGTGAAAACACAGTGGAAGAAAAGATCCTCAAACTCCAGGAGCAGAAAAAGGGCGTTGCCGAAGCAGTCATCCCCGGACAGAACGCCTGGAAATCCCTGACCAGGGACGACCTGGAAATGCTCTTTGAAGTGTAATGCGTATCGTTTTGTATCAGCCCCGTATCCCCCACAATACCGGGGCCATAGCCAGGTTGTGCGCCGCTACCCGGACTCCGCTTCACCTGGTGGGCCCTCTGGGATTCAGCCTGGATGACAAGTACCTTAAAAGGGCCGGGCTTGATTACTGGGAACACGTAAAACTGACTCACTGGAAGAACTGGGAAGAATACAGGCAGCACCTGGACAAGAACCACAGACTGATAATGACCAGTGCCAGGCAGGGTGTAAATTATACCCGGCAATCCTACTCCTTCCAGGACCACCTGGTTCTGGGTCCTGAGACCTGGGGGCTCCCTGATAAAATCACCTCCCAGGCTGACCATCTCATTAGAATACCCATCTGGGGGGAAGTCAGAAGCCTCAATCTCTCCAATGCCGCCGGAATAATTCTCTACGAAGCTTACAGACAGACCGGTGTCCTGGACAGTGCCGTCCATTCAAAGTGAAGGTTGAAAAAAGAGTAAGGTATGGTGTGGTGGGCGGTCGGAGATTTGAACTCCGGACTTCCACCGTGTGAAGATGGCACTCTCACCGCTGAGTTAACCGCCCATAAAAATTATGTAAAACATGCCCGTACAAAGGGCAATACATTTTTTACCTAAATCTCCAGGACTGCTCCTTGAACAGCCGGTATTTTTCCAATATAAGATGCACCTGCAAAAAGTCGGGAAATAAGCAATTAAGGTAGGAATCGATCACGCGTCCTGCCACGCGCTTGGCGTGGTTAGCGTGACCTAACTATTTGTTTTTACTGACCTCTGAGCTCTGAGCTCTGAGCTCTGACGTCTGTCACGCGCCTTCGCGTGACAGAAAAGTCTTTTTTGCAGTCACATCATAGAAGGCCTCCTGGTCAGGCCAAAAAAATTTATAATACTCCCGGAGGAATTATGAATATCTTAGTTACCGGTGGATGCGGATTCATCGGATCCAATTTTATCTATTTCATGCTCAACGAAAGCCGTCACACCCTCATCAATCTGGACAAACTTACATATGCCGGCAACCCGGAAAATCTCAGGTCCGTTGAGGAAAGATATTCCGGAACGCGTTATTATTTTGAACACGGAGACATTTGCGACCCGGACCTGGTGCCGGAACTTCTCCAAAAATACAGCATCGACGTAATCGTTAATTTTGCAGCGGAATCCCACGTGGATCGTTCCATAAGCGAACCTGGCATGTTTATCCAGTCCAACACCCAGGGGACTTATAATCTTCTGGAGTCGGCCCGCCAGGTGGGCATCAGGAAATTCATCCAGGTTTCCACCGATGAGGTATACGGCAGTCTCGGTCCCCAGGGCAGCTTCAATGAAGACTCCCCTTTAGCCCCCAATAGCCCTTATGCCGCTTCCAAGGCCTCTGCAGATCTGTTGTGCCGGGCCTTTTTCAAAACCTACGGTTTCCCGGTAACCATCACCCGCTGTTCCAACAATTACGGACCGTTCCAGTTTCCTGAAAAACTTGTCCCCCTCACCTTTCTGCGGGCAAAGCACAACGAGAGCATACCCGTATACGGACAGGGCGAAAACATCAGGGACTGGATCTATGTCTCGGATCATTGCCGGGGCATCAAGCTCTGCATTGAAAAGGCCAGCCCCGGATCCACCTACAACTTTGGGGGCAACGCCGAGTACAAAAACCTGGACATCATCAAAAAAATCCTGGATATCATGGGCAAGTCCCACAAGCTCATCAGGTTCGTCCAGGACAGGCCCGGGCATGATCTTCGCTACGCCATGGATTTCACCCTGGCCGCAAAAGAACTTGGTTTCGAGCCCAGCGTGAAGTTTACAGAAGGCCTGGAGTTGACCATCAACTGGTACCTGAACAACAACCAATGGGTGGACTCCATCAAATCAGGGGATTATATCCGCTTCATGGACCAATGGTATAAGGAGAGGCAATGAACACAGGCACCGCCCTTATCACCGGAGGCCGCACCGGTCTCCTGGGTCAGGCCCTTGTGCAGGTAATGCAAAGTGAGGGATTTAACGTCCTGACCCCCGGGCGTGATGAACTGGATCTTTTCGATGCCCGGCAGGTTGAATACACCATCCGGAAAAACAACATTGACCTGGTGATCAATACAGTGGCCTATACCCTTGTGGACCAGGCTGAAGAAAACCAGGAAAAAGCTTTTCGTCTGAACAGGGATCTGCCCGGTATTCTGGGACAGGTGTGCCGCGAAAACAATATCGGCCTTACGCACTACAGCACTGACTATGTGTTTAACGGCAAAAAAAACACTCCTTACAGCACAGAGGATGCCCCATCCCCCCTTTGTGTTTACGGCAGAAGCAAGCTTGCCGGAGAAGAGCTTCTAATGCGCAACCCCTGGGACGGGCTGCTTATTCTTCGCTCTGCATGGCTGTTCGGCCCCTTCAAAACCAATTTCGTGTCCAGGATGATCCAGATGGCCGAATCAGGCCGGCCTCTGAATGTCATCCATGACCAGCTCGGATCTCCAACCTGCACCCTGGACCTGGCCAGATATTCTCTGGAACTAGTGAAAAAAGAGACCTGCGGACTTTTTCATGTAGTCAACAAAGGCCAGGCATCCTGGTGTGAGCTTGCCTCGGAAGCCCTTATGAGTGCAGGCCTGAGTAACAGGGTCAATCCAGTCTCATCAGGGGAATATCCCCAGCAGGCAAAACGACCGCCCTATTCCGTACTGGATACCTCCAAATTTTCCATGGTAACAGGAATAACCCCGCGCCCCTGGGTACATGCCCTGCGCGAATATATCTTTCAGATACACTGATGAAGCCCTGCTGCACTGAAAAAATTAAATTTTACAACCATTTACCGCTGTTATAAAAAACACCTTTAAAGTCTTTCTGTACACTTTTCCCGGGTCCAAACCTGCCGTCTTGACAGAAAGGGGTGGCATTGTTACTTCATTAGCACTCTTAACTTAAGAGTGCTAATGAGGTACGTGCCATGACCCTGGATCAAAGACAAGCAGACGTCCTGTTCACCATAGTAAGAAACTACATACAAAGCGGTCAGCCGGTAGGCTCCAGGACTGTGGCCAGGCAATCCAGCCTGAATCTCAGTCCTGCATCTATTAGAAACGTCATGTCTGACCTGGCAGAGGAAAAATTTATTGAGCAGCCGCATACCTCCGCCGGAAGGATACCCACCACTAAGGGGTTTAGATATTACCTGGATTCAAAGCTGGACCTGGAACCCCTTCCGGGTGGTCTTGAGGAAACCATCAAATCCTCCCTTTCAGAAGTGGGGCCAGATCTGACCAAAACCCTGAGTCAGGCCTCCAAGGTTCTATCCTCCATATCAAACCAGATCAGCCTGGTCATAACTCCCAGCCAGAAAAATATCCGCTGGAAGCATATAGACTTTATCCTTATGCGTCCCGGCCTAGTCATGTCCATCCTTGTTATGGAAGGAGGCATGATGCAGAACAAGGTGGTAAACGTGGACTCTGATATTTCAGCTGACGATCTGGTCAAGTTTAGTAACTACTTGAACGAACATTATCAGGGAAAAACCCTGCATCAGGTGCGTAACAGCATAGTGAGCCAGATGGAAAAAGCACGCAGACAGTTTGACCACCTGTACCAGAACGCCCTGAGGCTGGCCCGGGAATCCTTTGACCCCGGAAACAACCGTCAGGTTTATGTTGACGGCACTCATTACCTTTTCCAGGACACCGACTTTACCAACCTTTCCAAGATGCGCGAAGTATTCAGGCTGCTGGAGGAAAGGTCCAAGCTGCTCAAAATCCTGGACAACACCCTGGAAAGCGACGGACTGAGCATTCTTATGGGCCAGGAGCAGCAACTGGAAGAACTGAGCGATTACGCGGTCATTTCCTCACCCTACAGCCTTCAGGACGATTCAGTGGGGCACGTAAGCATAATCGGTCCCACCCGGATGAATTACTCCAGAATAATTCCGGCTGTTGACTTGACCGCCAGAATTCTTAGTCAAATATTTCGTGAGCTTTATGAAAACAATAAGGATTCGAGTATTAACACTTGAGTTGCCATATCATACCGGGGAAAAGATCAAATACGGAGGTTGATACATGTCCATGGAAGATTACAACAAAGGGAAAAAAACAAAAGACAATGAAACCCGGGACAATGCCCGGGAAGAATATCCTGAGCAGGATGAAGCCTTTCAGGAACAGAACGGGGAAGACCACGACTTCACCGGAGATGAAGGTGGCGTAAATATCTCGGAACAGGAGATGAGGGATCTGTGCAGGGAAAATATCTGCCCCCACTGTGAGCTTCTACGTGAACAGAAGAACCAGGCCCTCAAGGCCATAGCAGACTCGGAGAATTACAAAAAACGCCTTGCCCGCGAAAAGGAGGAGTACTGCAGATATGCCGTATCTTCCTTTATAGAGGAAGTCATCCCGGTTATAGACAATCTGGAACTGGCCCTGGAACACGGGCGCAAGAATGAAGCCTGCAAAGACCTGGCCCAGGGTGTGGAAATGACTTTAAACATTTTCCAGCAGGTGCTGGAAAAAAACAATCTGAAGCAGGTGGGCAGCGAGGGGGAAGATTTCGACCCCAACTTTCACGAGGCAATGGCCCAGCAGGAACGCCAAGACATGGAGGAAGGCAAGGTATGCCAGGTCATGCAGAAGGGATACCTGCTGGGAGACAGGCTGATAAGACCGGCCAAGGTCCTGGTCAGCAAACAGTGTCCCACTGAAAAAAATGGATAGCATCGTCTTTACAACTTTTGCAAAAGACTTATGAAATCAATCAACTTCAAAGACTATCTTAAGGAGGCTTGTTAATATGGGCAAGATAATCGGAATCGACCTGGGAACCACAAACAGTTGCGTATATGTGATGGAAGGAAAGGAAGCCAAGTGCATAAGCAACCCTGAAGGCGGACGCACAACCCCATCCATCGTAGCTTTTACTGATAAAGAACGTCTGGTCGGGGAGATAGCCAAAAGGCAATCCGTGACCAATCCGGAAAAGACAGTTTATTCAGTCAAGCGCCTCATGGGCCGTCAATACGACGATCCGGTGCTCAAGAACTGGATAGAAAGGTGCTCATACAAGATTGTAAAGGGCAAAAACGATGACGCATACGTCCAGGTGGGCGACAATACTTACAGCCCCCCTGAAATCTCGGCCATGATCCTGCAGAAGCTTAAAAGCGATGCAGAATCCTATCTCGGGGAAACCGTAACCCAGGCGGTTATAACCGTACCCGCCTACTTCAACGACAGCCAGCGTCAGGCCACCAAGGATGCCGGCCGCGTGGCAGGACTGGAAGTCAAGCGCATCATAAACGAGCCCACCGCCGCATCCCTGGCTTATGGTACAGACAAGAATGTCAACGAAAAGATAGCCGTTTTTGATCTGGGCGGAGGCACTTTCGACATATCCATCCTGGAAGTAGGCGACAACCTGGTGGAAGTGCGTTCCACTCACGGCGATACATTTCTGGGAGGAGAAGACTTTGACCAGCGCATTATCAATTACCTGGTGGATGAATTCAAGAAAGAAAACGGAATTGACCTGTCCAAGGACCGCATGGCCCTGCAAAGGCTCAGGGAAGCTGCTGAAAAGGCCAAGAAAGAACTTTCCACCACCATGGAAACGGATATTAATCTGCCCTTTATTACTGCGGATCAACACGGCCCCAAGCACATGAACATGAAGCTTTCCAGGAGCAAGCTGGAAAGCCTGGTGGAAGACCTTGTGCAGAGGACCATGGGCCCCTGCGAAAAGGCCCTGAGCGATGCGGATCTCAAGGCCGGCGATATTAATCAGGTACTGCTGGTGGGCGGCATGACCAGGATGCCCCTGGTGCAGAAAAAAGTATCCGAATTCTTCGGCAAAGATCCCAACAAGAGTGTTAATCCCGATGAAGTTGTGGCCATGGGCGCAGCCATCCAGGGCGGCATTTTTGCAGGCGATGTAAAGGACGTCCTGCTTCTGGATGTCACCCCCCTGTCCCTGGGTATTGAAACCATGGGAGGAGTGTTTACCAAGCTTATTGAGCGCAACACCACCATTCCCACCCGCAAAAGCCAGATATTCACCACAGCCGCGGACAATCAGCCCTCGGTCTCCATCCATGTACTCCAGGGAGAGCGCCCCATGGCAGCCGACAACATGACCCTGGGCCGTTTTGAACTCACCGGCATTCCCCCGGCGCCCCGCGGCGTACCTCAGATCGAGGTGACCTTTGACATCGACGCCAACGGGCTGGTCAACGTCTCGGCCAAGGATACCGGTACAGGCAAGGAGCAGTCCATCCAGATCACTGCTTCCAGCGGTCTGTCCGAAGAAGAGATAAACAATCTGGTCAAGGAAGCCGAAAGCCATGCCGAGGAAGACAAGAAGAAACAAAGGCTCATTGAAGCCAGGAACCATGCCGATACCCTGATCTACACCACTGAAAAGTCCATCCGGGATCTGGGCGAAAACCTGGATGCGGAACTCAAGGCGGACATAGAAAACAAGATCCAGGAACTCAAAAAAGTCATGGAGGGAGAAGACGAGGAAGCCATCCGCAAGGCTACAGAGGACCTGTCCCAGGCTTCCCACAAACTGGCGGAAAAGCTCTACGCCCAGAAGACCCAGAGCGCAGACGCCGGGGAGCAGGCTCAGGGCGATCCGCATGCCCAGGCCGGGCAGCAGGGTACCCAGAACTCTGAGGAAGATGTGGTGGATGCAGATTACACCGAGGTCAATGACAAGAAATAAATTGTCTTGACAGCAACTTGAACCAGTTCCTATTCTAGCCCGGGCAACTAAAAGCCCGGGCTTTTTTATCCGTTTGCTTTTGTTTTATTTAATAATCGCCAGCTTTGTTCCAAAAATATATCTGCCTGCAACTGTCAGGTTTAAACACCATGCATAAAACACGATTTATAGTAATTTTATTCATTCTTTTTTTCATTGCCGGATGTGCAGAAAAAAGAGTGGTCACGGACCCGCCCAGGCCGGATCTGAAGCAAAGGGCCGCCCAGGCCTGGAAAGCCCAAGATCACTCAACAGCCCAGAAACTCTACTCCCGGCTTCTTGAGGAATTTGAACTGGAAATGGAACATGAACTCCTGGCCTGGAAAAGGCTGGCCATAAGTGCCGGACAAAGCCGCGATTTCAAGGCATCCATGCAGGCCCTTGAGAACTGGGGCGAGCTGGATCCCGGGGCCGAAAAAGAGTGGGCTTGGCATTACTACTACTCCATCGCATTGAAAGAGACTGAAACAGAGCAGCATTACGTTGACTATCTCCAGGGCCTTTACCCTGATGAGTCCAGACCGTTTGAGCTGAGAATCAAGGCAGCCATTAACCTGGCAGAATACCATCTGGACAGCCAGAGGTACCCTGCAGCCATGGATGTTTTAAAAGATATCCATCAACTGGCTTATACAGATGAGAAAAAGGCCTGGATTGAAACATCCAGCAACAAGCTTTTCCAGAAGATGGACCTGGAAGAACTGGAAAGGGCAGCTGACTTCATGGACAGGGATCGAAAGCTCTACTTTCCGGACAATCTTTTCTGGTGGTCCTATTTAACTGCCCATCTCCAGGACGACCACGACCAGTGGCCGTCTCTGCGGCCTAGAATGCTGGAAATAGCCAGTCATGGCGAACTGGTTTACCCCTCTCCCCTGCAGAAAGTACTTGCAATATGGGAGGAAAAACTGGGCAGGCCTGCGCCGGTTATGGCCCTCCTGCTCCCCCTGAGTGATGATTACTCCTCTGTGGGCTGGAAAGTAATGCGCGGAGCAGGCCTGGCCCACTGGGATCTCTTGAGCAGCGGACTGGAGGTAAGGGTCAAGACCATAAACACCAACAATCCCGGATGGATTGAAGAGCTAAAAAAGATGCAGAACGTTTCCCTGGTCGGCGGGCCCCTGTCCGGAAGAGACTGGGACAGGATAGTTGAAGCGGATCTGCACCTGGAGATGGTTTTTCTGACCTTTTTGCCTTCCATGCAAGAGGAGGGCAAAAAGGGATGGCGTTTCTTTCCCAGCGCCAGGGACCAGGTCCGGTCCCTTCTGAAGATGGGCATCCAGGAGATGGGCATCCAGAATTTCGCGGTAATGTATCCGGAAGAGGAATTCGGCCGCTCTTACGCAGAAACCTTCAGGGAACAAGCCCGGGAGATGGACGCCGAAGTCAAGGATATGCAAAGCTACCCCACTGATGACCATGCCAGCTGGAACCGCATCGTGTCCTCATTTCTGGACATAACCGATGCCAACGATCCCTTCCTGAATCCAGACCCCGGATTTGAGGCAGTGTTTATTCCGGACACTCTGTCCAGAGCCCAGGGGCTCATTCCTCAATTTTTCTACTTTAACGTCGATCATCTAGTATTTATGGGACCAATGCTCTGGCATCAGGGGTATTCTCCAGGGACCCTGGAACAGCAGTTCTTTTCCCTGGCCCTTAGCTGCGGAGCCTGGAACAGCCACAATCCTTCACCCCCTGCCTTGACCCTCAGTGACGGGCTGCAGGACACCCTGCATGGTGAAGCTGATCTCTGGGTGGCTCTGGGTTATGATTTTGTCCGTTTCGCCTCAAGGCTGGGAGATATGCCCTCCCCTGAGAACAGTGACGAAGTAAACCGTATTCTGTCTGCCAACCAATTCAATTCCTGGAGCATGGCCCCCATCCAATGGGATGAGACAGGCAAGGCCTCTCAGGATCTGTTCGTATTCAGGATGGATCGCCACGAGCTTCGACCTGTTGATCCTGAGACCCTCAAATGGACAATCGAAGCCAGACAGCAAAGAAGAGCCATGTGGATTGAGCGCTTAAGAGAACAGGAGAGAGAGGACAGGAGGATACAATAGTGAAAATTGACAATGAATACGTAAGCAGGATAGCTGCACTGGCCAGGCTGGAAACATCCCCGGAGCAGGCCGAAAAATTCGCTGCCCAGTTCCGGGACATCATCAGCTACATGGACACCCTGAACCAGATTGACACTGCCGGGGTGGAGCCTTTTTATTCCCCGTCGCAAAACATGTCCGTTATGCGTGAGGACGAAGCCCGCAGCACCTGCCGGCGCAGCGATATCCTGGCCAATGCCCCGCACCATGACGGGGAATACTTTATTGTCCCCAGGATAATCTAAATTTCCCGGCTTCAAAATCCAGATGGAAAGATTTTCCGGATAGTATGCAATCCAGCAAAGGGGATAAACCAGTGTATCAAGATGCCAGAACACTCTGCACAACCAGGCAGCAGCTTCAGAAAAAAGAAATCAAGGTCTCCGAAGTGGTGCAAAGTTGCCTGGATAACATTGGGAAGACCGAGCCACTTATCAGGGCCATGCTCAGAATACGGGAACAAGAGGCCATGGATATGGCCCGGGAGCTGGACAGGCAGGGACCGGATAAGGACAGGCCGCTGTGGGGCATCCCCATGACCATCAAGGACGTCATCTGCACCCGGGGAATTCCCACTACCTGCGGGTCCAGAATCCTGGAAAGCTTCACCCCCGGTTATGACGCCACCCTGGTGCAGCGACTCAAGCAGGCCGGGGCAATAATCCTGGGCAAGACCAACATGGACGAGTTCGCCATGGGCTCATCCACTGAAAACTCAGCCCTGCAAAAAACACTCAATCCCTGGGACCTGTCCCGGGTACCCGGCGGCTCCAGCGGGGGATCGGCCGCATCCATGGCCGCAGCTCAGTCCCTGGGTTCCATAGGAACCGATACCGGGGGCTCCATACGCCAGCCGGCATCGTTTTGCGGCGTGGTGGGAATGAAACCCACTTACGGCCGGGTTTCCAGGTATGGACTGGTGGCTTTCGGTTCTTCCCTGGACCAGGCCGGTCCCATGACCTCCTGCGTCCAGGACAGTGCAGCAATTTTAAATATCATATCCGGACACGATCATCTTGATTCCACTTCTTCCAGCACCCCGGTCCCGGACTATCTAAGGGCCCTGGATAAAAGAAAAGATCTGCAGAACCTGCGCATAGGTCTTCCCCGGCAATACTGGGAAGAAAAGATGAGCCCTGAAGTGGAGGCTGCCTGCAAAAAGGTTCTGGAAACACTCCTTGAGGCTGGAGCTGAAACTGTACCTGTAGACCTGCCCCATGTACAGCACGGGGTGGCTGCATACTATATCATAGCCATGGCCGAAGCCTCTTCCAACCTGGCCCGCTATGATGGAGTAAGGTACGGATACAGGGACCAAAAAGCCCGGGAACTCATGGACATGTATCGCCGCACCAGATCCAGGGCTCTGGGCGAAGAAGTCCAGCGCAGGATCATGATCGGCACCTATGTCCTTTCCGCCGGGTATTACGATGCTTATTTCAAAAAAGCCGCCCAGATACGCAGGCTGATTCACCAGGATTTTATAAAATCCTTTGAAAGCTGCGATCTGCTCTGCTCCCCGGTGGTCCCCTTTACCGCCTTTGGCCTGGGGGAAAACGTGGACGACCCCCTGCAGATGTATCTTACAGACATTTTTACCACCTCCCTGAACCTGGCGGGTCTTCCCGGAATAAGCATACCGGCGGGAACGGGAAAAGAAACAGGTCTGCCCGTGGGCATTCAATTCATGGGTCCGGCATTCGGGGAAGAGCTCTTGCTGCAGGCAGCGTACATCCTGGAGCAAAGTCTTCCCCCCCTGCCCTTTCCCGCCGCTCTTAGAGAATGAAAGTAGCTGTAGCAGTAAGCGGGGGCCTGGACAGCCTGGCCTCCCTGGTAATGCTCAAAGAAGAGGGACATGAAGTCCTGGCCCTGCATGCCCGCTTTTTCTCCCACCAGGGTGATCACCTGGAACAAAGACTCGGGGACATCTGTGCCGGCCTGGGCCTGGACCTGCATGTATGGCACCTGCAGGATGAGTTTGCCTCCCGGGTGATACGCCCCTTTGTCCAGGACTACCTGGGTGGAGTGACCCCCAATCCCTGCGCCCACTGCAACAGGCGTATCAAATTCGGGCTGTTGCTGGACCGGGCAGTGCAGCTCGGGGCTTCTGCCCTGGCCACGGGACATTATGCCCATCTGGAAAACCGCAAGTCAGGACCGATGTTAAAGCGTCCCCTGGACCGGGACAAAGACCAGAGCTATTTTCTGTGTCTGGTGCCTCCCAAAAAGCTGGCCAGGGCGGTTCTTCCCATGCGCGGGCAGTATAAATCCCGCATGAGAAGCTTTCTGCAAGCAAGAAGAATTACCGTGCCGACAATGGATGAAAGTAACGAGATATGTTTTATCCCCGGAGATTACCGGGAATTTATATCTGACAGGATTAATATGGACCAGAAGCCTGCTCCGGGACCCATAGTCGATTCTTCGGGCCGCACCCTGGGCCGGCACCAGGGCCTTTGGCGCTACACCCCGGGACAGAGGCGGGGCCTGGGCATTGCTTTCAAGCATCCCTTGTATGTGCTGCGCAAGGATCTACCCACCAACACTCTGGTGGTGGGACCCAGGGAGGAACTGGGAGTACTTGAGTTTGAAGCCGGAAGACTGAATATCCTGGCAGATCCTCTAAACTGGCCCCGGGATCTCCTGATCCAGACCAGATACCGCCAGAAAGCGCGCCCGGCGGAAATAGAGCTGCATCAGGACCGCATGTGGGTACGCTACAAGGACGAACCTGGTCTGCCGGTGTCCGGCCAGGTGGCTGCGGTTTACTCCCCGGATGGGCAGGTCCTGGCCGGGGGAATCATCAAACAGGTGTAGCCGGCTCAAAAATGTCTTCAGAGTCCTTTTTTCTGGCAACACTTGGATGCAGGGTAAACCAGTACGAATCCCAGGCCATTTCCGAAGCCCTGCAGCGCCGGGGCCTGCTCCGGGTTGAAACCCCTGAACAGGCCGGAAATATATATGTCAACTCCTGTGCAGTAACCGCCAGGGCTGTGCAGGATCTGAAGAAAAGCCTGCGCCGCCTGAAAAGCCAGGCCCCGCAGGCCCGCATCATAGTTACCGGATGCGCTGCCCAGGCCTTTAAAAAGGAGCTAAGCGCCCTGAAAGAAGTAGATCTGGTGGTTCCCCAATCCGGCAAGAAATCGCTTCTGACGTCTTCATTTCCCAAAGATTATTCTCCGGACTCAGGCCGGGACTTTTATATTCACGGCTACTTCCGGGCCAGGCCGGTGGTAAAGGTCCAGGACGGCTGTTCCAGAGGCTGCTCCTTCTGCATTGTGCCCAGCACCCGGGGTGCGCCTGCCAGCCGCTCACCGGAAGTGGTGCTAAGAGAGATTCAGGGGCTTGTTAAAAATGGCTACAGGGAAGTAGTCATAAGCGGCATCAATCTGGCCCTGTACGGCGTGGATCTTGGTACCGGCCATGATTTCTGGGATCTGGTCCAATACCTGGAGCAAAACCTGGCCCCACAGTGGCAAGGCAGGCTTCGCCTGCGGCTGAGCTCCCTTGATCCTGCTCAGATAGACTCCCGTGCCCTGGACATCATTTCCGCCTCCAGCCTGCTCTGTCCGCACTTTCATCTGGCCCTGCAAAGTGCAAGCCCGCCAATTCTCGCCCGCATGCGCCGCAGCCACTATCAGCCCCGGGATGCAGTCTTTTTTGTAGAACAAATGAAAAGCACCCTGCCCCTTTTTGCCCTGGGTGCAGACATTCTGGTGGGGTTTCCCGGCGAAAGCCCTGCCGACTTTGAATGCACCCGGGAATTGATCCAGGCCCTTCCCCTGACCTACGCCCATGTGTTCACCTACTCTCCAAGGCCCGGCACTCTGGCTGCCGGATTTCCGGATCAGATAACAGAACATGTAAAAAACCAGAGATCTCAGGATCTAAAAAGAGTACTAAAAAATAAAAGGACCGCCTTTGCACACCGGCTTTTGCAGGAGAAAAGGCTGCGCCTGGTCATGGAAACCTCCACCACTGGCATGAGCGAGTACTACATTAAATGTGAACTCAAATACCCTTCAGAAGGATTAAACCCCGGGGACACCGTCAGCGCAGCACCTTCCGGCATCCAGGATTCCAAGCTTTTGGTTGAAGTGCTTGCCCATAGCTGGTAATGTCTTCTTTATCAGGTCTGGATTGTTCTTGTATTCTAACTATTTACCATCTGCTTCAGCTGAATAAACTAAGCGTCTATTTGCGGAGCCATGGTCCGGGGGCTTTGCAAACTGGGCGTAAACTGTCTGAACGACGTAGGAAGCGTAATCAAAACCGTTCAATACCGAATTCGATTCAAAGCATGTTATAAAAGTTATTCAGGCTTAAAAACTCGTGTATAGGTTTTGATTTACGCTTCCTTGGAGTGAGTTTTTACGTCCTGTTTGCAAAGTCCCGGGACCAGGGTAAATATTTACCTTGTATTTTTTAACAGTGCTTCATCAGTAAACCTGAATACTGCCTGCAAGGTTTATATACATTATGAGTCACCCGGAAATACCCAGGCCGGGCAAGCTGTTTCTGTCCATCCTGAGTTCCCGGTGGGATTTTTTCCAGGAGGAGCTTCTGTGCAGACTGAGCCGGCTCTTCGGCCCTGTGGATTTTAAAAGCCCTTTTATCTTGCTCACGGAAACCGACTATTACAACCGTGAACTGGGAACGCCCATTTTAAGGCGCATATACACCTTTCATCCCCTGGTTGAACTTAACAGGTTGCCGGAAATCAAGCTTGCCACCAACAAACTGGAAGAAGAGTACTTACAGAACACAAAACGACTTTTCAATCTGGATCCGGGCCTTATCACCCTGGAGCGCCTGGTTCTGGCCACCGGCAAGAACTTTACCCATCGCATCTACCTGGATCAGGGCATCTGGGCTGATCTGACCCTGATCTTCACCCGGGGAGACTGGGTGGATCTGCCCTGGACCTTTCCGGATTATGCTTCGGAAAAGATAAAAACATATCTGCGTACAATACGGACCAATTACCGCAACCAGCTAACAAAGACGTGAAAACAACAATATGACACACAGCATGACCGGTTATGGCTCTGCCACATTGGAAAAAACAGCCTGGAACCTTAACTGGGAAATCAAAAGCGTCAACAGCCGCCACCTGGATATAAAGTGGAAGATACCTCCTTCACTGTTTTACACCCAGTCCGGGTGGGAGAAAATGCTCAGGCAATACGCTCGCAGAGGGCGGGTGGAAATATATCTGGACATGCGCATCCTGGATCCTGACATTCTGGGCCTGGAATTTGACCATGCTCAGGCCGGAGCCATGCTGGAAAAACTGAAAAATTTTGCTTCCAGCTCCGGGTATGCATTCGAGCCGGACCTCAGTGTCCTGCTGCGCATGCAGTCCATGTGGCAGGAAAAGTCCTCCAGTATGGATGAGCACCTGCTCTCTGACCTGGAAACCTGCCTGGAAAATGCCCTGCAGGACTGGAACGCTTCCAGAAAAACTGAAGGTCTGCAGCTGACAAAGGATCTGCAAAAGCGTATCATGAAGCTTGATGCCACCCTTTTGCAGCTTGAGGGTCTGGCGGCGGAAAACACACATCAGCGTTTTCAGGATCTGCGCACAAGAGTGGAAAAACTCCTGGCGGAAATGGACGTAGGAGCCGACGAAAACAGGCTCTTGCAGGAACTGGCCCTTATGGCGGACAGGCTTGACGTATCCGAGGAGCTGACCAGACTCAAGGCCCACCTGCATTTTATGCGCGAAGCCCTGGGAAAAAACGGTGAGCTTGGCCGCAGGCTGGATTTTTTTCTCCAGGAAGCCTTCCGGGAGATAAATACCTGCGCCAACAAATGCCAGAACACTCAAATGAGCAAAATTGCGGTTGATTTCAAAAGTGAACTGGAAAAATGCCGGGAACAGGCCCAGAATCTGGAATAGCGACCCATGGACAGCGATATTTTCAAGACCAGATATAAGCTTTTAAATATTGGTTACGGCAACAGCGTGATCATTTCCAGGGTGGTATCCGTTGTCAACCCGGGTTCATCTCCCATGCGCAGGCTAAGAGAGGATGCCAGGGAACGCAACATGCTTATTGATGCCACCCAGGGGCGCAAAACCAGATCCATCCTGGTCATGGATTCCGGGCATGTAATCCTGTCAGCCGTACAGCCGGAAACCATAGCCCAGAGGGTGAAACAATCGGAGGCCAGAGATGAACCATAAAGGGATGCTTCTGGTTATATGCGCCCCTTCGGGTGCGGGCAAAAGCACTCTGATCAGAATGCTTTGCCGCGAGTTTTCCGGTTTCGGTTTTTCTGTCTCCTATACCACCAGGCAGCCCAGGGCAAAAGAAGTCCACGGGAAAGACTACTTTTTCGTGCACAAGGATCAGTTCCAGGAGCTGGCGAAAAAAAAATTCTTTGCCGAATGGGCCGAGGTGCACGGCAACTTTTATGGTACTCCGGCCAGGCAGATTACAGACAGCCTCCAGCAAGGCCAGAGTCTGATCATGGATGTGGATATCCAGGGAGCCATGCAGATCAGAAAAAACCTGGGGCAAGGAGTTTATATCTTTATCTTCCCTCCCTCCCTGGAAGAACTCAGGCAGAGGCTGATGCAGCGCGGCAGCGACCCTGCCGGGGTGATGGAAAAGCGCCTGCAGAACGCTGCCTGGGAGATGCAGCAAAGCGGCTTCTGTGATTATTGGCTGGTCAACGACGAGATAAACACATCCTATGCCCGGCTCAAGGCCATAGTTCTGGCGGAGAAGCTAAGGCCATACCTCAGTCCGGATCTGGCCCGAAAAATCGTTTCCGGAGAACGCTATGACTCATGAACCCCGGGTGGTGATCGCCCTGGACGTCAGCAGCCGTGAGCAGGCCCTGGAACTGGCCCGCACCCTCAGACCGGCCACTGACTGGGTCAAGATCGGCCTGGAGCTCTTCACCTCCTGCGGGCCGGATATGGTGCAGGAACTAAAAGAGCTGGACTACAATGTCTTTCTGGACTTGAAGCTTATGGACATACCCAACACAGTCAAAAAAACCGTGAGCAACTGCATGCACATGGGAGTGGACATGCTTACCCTGCACCTGCTGGGTGGGGAAAAAATGATAACCGCTGCCCTGGAAGCCAGAGCAAGGCAGGATTTAAAGACACACTCAAGGCCGATTCTTCTGGGAGTGACTCTGCTCACCAGTCTGGACAGGTCGGACCTGCCCTGGCCGGAATCCAGAAGCCTTCATGAAGTGGTCCTGGACCTGGCATCCAGGGCAGGCAAGTGGGGGCTGGACGGAGTTGTCTGTTCAGGTCATGAAGCTTCCGGGATCAAAAAATCCGCCCCGGAAGACTTCTGCCTGGTCACGCCGGGCATAAGGCCTGGCCCGGATCTGGAAGACCAGAAAAGAGCGGTCACACCCTCCAGGGCCATGGCCTCCGGGGCCACACACCTGGTAATAGGCCGTCCGGTGACCGCATCTGTGGATCCGTTAGAATCCCTGATGCGCATCAGGCGTGAACTGTCAGCACCTTTCTGATGCGCAGCTTATGCAAGACGAAAAGCGGGAGAGATTCCACTTTATAAATACCATGCAGGAACTCCAACAGAGGTTTACTGCCTGAAAAGGACCGCTGCGGATATGCACAACACCTGGAACTCACGCGTCAAATGGAAGCTCATGCAAAACACAGCTTCCCCTGCACACATTGCAGGACTTGCGGAAACCCTGGAAATCTCCCCTGCACTCTGCAGAATTCTCCATAACAGAGGCATGACCAGTCCGGAAGAAATGCAGTTGTTCCTGAGCCCCGGGCTTCGCTATCTGGAGCCCCTTGAAGCCTGGCCCCAGCTGCAGCAGGCAGCTGATCTCACAGCCTCTTCTGTGAACAAGGGAGAAAAAATAGCTGTCTGGGGCGATTACGACGTGGACGGCATCACTTCGGCAGCCTTGCTCAAGGATTTTTTCCAGTTAAAGGGAGTAGACATCCGCTGCTTCCTGCCCCACCGGGTCCAGGATGGATACGGCCTGAACCTGGCCGGCATTGAAAAACTTGCCGGAGAAGGCATTAAAACTCTGATTACAGTGGACTGCGGCATTTCGCACCACAGGGAAATATCCAGGGCCAAAGAACTGGGCATGCATGTAGTGCTGACGGATCACCACCTTCCCGGAAGCAAGCTGCCTCCTGCGGACGTGATTATAAATCCCCGGTGCGTTCCGTGCCCCTATCCCGGCCTGGCCGGTGTGGGCTCAGCCTTTTTTCTGGCTGCAGCCCTGAACAGAACCCTTCCCGGAGCACGCGTGGACATCCGGGATCTTCTTGACCTGGTGGCACTTGGCACCATTGCCGATCTGGTCCCCCTGGACAGGACCAACCGCATCCTGGTTAAAAATGGTCTGTTGCTCCTTAGCGAGGCCCGCAGGCCCGGGATTTACGCCCTGAAAGAAGCATCCGGTCTGGGCGGGACGGATAGTATCGGCGCCGGTCAGGTGGGTTTTGCCCTGGGTCCCAGGATAAATGCCGCCGGCAGACTGGATGATCCCGTCCAGGCCCTGGAACTGCTTTTGTGCCGGGACCTGCAAAAGGCTCGCAGTATTGCCTCCAGGCTCAACACCCTGAACAACGAGAGGAAAAAGGCCGAAGAAAGCATCCTGGAAAAAGCCAGGGAACAGGCCAGGGAGTATAAAGACGACGCCGGACTGATACTTTTTGATCCGGACTGGCATCCTGGCGTTCTAGGAATAGTGGCCTCACGGCTGGCTGAAGAATTCCACAGGCCTTGCCTGGTTTTGACCCGGAAAAACGGACTGCTCAAGGGTTCAGGCAGAAGCGTTTCCGGTTTTGATTTATACCAGGGGCTATTCAACCTGAAAGATCACCTGTCCGGATTCGGCGGACACAGTCAGGCAGCCGGCCTCAGCCTGGAACCTGAGAATTTTGACGGTCTGCGCACTGATTTCAGCCGTGTTGTGCGCAAGTGCCTGGGGCCGGGACCGCATCAGAAAGAAATGGTCCTGGACGCCCTGTTGGGCCTGGACGAACTCTCTCCGGACTTTCTTCAGGAACTGGAACTCCTGCAGCCCTTCGGGCCCGAAAATCCCAGGCCTATGTTTTTGTCCCCTCCCCTCAAGGTGCTGGATCAAAGTTTGTTCGGAAAAGACAAACACATCAGGTTCTACCTCCAGGATCCGGAATCCGGAGTAAAACTGCGCGGTCAATTCTGGCGGCAGGGACGCCACCTGAAAGAAATCAGCCTCAAGGGCAGAAGCCTTAGACTGGCCTACACACCGGACATAAACATCTACCAGGGTCTGGTAAGCATCAGACTGAACATCAAAGAAATCCTGGAAGTTTCCTGATCCTGGATTTTCACTCAAATAAAGACACCAATGTACTACAAAAGCAGTTTAAAAGTACTTATCCTGGCCCTCATTCTTTTAGTCGGCCTGTACCTGCAGCAAAGCGGAATAATCGACCTGAGCCGGGAACTGGCCAGGGCTGAAAGACTGGCGGAACTCTGGTGGGCCCCTGTGGTTTTCATACTCGCCATGGGCTCACTTTACACCATTGCTCTGCCGGCGGCATTCTTCATCTGGATTCTGGGAGTTATCTACCATCCATGGCCTGCGACTATAATGGTCATAGCCGGAGGAGTCCTGGGCAGCATTGGTGCCTACTATTTCACCGGATACCTGTCCACCGCAGTTCGGGAAAAGTTCGCCCGCACTCAGGCCTTTGCCTTGCTGCGAAAAAACTCAGGGTTCTTTCAGCTTCTGGCCATGCGCTCCCTGCCGGGGTTTCCCCATGTTTTGATCAATTTCAGCTGCGGAATCCTGCAGATCCCCATGGCCGCCTATATTTACAGCACCATCCTGGGTTTTGCCTTCAAGGGCTACATCTATACTACAGCCATCCACAACGCCACGCACTATGTACAGGAACCCGGAAACAATATTGTCTCCTTCCAGACCATCTGGCCCCTGCTGCTGCTGGTGGTCTTCTCCCTGGGAGGAATCTTTATTCAGAAGAAACTACTAAAGAACCCTTGCTAAATCCTACCCTGTTATTATATTAATTACTGGTGACCTTACATAGTAAGGGGGCGACATGGCTTCGACGGGGATGATAGAGGCCAGGGTTGCAGGCCGAGGTGCCGCGGGGACCTCGTAAAACACGCGGCAAAGAATTAGTTGCCAAGAACAACGAATACGCAATGGCTGCTTAGAGCGGTCACGTTTCCACTCGCTGACGCCTGATAAGCGAAACGGAAGCGCCAAACCCCCATCAGGCTGGCTCTTCATGCTCTGTTCCGGGGCTT